>Ga0116152_10000106_pt1 | contig 62422 bp, 43 predicted proteins | sample AD_UKC119_MetaG_FD_89894 | JGI IMG/M metagenome (GOLD analysis project Ga0116152, IMG submission 89894) | Active sludge microbial communities of municipal wastewater-treating anaerobic digesters from Hong Kong - AD_UKC119_MetaG | ecosystem: Engineered > Bioreactor > Anaerobic > Digestate...
ACCCTCTAATCCAACCCACAAAAAGCACAATTACGACGACGCGTAGTTGTGTAGATACTATTGACTGGGCCGCCTGGACCGTTGACGTGTACCCCGTTGCAATCGCCTTGCTTCGCTTCTCGGCGAACTTTGGATCAGCGCTCGCCTGCCATCGCCAGTAGCTTGGAGACACGCCCAGCAGCATGCTGCAAACCTTATCCGTGAGCCCTTTGCCGCGGAGCTGCAGATAGACCTTCTTTCGTTCCGCCCGTACGGCGGCGCTCTCGACAACATTCACGGCTCATCCCTCCCCGAATCCCTGAACCGATTGGATCGCCGCGCGATCGCGGTTCGACGCGCCCAACTGCGAGACGATTTCGGCGACCATCCGCCGGACCTCTTCCCCGGAAACCCGCGCCGCGGTCACGCCGATCGCCGACGCGATCGTTTCGGCGGCCTGCGCGGCGCCATCGTTGAACGCTTCGATCAGCTTCCCGTGAACAGAGTCGCCGGCGACGGCCAGCTCTTCGGCCTGCGCCCCGGCGTACGCCCGGAACTCGTCAACCATCTTGTCGACGCTCCGGGCGAATTTGTCGGTATCGGTCTCGAACGCGCCGGCCTCTTTGAAGATCTTCGACCCAAGGTCCGGGCCGAACTGGTCAACCAAGTCGCGCCGCAATTCGTTCATCAACATCGGGCGGATGATCTTCGACAGGTCGATTCCCGTCGCGCCTTGAATCTCCGCGAGCCGATCGCTCGAAAGTCCGCGGCCGTCGCCCAGCTCGCGCACGCGGGCGCCCTCGCGGAATAACTGCAACAGCTCGCCCGAGTCGCCGCCCTGGCGGGCCTGAAGGTACTTCCCAAGGAATCCCTGATTCTCGGCGGCCTGCTCCTGCAATTGCATGAAGCGAAGCGCCTCAAGATTGATCCGCTCTTCAAAGATCGAACGCGAATTCCGAGCGCTCTGGAGCCCAAGGCGTTCCATATTGAACGCGTAGTCCTGTGGATTCGCGGGATCAAACGCCAGCCCCGCGCGACTCTTCGCCAGGCGATCCGCCTCGGACCGAAGCCGCGGCAGCGACTCCTGGCTGATTCGGTCGATCTTCTCTTGGAGCGTCGAAAATCCACTGACCAGCCCCGACCCCTGATTCGTCAGACGCTGCGCCATCTCTTCGATCGTCGATTTCGATTGATCGCGGAAGTTCAGGAGCGAGTCATTCAGCGACAGGAATTCGTCGCCCATGGCGCCGACCTGGCCCTGTAGTTGCTTGCTGGCCTGCGGGATCTTCGCTTCGCGATCGATTTTGTTCTGAAGTCGCTTCGCCGCCTCTGGCCCGGCCGCCTGAAGCATCGTCAGAATTCGGCCGTCGGACACGTCGAAGCCCGATTGCCCCCACTTGTCGACCTGAAACGACTTCTGTTCGTCGATCAGGCCTTGGAGTCGCGGCGCGATGTACTCGGAATTCGAGAACTGGTTCCGCGTCCAGCGTCCGGCGCGCCCGGGGAGATTCCACCAGGCCATTTCCGACGCGTTACGCGTCGCCGAGATCGAATCCACAAGCGAAGCGATTCCGCCAGCCGCAACGCCTCCGGCGCCGACGTACGGAAGCGCCGCCGCGCCCGCGGACATCAGCGAAGCGCCGACCCCGCTTCCGCCGGCGGCGATCATCGGGTAGGCCGCCTCCAGTCCGAGAAACGCGCCGCCGCCGGCAGCCGCTCGCGCCGCCGTGGGAAACAGTCGCGCCGCGAGCCGCCCAATTCCAGATCGCGCGAGGCCAGCGCCGCGCCGCATGAGCCGTTCACCGACAACAAGGCCGGCGAACGTCGCGGCGTCGCTTGCGAAGCCGCCTACGCCTCCACCTGGAGCCGCGTACGGGACCGCTGCTGGATAGTTGGGGTTGAACGCAAGACCAGCGCCAAGCGGATCCACGCCGCCGTTGACGCCGAATAGCGGCGTGCCGCCCGTCAGTCTGGAGGGCGATGACGCGCCGAATGGAATTCGCGCGCCCTGATTGAATCGCCCCGCGACTGTTCCGCCGATCAAATCAGTGAACCCGGGCCGCGACGCGACCGCCGCCAATCCTGTCGGGATCCGCGTGGCGGTATTCGACGCCCCAACAGCTCCGGCGGCGAATCGGTCACCCCATGAACCGATACGACTCGCCAACGATCTCCCGCCGGCGGCGAACGCCGCGCCGGCGCCCCGCGCGAGCCCCGGAAGCATGCTCGCCCCAAACGCCACGAGGTTGCCGGCGTTCCGCATCCCAAGCCAAAGCGCCGAAAACTTCATGACATCCGCATCAGTGAACGCCAGTTTGACGGCGCCGACCATCGCGCGGGACATTTGGCCGGCGAACCATCCCAGAAAGTCGCCGGCCGGCCCCTTCGCCTTTTCGAACAGGTTTTCGAAGACGCCGCCGAGCCCCTTCGACTCAAGAACGTCGATGATGTCGGATCGTAGAAATTCCTTCGCCTTTTCGAATCCGCCCGTCAGCGCGCCGCTTATCTGGTCGCGCAGCATCGCCAGGCGGCCGTCTGATCGCATTCCCTCGAGTGTGTCGAGTACAGAACGGGCGTCCTTCGCCATCGCGTCAAACAGGCCTTTTGTCGTGTCTCGCAGGAAATTCTGGCCGACGTCCTGAAGGTTCGACATCGTTCCTTCGAACGTCATCGAAATGCGGTCCATGAGGCCCGGGAATCGCGAATTCACGATCCGTTCAAGCGCGTCGAGGGCGTTTTCCGGATCGCCGATCAGCGACCCGCCCTTGTCGAATTGAAGCCCCTGGCGGACGAAATCCTGACGGCTGATTCCGAGTCGCGTCATGGACTCGAAGGCCTCGCCCGTGCGCCCGGACTTCAGGAACGAAACAGACCGGATCGCCTGTTGCATCTTCTCATCGCCGCCGCCGAATGCCGCCACCCAATTACCGATGACCGGCGCCCACCGTTGCGCCTTGAGCCCGAACGCCTCGAGCTGCGTCACGGCTTCCGCCATTCCCGTGACTTGGAACGGCGTCCGCTCGGTGAATTGATACATCCAGCGAATCAGACCGTTCGCTCGCGCCTGCGACTTCATCATGGTTTCAAGGGTGACGCGGTAACGGACCATATCCGAATTCAGCTTGACGCCCTGGCGGACCAGCAGCGCGACGCCGCCGGCCCCGGCGGCCCCGGCGACGGTTCCCCATCGAGCCGTCAGGTTCGCAAGTGAATTGAGCTCCCGGCCAACGGCGCGCGTTACGCCGACGACGGCGCCGCTGTGTCGCTGGATCGCGGACGTCGTGCGGCCGAATGCCTGTTGAAATCGGTTCGCGTGTCGCTCGCCGTCAGAAAACGCGGCGATTTGCTTCAGGCGGAAATTGTCGAACGAACGGCCGGCGGCGGCGGCGCTCTGCGCGCCTTGCTTGTGCAACCGGTCCTGGCTCGCGCGAACCGAATCGAGTTTTCGCCGGAACGTATCCAACGTTCCCGCGAATTGATCCATGATCCGCATCGGTATTGCGACGGCTTCTTCCATTTGTGTCCCCCCCGGAACTTTCCACAGGCGCCAACATCACAGGGCGAGGGCGTGCGGCCCCCGCCCAACGAAACGACGACTACTCCGCCAACGATGATCTCGCCGCGGCCTTGGCGATCACTTTCGCGATTTCAAGTTCGAACGCGTCGAGCTTCTCCGCATCATGATTGTGCGGCCGCTGCATGCCGCTGGCCTTACATCTCGCGATGATCTCGTCCCGACATTCGTGAACAAGGATCAACGCAGCGCGCGTTATGTTGTTGAATGTGACCTTCGTTCCGCACGCCGACGAAATCGCACATGCAATCTCATCGAAAACGAACCGTTCATGATCGCGGACGCAGAGCTTCACTTGGGCATTGCGCTTATTCGCTCCACGACTGCCGCTGTGGTGTGTTCCGTTTGTCGGTTGCATCGTCTCCCCATCGTCACCGGTTCGGGCCGGCGCATCCTCAGCCGAGTTAGCCGAATCCAAGAAGCCGCTGTCTAACGTGCTCGCGAATAACGCGAGCTGCGCCCCGTACCCCTGAAGCTCTGAAATAGTCCGGACCGTCGCGGCCCGCGTGCTTTGAGTTGCCGTTTGAAGTGATTGCACCGTCATGATTCCCCCCAGAATCAGATATTTGGCGGGGGGTTCGCGTGCCCCCCGCCAGATTCAACAGACCCGCCGCGGTTAGCCCGCGGCGAGGATTCTTGTTTTGATCCCGTCGAGCGCCGCCACGTCCGCGCGGATCCTCTCGACCGTTCGTTCCATCATGTCGAGGAACCTTCCCGCTTGTTCGCGATAGGCGTCGATCGCGTCGCCAGCCGCCTTCCCTTTGAGGTGGCAAAGCCGCTCGTCCAGAACGATCGCACCGACGTCGATGCCGTGTGTCGCGGTTTCGGCCTCGCTGAGCTGCTGCAGAATCTGATTCACGGCGCCAGTGATTTCACTCATGATTGATTACTCCATTCCGTTGTGATTTGCGTCCCTGATCCCGTAGCCGACCACCGGCCGGGTCAAAGTCAGTTCTAGAGCTGACAGTCACGCGCGACCCGTACAAGGAGTCGCGCAATTGATTGTTCAAAATCGTCCAAGCCCGCGGCGTCGTGATTGTGCGGGCGTCGAAAATCCCCTGATCGAAATTCCTCCTCCAGTTCCCGTTCGGACCACCGAATTACGATCATGGCGGCCCGAAGCAGGTTGTTGACGGTCACACGCGCGCGGCAGGCCTCGGATGCGCGATTCGCAATTCGATCCAGCGAGAATCGCTCGTCTTCGCGAATCGCAATCTTGATTTGGTGCATCCGCAGTCCGCCGGACGTTGCGCCACTCTCGATCGGCAACCTCAGGACTGTTTCGGCGGCGCCGTCGTCGCGAATCTCGGCGTCGGTGGAAATGCCCGCGATCCGACGCAGCTCCGATTCGAGCCCATCGAGCGCGGCGAGTGTCGTCTCTCGCAACCTTGCGACCTGTGATTTGATTGCATCCAATTCCGATTTCATGATTCCCCTCCGTCGTCGCTACCCGGGCGCCGCCCATCGGCGCGGGCGCGATGAATTATCAACTCGATGGCCCGACGATCGGATTCGGCCAGGCTCGGCCAAGCTCTCAGGACGAGGTTGAGAATTTCGCAGGAGACCGCTTCCGCGGGCATCGGCGTGTGATTTGCTAACGAATCGGCAGCGCGGCAATCGGAATCGGCGTTTTTCTTAGGAAACTCGGCGGGGTTTCGAGTCCAATATCGCCCATTCTCATCTCTTGAGTTCCGCCCCTGAAAACTCCAGATACACACTCGTCCCCTCCCCCGGTTTCGAGTCAATCCGGATCTCACCATCCAGCGCCGTCACGAGCATGCGTCGGATGGGGAGGCCGAGGCCGAAGCCGCCGGCTCGCTGGCGGGTGGTGTCTGTGCGGTAGAACCGATCGATGACGTGCGGCGGGCGTTCTTCGTCGATGCCGACACCGGTATCAGCGAAGCGAACCGTCACGCGCTCGCCGCTTGTTTCCGTATCGACTTCAATCCGTTCCCCCGCCGGCGTGAACCTGATGTCGCTGTCCATCAGGTTGCAGAGCGAGGCTGTCCGGGAATTGTGGCGCCCTTTCAGGGCCAATTTTGAGAAAACAACTCAAACCCGGGGTTGGGCTTCGACCGCGTTGCGGTCTGTGCTGACCCCGGGCTCACATATGTCGCTCCTTCAGAGCGAACTCATGCCTGCAAACACAGGCGGCTTCTTACAGTTGGCTTGCTCGCGCCAATCCGTCGAATTCCCGGACAGCCTCTGCACAGCGCCTGTCGGCAGCGCTCGCGATCGGCGATGCTCTGTTTGAGCGTCCTGCGTCGTCGTCGGGCAAACGTGCGACTACTGCCGGCGCCCGGGCCACGCCGAGCGCAATGTGCAGACGTCAACGCGCCTGAATCGCCATTCACCCAGTCCGCTACACCGACGCAGCGCCGCTACGCGGAAAGCAGCAGGGCGACGAACGCCTGAATGTCCCCATCGCCGACCTGCCCGTCCATGTTGGTATCGGCGTTGAGCATGCGACACGACGGGTGATTCGATTCGTAGACACTGGGCGCGACCAAGGCCTCGATAAACGGCTGAAGGTCCTGGCCATTCAGTTCCCCGTCGCAGTTCATATCGCCCGGAAAGATTCGGCAACCCATGAAATCGACCTGGGCGTCCGCCGGCGTGTCCGGACAAACGTCGCATGCGTCACCGACGCCGTCGCCGTCGCTGTCCATCTGCGTAAAGTTCTCGTGCAACGGGCAGTTGTCGCAGGCGTCGCCAACGTCGTCGCCGTCAATGTCGAACTGCATGAAGTTGTAATCCGACGGACAGTTATCGCACGCATCCCCCAGGCTGTCGCCGTCGATGTCCGACTGATCTGAGTTGGCGTCAAACAGACAATTGTCGCAGACGTTGCCGACAGAATCCTGATCGTAGTCCGATTGGGTCGCGTTGTATTGATACCGGCAGTTGTCGCATGCGTTGGGCACGCCGTCGTCGTCACTGTCGAAGTAGTCGTTCCCTGCGGCACACTCGTCACAACCATCCGGCACGCCGTCCCCATCCTCGTCCGCGTTGTCGTCAAACCCGGAGCAGAGATCGCACGCGTCGCCGACACCGTCCATATCCTCGTCCTCCTGCAGAGGATTGGCGTCGTACATGCAACTGTCGCAGGCGTTGGGCACGCCGTCGTTGTCACTGTCGAAGCCATCGTTCCCTTCGGGACACTCGTCGCAACCATCCGGCACGCCGTCCCCATCCTCGTCCGTATTGTCGTCAAACCCAGGGCAGAGATCGCACGCGTCGCCGACAGCGTCCATGTCCTCGTCCTCCTGCAGGGGATTGGCGTCGTACCTGCAACTGTCGCAGGCGTTGGGCACGCCGTCGCCATCGTCGTCGAGTCGGTCATCGAACCCGGGGCATGCGTCGCATGCATCGCCGACGGTGTCGTTGTCCGCGTCATCCTGCGCGGCATTGGCATCATCCGGACAATTGTCACAGTCGTCCGGCGACATATCCCCATCGCTGTCCAGTTGATCGTTGCCCCCCGGGCAGATGTCGCAGGCGTTCGGCGCGCCGTCCGCGTCATCGTCCAGCGCGTCGTCAAACCCTGGGCAGAGGTCGCACGAATCGCCCACGCCATCCGCGTCGGCATCCTCCTGCAACGGATTGGATGCTCCGGGACAGTTGTCGCAGGCGTCGCCAACCTCGTCAGTGTCGGCGTCTTCCTGATTCGGGTTGGCCATCAGCGGACAGTTGTCTGTGCCGTTGGGGGCGCCGTCGCCGTCGTCGTCGCCAAGGGGGTCGTATTCGTAGGCGCCCATGTCCACAATCGCCGGATACGTCGGCGGGTCCGGCTCGCCGCTGTCGACGGTACTCGGATCGTCGAGAAAACGGGCCGTTCCCAGGAGATCGAGCGGCGTTCTCTCCAGGATATCTCCATCGGCGTCGAGGTCCGCAGCGTCCTGCGCAACGGCGAGGTTCGATCCCGCGTCGATACCGGGCGATTCGTTTCGCAGGCGAAGATCGCCATAGTCATCGTCGTTCGTGGCCCAGACGCCATCCGCGCCGGCGTACGGGTTGCGCCGGAACTGCGGGTCGAGCGCGATGTTCCCATCCATGCCGATCGGCGAAGCCAATCCGCTGAAGTCATACTGGACGTTCCCGAAAACGCAGTCGTTCTCCATCACCCATGCCCCCAGACCGACATGGAACAGCCCCGAGGAGTTGAACGCGATGATCATATTGTCGATGTATGCCGACGCATCGCGTAGAAAAATGGCGCCGCCACTCGAGGCGGTGTTGGAAATGATCGCGTTGTTCACAATCACAGGAAAGCAATCCTGGCAGTAGATGCCGCCGCCTTCTCCAGACGTCGTGCGATTGCCGACGATCACGTTGTTCCAGATCGTTGCTGCGGACTGATACAGATAGATCCCGGCGCCGCGATCGTTCACGCGATTTCCCGAGATCGTGTTGTTGCAGATCATCGGAGCGCCGCCTCGGCAGCTGATGCCACAGCCGTTGTTGTCGGCGGCGTTCCGCGTGATCGTGTTGTTGACGATCAGCGGTGAGCCGTCCAGCGAGTAGATCCCGCCGCCGTCATCGCCGGCGCCGTTCTCTCGGATGATGTTGTTCGAGATTCGGGGCGCGGATCGATAGCAATAAACGCCGGCGCCGTCGCTGGCATACGCTTCGCCGCCGCGGATCGTGAAGCCGTCGACCGTGCAGGGCTGAAATCCGAGATTGTTCGCCGTGATGACTTTGTAGCGCTGTCCGAGGATGTCGCCGTCAAGGATCGTCGGGTTCGCATCCCGATCGCGCTCAGAAAGCGTCGATTCCGTCCCGGCGAATCCGCCGTACACGTGAATAAAGCCCCGCATCGTCACGGGATTGCCGTAGATGCCGGCGGCGACCCAGACTTCGCCGCCGCCCGCGCCGTTGGCCGCGGCCGCCTCGACACCCGCCTGCACCGTCAGCTTGGCAAGCGCCCAGGTCGAGCCGTCATTGCTGTCGTTGCCCTGGGTCGTGACCCGGATGATCCGGTCGGGCGTTTCCGACCAGATCGTTCCGTCGGATTCGTCGGCGCCGATGTCCACGACCATGTCCTGGATGCGATCCTGAGCGTCGCAGTCGGTCCATTCGGGTTGAAGGAGGTCGTTAAGCCCCGCATTCACGCACGGCGAGTCGGGTTGAATATGGACCTTTCCATAGACACCGCCGGCCAAGCCAGGGTCGGCTGCGAAATTGCCATTACTCCCCACAGGATCCAGTGCGCCACTGATCCGATAGATCCTGTCGCCGTACCAGCAGTTGTGCTGAAACGTGGGGCCGACCGTGCCTTCCACCGAAACGCCCGGTGAGTTAAACGCGATGATCGAATTGCCGATGAGCGGCGTCGCGTCCTGGCAGGAAATAGCGCCTCCATTTTGGAGCGAAGCATTTTGCGTGATCGTGTTGTTGATAAGCATCGGCGACGCCGACTTGATGGAGAGGCCGCCGCCGAGGGTTGCGGCCAGGTTGCCCGTGATGATATTGGAGACGATCGTGGCGTCAGACGCGTCGCAGTAAATTCCGCCGCCCAGGCGCGACGACACGTTGCCGGCGATATGGTTCGCGATGATCAACGGCGTCGATCCCGATAGGCAGGCGATCGCGCCGCCGTCGTCGCTGCAGCGATTGCTCTTGAACGTATTCCCCTCGATCGTCGGCGAGGCCTGCGTGCAGAAGATGGCGCCTCCTGAATTGCTCGCGGCGTTGTCGAAGAACGTGTTGTTTCGGATCACGGCGGATGATTGTGAGCAGTAGACGCCCGCGCCATGATCGCCGACAACATTTGCCCGAAAAACGTTGTTGACGATTGTCGGTGAGGCGTTTTGACAATAAACCCCGGCGCCGGTGGACGCCGAACCATGGGTCAGCGTGAAGCCGTCGAGGCGCGTCGCTGTCGTCGCGCCCTGCGGCGTCGTGACGACTCGTCCGTTGAAGCCATCGATGATTGTTTCGTTCAGCGTCCAGTTGCGCTGATCGCGCTCCGTCTCCGTTCGATCGAATCCGCCATAGAGCGCTACGCCCTCCTTCAGCGTGATCCGTTCGAGGTAGGCGCCCGCGGCAACCCAGACTTCGTCGCCCGGCGCCGCCGCGTTAATTCCTTCCTGCAACGATTGAAACGCCGTGGTCCATGACATTCCATCGCCGCTGACGGGGGTGTTCACATAGACGTAGTGAACTGTCTGAGCAAAGGCGGGAATGCCACCGCTGCAGAAGAACAGCCCCATCGCTGCGGCAATGATCCTCGACGATCGAATGCCCATCGTGCATCTCCTACTCAATTGTCTGGAATCAGGCCCCTCTCCGTGAGGTTCGCAAGACGATGGATTGTACCGAAAGCGCTGCTCCGACACCAACCAGCGGACCGCACTTTCGTCCCCGGATGGTCTCGGAGTCAAGGTCGTCCCACATGTCGGGTGTTGAGTCGATTTCGGCGCCAACTCGCCGCGTGTCGCCCCGTGTCAACGATTCGCCAGCGCAGCGGTTAGCATCTGCTTTTTTTCAGGAAAGTCGGCAGGGTTTCGAGTTCGAGACCACCCAGTTCTCAGCGCCGGCACTCCGCCCCCGAAAACTCCAGATACACACTCGTCCCCTCCCCCGGCTTCGACTCAATCCGGATTTCACCATCCAGCGCCGTCACGAGCATGCGGCAGATGGGGAGGCCGAGGCCGAAGCCGCCGGCGCGCTGGCGGGCGGAGTCTGCGCGGTAGAAGCGATCGAAGACGTGCGGCAGGCGTTCTTCGTCGATGCCGACACCGGTATCGGCGATACGGACCGTCACGCGCTCGCCGGCGGTTTCCGTATCGACTTCAATCCGTCCTCCCGCCGGTGTGAACTTGATGGCGTTGTCCATCAGGTTGCAGAGCACCTGTCTAAGCCGCTCGCGATCGGCAAGGATCTCGATCGGCGGAAACTCACCCGCGCTGATCGTGATTCGCTTCTCGTCGGCGACGGCGCTGAAGAGCTCCAGGACATCGCCGATCGCCTCGTTCAGCGCGACGGGTTCGCGTCGATTGATCGCCCGGCCCGCGTCGGCCTGGGCGAGCAGAAGCAGATCCTCCGTCAGTCTCGACAGCCGATCGAATTCCTCGAGACTCTCTTCGAGCGTTTCGCGTCGCCGCTCGTCCGAGACATTCGGTCCCAGCGCCACTTCGGCGGCGCCACGCAGGGCCGTGAGGGGCGTTCGCAGTTCGTGGGCCGCATCGGCCGTGAACTGGCGGATTCGAAGGATCTGTTGCTCGAGGCGCTCCAGCATGTCATTCAATACGCCGGCCAGATGGTCCAGCTCGTCGCCCTCGCCGGACTGATTCAGGCGACGCGACAGATCCCTCGCGCCGATGCCGGCGGCGGCCGTGGACATCTCGTGTACGGGACGCAGGCTCTTCCGGGCCAGGATGCGTCCACCGATGACGGATCCGACGGCGGCCAGCAGAAGCACGACGAAGGACATGTTCCGAAACCGCCCCAGCGCGGTGTTGACACCGTCGAGCGAGTAAGTCGCCTGAACAATCACGGGACCGCGCGCGGGCAGCTTTGCAATCATGCTGCAGACGCGAATCGGACTCGCTTCGGGGTCGGCCTGAATCGTCTCATACCAGGTCCGCCCCGGCTCCGATGACGCGTTGTCCAGGGGCCAGGGATCCGGCAGACGATTGTCCGCATGGCTGCCAAGCGTCAACCGACCGTCGACGCCCAGCAGGCGAAAGGTCAGGTCATTGCGCTCACGGCTTCCGAGTTCGCGTCGGATGTCGGCCTCGACCTTTTCGAGCGGCTCGTTGTCCTCCGCCACAAGGATGGACAGAAACTCCTGCACCTCCCCCTCGAGAAAGCCGTCGATTTCGTTGTGGAGTGAAACGCTCAGCCCCACGTACAGCGTGACACAGACGGCGGCGCAGGCGGCCAGCGTGATGATCGTCCCCCAGAGCGTGAGTCGAACGCCGATCTTCATTCCGCGTCGCGCTCCGCGAGCTCGGGGCGCATCACGTAGCCGACGCCGCGCATCGTGTGGATCAGAGACGAACCGAAGCCGTGGTCGATCTTCTTGCGGAGGCGATTGATATGGACATCGACCACATTCGTCTGCGGGTCGTGGTTCACATCCCACACCTTTTCCAGAAGCATCGTGCGGGATACGACCTCTCCGACATGGCGGGCCAGGTATTCCAGCAGCGCAAACTCCTTTGCCGAGAGGTCTATGCGGCGATTGTCGCGTTCGACGTGGCGCGTGACGATATCGATCGTGAGATCGGCGATTCGGATCGGATTGTCCGCCAGGAGCGATCCGCGGCGCAACAGTGCGCGGATGCGGGCGATCAGTTCCGCGAAGCTGAATGGCTTGACGAGATAGTCATCCGCGCCGGAATCCAGCCCCATGACGCGATCATCCACGGCGTCGCGCGCCGTCAGGCAGATGACCGGCGTCTTGTCGCCCCGTCGCCTGAGTTCCCTGAGCACGCTGAATCCGTCGCGCACGGGCAGCATCAGGTCGAGGATGATCACGTCGAAGTCGGCGCCCGTCGCACGGCGCATCCCCTCTTCACCGTCGGCCGCGACTTCTGTGATGAAGCCATTTTCGCGCAGACCGCGATCGATGAAGCGGGACACGCCGCTGTCGTCTTCAATGATCAGTGCGCGCACGAGATTCGTCTCCCTTTCGGATCCACCATTGGATGGCGAGCACGCCATTCTCGAACACGACGGCGTCAATCGCAATTCGCGTCGATTCGGCTGCGGAAGGCGGCGCCAACATTACAGCATTGTCATGTTCGCGCCATCCCGTCGCCACACTCGGCCGGTATCCTTTCAGCGAATCAGGACTTAGCGGTTAATACCAAGGCGGTCATCGTGGACCGTTAATTGTTGCGCCCAGTTCGATGTCGCCTTATCCTGCGGGGCTCGCGCCCTCAGAGTGCCCGGCGCTCGAGCGCCTGATGTCTGCGGGCCGGATGGCCGGGTAACGAGTTTGAAACAGGCGAACGGAATAACACGCGTCACGTTGATCGTCATCGTCGCCGCAGCGATTGGTGTCGGCCCGCTCGGCTGCGCGAAAGTCCAGCCCGAGGCGGACTACGTCGGCGCGGCGGAGCGCATCAAGACGCATCTGGACATAAATGACGTCTATCTGCCGTCGGATGACAGGGCTGTGGACGAGAAGGTCCGGGCGCTGCTGAGTGACGGTCTCTCGCTGAAGGACGCCATCAGTATCGCGCTGCTCAACAATCGCGCTTTTCAGGCGCAGTTCTACAGCATCGGCGTGTCCCGGGCCGATGTCGTTCAGTCCGGTCTCTGGACGAATCCATCGCTGTTCATCGGCAACCGGTTCATCGAAGGTGGTGGTCGCAGTGAGCTGACCTTCGGCTTCGCACAGAATCTCGTGGACCTTTGGCAGATTCCTGTGAAGAAACGCGTCGCGGAAGCGCAGCTGCGACAGACGGTCCTGGCGGTTCTGAATGAGGCCATGCGAACGGCGGTGGCGACGCGAACACTGTATTACGACTGCCTCTGGCGGCGCCGTCTCGTCGAAATCGCCCGAAGCAATGTTGAACTCGCGGCGACATCGCTCCGAATTGCCGACGCGCGACTCAGCGCCGGGGAGAGCAGTCCGCTTGACAAGGGGCTCGTGCGGACCCAGTCGCTGCAGTCGCAGAACGCCGCCCTCGCCGCGGAACGAGATCTCGAGAACGCCCTCCTGGCGCTTCTGCTTCAACTCGGACTGACGCGATGGGAGACGGACGTTCAGTTGATTGACCCGTTTTCGGATTCCGACCACGCGATCGCAAAGGATGACGCGTTGATCGGCATCGCGATCGATCGGCGTTTCGACATCCGAATCGCCGACGCCCTCGTCGACGCGGCGGCGCAGCAGGTCGATCTTGAGCTTCGCAAAATCTGGCCCAACATCACGATCGGCGCACAAGGCGAGCGGACCGAGCAGCGCGCGCTGCCGGGACGCAAGCTCCTGGCGGACACGGCGCGTTCGTCGATCGCGGCCGGCCAGCCCACGGCGCCCGCCATTCAGTCCAGGGACCAGCGGGACATCATGCGCAATCAGATCATCGACGCCCTGTTCGGAATGAACATTCAATTGACACTCCCGATCTGGGATCAGAACCAGGCGCAGATCGCGAAGGCGGGATTTGTCTATAAGCGGCGGCTGAAGGACAGGGAGTGGCTCCTGGATTCGATGGAGGCGACGGTGCGGCAGGCGGCGAACACGGCGCGCACGGCGCGGCGCCAGTACGCCCTGTTCCAGGGGGACATTCTTCCTCAGGCGGAATCAAACATCACGACGGCGCAGAAACGCTATGAGAATGGCGAGGAGAGCGTTCTTGTCCTCCTTGAGGCCCAGGACGCAATGTTCCAGCAACGACGGCAGTCGGCCAACCTGCTGCGGGACCTGCTGGTCGCCCGCGCGGAGCTGGACCTGCAATGTGGCGGCGGAAGCGTCGCAGAGGCGCCCGTCGTTCGGCGCTCAATGTCCGGCGATGCGTCGGCGGGATCAAGGACCATGGAGGCGGTCGAGTAACATGACAGATCCAGTACTTCAGTTTCTCAGTACCTTTGTCAGTTCAATCTTCAGCTTCCTGCTGAGCTTTGTTCAGCAGTTCGTTGCGGCGTGGCTGCTGTAGGCGTTATCTGATGACGAAGCCGACGCTCCTGATCCTCTGTCTGCCACTTGCGTTGTCGACCATGGGCTGTCGCAGGTCCACAACGGGCGCCGACGCCGGGACAAAGCTCGCCCCCGCCGTTCATGTCGACAATCCGACAACTGAATCGTCGCTGACGACAGTGCGTCTCTCACCCTCCGCCCGAAGTCATCTCGACATCGGAACGTCTCCCGTCGAGATGCGAAACCTGGCGAACCGGCGGACCTATGGTGGCGAAGCCGTGATCCCCGAGGGGCGCGCGATTGTCATTTCGGCGCCACTCGCCGGAACCGTTGTCGATTCGGGGGTCGGAGATTTCGCAACCCCCGGTTCGCGCGTCCAGGCGGGCGACGCGCTGTTTGGTTTTCTGCCGTCGATTCGCGGCGCAGCGGAGGTACTCAATCCCTCCGATCGTATTGCCCTGGCGCGGGCTCGCGCGGATCTCGAGTCCACTCGCGCTCAGGCGGCGGGCGATGTCGAGGCGGCGACTGTGCGGCTGGACGGCGCCCGCATCGCCCTCGAACGCGCCGAGGCGCTTGTACGCCAGAACGCCGGATCCCAGCGCGCCTTGGATGAGGCGCGCGGCGCGCATCAACTTGCCCAGGCGTCGCTCGACGCGGCGACGGCGCGCAAACGCGTTCTCGACGACACGATGTCACTGCTGGCCGGCGCGTCCGAGGCGGCCCATCTCGTGGTTCGAGCCCCATTCACAGGATTCGTGCGCCGACTGCCGGTGACAACCGGCATGATCGTGGCGGCCGGGACGCCGCTCTGCGAAATCGCCGCCACGAATCCGCTCTGGATTCGTGTGACGGTCTACGCCGGCGATGTCGGCGGTCTGAAGACGGACGCGCCGGCGATGTTGCGGTTGCTGGGCGCGTCTCCGGCCCCGGGGGCGCCCATCGCGCCGATCATCGCGCCGCCGACAGCCAACGCCAACACATCCTCTGTGGATCTCTATTACGCGATGACGGACGCCACGATCGGTCTCCAACCGGGCCAGCGCTGCGTCGTTGACATCCCCGTGGCGGGCGAATCCGAATCGCGCGTCATCCCGCAGTCCGCGATTGTCTACGACATTCACGGAGACGCGTGGGTGTATGTGGAGACCGGCGCCGACTCCTATGCGAGACGACGCGTGTCGATCCGACGGATCGAAGGCGGCCTTGCGGAAGTCGCCTCGGGGGTTGAGGTGGGCGACTCGATCGTCCATCGGGGCGCGGCCGAGTTGTTCGGCGTCGAATTCGGTTCCGCGGGCCACTGACAGGAACGACTTCCCTACGGAGCGCACGAGGCATTCATGCTGGCCTGGATTGTAAAGACCGCCCTGCGCCTTCGCGTGCTCGTCCTCGCGCTCGCCATCGGTCTGTTAATTGCCGGCGTCCGATCGACGGCGCATGTTCCGCTCGACGTCTTTCCGGAGTTTGCGCCGCCGCGTGTGGAAATTCAGACTGAAGCGCCCGGACTCTCCACGGAGGAAGTCGAGAGTCTCATTACGGTTCCACTCGAGAGCGCGCTGAGCGGTACGCCGCGGCTCGCGACGATTCGCTCCAAGTCCGTCCTCGGCCTTTAGTCGATCGTGCTCTACCTGGAAGAGAACGCGGACCTCATGGAGGCGCGACAGCTTGTACAGGAGCGACTCGCCATCGAGGCGGCGCGGCTTCCCGCCGTCGCCCGGCCGCCCGTCATGCTGTCACCGCTCTCGTCCCTCAGTCGCGTCATGAAAATCGGCGTGTCGTCGGAAACGCTCTCACAGGTTGAGTTATCAACGCTGGCAAAGTGGACGATTCGTCCTCACCTGATGGCGGTCCCCGGCGTCGCCAATGTCGCCATCTGGGGCCAGCGGGATCGAGAGCTTCAGGTGCGCGTCTCGCCCGAACGTCTTGCGGCGCACAACGTCACGCTCGATCAGGTCGTGCGGGCCGCGGGCGATGCGACGGTCGTCGGACCGGGCGGGTTCGTCGATACGCCGAATCAGCGCATCGCCATTCGGCACAACGCGGCGATCGAGACGGCGGAGGACCTGCGCCAGGCCGTCGTTGTTTCGCAGAATGGCGGAATTGTCCGACTGGGCGACGTCGCCGATGTTGCCGAGGGCTTTCCGCCGCCGATCGGCGACGCCGTGATCAACGATGGACCGGGGTTGCTGCTGATCGTCGAGAAGCAACCCTGGGGCAACACGCTGGACGTCACGCGCAATGTCGAGGCGGCGCTCGACGTGCTCCGGCCCGGACTGGCGGGCGTTGAGATCGACTCGACGATCTTCCGGCCGGCGACGTTTGTTGAGCGCTCGATCGACAATCTGACCGATGCGATGCTGCTGGGCGCCGCCCTCGTCGCCGTGATCCTCGTCCTCTTCCTGTTCAACTGGCGGACGGCCGTCATCAGCCTTCTCGCGATCCCCCTCTCAATTTTCGGCGCCCTGCTGGTCCTGTACTGGCGTGGCGGCACGATCAATGTCATGACGCTGGCCGGTCTCGTGATTGCCGTGGGCGAAGTCGTCGACGACGCGATCATCGACGTCGAGAACATCGCGCGACGGCTGCGACTCAATGCGGCGCTCGCGGCGCCGAGGTCCGCGATTCGGGTTGTGCTCGACGCGTCGCTGGAGGTTCGCAGCGCCGTCGTCTTCGCCACGATGATCGTCATCCTCGTTTTCGTTCCGATCTTCTTCCTCGAAGGCCTGGCCGGCACATTTTTCCGTCCGCTGGCAACGTCCTACATCCTTGCAATTCTCGCGTCGCTGCTGGTGGCGCTGACCGTCACGCCGGCGTTGAGTCTGCTGCTGCTCCCCGGGGCGCGGCATGTGGCCGATGAGCCCTTCTTCGTACGCTGGCTGAAGCGCGTCTATCGGGGCGTGCTGGCGAGGCTCGCGTATCGCCCCGCAATCGTCGGCCTCCTGGTGGTCGCAACGCTTGTCGGCTCACTGCTCAGTGTGCCGCTGCTTGGCGAGGAATTCCTGCCGCACTTTCAGGAGACTGACTTCCTGATGCACTGGGTAGAGAAGCCCGGCACGTCCCTGGAGGCGCTGCGGCGTTCGACGATCGATGTCAGCCGAAAGCTGCGACAGGTACCGGGCGTTCGGAATTTCGGCGCCCATCTGGGACGAGCGGAAGTCGCCGACGAAGTTGTCGGCCCGAATTTCTGCGAGTTGTGGATCAGCGTAGAACCCGAGGCGGATTTCGAAACGACGCTCGCCAGCGTGCAGGCGGTCATCGATCAGTATCCGGGCATCTATCGTGACGTATTGACGTATCTGAAGGAACGCATCAAGGAAGTCCTCACAGGCGCCAGCGCGAGTATTGTTGTCCGACTCTATGGTCCGGAGCTTGGCGGCCTGCGGGCAAAGGCCGCTGAAGTGCGGCAGGCGATGGCGGGCGTCGAAGGCGTCGCCGACCTGCACGTGGAACAGCAGACGCTCGTACCGCAGATCAACGTCAGGCTCAAACCCGACGCGGCGACGCTCTTCGGACTCACGGCGGGCCATGTCCGGCGTTCGGCCACGACGCTGCTTCAGGGCCGAAAGGTCGGCGAGATCTTCGAACGCCAGATGGTGTTTGATGTCGCTGTGCGTGGCGACGAATCGCTCAGGCGGGACCCGTATCGGCTCAATGATCTCCTGATCGATCTTCCCGCGGGCGGTCAGGCGCGCCTCGGCGACCTCGCGGAGGTGACGATCGTCCCCGCCCCGAACGAGATCAAGCGAGAGGCCGCATCGCGTCGCATCGACATCATCTGCAACGCCAGGGGGCGCGATCTGGGGAGCGTGGCGCGCGATGTTCGCGCCAAGGTCGAGGGCCTGACGTTCGATCGCGGCTACCATCCGGAATTCCTCGGTGAGTTCGAGGCCCGCCAGGCTTCGCAGCGCCGACTGCTGATCTTCGGTCTCGCCGCTGTCGCGCTGATTGTGCTGCTGCTCTACGTCGAATTCGAGTCCGTTCGGCTGACGCTGCTCATCCTGCTGACCCTCGCGTTCTCTCTGGTGGGAGGCGTTGCCGCGGCCTTCGCCAGTGGCGGCGTTCTGTCACTGGGCTCACTCGTCGGATTCGTGACCGTCCTGGGCATCGCGGGTCGCAACGGCATCATGATGGTCAGCCATTACGAGCACCTGATGCGAGAAGAAGGGGAAACGATGGGCCTCGAACTCCTGATTCGTGGCGCCCAGGAACGGCTGGCGCCGATCCTGATGACGGCGCTGTCGACGGGGCTGGGGCTGATTCCGCTTGTGATCGCCGGAAACAAGCCGGGGCATGAAATCGAATACCCCCTCGCCGTCGTCATTGTCGGCGGCCTCGTCACGTCGACGATCATGAACCTGCTCTTCCTGCCGGCGCTGTATCGAATCGCGCGAGCCGGGGACTCGCGATGATGACCGACGTCGGCGGCGCTCATTTGCATTGCAAACGTCGCACACGCCGCGATATTCTTGCGGTCCACAGGCGCACCATCGACCGCTCCGCGAGGCCGCGACGAGCGCTCGTCGGCCGACATTGCGACAACTGACGGTCCATGAATGAGGTCCGCGATGAGTACCCACAACCGCCATGGCAAGCGTGTCTGCGCGATCTGCGGACGATCACTTCCCTCCGACGATCTGTTTGCCGGCGACGTGATCCGTCCGGCGATTTCGCAGCTGATTCGTGAGGCCCATCCCGACTGGAACACGGAGCAGTTCATCTGCCGCGAAGACCTGGCCGTCTTTCGCGGCAGGTATGTTCACACGCTCCTCGAATCCGAGAAGGGTGAACTCACGTCACTCGAGCAGGATGTCCTGCGGAGCCTTCGAGAGCACGAAGTTCTGGCCAGCAATGTGGACGCGGAATTCGAACACGACTGGACACTGGGCGAACGGCTTGCCGATCGCATCGCATCGTTCGGCGGGAGCTGGACATTCCTGATCGTCTTCGCCGGATTTCTGGCCGCATGGATCATTCTCAACTCACTGGTCCTTTACTGGCGGCCCGTGGATCCGTACCCCTTCATCCTTCTGAATCTCGTTCTCTCATGCCTCGCGTCGGTCCAGGCGCCGATCATCATGATGAGCCAGAATCGTCAGGAGGCGAAGGACCGGGTCCGTGCGCAGCATGACTATCAGGTGAATCTCAAGGCGGAACTGGAGATTCGACAACTCCACGAGAAGATCGATCACCTCCTGTCGCACCAATGGGATCGCATGGCCGAGATCCAGGAAGTGCAGATGGAACTGCTTTCGGAACTCGGCAAGCGACGATAGCCGCCTTCGGCCCGCGAAGGCGCTCCGGGCGACACGCGGAGGAGGCGTCCGCCTGCGGATCGCCGTCGCGCTACTCGGCGATCCAGCTCTTTGCCTCGCTGAGCTGATCGGAACCAAAGTACCTGATTTTCGCCGTCGTGAAAGGTCGGCAGAACGTGGCCATCCACTCCTGCCACTTCGACTCACCAACCATTGCGAGGCGTTCGATGTCGGCGAAGTGTTTGACATCAAACTTGATGTCCTCCCACAGGGCGCCGGCGTCCCAGCCGTGAAAGTCATGCATGATCATCAGAATCCGAATTCTTCCGTATTCCCTGACGACGCCCTCCACGAGCGGAACAAACGTTTCATAGTCGGCGCGCGTGAGTTTGCCACTCAGATGGAATTCCAGCAGTTTTCCGGGCTCGTTTGCATGTTGAATCGGCATTTGGCGTCTCCGTAAGCTGGCCGACCAATGATCGCTTCCACACTGCGCCTGGCGGCGTGAGGATCGAAGTCCACTCGCGGATCCCTGAACAGCGACATTCGTTCGGCGCATGAGGAATCCTAGTCATGCGCCATCCGAGCCGGGCGGACGCTCGCCGGAATCCGCCGTGATCGGACCCGCAGTCGCCCGCAGTCGCGTTTCCGACGCTCCGCGTTGCAAACTTGTGACGCGACAGGCGGCCGGCGTCGCAGGAGGCGGATAGACTCTTTCAGAGTCTCGGCGGGCCGGGCCGAGGGCGTAAGGCGCGATGACAAGCACATTGCACTCAGATTCTGTTCAGAAGCGACCCGCCGTCGAGACGTCGCTATCCAGTGACGGTCTCACACAGGCGGAAGCCGGGCGCCGCATCGAACAATATGGCTACAACGAACTTCCCGAGAAAAAGTCGAATCCCGTCATTGAGTTTCTTCGACACTTCTGGGGGCCGATCCGCTGGATGATCGAGGCCGCGGCCATCCTCTCGGCGATCATTCACCACTGGGCCGATTTCATCATCGTTCTCGTGCTTCTCGTGGCAAACGCCATCGTCGGCTTCTGGGAGGAATTCTCCGCCGGCAATGCGATCGCCGCGCTGAAGGCGAATCTCGCCCTGAAGGCGCGCGTCCGCCGGGAAGGTCAGTGGTATGACATCCCCGCCCGGGCGCTCGTGCCGGGCGATCTGATTCGACTGCGCCTCGGCGACATTGTTCCGGCGGACGCGAAACTGCTCGAATGCGATCCCGTCGAAGTCGATCAGGCTGCGCTGACAGGGGAATCGCTGCCCGTCGAGAAGAAGACCGATGAGACTGTCTTTTCCGGTTCCGTGATTCGTCGCGGCGAAGTGGACGCGATCGTGACGGCGACCGGCGGCGACACACGATTCGGCAGGACCGCCAATCTCGTCGACGCAACGGGGCACACGAGCCATTTCCAGAAAGCCGTGCTGAAGATCGGTGACTACCTGATCGTCCTCGCCGTCTGTCTTGTCGTGCTCATCATTGCCGTCGCCATGTTCCGCGGGGATCCGCTCACGACGACGATTCAGTTCGCGCTAGTTCTGACGGTTGCTGCGATTCCGGTCGCGATGCCGACGGTCCTGTCAGTCACGATGGCCGTCGGCGCCCGCCTCCTGGCGAGCAGGCGCGCCATTGTCAGCCGACTCGCCGCCATCGAGGAGCTCGCCGGCATGGACACGCTGTGTTCCGACAAGACCGGCACATTGACACAGAACAAGCTGACACTGAACGAACCGTATTGCGTTCGCGGGGTGAGCCGCGATGCCATCATCCTGGCGGCGGCCCGCGCATCCCGCGCCGAAGACAATGATCCGATTGACACAGCGGTCCTTCGCGGATTGTCCGACTCTCAGGATCTGTCGTCAGACAAAACGCTGCGGTTTCAGCCCTTCGATCCCGTCAGCAAGCGAACCGAGGCGACGATTCGCACAAAGGACGGCGACACGCTGCGCGTCAGCAAGGGAGCGCCTCAGGTCATCCTGAAGCTGGCGCGGGATGAGGACGCAGTTCGCGATGAGGCGGAAAAGGCGATTGGCGACTTCGCGAGCCGCGGTTTCCGTTCGCTGGGTGTCGCCGAGTCGACGCGCGACGATGACTGGCGATTCCTGGGCGTGCTTCCGCTGTCGGACCCGCCGCGCGAGGACTCAAAGGAGACGATCGAAACCGCCCGCGAGATGGGCGTGCAGGTCAAGATGGTCACGGGCGATCAAGTGGCCATCGCCCGCGAGATCGCCGGCCAGGTCGGCCTGGGGACCCACATCGTCGACGCCGGCGTTTTCGCCGAGACCCCGCATCATGGCGGCGGCCAGCTTGCCGACGCCATCGACAAGGCCGACGGCTTCGCGCAGGTCTATCCCGAACACAAGTATCACATCGTTGAAACGCTGCAGAACCGCGGCCACATCACGGGAATGACCGGGGACGGCGTCAACGACGCCCCGGCGCTGAAACGCGCCGATGTCGGCATCGCCGTGTCCGGCGCCACGGACGCCGCTCGCGCCGCCGCCGACATCGTCCTGACGAGTCCGGGCCTCTCTGTGATCATCGACGCGATCCAGGAGAGTCGGAAGGCGTTTCAGCGAATGAACAGTTACGCGATCTATCGGATCACTGAGACTGTGCGCGTCCTGCTGTTCATGACGCTGTCCATTCTGGTCTTTGATTTCTACCCGGTCACGGCCGTCATGATCGTCATGCTGGCCCTTCTGAACGACGGTCCGATTCTCGCGATCGCAAGCGACAATGTGCGCTATGCGAAGAAGCCCGAGGCGTGGGACATGCGAACGGTCCTCGGCATGTCGACGATCCTGGGCGTCGCCGGCGTTGTGGCCTCGTTTGGGTTATTCTATCTTGGTGAACGCGTATTCGGACTCAGTCGCGAACTGCTTCAGTCATTCATGTTTCTCAAGCTCGCTGTCGCGGGACACCTGACGATTTTTGTGACGCGTACACGAGGCCCCTTCTGGTCGATGCGTCCCGCCCCGCTGCTGCTGTGGTCAACCATCCTGACAAAGGTCCTTGCAACATTCGCCGCCGTCTACGGCTGGTTCATGACGCCGATCGGCTGGAAGTGGGCGGCGCTGATCTGGGGCTATGCGATCGTGTGGTTCGTCATCAATGACGGGATCAAGCTTGCCGCCTATCGCATCCTTGATCCCAGCGCCCCGTCGTGGCTTGGGCGCCGAGGCGTCCCCCGCTCAGCGAGCGTGTAGCGTCCGCCCGCCTCGCCATCGACAAAGAGGCCGCGAACGTCGCATGCGCTCGATGGTCGTGGATCGTCAGGCGGCGTCGCGGCCTTATGATACGGCCGCGTCGGAATCCGGCCGCGTCGGAATCCGGCCGCCCGCAGCGGCGAGTTCACCGCGCCGTTCGGGATCCGCATACATCGGACGAAACCGCCTGTGTCAACGAATCGAGAACGACTCATTCAGATCGCGCGCCCCACGCTTGTCGTGGGTATTCTGGCGCTGGCGCTCTGGGCGCTGCATGCGGAGCTTCGCCACGTCCATTACCACGAATTGGTCACGGAACTCAGGGGAATACCACGAGCCAAAATCGCAATCGCCGTCGGTCTCACGCTGTTGAGCTACCTGACACTCACCTGCTACGACGCCCTCGGATTCGCCTACCTGGGTCGCCGGCTCGCCTGGCGCCGCATCGGGCTGGCGTCCTTTCTTGGGTACGCCTTCAGCCACAACCTGGGCTTTGCGGCGCTGACTGGCCCCGCCGTTCGATACCGCGTCTATTCCACGTGGGGAATCAAGGCCCACGAAGTCGCGAAGTTGTTTGCATTCTGCGGAACGACCTACTGGCTGGGATTCCTCGCGATCAGTGGCCTGACGTTCACCTTCCATCCACTGGCGCTTCCGGCCGACTTTCATCTTTCCTCTGTTCCGTTGCGGCTCATCGGGTTGGCGCTGGTATCGCTGCTGCTGCTCTTTCTCTACTGGACGGGCGTTCGAAGACGCTCGCTGTCCTTTCGATCCTGGACCTTTCATGCGCCGTCCCTGCGCCTGTCGATCGCTGGCCTCGGCCTGTCGATCCTTGACTGGACGCTTGCCGCCGGCGTCCTTTATGTACTGCTTCCGGCGCCATCCGCCGTCTCATTGTTCGGATTCCTCGGGTACTTTCTTCTGGCCCAACTCATCGGGGTCCTGTGTCACGTCCCGGGCGGCGTGGGTGTCTTCGAAACGCTCATACTCCTGTTCCTCAAGTCGCATGCGCCGGCGCCGGCAATCCTCGGCGCTCTGATCGCCTACCGCGCGATTTACTACCTGTTTCCACTGGCCATCGCCATGACGCTGCTCGCCCTGCACGAGCTGTTTCGGAATCGAACATTCGTGCGCCGACTCTGGACCGCCGCCGAGGACTGGGCGGCGCCGTGGGCGCCCAGTCTGCTTGCCCTCACGATGCTGTTGTCCGGCGCCATCCTCCTGTTTTCGGGCGCATCCCCGGCGATGGCGGATCGCCTGCAATGGCTTCGCTGGGCCATCCCGCTGCCCCTGATCGAGCTCTCGCATTTTCTCGGCAGCCTCGTGGGGGCGACGCTGCTGATCCTTGCCCGCGCCATCCAGCGCCGCTCGATCGCGGCCTACTACGGCGCCTCCGCGGCGCTTGCCCTCGGCGTCATTGTCTCACTGGGAAAGGGCTGGGACTACGAAGAGGCCGTCGTGTTGTCTCTGGCGCTGCTCGCACTGCTTCCATCACGGCGGCATTTCTATCGTCGCGCGTCGATCGCGCATCTGCGGTTCACACCCGGATGGATTGCGATGATTGCGGGGGTCGTCCTTTGCACACTCTGGCTCGTTCTGTTCGCCTACAGACACGTCGAGTATCGCAACGATCTCTGGTGGCAATTCAGCCTTCACGGAGACGCGTCGCGCTCCTTGCGCGCCCTGGTCGGCGCCGGCGCCATCTTCCTCATCTACGCCACGGCCAGACTCCTTGGACCCGCCAGGGCGATCGCACACGTCTCCTCACGGAATCAGCTCGGCGCCGCTGAGGCAATCATCGCATCCTCACCACGCGCCGACGCGAACCTCGCACTGCTGGGTGACAAATCGCTGCTGTTCAACAGCGAGCGGAGCGCCTTCGTGATGTACGCCGTCAGCGGTCGCAGCTGGATCTCGATGGGAGATCCCGTCGGCCCCGTGGAGCAACGACGTGAAATGGCATGGGCCTTCCACGAACAGTGCGACATATGCGGCGACATGACCGTCTTCTACGAAATTCCGGAATCCAGCGTCGCAACCTACACCGAGATGGGCCTGAGTGTGGCCAAGATCGGCGAGGACGCGCGTGTGCCGCTGACGACCTTCTCACTGCAGGGCGCCGAGCGCCGTGAGCTTCGCCGGACGCACAATCGACTGACGAAGTCGGGCCATGTGTTCCACGTCGGTCCACCGTCGGACGTCGCTTCCATGCTGCCGGAGCTTCGATCCGTCTCAGACGCCTGGCTTGCCGGGAAACGCACGCGTGAGAAGGGATTTTCGATCGGTTACTTCGACGCCGCCTATCTCGAACGCTGCCCGATCGCAACGATTCGCCTGGATTCTCGCCTCATCGCATTTGCGAATCTCTGGCGAGGCGCCGAGAGGACCGAGTTGTCCGTCGACCTGATGCGATTTCACCCGGACGCGCCGAACGGCGCCATGGACTTTCTCTTCTCCGAGCTGATGCGCTGGGGAAACGCGGAGGGGTTTCAGTGGTTTGGGCTCGGGATGGCGCCCCTGGCGGGGCTCGATCAGCATCCCCTGTCGCCCGTCTGGAACAGGATCGGCGCCGCGGTCTACCGACACGGTGAGCACTTCTACAACTTTCAGGGGCTGCGGGCCTACAAGGCGAAGTTCCATCCCGATTGGTCGCCGCGCTACCTCGCCTATCCGGGCGGCCTCACGCTGCCACGCGTACTGTTCGACATCGGAACGCTGACCTCTCGAGGAATCACGGGCGTGATTTCCAGGTAGCGGCAAATTCGGATGCGCGCTGCAAACCAGGAAGAAAACACCGGCCTCGGTTCGCGGCCCCCTCGCACACGCGAGGAGTCAACCCAAGGTCGCCGCAAACGAGACCGGTGTGTGGACGAGTCAGAAGATGGGGCGCCGACGCCCGCAGCCGTCGGCGCCGATGCGAGGCTTAGTTCCCGGGCGCCAGCAGCATGACGAAGTGCTTCATATCGCCAGTCTGCACCGTCAGGCGGACACCGCTTTTCAGATCGCTCTGCGCGAGTTCGCGTTCCAGCGATCGCACGTTGTCGACAGGCTTGTCACGGATCGCCAGGATGATGTCATTGGTCCTCAGGCCGGATCGCGCCGCGGCGCCGCCGGGATCGAGGGAGGCGACGAGCACGCCATTGGTGTCGGCCAGCCCCATGCTCGACGCCATCTGGGCCGAGAGATCCGACAGGGTCATGCCAAGATCCGCTCGCAGTTCCGGCGTTGCCATGGCGATGTGATCGCCCTTCATTTTGCCGATCTCGACATCAACCGACTTTGTCGTTCCGTCGCGGAAGACCTCGAACGTGACTGTCGAGCCGGGCTTCGTCGCCGCGATTCGATTGCGAAGGTTCGTGATGTCCGATACGTCGGCGCCGTCGTATTTCATGACGATATCGCCGGCCTTGAGGCCTGATTTCGCGGCCGGCCCGTCCTGAAGCACGTCGCCGATCAGCACGCCCTGCGCGCTGTCGTATCCGAACGATTTGGCCAGTGATTCATCCAGCGGCTGAATGCTCACGCCCAGCCATCCGCGAACGACTTTGCCGTCATGAATCAGACTGTCCATGATGGATCGCGCCATGTTGATCGGAATCGCGAAGCCGACGCCGTTGTTTCCACCGCTTCGACTGGCGATCGCCGTGTTGATGCCGACGACCCTGCCGTTCAGGTCGACGAGCGGTCCCCCGCTGTTGCCGGGATTGATGGCCGCGTCGGTCTGAATGAAGTCCTCGTAGTCCGCGATGCGAACGTTGGCCCGGCCCTTCGCGCTGACGATGCCCGCCGTGATCGTGTCTGTCAGTCCGAACGGATTGCCGGCGGCGACCACCCACTCACCGACGCGCAATCCGTCGGAATCCCCCATCTGGGCGGCCTTGAGGCCCCGGGCGTCCACCTGGATCACCGCCAGGTCCGTCATGGGATCCACGCCGACGACTTTGGCCGGATACTGCTTGCCGTCGCGCATTTCGACGACCAGCTCATCGGCGTCGCCGGCGACGTGGTTATTCGTGAGGATGTATCCATCGTCACTGACGATCACGCCGCTGCCCAGGCCCTGCTGGTCGGGCGCCGGCTGCGGCGTCATTCGTCCGCCGAAGAATCGTTGCAGGAGTTGATCGTCGAATGGAAGCCGCCCCGGTGTTTCGCCGAACCCCTGCGGACTGTGAGCGATCGGCTTGAAATGCCTGACGGCGCGGATGCTGACGACGGAGGGCTGTATTTCCTCGGCTGCGCCCGCAAAGGCGTCTGACAGCGCGTTGGCGTAGCGCAGCGATTCGTCACGACTCGCATCGGAACCGCGATCGTGCGCCCGGACAGGAGCGACGCCGCTTCCAACCAACAGCGCCGCCACGCCGACACAAGCAACAAGCGCGATGTTCCCTGCAATGCGTTTGTGGACTTTGATCATGGCATACTCCTTGTTGTACATGTCCAATTTCCGGGCGCCCTCAAGTCAGGCGCCCACATCAACACGTACCGACGAAGTGGCCACGAAGGTTTGTAATGCGCGTGTAACGCCCCGTCAGAAGTGCGAATCGCCGCATACCCGGCCAACACGCCCGAGGCCGCGGACGCGATCCGGGGCCCGAAAAAAGCGGTAGTCGGTTGGCGAGCGCCGCCGCGGCGTTGCGCAGATGTGACATCGACGCGACGGATCAGTTCCCGTTGTCGATGCGAGTAAACGTGAACGTTCCGAGGGCGGGGATGTCGCCATTCGTCTCAAACGGATAGCCCGCGATCTCAGTGATTGCCGTGGCTGGATTCGTATTGCTGTTGGCCGACTCGTAGCTGACGCCGTTGTCCGTTCCGGCGTCGTGCGGGAACAGCTGCACGACAATCTGATCCGCCCACTGGGCGCCATCGAAAAGGACGAGACCGTTGACGCCCACGAACCAGTCCGGCGACGGTGCAATCATGGACACGGCCGTGACGCGCGGAAACGTCTGCGAGATTTCGAACGTCACGCTCTGGACGCCGGGCGACTCGAAAGGTCCGGAGGCCTCCGATATGACACCGGCGTCGCCGGAGGTCATCGCCGGCGCGATCTCGTCACGAAGCGTCTCGTTGTTGCCGTGTTCGGCCATTCGCTCGATCCCCGGCGTCGCGATGGCGCCCACAGCCCAGAACGTGTCGATGTCCTTATGCGTGACGCAGATCAGCGGAGAAAACAGCGGAGGGTTCGGGATGTCCGTCGGATGCGTTTCGGCGCTCCACGTGGCGTCAAAGTCCAGTCGGTACATCGCCGTCTGAGACGCCGGCTCGGGCGTTGTGTCGGCGCCGGGCGTGAACAGATCACAACCCAGCATCGAGGACCCGATCCATCCCATCATCGCGATGACAGGCGCCCGTCTCCATCCGTTTCCACACATCATGATGACTCCAGCGCTTCGCGATGATGCTCCGGCCGGGACCCGCCCGGGGCCCGCCGCACGCGGCCATCCCTCAGATCGCTGCTCGCCGTACTGAGGGCGCCATGGAATTTCCTTCGTCCGGTCTGTATTCCAGATCGCCTTCCGAGGATTGCCGATTTTCCACAAAAGACCCGCAAGTCCAAGGGGAACCGTAGATCCCCTTATCATCCGCTGGTCACGGCAAACAATGCGCGACGCCTGTCTTCAGGAATTCGGACCCGTCACAGCGCACGGGACGTCTCCATTGAGAGGATGATTCGACACAATGGTGCGGGATTGGGCGATCGCGCCGATCGACAGAACCCGACGTTTCGCAATGGGCCATGGAATCGCCGGGCGATCCGTTACTTCGTTCGATGGATCATGGACTGCGCCGACGTCTTGATGCCGCGGATGCGACCGGCCAGGGCGTCACGGTTCGGAGCGTACTCCATCGCCGTATCCATGAACACGAGTTCCTCCTGCACGAGCTTGGCGAGCGACGACGTGAAGGAGTGCATGCCCTCCTTCTCACTGCCCTCGATCAGGGCCGGAATATCCTCGTCCTGCTCCTTGCGGATGATGTCCTTGCACGTCGCCGTGTTGAGGAGCACCTCTGTCGCCGGTACGCGTTTGCCTTCCTCTGAGCCGGGCAGCAGTCGCTGGGCGCAGATGGCGCGGAGAGAATTCGCCAGGCTGCTGCGGATGAAATCGTGTTCCACGCGCGGGAAGAACTCCAGCACGCGCGCGAACGCCTGCATCGCGTCGGCCGTGTGAAGCGTGCCGAAGACGAGGTGGCCCGTCTCCGCCGCCTGCAGCGCCGACGTCATCGTGAACTTGTCTCGCATCTCGCCGACGAAAATGACATCCGGATCCTGGCGGACGATGTACTTCAGTCCTTCGCCGTAGGTCGGGATATCAATGCCGATCTCCCGCTGAGAGATGATCGACTTCTTGCTCTTGAAGATGTACTCGACAGGGTCCTCAATCGTCACGATGTTCTCGTGGCGCGTGTCATTGATCTGCTCGATCATGGCGGCGAGCGTCGTGCTCTTTCCCGAGCCCGTCACGCCGCTGATGATGATGATGCCTTCACCCGTTTCCTCGATCAGGGTTCGGTACACGGGCGGCAGGTGCAGTTCTTCATAAGACGGAATGTACGGATTGACGCGACGGATCGCCGCGTTCATGACGCCGGCGGCTCGAAAGATGTTGATTCGGAATCGATCGCCGTCGGGCAAACTGTGCGCGAAATCCAGATCGCCGTGCTCCTCGTAAAAAGACCGGCGCGTCGCAGGAATGATCGGCGTCAGGCAGGCGTCAATCTGGGCGCCCGACATGGGTGGCAGGTGGACGGACCGCAGATGGCCGCCGACACGATAGACCGGCGGCATCCCCGCCTTGAGATGCAGGTCGGACGCATTGTGTTGCTGCATGGCCCCGAGAAGCTGATTCGCACTGGGAATCTCAGACATGTTGTTGACCCTCACGCCTGTGGCGTTCCGCGCATCGTAACGCAAATCGCCACCAAAATGTAGACGTTACAGTCAACGGACTTGTTTCGAGACGACTGCGGACCGTCAGCCTCCGTTCGCTTCCGCAACATCCATCGGGTCCGCGCTATCCGTACCGGAATCCTGCGTTTTCTTCCGCGAGAATCGGCGCGACCATTTCTTTGCTTCCTCCTTGAAACGCCTCAGCAGTCGCCGCGCCCAGTCAAACTCGGTGCCGAGGATCACAAGTCCCAGCGGAATCACGACGGAACCAGGCCCCGGCATGAAGATCATTGCGATACCGATCAGGACGACCGTCACACCCACGACGAGGACGATCAGCTTTCGCGTCTGGCGCGCCGCGTACACGGCGGTCCGCTTGATCGGCGAAGCGGGCGCCGGCGCCATCAGGGGTGGCTCCAGGGCCGCCGGATCGTCGACAGTCATGCAGGAAGCCGCGACGCCGACAAACAGGATGCCCGCGATGACCGCGAGCGAGATCACTGTCGGAACGGGATGCACATGAACAAGCAGCATCTTGACGCCGACGAATGCAAGGATGAACACGAGGCTCATCTTCAGGTAGCGGAACTTTCGCATGGCGCCGGCAAGGGCGAAGTAGAGGGCGCGCAGCCCCAGGATCGCCAGAATATTCGACGTGAAGACGATGAACGGGTCGCGCGTGACGGCGAAGATCGCCGGAATGGAGTCGACAGCGAACAGCACATCGGAACTCTCGACGGCCAGGATCACCAGGCACAACGGCGTCATGAATAACCGGCCGTCCAGTCGCACCAGGAATTTCGATCCGTGGTAGTCGTCCGTGATCGGCAGGTAGCGTCTCGCGAGGCGCACGAGTGGGTTGCTGTCGACGGAGAGATTGTCATGGCGTGCGATGAGCATCTTGACCGCCGTGACGAGGAGCAGCCCCCCGAAGACATACACGATCCAGTCAAAACGCGTGATCAGCGCCGTTCCGGCGAGAATCATCACGCCGCGCAGGACAATCGCCCCGAGGATGCCCCAGAACAGGACACGATGCTGGTATTCCGGCGGCGTCCTGAAATACGAGAAGAGCAGCGCGATGATGAAGATGTTGTCGAGGCTCAGCGATTTTTCAATCACATAACCCGTCAGGAACTGCAGCCCGGCCTGGGCCCCCGTGAGATTGTGACCGACGTCCAGTCCGAGTCCGAACCAATGCCGCTCATACCCGAACCAGACGGCCGCGTTGAATCCGAGCGCGATCGAGATCCAGACGGCGCTCCAGCCGAGCGCCGCCTTCGTGCTCACGGCCTTCGGTCTGCGATGGACGATCCCCAGATCCAGCGCGAGCAGGATGAACACCAGAACCAGGAATCCCAACCACGCCCAGATCATTTACGCAATCCCAGGTCCAGCACTGACGCACCGCTTCGTCGCGAAGAGCATAGCGGCGACCTGCTGTTCAGGCGATCCGACGCCGTCATGCGACGCGACGACGAATCCTCGAACGACACGTCCGGAAAGACGATCCGCCCCGCGATTCACGACCCAAGTTGACGGCGCCCGCGCGGGCCGCCAGAATCTCGCCCACGTATCCACTGCAACTGTACGACCCATCTCAGGCGGTTGACGCCCAAGTAGGCCACATGAACGACGACACGCCCGCCTCCGCCCGAAAGCGACTCAAACCGATCATCCTCCATCAGGACGACCTGCTCATCGTGGTGAACAAGCCGGCAGGCGTGTGGCCCCGCGAAGGTGTCTTCGACGATGTCGGCGTCTTCGACATGCTCGCCCCTGACGCGGACCCGGACGAAGTGCCGCTGACGCAGGTCAATGCGATCGAATGCGAAGTCTCCGGCGTCGCGATCTACGCGGCCCCGGAGCCGGCCGACGCCCTTCGACGCCAGTTCGACGCCGGCGAGGCGACGCTTGTCTACAACGCGATCGTCGGGGGTCCCCTCCTGAACGAATCCGGTCAGCTTCCCGCCGCCGGCGAATCCACCCACGGGACAAACTGGCGCGTCATCGACGCCTACGTCGGCTACACGATGATCGAATGCGTGACATCGAACCTGGGGGAACATCAGCTTCGCCGAGACCTTCAGCACGCCGGCATGCCGCTCACGATCGACTCGCGATACGGCGGCGCCATGCAGCTGAAGCTGTCGTCCTTCAAGGCCGGCTATCGGAAGAGCCGCCGCCGACCTGAGCGCCCTCTGATGGAGCGGCCGAGCGTGCATCTCGCGAGCGCCTCGTTCAGGCATCCAGCGGACGGGCGCGAACTCCACTTCGAAGCGGAGCCGCCGAAGGACTTCCGGGCCCTCCTGAACCAGCTCGATCGCTTCGGTCGGATTCCGAAATAGAAACGGCTACCACTCGACCTGCGGGCTGTCGCCCCAGAGGGAATCGAGGTCGTAATAGGTCCGCTGATCGGCGTCGAACAGGTGCAGGATCACGTCCACGTAGTCGATCACGATCCACGTGCTCTCGTCGTAGCCGCTGACGCTGTACGGCGCCTCGCCGCGCTGCTTCGCCATCTGCTTGATGTGATCGGAGACGGCGCGCATCTGGCGGTCCGACGTTCCCGTCGCGATCACAAAGAAGTCGCAGATCGGGCTGACGCCACGCAGGTCCAGCAGGACGATGTCCTCGCACTTGTCGTCCCGCATCATTCGAGCGCACTCGATCGCGAATTCGCGAGCCGCCTCGCTCGTCATCACGGGTCGCTTTCGCTCGGGCAGCGTCGCCTCCGTCGGCGGCGCCACACCCAGGCTTTCGGCGTGTTTCAGGATTTCTTCGTTGCCGGACATCTGCGCTATCGCCCTTCTCGCTTCGCTGGGATTGTCGGCGCCGAGGCTGTCGTCGGCGCCCGAATCGTAAAAAAAAGACCTGCGATTCCGAGGAATCGCAGGTCGGAAAGTCTCAGCTTCTTTTCGACGTCTCGCGACTCGGCCACCCTTCAATCGTCAGGTGACCGGGAATTCTACCCGCAAACCGGGTGAATTCAACGAACGTCGGATCAGCCACCCAGGCCGAGGGCCGCGCTGATCGCCGGGGCGTACTTCACGACGAGACCGGCGAAGACAACGGACACCATGCTCATCAGCTTGATGAGAATGTTGAGCGAGGGACCACTCGTGTCCTTGAACGGATCGCCGACGGTATCGCCGACAACACCCGCCTTGTGGGAATCGGAGCCCTTGCCGCCGAAGTGGCCGACTTCGATGTACTTCTTCGCATTGTCCCAGGCGCCACCCGCGTTGGCCATGAAGACGGCGACGGCGAAACCGCTCGTCAGACCGCCCGCCAGCAGGCCCATCACGCCAGGCACGCCGAAGAACAGGCCCACGACGACGGGAATGACGATCGCCAGCAGCGACGGCACGACCATCTCGCGCTGGGCGCCCTGCGTCGAAATCTGGACGCAGTTGGCGTAGTCAGGCAGGTCAGAGCCTTCGAACACGACCTTGCGTCGCGGCCAGTTTTCGCAGTCCGCCGCTTCCGCCTCGCTCTTGCCCTGGCTGATCAGGTAGCGCTTCATGAGCTCGAACTGGCGTCGGCACTCGAGCATCATCGAGTAGGCGGCGCGACCGACGGCCTTCATCGTCAACGCGCAGAAGAGGAACGCCAGCAGCACGCCGGCGAACATACCGCACAGAACACGCGGGTTCATGAGCGTGACGTCGTAGAACGTCATGTACTGCTTGAGCGACGCCTTGTCCGACGCGACCAGTTCCAGCGTATGGGTTTCGTCGCCCACCTTGACTGTCGCCTTCTGGACCCACGCGCCATCTTTGGAGCGCTGACGGTCAAAGTTTCGGGGCTCGATCGGAGCTTCGGGGCCAATCTGGTCCTTGCGGTTTCCGAAGACGGCTTCGCCCAATTCGTGGTAGTTCAGCACCATGTAGGCCGTGTAGTCAGTGTCGGCTTTGCCGGCGCGAGCATGCTCAGCGAACTTTCCATGGCCTATGTAGAAGAGATTCTGGAGCTCGGCGTCCGGCAGCTTCTCCTCCATGAACGCCTTGGCCTCGCGCACCTGACCGACGCGGACTTCCTCGACGTAGGCCGCGAGCAGCGCCAGCGCCGTCAGCGCCGCAGAACCGATTGCAAAGCCCTTGCCCGTGGCGGCCGTCGTGTTACCGGCGGCGTCCAGCGCGTCGGTCCGCTCGCGAACCTCCGGCGGCTGTTCGGACATTTCGGCGTTACCACCGGCGTTGTCAGCGATGGGACCGTAGGCGTCCGTCGCCAGCGTGATACCCAGCGTGGCCAGCATGCCGACCGCCGCAAGACCGATGCCGTAGAGGCCGAGCATGAATTCCTGACCACCACCAGCCGAGATGAAGGCCAGCATGATCGCCACGATGATGATCGCCAGCGAAGCCCATGTGGACTTCATGCCTTCGGCGACACCCGCGATGATGACCGTCGCGGAGCCTGTCTCGGCCTGCTTCGCAATTTCCTGCGTGGGCTTGTACTCGTAGCTGGTGTAGTACTCCGTGAACCAGCCGATGCCGACACCGGCCACGAGACCGATGATGACGGCGCCGGCGATGCCCAGGGCGCTGACGCCCGGAACACCCCACAGAACCGCAGGGCAGACGACGAGCGCGGCGACGGCGATCAGAAGACTCGATCCGTTAATGCCGCGGGCGAGGGCCTTCATGATCTGGCTCATGCTGGCGCCTTCGTCCGTCTTGACCATGCCGATACCGACGACAGACAGGAAGATACCGACGGCGGCGAGCACCATCGGGACGAGCAGGAGTCGGAACTGCATCTCGACAGCCGACATCCCGATGTCCTTCTCGTACAGGGCCGCAGCGGACGCAACGCCCAGGGCCATCGTCGCAAGAATCGAGCCACAGTAGGACTCGTAAAGGTCGGCGCCCATACCGGCGACGTCGCCGACGTTGTCGCCGACGTTGTCGGCAATCGCGGCCGGGTTTCGAGGATCGTCTTCCGGAATACCCGCTTCGACCTTACCGACAAGGTCGGCGCCGACGTCCGCGGCCTTCGTGTAGATACCACCACCCACGCGGGCGAAGAGGGCCTGCGTGCTGGCGCCCATACCGAAGGTCAGCATGACGACCGTGACTTCATGGAGCTCCATGCCCGTGAAGCCGCGGAGGACGAGGAACCAGAGGGTAATGTCGATGAGACCGAAGCCGACCACGACGAGACCCATGACGGCGCCGGCGCGGAACGCGACTTTCAGACCGTCATTGAGGCTCTTCTTGGCGCCGGCCGTCGTGCGATGTGCGGCGTAGGTCGCCATGCGCATGCCGAGGTAGCCACACAGACCGCTGAAGAAACCACCCGTCAGGAACGCGAACGGGACGATGCCGTGCTGAACATGCATTACCCAGGCCATCAGCCCGAGCAGGGCGAACAGGCCGATGAACGCGTAGCCGACAACGCGGTACTGCTGCTTGAGGTAAGCCATCGCGCCTTCGCGAACGTAGGTCGCGATTTCCTGCATGCGCGGCTCGCCTTCGTCAGCGGCCATGACTTCACCGAAGTACTTCCTGGCGTTAAAGAGCGCGAAAATCGCGGCGCCAAACGCCAGCAGCCACCAGATCCACACCATGACGCCCGCGCCCTCGGCCGTCGTCGTCGATTCCGCCGCGCCCGTCTCAGGTGCCGCGAGAACCACGCTGGCCCCGGCCGTCACGATCAGCAGCGCGATCATCAGCAATCGCGCGAGCCCGCCGCCATTTTTGAACAACCCCTGTCTAGTCACTCCGCTGTCTCCTCGTGTGCCTGATCTTTCGTTATTGTTTCTTCCGTATCCGACATCACGTCGACCTTCTTCGCGCCGACGCGTCATTCGCAGATTGTCCGCCGGGAGCGACTTCGTGCAAATTTTCACGATCTTCTCGTGAATCGATTCGCTCAACCGGTCCCTGTTCGCCGAGCCGACGTCTTCGTCCGCCCGGTCCCGTCAAATAGTCTCTGGAACGCTTCTTCCTGATCCCGGGCGCCGCGCCGACGCCCCGACTCTTCGCCGATCGACATCCTGTCATCCCGGCGCCGTCGATTCATTGCTCTCCCACGTCGCGCAAATTCCGCGCGGCCGCCGAAGTCGGGCCACTATAAGGGACCACGCGCGGGTCCATCAAGGACATCTTCGTCCCAATCTCGGACTCGCTGAAGATACCTATCCCGAACGTCCCGCTGGACTTCCAGCCGGCTGGCCGCGGCCGGCTGACCGGCGATTCCACGCTGTGCGTTCGCTTGACCACCCGATTCGGCCTCGGATACCCTAGGCCCATGATTCCCGCGGACCCAGCGAGCTGTAAATCGTGATTGTAGATTGCCATACACATATCTGGGAGTCGCCCGAGCAGCTCGGCCGCGCCCGGATCGACGCCTCCTGCCATGTCCGTCGGGGCCTCCTCGGCGACAACGGCGAACTGCCCGACGCATCCCCCGAAGAGCACCTGCGATGCAGCGATCCCGTCGATCGCAGCCTCGTCTTCGGCTTCAAGAGCCGGCATCTCGGGGCCGCCATCCCGCGGGAACTGATCTACGCCTATGTTCGCAAGAATCCCGAGCGGCTGATCGGCGTCGCGGGCATCGATCCGACCAACCTCGAAGAGGCGCTCGACGAGCTCCGGGAATCCGACGCCGAGTTCGGCATGAAGGCGATTACCGTCTCACCGGCCGCCCAGGACTTTCATCCGGCGGACAGCCGGGCGATGCAGGTCTTCTCCGAGGCCGTGAAACTGAAGAAGCCCGTCTTCATCCACCAGGGCGTCCACTTCGCCCCGCCCAGCAAGATGGAATTCGCGCGACCTTCGCACCTGGACGAAGTCGCCCGCGACCTGCCGCAGCTCAAGATCGTCATCGGTCACATGGGCTATCCGTGGATCGACGAGTGCGTCGTCCTCCTGGGCAAGCACGCCAACGTCTTCGCCGATGTCAGTTGCCTGATCCATCGCCCATGGGCCGCCTACAACGCATTGCTGACGGCCTACGAATACGGCGTGATGGACAAGCTCCTGTTCGGCAGCGACTTTCCTTACACGCCGCCGGCCAGAGCCATCGAGTCGCTCTATCGGATCAACCAGCTCGTCACGGGCACCAATCTGCCGACCATCCCCCGACAGTTCCTTGCGTCCATCGTCGAACGGGATACGCTCGGCCTGCTCGGGATCGCGCCGGCCGTCAACAGCAAAGGCAAGGAGTCCAACGGCGTCCTCGACGAAGAGGCCTAGGAAGCACTCGCACATGACACTTTCGGCCCGAGCCCCGCTATTCCTGGCGATCCTCCTCTGTGCGACATCAGCCTGTCAGAAGCGTACCACCTGTTTCCGCGTGACGGCGTTCGTCGAGAATGCCGCCGGCGAGGACTTCATCGAGAACTTCCCTGACGGGGCGTTCATGAAGAATGCGCTCGGCAATTACCAGATCGCCTTCGAGCTGCCGCCCCGCCGCATGCCGATTCATCCGATGAAGCCGGTCAGTACGCCTCCCGCCGATACGGCGGATGACGCCGCCGCCGCCGGCCCGCCGATCGTCGCCAACGCCCCGGCGGTGGATCGCGATGTGCCGGATGAAGTCTATATCGCACAGTTTGTCATCATCGACCTCATGTGGCGTCCCGAACCCGGCACGACGTTCGTTGAGAGCACCCAGACCAACGCGGGACTGACCTACTGCCTCGTACGAGGCGGCGATACCGTGCGGTACGACGGCGCCGGTTTTGTCTATTTCCAACTCGATCGCGACGGAACGACGATGACGGGCCGTGTCGAGTCGTCGACGCTTTATCCGTCGAAGGCGACCTCCGACATGGTTGATATCCTGGGACCTTGCCGAGTGACGGCGGACTTCGTCGCCCACCACAGCGCCCGGCGCGTGACGGACGTGCAGCGAAAGCTCGTCGGCGCCTCCGTGCGTCGAGCGTCCGTCGATGGCCCGGGCGCCCCCCAATGAATGGCCCGGCGCGTCAATTTGCGGCGGACCTTCGTTTCGAGTTGATGTAAGATGATCGCAGGTCGGCGTCGCCGGGAACGGACGCCGACGATGAACGAATCTTGCGCGGCGCCGAAGTGACAACATGTCAGATCGGTCCCGCCGACCACCTTCGGAACTGGCCGATCATGAACGAATTCCGCGACAATCTCTGGGCGCCCTGGCGAATGGAATACATCGAATCCCTGGACACGCCCCAGTCGCAGCCCGATTGCTTCCTCTGTCACTACCGAGACCATCCGGACGACTCGGGCCAGCACGTCATCTATCGCGGTCCGATGTCGATGATCGTGATGAACAAGTTCCCCTACACGAATGGTCATCTGCTCATCGCGCCACTCGCCCACAAAGCGGATGTGACGGACCTGACGAATTCGGAGTCGAGTGATGTCTGGGCGCGCACGCGAGACGCCAAGGCGCTGCTCGATCGCACGCTCGGCGCCCACGGCTACAACATCGGCGTCAATCTCGGCCGCTGCGCCGGCGCCGGACTCCCGGGACACATTCATATCCACATCGTCCCCCGCTGGAATGGTGATACAAACTTCATGAGTGTGCTGGGGGATGTCCGCGTGATTCCTCAGGCCCTCGACAAACTGCACGGCGCCCTGCTGACGTCCTGGCGGGAACTCGGCCTGCCGTCCTCCGATTCACAACCATGACACGCGACGCGAATGACAGCCTGCTCGCGCCCTTTGCGGTCCACGATCGCGCTTCACGCGGACGACGCCACGAGCGCGCCGGCGGCGGAGAGGACTCCCCGTTCGATCTCGATCGCCATCGCATCATCAGCTGCACGGCCTTTCGACGCCTGATGTACAAGACGCAGGTCTTTGTCACGAGCGGTGGCGGCGATCATTACCGCACGCGTCTGACACATACGCTGGAAGTCGCGGCGCAGGCGGAGCGATTTGCGCGCGAGCTCAGACTCAACCCGAGGCTCGCCGGCGCCATCGCCCTCGCCCACGACCTGGGCCACTCGCCCTTCGGCCACGCCGGCGAGAAGGCGCTCGACGCGCGGATGAAGGATCGCGGCGGATTCGAGCACAACGTCCAGTCCCTGCGCGTCGTGGATTATCTTGAGCATCCATACCCGGCGTTTCGGGGACTGAATCTCACCTTCGAACTGCGAGAGGCGCTCGTCAAACATCGAACCAAGTACGACAAACCCAGCGAAAACGCGTCGTCACAGGCGGATGTCGCGGACCTTCTGGCGTCGGGACCGAACTGCACGCTGGAGGGCCAGGCCGCCAACCTCGCCGACGCCGTCGCCTATACGCTCCACGATATCGAAGACGGTCTCTGGCTGGGGATTCTCAGCGAACCGACGCTTCAGGGGGCGACGCTCTGGCGCGAAGCCGCCGCGCGGGTTCGCAAGTCCTACCCGGATCTCCCGATCCACGCCGTCCGGCGACCCATCATCGACACGATCGCTTCGCGGCTCGCCGAAGACGTGCGAACGGAAAGCGCGCGGCGGATCGATCGCGCTCGCGTGAAGTCCGTCGATGACGTTCGGGCGTGCGCCGACGATCTGCTCGGCTTCTCAGAGTCCACACGAAAGCATGTCGAGGAACTGCAGGCGCTCCTGCTGGATCGCGTCTATCGAGACCACAAGGTCGTTCGAATGGACGCCAAGGCGCGGCGTCTGATCGACGAATTGTTCGACGCGTATCTGCAGAACCCGAAACTGTTACCCGATCGTTACGCCCGCCGGATTCCCGAACAGGGCCCCGAACGCGTGATCTGCGATTACATTGCGGGCATGACGGACCGATTCTGTCAGGAAGAACACCAGCGCATCTTCTCGCCGACCCATTTCGAATAGGTCTGGCAAAGTGTGAATTCTGAGCGCCAGTCGTTGACGTGATCTGCAGGCGCCTCGAAACTAAGGGTTCTCCCGCGCCCCGACGCGGTTTCGCCTGGAAGACGCTACGAAATTGGAGGATCTCCGAGATATGTTCCGGAAGACACTGCTGACCGTCGGCGCGCTGAGCGCCCTGTTCGCCAATCACCTCTTTGCTCAGACACCTGATTCGGAAGGCCTGATGAGCGGCGAGCCCGCGGAGGTCACACTGGTCAGGGAGCGCGTGTCGTTCGTCAAGGCGTTCTATCCGCTGAGCGCCGATCAGACGGCCAGGCTGGAAAAGGAACTGGGCGGCCGCATCGACGCCAATCGGGAATACATGAAGCGGAACGAGCTGATGATTCGCCGCCGCACGACGGCCATTGCCGCCGTGCTCCCCCAGGATCGGAACATGCCGGTCGAGAAGCTCGAATCGCTGCGCACACAATACCAGGACGAGATCTATCGCCTGCGTGAGGCGGCGCCGCTCAGCCTGACCAGCGCGGTTCAGATGGCGGAAGACATGCTCGACGCCGATGCCCGCAAGACCGGCCGCAAGAAGATCGAAGCCTACTTCTCGAAGCAGCTGAAGGGCGCCTCGATCGATCCGGCACACATGGATCGACTCATCCTCGAGCCCGTGCCGATGCTGGACATCACGCAGAACGAGGGCATCAACATCACGCAGGACAAGCTGATGGGCGCGCAGGCCTCGGATCACACGACCCCCGAGAAGCTCGCGGCCGATCGCCCCAGCGTCAAGGAACTCGCCGAGGCGCGCGCCGCCGCGATGAAGGCCAAGACGGAGGCCGCAAAGCGCGCCCTGTCGGCGGGTCACGAAGGACACGATCACGGTGAAGAGCCCCCCGCCGCCTCCAATCGAGCGCTGCTGAAGGCCGACCTCGACGCGCCGCCGCTTGCGGAGTGGGAAGGCGCCTATCAGACCTGGGCGACGAATTACGAATTCACGGCCGAACAGAAATCCGCCGCGGAGGCGATCTACAACAGCTGCATGACGCAGGCGGAAGCCAGGAAGAAGTCTGTCGATACCGACCTCGAAAAGGCCAGGGCCATGACGGACGGTCCCGAGCGCGAACGGGCGATTGCGATCGCGAAGCAGCCGCTCGATTCGATCTTCTCTCAGATGAAGATGCGCATCGACTCCGTCGCCTCCATCGAACAGCGCGAGCGATACAAGTCGACGGAAGCGAAGTCGGACAAGCCGGCTGACGCCAAAGGCTGAAACGCCGACGCCTCTCGGCGGCAGGAGACACAACTCAGGTCAGGAAACGAATCATGACGGCTGTCTGGAATGCGATCGAAACGGATTTGCAGCGTCTTCGTGACGCCGGTCAGTTCAAGAGCCTCAAGAATCTGACACGCCCCATGGGCCCGATTTCCGAGATCGAAGGTCTCGGCGAAGTCGTCGTCCTCTGCTCCAACGACTACCTGGGGCTGGCGAACGATCCCGAAGTGGTTGAGGCCGCCGCGGCCGCACAGCGCAAATGGGGCGCCGGCACGGGATCGGTCCGCTTCATCTGCGGCACGTTTGACTATCATCGCGAGATCGAGGCGTCGATCGCAAAGCTGTCCGGAACCGACGCCGCGACAACCTATGTCTCCTGCTGGAACGCCAACGAAGCCGTCCTGCCGACACTCATGGCCGCCGGCGGCGACTCCGTCATCGCAATCAGCGACGAACTCAATCACGCCTCCATCATCGACGCCGTCCGACTCGGCCGCCAGATCAACAAGGCGTCCAGGTCCAGAGTCTACAAACACAGCGACATGGAAGCGCTGGAGACGACGCTGAAGGAAGCCGAGGGAATCGAGCACAAGATCGTCGTCACGGACGGCGTCTTCAGCATGGAAGGCGATGTCGCTCACCTCGACAAGATCGTGCCACTCTGCGAGGCCTACGGCGCCCTGCTGATTGTCGATGACTCTCACGGCGTCGGTGTCTGCGGTCCTCGCGGATTCGGTGTCGCCGAGCACCAGGGCGTCTTCGGCAGGATCGACTGCATGACGGGAACGCTCGGCAAGGCCCTCGGTGGCGCCGCCGGCGGCTATATCGCGTCGCGCAAACCGCTGATCGAACTCATGGTGCAGAAGTCACGGCCGCAGCTCTTTTCGAACGCCCTGCCGCCCGCGACCGCCGGGGCCGCCAACAAGGCGATCGAAATCCTGATGCGCGACACGTCGCGCGTAGACAAACTTCGCCGGAACGTCGCCTACATGCGGGCGGGGCTCAAATCGCGCGGGTTTGAGACCGTGGACGGTCCCAGCGCCATCACGCCGATCATTCTCGGCGAAACGTCGAAGGCGATCGCGGCCAGCAGGCGTCTGCTCGAGCTGGGCGTCTTCGTCATCGGATTCGGCTATCCCGTCGTCCCCGAGGGTGTCGCCCGGCTGCGCGTTCAGATCTCGGCCGCCCACGAAACGGCCCATCTCGATCGCGCCCTCGACGCGTTCAGCAAACTCTGATCATTTCGTGAAAGCGCCGCCGACGGATTTCGTTCGCGGCGGGTCGGTGCGCACTGTGGCGCCGGCGATCGCGCAAATCGACGTCGTAGTGCGTGAAGTCGCGGTTCGCCCTGCGATGTAGACAGGTGTGTTCGAGGACAGGGCGCCTGAGTGGGAGACGCCGCATGAATGCCGTTGAGATGAGCGGCGTCACGAAGTCATTTGGCGCCGTGACAGCCGTCAGGGATTTGTCGCTGGTCGTGCCGTCAGGAAGCGTCTACGGCTTCATCGGGCCGAACGGTTCGGGCAAGACAACCACCATCCGCATGATCATGCGGATCTTCTATCCGGATTCCGGTGATATTCGTGTCTTCGGCGAAACGCATTCGCAGGCCGCCACGGATCGCATCGGCTATCTGCCCGAAGAACGCGGACTCTACAAGAAGATGAAGGTCCAGGACGTTCTCACGTTCTACGCGAAGCTCAAGGGATTCAACCAGCCCGGCGCCGAGATCGACGCGTGGCTCGCCAGACTCGGGCTCTCGGACTGGGCCAACAAACGTGTCGAGACACTCTCGAAGGGCATGGCGCAGAAGATCCAGTTCGTAGCGGCCGTCGTGTCCCGTCCCGAGCTCGTCATTCTTGACGAGCCCTTCAGCGGCCTCGACCCCGTCAATCTCGACGTCCTTCGGGACGCGATCGTCAGCCTGAAGCGTGACGGATCGACAGTCATCTTCTCGACACACGACATGAGCGCCGCCGAGAAGATGTGCGACCAGATATTCATGATTTACAGAGGCGAGAAGGTGCTCGACGGAACCCTCGCCTCCATCCAGGACACGTATGGCGCCGATACAATCCGGCTTCGCCTGGAGGACGCCGGCTGTCTCTCCTCGCTGCAGGGGGTTGATCACGTCAAGGACTTCGGCGCCTACCAGGAAATCCGGTTGGGTGATGGCGTCGATGCGCAGCGGATCCTCTCCACGATTGCGGCCCGGACGCGCGTCAGTCTGTTTGAAGTTGCCAGACCTTCCCTGCACGACATCTTTGTGCGAATCGCCGGAACGGAGGCGCAGGCGTCATGAACAAGGTTCTCGTCGTATTCAAGCGCGAATACCTGGCGCAGGTGCGCAGCAAGTCGTTCCTGATCACCCTCGTCATGATGCCGCTCCTGATGGCCGGCAGCATCATCGTGCAGAAGCTCGTGGGGGAAGGCGTCGACACCAAGGAACGCAGGATCGCCGTCGTCGACCGGACCGGCGTTCTGTTCGACGCCATTAAGCAAAGCGCCGACGAACGCAACGCCACCGCCATCACGAACAAGGAGGGTCGTCATATCCGCCCGCCTTTCATCGTGACATCCGTTGCGCCCAAAGTGGACATTGCGGCCCAGCAGCTTGAACTGTCTCAGCGTGTCCGCAACAAGGACATCTCGGCGTTCGTGGACATCGGAACAAACGTCACACGAAGCGAACCGGACGCCGACGCGGACTTCGTTCGCTACTATTCCGACAGCCCGACGGATCGCGAGTTCATTCGCTGGCTCAATGTCGTCCTGAGCCAGCGCGTCATCGCCATGCGATTCGACGAAGCGAAACTGCCGGCCGGTGTCGTTCAGGGCGCCATCCGCCCCATCGACATCGCCAATCTGGGTCTCGTGTCTGTCGATGCGGAAGGTAAGGTCAAAGAGGCCGAGGAAGCCGATCGCCTGACGGCCTTCATCGTCCCCTACGGCTTCAGCATGCTGATGTTCATGAGCGTGCTCGTCAGCGGTCCCCAGATGATGCAGAACATCGTCGAAGAGAAAATGCAGCGCATCGCCGAGGTGCTCGTCGGATCGATTCCGCCCTTCCAGCTCATGCTCGGAAAACTGCTCGGCGTCACCGCCGTCTCCCTGACCCTCATCAGTCTTTACCTGGCGGGTGGATACTTCGTCGCTCAGAAGATGGGCAAGGCCGATCTCGTGCCGATGTCGCAGGTGGTCTGGATGCTCCTGTACGGCGCGATCGCCATGATCATGTTCGGCTCGATCTTCGGCGCCATCGGCGCCGCCGTCTCCGAGATCAAGGACGCCCAGAGTCTCGTGATGCCCGTCACGATCCTGCTGGTGCTGCCGATTTTCGTCATCGTGCCCGTTATCCAGGCGCCGAACGGACCGCTCGCGTTCTGGATGTCGTTCTTCCCGCCGGCGACGCCGATGATGATGGTCACGCGAATGGCCGTGCCCCCGGGGATCCCGATGTGGCAGCCGATTGCGGGCATCCCGCTGATGCTTCTCTTCGCCACGTTCTGCGTCTTCGCCGCCGGTCGCGTCTTCCGCGTGGGTCTCCTGATGCAGGGCAAACCGCCGAAGATCGGGGACATTGCGAAGTGGGTGCTCAGAGGATAGCGCAACCGCTGTCGCGGCGACGCGCGAGTCGCATCGAGGCGGCTGCTATGGACGAGCGGGCGTCGGCGGCGGCGCCTCGGCGCGCACACAGAGCCCCGTGACACGACGGAAGCGTCGACGGCCGATTCTTCGAATCAGATCCTCAAGAACCGCGACCTCCGAAAGGCACTCATCCGATAGTCGCCTGTAAACCGATGCGCGGACTTCGAGCAGCTTGTTCAGGTCGTCAACTGTGGCCGCCCCCAGGACGTGTCGGCTGTCCAGCCAGGCATAGGGACCACCTGTGATTCGGTTGCGCGCAATCCAGTCGTCAAGCGCCTTCACAAGTTCGTCGTGCGTGCAGCGCCGATCACCTGGCCGCCCGCGGAACATTGCTTCGAGTGGATTCGCCGCCAGTAGTTTCTCGTCGGCCTCGTGTCGAGGCAGCTTCGTCAGGGATTCGTAATCGAGTCCGACACCGGCGAGGACCGAATTGACAAGTGAATTGCAGGCCTCCCGCTCGTCGTCGCGTTCCGCCGTAACGGCTCGATCGTGTATCGAGATCAGCGCGTCCACCCCAAGGCAGTACGACAGCGTCATCAGTGTTTGTCGGCGCGTCAGTTCGTCGTCGCGGTTCAGCGTCGGCGCCACTGCGGTGGCCGTGGACATGTCCTCAAAACCGGCGAGTCCCATCAGATGCGCAACCACGACTTTGGGGTCCGTGGACTTCAGGCCGGAAATGAGAAATTCGCGGTCGTCGGGATGACCGAGGACGCCCAGCCACTCGATGGCGTAAAGTCGGCCTTCACCCTCGCCCTTTCGGGCAATCTCGCGAATCGTCGGCAGCGCTTCGAGATATTGCATCTTCACGAGCAGAATGACACAGGATTTCTGCACGACGGGGTCTTTCGTCGCCTTCAGGGCCTTCAGTAACTCCGGCCCTCCGCCGGGGCCGTAGACGCCCCAGACAAACTCCAGCGGCAGCGGCCATCGCATCGTCATTGAGTGGAGCGGCACACAGGCGGTTCCTGTGTCATTTCGCAGCAACGACTTCATCAATGGCAGGGCGCGGGTATCACGCGTCTTCGCCGCTTCGTAGGCGACGCTGAACGCCTGGTCGTAATGATGCCTGTTGGGAGTCGATTCCCAGATGGCGACAATCGTGTCGATGGCGTCGAACTTCCATCCGAACCAGAGCAGCATCGACGCGTCGATCCTGAAGAAGTCGTCACTGACGCGCTTCTCGTCGAGTTCCTTCAGCTCACGCAGTATCCGCTCGCGTCCGCGATCCCCGGCGTTCATCAGCGTATTCCACGCCGTATCGAGTCGCTCGTAGATCGCGGACTTCCCACCCCTGTCGAGCTTGTCAATCTCGATATTTCGCATCGAGGCAATTGCGGCGTCGAGATTTGCCGGCTCCGCCGATGTCGGCTCGGCGCTCGACGGCGACAAGTGTGTGAGCGCGACCGCCAGACTGAACATGACGATACTTCGCTGGAGTCTTCTCATGATCCGGCTCCCTTTCCCGCGCCTGTCGACGAGCTTTCGTGCGGGCGTATTGTATCACGCCACCTCTGATTCTCGATCGAATGCGGCGTCGAATGGACGGCCTCAATACCGTGTTTCCGAATAGAGCCGGCGCCCATTATGACGTCGTCAGGTCATTCGTACCGAATCTGTCCCATTGCATGGCGCTCGCGAGCGTTGCGGACAATCTGGAGTCAGGTCGATCCGCAGCATGCAATGAGGGATCGGATTCGCAAATGCGCAGCCCCGCGACAATCATCGCCCCTGAAGGTCATGACGCGGTCCGGCGCCTGTCTCTTTCGCACGGGCGTCCTCAACGCGTTCCAAATTCGGTCAGAGATTCAACCGCCTCTGGTGACCTGACCTGATTGAGTCCGGCGGGACTGCGTAGTAGAATCAGCGCTCGTGGAGAACAGGCCGGAGATGCCACGAAACTCCAACACGCCACCCAGTTTCAGCCGCCAGGCGCGGACGAGGGCCAAACCATGTCGAAGACACGAAATCCGCTGCCACTGCGCGCAGGTTTCCAGCGCTCCAGGTCACGCCGCATTGCTACGCAGGGCAATCGAACTCTCCATTTTCTGTTGATATCGCTGGTGACATCTGTGGTGTTGCCGCTGACACCGCTTCAGGTCGTCGCCCAATGCGAACTACCGCAGCTCGGCCGCCTGACGGCGCCGCAATCGACGACGGATCACTTCAGTCACACGATCGGCATCAGTGGCGACACGGTCCTCATTGGCCGCTCTCCTGGCACGGGCGGCGGCGGTTCCGAGTCCTGCTACCTGTTCCAAACAACGAACGGCGCCTGGGAGCTCCTCGCGACGTTGACCGCGTCGGACGCCGCGCTGGGTGATGAATTCGGTCGAAGCGTCGCGATAGACGGCGACACGGCTGTCATCAGCGCCCGTCTGGACGACGACGACGGAAACGCCAGCGGCGCCGCCTACGTTTTCAGAAAAGTCAGCGGGACGTGGCAGGAGATCGCCAAACTGACCGCCTCCGACGCCGCGCCCGGCGGCGAATTTGGCTGGGATGTCGCCATCGATGCGTCGACGATCCTGGTCTCCGGTGGCGTCTACGACAACACGGCGTCCATCGTTTACGTGTTCGAGGAAATCGCGGGACAGTGGCAGGAGGTCGCAAAACTAAGCGTCGATGGGCCGGCGGCGGTCACGACCTTCGGCTACGATCTGTCGATCGACGGCGCCACGCTGGTCGTTGGCGCCCCCCTCGTCAGCACGTCGAACCACGGTCCCGGCGCCGCCTACGTCTTCAGGAAAATCAATGGCGTCTGGTCCCCGACAGCAACGCTGTCGGCGAGTGATGGCGCGTCACAGGATCAATTTGGCGCCAGCGTCTCCATCAGCGGCGATCACATCGCCGTCGGAACGATCCTGGCGCAGGCGGCCTATGTGTATGAGAACATCGCGGGAACGTGGCAGGAAACGGCGGCGATTCCGGGGCCGTCCACTGGCGTCACGACGCGTTTTGGCTCCTGCGTCGCGATTTCCGCTGACGACCTCGTGATCGGCTCGCCGACAGAAGGCGGGATCGGTCTGGACGGCGAATCCGGCGCCGCGTATCTCTATCGGCGCAATGGCGGCGTCTGGGAGAGCGTCTCCCGCATCACATCCGATCCCCACGAAACGCGCGGATGGTTCGGCGGAAGCGTTTCCATCAGCGGCGACCTCGCGGCTATCGGGGCGCCGGGACATGCAGCCCTGCAGCCGAACAATCGATCCGCCTACATCATCCAGTTGAGCCTCAGCAACGACGACTGCAACGCCAACAGCATCGCCGACGAGTGCGAACTGGTCGACAACGACTGCAACGCCGACGGAATCCCCGACGATTGCCAGCTGCTGAATAACGATTGCAACGCGAACGGCGTCCCCGACGAATGCGACGTCGTCGTTAACGACTGCAACGCCAACGGCGTGCCGGATGAATGCGAGCTCGAGGGGAATGACTGCAACAACAACGGTCTTCCGGATGAATGTGATCTGGAAGACAACGACTGCAACGGCAACGGCGTCCCGAACGAGTGCGAGCCGTTTATCGACTGCAACGGAAACGGAATCCAGGACGATTGCGATCTGGCAACGCCGCCGTTTGCTTCCCAGATCATCCTGTCATCCGACATTCGAACCTATGACAATTTCGGCACGGCCGTCGCTGTTGCCGGCGACACGTTTGTTGTCGGAGCGACGGGCGACGACGACGGGGGTGACAACAGCGGTTCAGTCTATGTCTTCCAGCGCGATGGCTCGGAGTGGGTCCAGATCGACAAGCTGACGGCCTCGGATCGCGCGGCGGGTGATCGATTCGGCAACGCCATTGCGACGGCGGGCGGTCTGATGATCGTCGGCGCGCGGTCCGAAGATGGCGCCGCGGTCGACAGTGGCGCCGCCTACATATTCGAGTGGGTCAGCGATCATTGGGAAGAAATCGCAAAGCTCACGGCGAGCGACGCCGCGGCAAGCGACGAATTCGGCTTCAGCGTCGCCATCGACGGCGACACGGCGGTTGTCGGAGCACGTCTGGCGGATGTCGCCGCCCTGGACAGTGGCGCCGCGTACGTCTTTCGCAAGGTTGACGGCGCCTGGCAGGAGATCGAAAAGCTGCTTCCAAGCGAATCGTATGTACGAGGGTCTTTCGGTTATTCCGTCGCGATTCAGGGGAGCGACATTGTCATTGGCGCCCCATCTCAGGGGATAGAGACCGCCGCTTTTGTTTTCCACGACATCGCCGGGCAATGGACCGAGGTCGCCCTGCTCAGGTCAGTCACAACCTCCGGTTTCAACAGCTTTGGACAAAGCGTCGACATCGATAACGGCGTCATCGTCGTGGGCGATCCCCAGGCGTCGCAGAACGGAGATAACAGCGGCGCAGTCGTCATATTCGAGGAAGTCAACGCTGTCTGGACGGAAACGCAGATGATCCTGGCGCAGAATGAAAACCAGAGCACAGCGCTCGGAGGTAAAGTGAAGCTTGTCGACGATACGCTGGTAATCTGTGGGGCCGGCGTCGTTTCTGAGAACGGTGACCGCGGCCTGGCCTTTGTCTTCGGCCGCACGGCTGACGGCTGGCGGGAGTTGGGCGTCGCTTCACATCCGAATGCGGCCGACTCCGGCGGATTCAGCTCAGGTGTCGATTTCCAGGACGACATTCTGGTTGTCGGAACGGGCGAAAGCTCGCCCCCCTCGATTGGACATACCGGGGCAGCCTTCATTGTCGATCTGCGGCCCGTCGAAAAGGACTGCAACGGCAACACCATCCCCGACAGCTGCGAGATCGCGTCCGGCGCCGCGATGGACTGCAACGAGAATGGCATACCCGATGACTGTGAAACACTCGCAAATGACTGCAACGCCAACGGTGTCCCCGATGACTGTGAGCTGGCTGAGAACGACTGCAACAACAACGGCAAGCTCGATGATTGCGACCTCGCCGGCGGCGTGGTTCGCGACCTGGGTCGGATCCGGGCGTTCGACGGACAGCCCGGCGAGCAATTCGGATCGAGCGTCGCCGTAGACGGCGAAACGGCAATCGTCGGAGCGCAACTCGCACACGACGCGATGGGCGTTCATGGCGGCGCCGCCTATGTCTTTCAACTGGCCGAAGGCCACTGGCGCCCCGGGCAGAAGCTACTGGCGCCGATCATCGGTTCCTTCGACCTGTTCGGCGCCAGCGTCGCGATTGACGGCGCGGTCGCAATCATCGGCGCCCCGTTGACTGACTCCGAATCGGCGAACAACACCGGCGCCGCCTACATCTTCTCCGATCCCGGCGATGGACATTGGGTTGAGACCGCCAGGCTGACGATCGCGGACGGCCTGGAGGGAGATCAGTTCGGTACCAGTGTTGCGATTGACGGAGACACCGTCGTCGTCGGCACGCATTGGGTGGACACAGGCGCTCCGGGCGCCGGCGCCGCCTATGTCTTCCGGCGGATTGACGGCGTGTGGACCCGGGTCGCCACACTGGCGGCGCCCGATCCGGTTGATCTGGATCTGTTCGGGATCAGTGTCGCCATCAGTGGCGACACGATCATCGTCGGCGCCAGTCAGGGGCCGCCTGTTCTCGACAGAGCCCAGCCCGGACGAGCCTTTATCTTTGAAAACGTCGCAGGCGTCTGGACATACGCGGCGACGCTCACAGCAAATGATGGCGAGGACCATGACGCGTTCGGAATTGTCGTGGATATCGACGGAGACACAGCCGCCGTCAGCGCGATCCGAGACGACACGCTAGGGTTGAACGCCGGATCCGTCTACGTCTTCCGCAGGATCGCCGGTCAGTGGGCTGAAATCGCCAAGATCAGAAATGCTCAGGCGTTGATGACGTGGAACCTGGGCGCAAGCGTCGCCATCAGCGGACAAACGATCGCGGCAAGCGCGCACAATGCGGGATTGACGGGAACAGAAACCGCGATTTTCCTCTATCGCGAAATCTCTGGGGTGTGGACGCCGACCGACACCATCAGGGAACCTGGGCAGGGAGTGTCCGAAGCATACGGAGAAAAGATCGCCCTGGACGGCGCCAGCCTCGTTGCGGGCGCGTTCAATGCGACGGTCAACGGCGTGCGCACCGGCGCCGCATTCACCTACGACATCGACAGCGCCTCGCGCGACTGCGACGCCGACAGCATTCCGGACGAGTGCGAGTCCCAGCTTGCGGACATCGCCGCCTTCATCGACGCCGTAATCGCGGCGTCCCAGGATGCGAATGACCTGTGTCGTTTCGACCTGGATCGCAACGGCTCGCTGGACAGTCGCGATATCCAGAACTTCGCGCGGCAGTTGCTGATCGAATAGTCGGAACAAATCCCCGGCGGCGGATCGTCTCGCGCATCAGGCGCAGATATCCGCCGTCCTGGCGTCCAGCAGGCGGATGGCGTCTTCCGTCGCCAGCTCCACGAGGAGCCCCCGCCGCCCCGCGTTGACAACGATGCGATCGACGAGCGTCAGCGTCTCCTCGATCAGCGTCGGCACGGCGCGGCGCATACAGAATGGCGAGACGCCACCGAGCTTGTAGCCGCTGATCCGCTCGGCCTCGGCGGCCTCGATCAGGTCGGCCCCTTTGGCGCCGATCGCCGCCGCCATCTTCCGGGTATCGAATCGCTGATCCCCCGGCACGATGGCCGCGAAGACGTTCCGATCCGGACTGCGGACGATCAGCGTCTTGCAGACCATTTCCAGCGGCCGATCGATCGCGGTCGCAGCCGCCTCGGCCCCGATCCGCTCATAGTCGTATTCGTGAACTTCAAAACCGACGCCCTGGGTCCGAAGCCACTTGATTGCGTTCGTGTCGGACATCGCCCGGATTCTACGCGGATCTCCGGCCTCGTCGCCGTTGGGGCCTCGGCCGCAAATTGAGCTGGGGAAAATCGAGAGGTTTTGCCCCTCTGAACCCAAAAACACGCGTATTCCTTCAAATTCGCCATCCTCGCGTTAACCGATCGCCCCCTTTTGTGTCCAGACGTGGGTAATCGAGATCTCAATGACCATCAAACCCCCTTATAATGCTCCGAAATCCGTCGCCGACAGCCCGGATTTGGCGCCCAGCTCAAGGAGGCAGGCCATGTATCGCCGCTATGCAGCTAACCACCCTCGACGCGCGATTGTCGCCGAGCAACGCGGATACGGACTTCCGCGAAGGCTCGGCGTTTTGATTGCCGCCGTCCTCGGTCTTTCCATGATCCTCGCCGACGCGTCAGACGCCTTCGCCCAACGGCGAGGTGGCGGGCGATCTTCCGTTTCGAGGTCCTCCCGCTCCGGCGGCGCCCGCATGTCACGCGGCGGATCGAGCATCTCCCGCAGCCGATCGATGTCGCGATCCAGCGCAGGCCGCAGCGGAATTCGCTCCAGCAGCGCGTTTCGCTCCAGCTCGCGCAGCGGCGTGACGCGACGAGGCTCCTCGCGATCCGGCCTGCTCGGCGGCAATCGATCGCTGTCGCGAAGCGGCGTCAGCTCGAATCGCAACTTCGGTGTTCGATCCGGCAGCGCGTTTTCCACGCGATCCCGTAACACGACGCGCCGCAGTTCCAGCGGCTTCCGCTCGACGAATCGCAGCGGCTTCAATCGCGGCCCCAGCTCATTCCAGCGCTCCGGCGGTGGATCAAACCGAACGCTGCGAACGCTGAACGGAACGACGACGCGCAGCGCGAATCGCAGCGGCTTCTCGTCGTCCAACCGTAACGGCTTCACGAGCTCCAGCCGCAGCGGATTCCGCTCGACGAACCGCAATGGGTTCAGCTCGACGAATCGCAACGGATACCAGCGCTCCAATCGCATCGTCTCGCGATCGGGAAATCGAAGCGGTTTCCGATCCAACAACGGTTCGGGCTTCGTGACACCGAGTCGCCGCTCCGGGGCCAGCAACCTGAGCGGAACAAGCCGACGAAGCGGCGGCGCCAGCTTCGGTAACACGCGCTTTGGTCGCAATCGCTACGGCAATCACTCGATCAACTACGGATCGACAGGTCGATACGGCAATCACAGCATCAACTACGCCCCGCCGAGCGGACGTCGCGGCGGCGGTTCCAGTGGTCGCGCCTACAGTGGTCGCAGCGGCCGGCACTACCGAAGCTACGGCCGTACCTACGGCATCGGCTTCCGACCTTCGCGCGCCTATCGTCGCTTCGGCTATGGCTACGGTGGCTATCGCAGCACGCGATTCCGCGTCGGACCGATCTACTACGGCCATCATCACTACCGACCTTACTACCCGTACTACAGCCGATCGCATTTCAGCCTCGGCATCGGATTCGGCTTCTACGGTGGCTGCTACGCCCCGCCGGTGAACTACTACTACCCGACGTATTACCCGGCCTATGTCGGACCGACCTACGTCGCGGACACGATCGTTTACGACACCTCCGACGATCCCGTCGTCATCGTTGACAACGGCGATCCCGATGTGCTCGTGCTCGACGGCTCGGGGAACAACCAGGCGGCGGGCGCCCAGCCGACGGTGAACGTGCCGGAGTATGACGCCGAAAGCCCGCTCGCGCAGAAGATCAACGAAGGCGCGCAGAAATTCGAGCAGGGCCAGTATGACGAGGCCGTCCGCCTGTTCGAGGAAGTCGCGCTGGAGGATCGCAACAACGCGGACGCGTGGTTCGCCCTCGGCACGGCAAAGTTCGCGACAGGTGACTACGCCCGCAGCGCCTCGGCCATCCGCCAGGGCGTGCAGGCCTTCCCCGAGATGGTCAACACCGTCTTCGATGTCCGCGATCGCTACGGCAAGATCGAGGACTTCCAGCGACACATCGAGTCTCTGGAGCGCCACGTCGAGTCGAACAAGCAGGACGTCGACGCCCATATCGTTCTCGGCTTCGTGTATCACTTCACGGGCCAGCGTGACTGGGCGAAGGAGGTCTTCAACTACGTGAGCGAGCAGTCGCCGGACGACGCGCATCTCGCCCGCGTCTTCATCAGCGCCAAACCGGCCCCCGAGGATCGATCGGCCGCCAACGATCCGAACGTCGTCGCGACGGCGCCGCAGAAGCAGCCGCGCACGATCGTCGCCCAGCCGCCGGCCCAGCCCATGCCGCGCCAGCCGCGCGTCTTCCAGGGCAGCGTCAGCGATGAAGGCGATGTGGCGCCGAAGCGACTCCTCACGATCGACGGCATCCTCGTTGAGTACGACGATGTCGATGACGAACCCATGCGGGCCGACCTGAAGGTCTTCGTCGGTGGCACGAAGGTGGAGTTCAAGAACATCCACCAGGGCCAGCGCGTCGGAATTCGCGGTCAGTCCGGCCAGGAGTACTGGATCACACCGCTTGTCATCAGCAAGCACGAAGAGCGGATCACGTTCAGCGTCTCCGCGAAGTAGCGTTCAATCGCGAGGCGACGAACGCCAACTACCTGTGAATCACGAACGGCCCCGGACATCACCTGTCCGGGGCCGCCTTTTTTGAGCTACAATGACGGCATGGACGCCTTCGCCGACGACGCCCAACGCATCGCCCATCTGCGCGAGCTGATCTCGCGCTTTCCCAAGGCGCCGGGCGTCTACCTGATGAAGGACACGAAGGGCCGCGTCCTCTACGTCGGCAAGGCGAAGGACCTTCGCTCCCGCGTGTCGAGCTATTTCCAGGAATCGACCGACCTCCTCGTCACGCGCAGCCCCGAGATCGCGCGGATGGCGGCCAGGGTCGTCGATATCGACTTCCTCGAGTGCGACACGGAAGTGGACGCCCTTCTTCAGGAAAACCGGCTCATCAAGGACATCCAGCCGCCGCACAACGAGCGGCTCAAGGACGGCAAGACCTTCCCCTACATTGAGGTGACGACGCGCGACGAATACCCCGCCGTCTTCGTCACGCGGGCGCCGAATCCGCGCAGCAAGATCTACGGTCCCTTCACCTCGGCCGCCGACCTGCGCGACGCCGTCAACGCACTGCAGAAGGTCTTCAAATTCCGCACGTGCGAGCTGGACATCCGCGAGGACGACGACAAGAAGCGCTTCTTCCGCCCCTGCCTGCTTTACAACATCAAGCAGTGCACGGCGCCCTGCGGCGATCGCATCAGCCGGGCCGAGTACAAGAAGGACATCGAACGATTCAAGCGCTTCATGACGTCGAAGCAGAGCGTCGTCCTGCGCGAGATGGAGGCCGAAATGCAGGCCTTCGCGGCGGATCTGAAGTTCGAAGAAGCCGCCCGCATTCGCGATCGCATCAAGGCGATCAGGAAGCTCCGCCTCAGCAGCGAGGCGGGCGTGGAGTGGCAGCCCGAGTCCTTCTATGTCGACCCGAGCGTCGGCCTCGAACGGCTGGCGAAAGTGCTGGAGCTGGAGGCGCCGCCGCGGATCATCGAGGGCATCGACATCGCGAACCTGCAGGGGCAGGAGACGGTCGGCTCGCTGGTGTGCTTCATCGACGGCCGGCCCTTCAAGGGGAGCTATCGCCGCTTCCGCATCAAGAGCGTCGAGGGCATCGACGACTACGCGAGCATCCGCGAAGTCGTGCGCCGGCGCTACAAACGCGCCGCCGAAGGCGAGGAGCTCTATCCCGACGTCATCCTCATCGACGGTGGTCTCGGCCAGCTGCACGCCGCGATGGAGGCCGTCAGCGACAACTTTGTGAAACCGCCGATGGTGATCTCACTCGCCAAGCGCGAAGAGGAAATCTACACGCAGGCGAAACAGCGACCCATCCGGCTGCAGCGCAACGACGCGGGCCTGAAGATCCTGCAACAGGTGCGCGACGAGGCGCATCGGTTCGCGCAGCACTACCACCACATTCTGCGATCGAAGCGGCAGTTCGATGAGGATGTGAAGGCGGGCAAGCGGCCCCCCAGATCCGTGAAGAAGAAACGCGGCGACAAGACGCCGACAACGAATGACGGCTTTGTTGCAGACGAGATGGCCGCAAAGGGCGTATCGTCGGCCGACGTTGAGTCGTCTCCTCGCAACATCACGCTGGAAGTAATCGAGGACATCGGCGCCGATCGATCCTTCGACCCATTCCCCCCCGACGACGTGCAGAGCCACCCACCGATCGAGTAACCCAATGTGAGCCACTGCTCTTAAGCAGTGCGATCCACCAGCGCCGCCGCACGCCACGCGTATCAACCCGTAGGGTCCGCTGTGCGGACCGATGCCAGACAAGGCGCGCCGTCGACAAACCGAAGCGCTTCGCGATTCGTATTCGCTCTTCTCCACAGCGTTTTTGACCGTGCTCTCGACTTGTTCAATGACCAGGGCCTCGCCAGGTTCACGCGACTTCCCGGTCCGCACAGCGGACCCTACGCAGCTGAAACGCTGACATCAGGATCCCCCGCCCTGCATGCGACAAAGCAATTTCTCAATTTTCAGGGATTTTCTCCGGGCGGCGCCGAAACCAATTACGCCTAAATCCCAGCTACATCCGTTCATACACCCACAATCAACCAAACGAGCCAAGGGAGGCCCGAACAGATGAATTCGTCAACGCCCTGCGAATCGACATTGAATCGGCGTCGAAATACCCGATCCAGTGCGCGGCTCCGCAACGCGGTCATCCTAGCCTGCATTGTCACGTGTCTCGGCGCCGACGGGGAATGCCCGAAGAGCTTCGAGCTGCTCCCCTCCGTGTTCCAGGAGAGGGTCATCTATACCGAGACATTCTCGGCCTGCGCCAGTTGTGGTCTCATCGGGGACGTCGTCCCGTTCCAATCCGACGTCGCGCCTGAGTTGTCGATGTCGGTGGACTTTACGATTACCAGCCCTGATGCGCTGACGACCAGCGACGCCTTTGTCGAACTCGTCCTGACGTGTGGCGCCGGTGTCGACGGGGAACGACGATATCCTGTCACGCTTCGTCAGGATACCGTGACGCGACTGATTGGTCTTTTCGTCGGCGATGCAGGCGAACTCTGCATCGACGATGTGACCGGACAGCGAAGCCCGGCCAGGTGGTCGGTCTCAGTTGTCCGCACGACACCCGACGACGCGCCGCAGAGCGTCCAGTTCCAGTGGGAAGTCGATTACATCGAATATCAACCTGGTGGACAGTAGGCGCCGCGCGTGCCACTGCTCTCGAGCATTGCGATCCACCAGCGCAGCCGTGCGCCAAGCGTGTCAACCTGTAGGGTCCGCTGTGCGGACCATCCGCCAGACATAACGCGCCATCTACGGACTGAATCACGGCGCGAATCGTTACCGTCGTCTGTCAGGACAATTGCGAACGTGCATCCGATTTCTTGAAATGACGCCACGACCATGCGCCCATGCGACTTCCCGGTCCGCACAGCGGACCCTACCTCGCTGCACGAGTTCGAACATGCGATCGACTTCCTGCGATAGCGGCGCCATACCGAATCCACGCGACTTCCCGGTCCGCATAGCGGACCCTACCTCGCTGCACGAGTTCGAACATGCGATCGACTTCCTGCGATGGCGGCGCCATACCGAATCCACACGACTTCCCGGTCCGCACAGCGGACCCTACCTCGCCGCCAAATGAACGAAACAACACGGCGCCAATCACCGCGCCCATTGGCCGCTCTCGATCTCACCCCGTTATACTCCCCCCGATGTCGACCGTTGAGACGCTTTCAGACTTCCGCCTGCTCCCCGTCGTGGATTTGGAACCGGCGGCGTTCAAGGCGTCGACGCGAACGGCGCCCGGCGATTCGACCGCGGATGCGCCGGACGCGTGCGGCACCTATTGGCGCGACGCGCTGGCGGACGCGGGAATCCACGGCGTCGAACCGATTGCGGTGGGCTCGTGGTACGCGCCGACCAACGCCCTGCGGGACGCGAATCTGCAAAGACTCCTCCGCGCCGTGGCGATCGACGAGGATGACGATGACGACCCGTCCGACTGGAATGATCCCGATGAGATCCCGGGCCTGCCGGGCGGATTCTGTCTCGTGGATTCGAAACGCGGCGTCGTGATTCATCCCGAATGCTGCGGCGATCTCGGCGTGATCGCCCAATGGCGCAGCGCCGCCGAATATCGCGGCGTTGACTGGGACAGGCTCTGGATCGGCCATCCCGAACGCTGGATCCGCCACGTGGCGCCATTCCTGGAGATCAGCGGACCCTGCGAATCGATCGACGGCGCCGGCGCGATCGCCCGATGGCGCGTCGATTCGAATCGGCTGGCAATCGAAGTCGAACGCGCGGAAGCGGAACTGAGGGGTTTCAGCGACACCCTGATCCCGATCCTCCGGGCGTGGGGATGCCGCGAAGATGTCGTCGGCGCGATTGCGGAGACATTCGCAGGCGTGCGAAGCAACTGGTATTGAATCGTGATTTCGGGCGGGCGGCGCCGGCGCCGCCACTCAATTCTTGCGAGTGCCACGGCTCGGCTTGTCCGCCAGCACATTGACTGCGGAGTAACCACGTGAATCCGAGTCCCTTTCAGGCCGCGTCAACGCTTCCTGCCCGCCGCATTGAGACACGAATTACTCCCCTTTCCATCCTGCGGGGGATCGTCAATAGCGCAGCCGCCCGCCGGACACTCGAGAATGCGGAGTACGTGGCGAATACTGGCTCGCGAGTTCTGATCAGGTAAGCCGGTCGAGCCGATCGCACTGGGTGGCGAGCGCTCATTGGCACGCGCGAATCGCTGCTCAGGCTTGACTGGCCGAGTCGTCCAAATGCCTTCCGCTCCCTCACGGTCCGGCTCTGAGCAATCCCGGCGGCTGCGTTGAGCCCGAGATACGGTCGGCTCACCCCAGCATTGCGAACCTCGCTTGAGCCACCAATGTTGCGCAATCCGCGTTGTATTCCGCTTTGGCGTTAGGTAGCATAGATGTGAAGAGTCTATTTCCTTGCGCACATCAACAATCGCGTGACACGGGCTGGTGTTCAATCAGGTTGATCTTTTTCCGTCAAAGCGACATCCACAGGAAATCACCAGGAATCGTTCATCTTTTGGGGGCCGACAGCAGACGCATGGGTGGATTGTGATCGTCATCATCGGAATCCTCCCCGCATCGGCAATGGCTCAGGCCAGATTCGTCGGTCTCGGGCAGGTCGCGGGAACAAATGGTACCGAGGCGTACGGATTGTCCGCCGACGGGAGTACTGTCGTCGGTTCGTTTCTTTCTGGAGTTCAGCGAGCGCCGGCCAAGTGGACTGCGGCTGACGGCTGGACCGCCCTGGGGCCACTGCCGGGGCAGAGTGGCGGCGTTGCGCTGAGCGCTTCGGCGGACGGCTCTGCGATTGTTGGCTCGGCGAACATCGCTACACAGGTCGCCGCCGTCCGCTGGTCGACCAACGCTGTCGCCGAAGACCTGGGTGTCCTCCCGGCCGGAGTAGTAGGTCTGGCCGGCGCCTATGCCATTTCCTCCGAAGGCGATATCGTTGCGGGCTACGCATCCACCGCCGGGGGGCGAGAGGCCTTCCGCTGGACGGAATCGGAAGGAATGGTCGGACTCGGCCATCTTGGCGATGATGTATTGAGCGCCGCCTACGGTATGTCAACCGACGGACACTTGATCGTCGGGCGCTCAAGCGATACCACATCCTCCACGACATTCGAGGCGTTTCGATGGACCGCGGAGACCGGAATGGTCGGCCTTGGCCAGTTGCAGAGCGACGGATTCGGAAGTAGCGCCGTGGGCGTCTCCGGCGACGGCAACATCATTTTCGGCCGCGCCAGGCGGCCTGGTGTTCACTCGGAGGCGTTTCGCTGGACCGCAGATGCTGGAATGGTTGGTATCGGAGACATTCCCGGTGGCGTTCATTGGAGCGAAATGGACGCAGTGAATTTCGACGCGTCGATCATGGTCGGCGTCGGAAGTGACACGATTGGGTTTGTCGCTGCGATCTGGGACGAGTCCAGCGGCATTCGGACAATCGCGAGCTTTGCGGAATCTGATTTGGGCCTGGACCTCGACGGCTGGCGGTTGTCTCGGGCCACGGGCATCTCAAGCGATGGCTCTCGAATCGTCGGGCTCGGTGTCAACCCGAGCGGACAGGAAGAGGCGTGGATGTTGGTAGTTCCCGAGCCAACTACCGCCGCATTCATGTTTCTGATTGCCGCAGGCGCGACGATCCGTCGCCGACGCGTGCGTGACGCCGCCGGCACTCATCAGCGCCGGGGCTCGTCACAGGTCGGTTGATCCACCATCACATCCGCCGCGAGCCAAGCACACGCGCGCAGGCCAACGGTCAGCTTGTCCGCCTATGCATGGACCCGGGGAGTAACCTCGCGATTACGCGTCCCTGTCGGCCCGGGGCGACCGCCCCCGTTGGCATTCGCGCATCCGGAAACGTGGCGAGTCGAGAGCCGCGGGCGACGAGCAGGTCGGCCCGTCGCGCAATTGCACTGGGTGGCGAGTGCTCATTGGCACGCGCGAATCGCTGCTCAGGCTTGACTGGCCGAGTCGTCCAAACGCCCTCCGCTTAGTTACGGTCGCGCCTCTGATCGCCACATGGAGTCGTGTTGCGCCGTCGCGCTATGGCGCGGCGGGATTGGAATCGCGCGTTTGTGAGGTACGAGAAGGGATTCTCGTACCTGCGGTTGATATTACTGGAGACACCTGTATTTCCTGGGGTAATTCCGCTCCGAAGGAGCGTCGGATCGTTGCCACGGGTGGAGCGAAGTCCGCGCAGCGGTCTTAGCGCAGCCCGTGGAATCCGTTGAGTTCCTCGGATTCCGCCCCGAAGGGGCGGCGGAAGTCCCAGACACCGTCGCCCTCAAGGGCAGGCATGGCGCCCGCCGCCAGGCGTACCCAACAACAGAGATCCCATTAGAACCCGCCGAAAAAGTCGATCCCGGCGTTAGTTCCCACGGCCAATGTCCCGCGGCGTTAGTCGTTCGACTCTGAACACGCGCCCCGTATCATCGAAGGAGATCATCCATCCCTCGCGCCAATACGTGAAGTCGCAGTAGCCGGGGCCATAGCCATCGAGGTCGCAGGGCGCCCCCAGCAAACGAAGAACGGCGGATTCACTCATCCCGACTGCGACGGTCGGCGTTGGGCTCGCAGGACGAAAAGAATGTGAACAGGTGATCGCGATCCAGAGGATAATCACACTGCGCGGGAAGCGGCATGGCGTCGCGACCCGCAGCCCATCCACGCCTGGCGCCTCGGCGAAAAGCGCGAACCGCCGTGTCACTCCCCATCCATCGGACACAGCGTTCGTGTCACGATCGGGTCTTCGCACACGATGCGCTCGATGTAGTACTCGGGGCGAAGCCGAGGCCCGGGCGGCAGCACGTAGACGATCCCGGAATCATCCTCATGGGCGCCGACCAGCTGATGGGTGACGGCGTCAAAGTAGAGCCGCAGCACGCCGCCGTCCGTGACGAAAATGTAGAGATAGGCGCCATCGTTGCATTCGCCTGTCTCAAAGTTCTGCGCGTAGTAGTCGCAGAGGTTCTCCGTTTCGGCGTGGCATACATACTGCGCGAGGACGGCCTCGTACGTTGGCAGCGACTCGGCGCCGCTGATGAGGACGCCCATCGTCGCGTCCGCCGGGTCCGCCACGAAGACCGGCTCGGGTGCGGCCGGCGTCTCGCTGTCGCCACAGGGATTCAGGCCCAGTGTGAAGATGAATGGCACGTTGCAGCTGGTCGCGGCGACGGTGGCGATCAAGAACGACGCGAGCCTCAAAGGTCCGAAAATGCGCATGAGAAACGGCCCTGTTTGCGAGGGAAACACATGCGATTGTAGCCTCCGACCAGGTGTCGCCCCTCAACAATGAGAACGACAATTCACTCGCCGGACAGGCGGCTGCGATACCGCTCGGATTGCGCTGCAGAACCAACCACCCATTGTCGCAATCGTCAGTTCCCCTTCACTCCCCCGAACTGCGCCCTGCCTTGATTGGCGGCCTGCGGGTTGAGCGTTTCCGCCGGCGAGAGCTCGCGATGACGCCACGAGGCGAGCTGTTCGGCGGCGACCTGGATGAATTCGTAGACGACTTCGGCGACCTGCCAGCCGATGTGCGGTGTCAGCAGCGCGTTCGGCGCGTTGCGCAACGGACTATCGGGCGCCAGCGGTTCGCTGTCGAACACATCCAGCCCCGCCCCCGCCAGCCTCCCTAATTGAAGCGCCGCCGCCAGCGCCGCTTCGTCGACGATCGCGCCGCGCGACGTATTGATGAGAATGGCGTCCGCCTTCATCAACGCCAGTCGCTCCGCACTCATCAGCCGCGTGGAATCGGGCGAGAGCTTGAGGTGAATGGACACGACGTCGGACTGGCCCAACAGCGCCTCAATCGGGACGCGCTGAACGTACGCCGCATCATCGCGATAATCGCCGCCACGATCCCACGCCAGAATCCGCATCCCGAACGCGGCGCCGAGTCGCGCGACACCGTGGCCCTGTCGACCACAGCCGAGCAGCCCAAGCGTGGCGCCGCTCAGCGCGCGTCCCATGGAGTGTGGCCATCCGCCGTTGGACATCGCCTGTGACAGACCCGCGATGTTGCGACGCAGCGCGATGATGAATCCGAACGTCAGCTCGGGCACGACGACGCGCGGCATTTTCACGCGCCGCCCCAGGGCGATCGTGACGCCGGCTCGCGTGGCCGCCGCCTGATCGACGTGATACGCGTGACCGCCGGTCTGCAGGACGAGTTCGAGCCGGCTCGCCGCGTCGAAGAAAGACTGGTCCAGTGTCGTGCGCTCGCGCAGGGCCAGCACGAAGGCGTAGTCGCCGAGTGTGGCGCTGTCCGCCGCAGTCAGCCGTTCTCTCAGGATGGTCACATCCGCCAGTTCGCGAAGCCGGTCCATGGCCGGCGCCGCGGCAATTCGTCCTTCGTAATCATCCAACGCTAGCAGTCTGGGTTTGGTCACGGGAATCCTCAACGAATCGATCTCGCGCGGATGGCTCGCCAGCCGGCCGCGAAGTGTTCGATGCGGCGATCTTACGCGCGGGAACGAATGGGGACGAGAGGACGCGCGCCTTTGTGCCTGCGGAGTTTTCGCTGGAATATGGCGCCCCGGTCCCGCCCGTTCGTTATGCGAACCGTTCGCTCGGCGTAGGACGCGATAGGCGGACCGTGTCACGGCACAAGTCGAGTTCTTCAATTGCTCCGGCCGTATCGTATTTGCGTTCGAGTTCTTGATGAGACGACGCGAACAAACATCTACGCGACTTCCTCATGCTTGCCTCTTGGGGCGACGCTGTCCGGGAATTCGAGTGAGGATTTCCGATTTGCAGAACCGTCGTAAACGCCAATGTTTCCAAGGCCAACACAGCTCCGAAGGAGCGTCAGTTTTTAGCCACGGGTGGAGCGGAGACCGCATAGCGGTCGGAGCGCAACCCGTGGTTAGCGTTTTTTCCTCGGGTTTAGCCCT
>Ga0116152_10000109_pt1 | contig 62013 bp, 58 predicted proteins | sample AD_UKC119_MetaG_FD_89894 | JGI IMG/M metagenome (GOLD analysis project Ga0116152, IMG submission 89894) | Active sludge microbial communities of municipal wastewater-treating anaerobic digesters from Hong Kong - AD_UKC119_MetaG | ecosystem: Engineered > Bioreactor > Anaerobic > Digestate...
CCCGGCATGGTCATGATGTCCCCGGTAAGGGCAACGATGAACCCCGCTCCCGCAGCCACTTTCAATTGGCGCACCGTTACGGTAAATCCTTCCGGTGCGCCTGTTTTTATGGGATCGTCGCTAAAGCTGTATTGAGTTTTGGCCACACACATCGGCAGATGCTCCAAGCCCAGGGCCCGAATAGCTGCCGCCTGTTTTTGCGCAACAGCTGTCAGGCTCACGTCTGCGCCGCCGTAGATCTTCTGCACCAGCGCCCGGAGCTTATCCTCGATCGACGCATCCAGTTCGTAACAAAAACGAAACTCCCGGGGCGTTTCGCACAAGCGGCAGACCTCCTCGGCCAGCCCGACGCCCCCCGCTCCGCCTTTGGCCCACACCTCCGACAACGAAACGTTCACATCCAGCGCCCGGCAAGCGCTGATGATGGATTCCAGTTCTTCCGTCGTGTCGTCGGGAAAACGATTCACCGCCACGACCACGGGGAGTCCGTAGACATCTCTGATATTGGATACATGCCGAATCAAATTGGGCATCCCTTTTTCCAGCGCCGGAAGATCCGGCAGGCTCAGTTGAGTTTTCTCAACGCCCCCGTGCAGTTTAAGCGCTCGCACTGTGGCCACCACAACTACAGCCGAGGGCTCCAATCCACCGGCACGGCACTTGATATCCAGGAATTTTTCCGCCCCGAGATCCGCGCCGAAGCCTGCTTCGGTCACGGCATAATCAGCCAGCTTCAGAGCCGCCCGGGTGGCGATCACCGAATTGCACCCGTGAGCGATATTGGCAAAAGGCCCTCCGTGGATGAACACCGGTGTCCCCTCCAGGGTCTGGACCAAGTTGGGTTTCACCGCATCCTTCAGAAGGGCGGCCATGGCGCCCTGGGCTTTCAAATCGCCGGCTGTTACGGGTTTTTCATCAAAGGTGTATCCCACAATGATCTTGGCAAGACGTGCTTTCAAGTCACTGATGTCGGCGGCCAGGCACAGTACCGCCATGATCTCCGAGGCCACGGTGATGTCGTAGCCGTCCTCCCGGGGCGTTCCGTTCACCCGGCCGCCCAGACCGTCCACCACGAACCGCAACTGACGGTCGTTCATGTCCACACAACGGCGCCAGGTGATGCGCCGGGGATCGATATTCAAGGAATTTCCGTGGTAAATATGATTGTCCAACATGGCGGCCAGAAGATTGTTGGCCGCTCCTACAGCATGAAAGTCGCCGGTAAAGTGCAGATTGATGTCTTCCATGGGCACCACCTGCGCCCAGCCGCCTCCGGCGGCACCGCCCTTGATTCCGAATACCGGCCCCAGAGACGGTTCACGAAGCGCACCCACCACCCGTTTTCCGATACGGGCGAGGGCATCGACCAGTCCGATGGTCGTAGTGGTTTTTCCCTCTCCGGCGGCCGTAGGCGTAATGGCCGTCACCAGGATCAGCTTGCCTTCCTTGCGGTCAGGTAGCAGCAGCGGATCCACCTTCGCTTTGTACTTTCCGTACTGTTCCAAAGCGTTTTCCGGTATATCCACTTGATCTGCCACCTTCGTGACAGGCTCCATCCGGATGCTCTGTGCGATCTCAATGTCGGTCTTCATGCTGTTCCCCTTTCGTTACTTTGTCTACAGCGTTCTCCAGCAAAGGATATTATTCTCGAACGTAACGGCCATGCGGCCGGTATCGATCAAATAGGACAGATAAGAACGGATCGTGCTGCCCACCAGCACATGCTGATTCAAGTCCATGGCAAGCCGATACCGGTCAAAGATACGGGCCAGTATTCGGTCAAAGCCCGAAGGCTCCCGGCAGATCTCCAGCAGATCGGCGGTAATCTGCTCCACTTTTTTTCGGTTGAGGGCCGCCAAGGGACGGAGGTCTCTGCAGATCGGCCCGTGAGCCGGCACGAACCAGTCTGCATCCATGGAAGAAATCCGATCCAGTGTTTCCAGATAACCGGCCACATCGTACACGAAGGTTACGTGATATTTGTTCAGTGTTTCCTCTCCGAAGAGGCAGTCCGCAGCAAAGACCACGCCGTCCGGCGTGCGGAACCCCACCATGTTGAAGAAGTGGCCCGGCAGCGAGAAGAAAGAAAACCCGGCAGGCAAAACCGCTTCGCGCAAGGGTCGGACCGGCGCGGCTTCGGCCATCAGAAACTTGTTCCGCAGGGCTTTGCAGGGATAGCCTCCGTATAAAAAGGACGGCTCCAGGATCGTATGCGCCGTGAACGTATCTTCGATCTCGGGCGCGTAGCAGGAAACGCCCAAGCGATCCTGCAAAAGCTTGTTTCCCCCGATGTGATCGCCGTTGGAATGGGTGTTCAGCACGGCTTCGGCGCTCCATCCCTGTTCTTCCAGGCGCCGAACGATTTTTTTCCCGGCTTCCTTGTCGCTCCCGCTGTCGATCAGATACGCCCTCTTGTCCGCCGTTACATACACGCCGATTTTTGCCGGACAGTCGATATACCAGGTGTTTCCCTTGATGTGGACCAGCTCGTACAAATCGTTCCTCCCATGGCTCAAATGCGTTGCTGTTGCTCGTTACAGTATAATATATCCCTGTACGGATTGGTAGTTGAATAGTATAATGGGGCCATGAAAGATTTTTTGATCCGGCATTTTGTCACCGATTACGAAAACACGAAGGACCCCAAGGTTCGGGAAGACTACGGAAAACTGGCCGGCATCGTGGGGATCTTTTCCAATCTGATCCTGTGCGGCTTCAAGATCGGTACGGGACTGGTGTTCAACAGCATTTCCATCGTCGCAGACGGCATCAACAATCTGTCCGACGCCTCGGCTTCGCTGGTGACGCTGATCGGATTTCGTATGTCCGGCAAAAAAGCCGATGCGGAGCACCCCTACGGACACGGGCGCATCGAATACCTGACCGGTCTGATGATCTCGGTGATGATCCTGGTCATCGGCGTCCAACTGCTTCGTTCGTCGATAGAAAAAACGATGAATCCGGAGGCATTGCGTTTCAGCTGGATCACTGTGGCCGTGCTGGTCATCGCCATCGCCGTCAAGTTCTGGCAGACCCGCTTCAACATGTCTGTGGGGAATACCATCGATTCCGCCACGCTGAAAGCCACGGGCACCGACAGTCGCAACGACGTGCTGGCCACAACAGCGGTCCTGCTGGCCATTGGTCTGGAAAAGCTCAGCGGGTACCCCCTGGACGGGCCGGTGGGGATCCTCGTCGCCTTGTTCATCCTGTACTCCGGCTGGATGCTCATCAACGAGACTGTAAGCCCTCTGCTGGGCAAGGCGCCGGACCCGGAGACCGTCCGCGCCCTCAAGGAGCAGATCGAAGCCTATGACGGCGTCATCGCCACCCACGATCTGATCCTCCACGACTATGGACCCGGCCGGGTCTTCGGATCCGTTCACGTGGAAGTCGACGCCTCTGTGGATATCCAGGAAAGCCACGATATGGTTGACAACATCGAGCGGGAAGTGTATAAATATATGGGTGTGCTCCTAACGATCCACATGGATCCTATGGATCTCTCCGATCCGCTCACGTTGAAAGTCCGGCAGCAGCTGGATGAAATTTGCGCCCGGACAGAAGAAATCCTAGAGATCCACGATGTGCGCGTCGTCTCCGGCATCACGCATCACAATGTGATATTCGACGTGATGATCCCCCGAAGCTGCAAGAAAACCGAAGCATTTCTCCGGGAGCGCATTACTGAAGAGCTTCAGTCTTACGACCCCAAATATCGGACCGTCATAACCGTCGACAGAAGCTACGAATAACTAACACGTTCCCCTGTATCGAGGCATAGCTCAGCTTGGTAGAGCGTTGCGTTCGGGACGCAAAGGCCACAGGTTCGAATCCTGCTGCCTCGACCACAAAAGCACCCCATTAGGGGTGCTTTTACATTGCAGCCGGATGAGAACCACAGGTTCCGTGGCTGCCGCTTAGCGAGTGGAAGCAGTTTTATCCGAGCGAGCTTAGCGATGCCTGTACCCGACAGCAAGCACCGCTTGCGAAGGGTGGAATCCTGCTGCCTCGACCACAAAAGCACCCCTTTAGGGGTGCTTTTTAATGGCAGCCGGATGAGAACCACAGGTTCCGTGGCAGCCGCTTCGCGAGTGAAAGCAGTTTTATCCACGCGCGCTTAGCGATGCCTGTACCCGACAGCAAGCGCTGCTTGCGAAGGGTGGAATCCTATTCGCTATTCGCGCTTTTTTTCATATAACTGCAACCGCCTTCCCTTCCGCACATCGAAAGCCAACAGCAGAGGCACCAGCGCCGCAGCGATAAACCCGCCGGAAAACCCGTTGTTGTACAGGTTCATCCCTCCGTGAAGATAGCCGATGTTCAGAGACATGGACACGTGGGCAAAACCGGCGACAAATCCCGGAAGCGCTCCGAAATAACCCGCGATGGGCGCCAGGGTGGAACCGAAAAGAATCGAGATCACCGACACGGTTCCGTAGGGTTCGTGGATGTTCACCACACAGGCTAAAAATGCGCCCAGAAAGACCGGGACTGTGTTTCTGGGATGGTTCCCGAAGGCCGAAAATCCCATGATCGTAAAAATTGCGCCCACAGTGGGTCCGTTGAGCGAACATCCGATCATCACCACATACAACCATGCGATCGAACCCATGATCGCGACGTTGATCAAGGTCAGTCCATAGCCGCACTTCTTGACAAAATCCGTCCTCAGGCGGCCGGAATGCGTCATCAGCTGCCAATAGCCGTTGAAGGACCATCCGTTCTGATGCAGGCCGGACACCAGCAGGATCGCAAAAAGCGTCAGCAGAAGAACACTCAGGATCACGTCGTTTCCGCAGGAGAGGATCAGCACGGTTTCCACTTGCAGATCGAACATACGCAGGATCCCGGCAGCAAACATGCCGATCAGGCCGGCAGTGAATCCGATATTATAGAGGTTATACCCATGATGGAAATTCATACAAGCCTTGGAGAGGGGAACGACCACGAATCCCACGATCAGACCGGCGGCATAACCGGCCGCGATGCCTGACATTCGGGACAGGCCCAGACCGAAACTCAGTTCGCTGACCAAGGGGCCCAAAGACGTGGCAAACAGGCTGGTGATAACCACGTCCCGGAACGGAATGATCTGAACCCGGGCGTAGAGCAAAGCACCCAGGGTGATCGGGATCGAATTGAAAAGATTCTTTCCGAAGAGTGCGAATCCACCCATCGTCACCAGGCTGGCGATGGCGGCGCCGTCCATTTCCACATCGGTCACCCGGAGCAAAAGAAGGGACATCAGGCCGATCATACCGCTGTTGAACAAGGCGGCGCCTACTCCTGCGATCTCCATATAATCCGTAAGCAGGTTGCTGGGTGAAAACAGGATGCGCTGCATCCCTGCGGCAATTTGAGCCGGGCTGTCGAAAAAGAATGAAGCGATCGCGAGAAAAGAAAAAAATATCGCCATGTGGGCGTAGCTTCCTTGCGTGCGTCGGGTGTGAATGGCCATGAAGTCCTCCCCCCTGGCGCGTTGTTGCCAAGTGCTGTTTTCCGAATTTATATCGGTATTATACAGCAAATCACACGTTTTGTTCAATTCTTTTTGTTTCGGCAAGGATTTTCAAATAGATTGCGGAAACGAAACGCCCGGCCAGTTTTGGTTTGTTGACTTTGTTGAACGTTCAAACTATATTGGAAGTGTCAAACTGAAAAGAACGGAGGACTTGTTATGACCGATGCGGAAAAAAACCTGTTGCTGAGCCGTCATTTTGAACCCTGGGACGGAATGGACGAAGAGGAAAAAAGAGACCTGCTTGCCCACGCCATGGTGATGAATTACCCAAAGGGAACCAACCTTCACAGCGGTGAGAGCAACTGTGTGGGACTCTTTTTGATTCTGAAAGGAAGTCTTCGGACCTACATGCTTTCTGAAAACGGCAAGGAAGTGACACTCTATCGTCTGTCCGAGGGAGATATGTGTGTGCTGTCGGCTTCCTGTGTGCTGTCAACGATCACGTTTGACGTCCACGTGGACACCGAACAGGACACGCAGCTGCTGCTGATCCGGGCCACGTATTTCGAAGCGCTGTCGGAGCGGAACGAACGGGTCGAATGCTGGGCGTACAAACTGGCTGCCGAACGCTTTTCCGATGTGATGTGGGCCATGCAGCAGATCCTGTTCATGAGCATGGACAAACGGCTGGCCATCTTCCTGTGGGACGAAATGACCCGTACCGGAGACGAGCTGCTGAAGATCACCCACGAGCAGGCAGCCCGCTACGTGGGCAGCGCCCGGGAAGTGGTGACCCGCATGCTCAAATATTTTGCCTCCGAAGGAATCGTCGAACTGTCCCGCGGAGGCATTAAAATACTCGATAAATCGAAGCTGCGTTCTCTTACGCAATAAATTCCGAAATCATCTCCTGTATGGCAGCTTTCGGCCTGGCGCCGACGGCTGCTTTTACTACTTTCCCGCCTTTTACCACGGTGAGCATGGGGATGCTCATCACCTGAAACGCTCTTGCCAGTTCCGGCTGTTCATCCACGTTTACTTTACCGATCTTGGCCCCCTTGATCTCGCCGGCCAGCTCGTCGATCAGGGGCAGGACCATCTGACAGGGGCCGCAGCGGGGGGACCAGAAGTCCAGCAGCACAGGGGCTTCGGATTGCAATACTTCTTTTTCAAAATTGTCTTTCGTTATGATCAATGCAGACATTTCATTTCTCCTTTTTCCACAGTACATTGCATGATGATTTTATTGTACTGTTTCGACGGAGAAAATCCGTGAGCAGGTCACACAACTGCTAAATGAACAGATTCACGTTGGATTCTTCCGCATCGCCCAGGTAGGCGCCCACGCCGCCCAGCTCGACACCGGGAATGAGTTCTTCTTCCTTGATCCCCATCACGTCCATGCTCATGGTGCAGGCCACGATCTTGACGCCGGCTTCCATGGCCTTGCGGATGAGTTCTTCCAGGGAATCCACGTTCTTGTCCCGCATCACTTTGCGCATCATGGCGGTGCCCATGCCGGCCATGTTCATTTTCGACAGCTTCAGCTTCCCCGCGCCCCGGGGCATCATACCGCCGAACATGGCTTCGATGAAACTCTTGTCCACTTTCTGGGATTGGGCCTTCCGGAGTACATTCAATCCCCAGAAGGTAAAGAACATGGTGACGGGACGGCCCATGGCCGCCGCGCCGTTGGCGATGATGAAGCTGGCCAGGACTTTATCCAGGTCTCCGGAAAAGACGATGATGGTCTTCCCTTCTTTTCCCGTTGCCGGTGCCGCCGTATCCGTCGCCACCGGACCCATGCCCTTTTGCACCACGGCAACGTACTGATTGCCCCTCTTCTCGTTGGAAAGAAGCCGGTTGCCCGTGGTTCGTGTCCAGGCGCCGATGTCCCGGGTAAAGCCCGGATCCGAAGCGGTTACTTCCAGCACTTCCCCTTCCACCATTTTACCGATTGCCTCGTTGACTTTCATCAGAGGTCCCGGGCACTGCATGCCGCTGCAGTCGATGTTCACGGTCGCCATGGGTGCCGGCGCCGCGGAAGCGGTTTCCTGAGGTTCGTTTTGGATAGGCATATTGTCCTCCTGAAAATTCTGATAGTGCGTGGATCGGTAAAATCTCGATCCGGCAGGATAAAGCTTGATGTTTTTGAATCCGCTCTGCATGAGCACTCTTGCGCCGTTGTAAGAACGGACACCGATGTTGCAGAACATTACGATATCGGCATCTTTGTCCAGCTCTCCCATCCGCTCTCTCAATTGACCCAGCGGAATGTGGACAGAATCCGGCATGGCGAACGCCATCCGCTCTGCTTCTTCCCCTACGTCCAGACGCACGGCTTCGGGATGCTTCTCCAGATAGTCCCAGTCTGCGAATCTCACGAGGCCTTTCAGCACGTTTTCAGCCACAAACCCGGCCATATTGACCGGATCCTTGGCCGAAGAGTAGGGCGGAGCGTAGGCCAGCTCCAGGTACTTCAGATCCTCTGTCGCAGCGTTGAGCCGGATGGCGGTGGCCAGTGTGTCGATCCGCTTGTCCACACCGTGGATACCCACGATCTGGGCGCCGTAGATCTTTTTGCCGTCCATGGAAAAAATCATTTTCAGCCGCATGGGTGTAGCGCCGGGATAGTAGGAGGCATGGGAGTTCTGATTGATGATCAGCGTTTCGTAATCCTTTCCCTTGACCAGACCCTGCCGGATCAGCGCTTTTTCGTTGGCGCCGGTGCTGGCGGCCGTCAGGTCGAACACCCGGGCAACGGAAGTACCCTGGGTACCCTTGTATTCTTCGTGAGCGCCGGCAATATTGTCGGCCACGATACGGCCCTGTTTGCTGGCGGGCCCTGCCAGCGGGATCATGGCGGGTTCCTTGCTGATAAAATCCTCCACCTGGACCACATCGCCCACAGCGTATATGTTCGGATCCGAAGTGCGCATTTCTTTGTCTGTGACGACACCGCCCCGGGCGTTCAGCTCCAGTCCGGCGGCTTTAGCCAGCTGGCTGTTGGGTCGCACACCGATGGACAGGATCACCAGCTCTGTCTCGACCTGATTTCCGCTGCTCAGGTTGATCAGAACAGAGTCTTCTTTGTTCTCAAACGTGGATACGCCGTCGCCCAGGCGAAGATCCACGCCGTTTTGCCACAGGTTTTCGTGGAGCAGCTGCGCCATTTCGAAATCCAGCGGAGCCATGACCTGGTCCAGCATTTCCACCAGGGTAACCTGAATCCCCAGCCCGTGGAGATTTTCGGCCATTTCCAGGCCGATGAATCCGCCGCCGACCACGGTGACCGTTTTTACGTTCCACTTTTCGATGGCTTCTTTGATCCGATCTGTATCCACTACGTTCCAAAGCGTCAGGAGCCGCTCTCCGTCGATACCGGGAATGGGCGGACGCAGGGGCGTCGATCCGGTGGACAGCACCAGTATGTCGTAGGTTTCCGTATACGTTTCTTCTGTTTGCAGATTCCGAACGGTGACAATCTTCGCATCCCGGTCGATTTGCGTTACCTCCTGGAGCGTGCGCACATCGATATTGAATTTGTCGCGCATGGTCTTGGGCGTTTGTACAAACAAAGCCTCCCGGGATTTGATCACATCGCCCACATAATAGGGCAGACCGCAGTTCGCATAGGAAATGTCGGACCCTCTTTCGATCAGGATGATCTGGGTTTCTTCGCTGAGCCGCCGAAGCCTGGCGGCTGCCGTGGCGCCTCCTGCGACGCCGCCGACGATGACCACTTTCTGACTCATTTTTCACCTCTTGAATAATTTGCATGATTGATGGTGGCTTTTGTTAAATAATAGACAAAAGAAATGCCGGATACCGTAACTTTGTCACACTGAGGCCGAAAGACTGTAAGGCGGCTTTGTCTGTTAATTATAAATACCATATATTCGAAGAAAAAACCACCGTCGCAGGCTGTGACGGTGGTTTTTTCTTTCGCTCTGCTTTATTTACGGATTTCAGCAGGATCCCGAATGGTCATGAGAATGACAGACCGAACCGGTGCTTTTCAATTCCCCGGCAAGATAACGTTCCGCCGCGGTGCGGGCATCACCTTCCGCACCGATGATCACTTCGATGTTCCGCTCGTTGAAAATCTCCACGGCGCCTCCGCCCATGCCGCCGGCAATGATTACTTCCACGTCTCTGTCACCCAGGAAATTGGGCAGAAATCCGGGTTTATGTCCGGGATTGGGAAGGGTTTCCGCAGATACGATGCATCCGCCCTGTTCCTCAAACACTTGAAAGCTTTCACAGTGTCCAAAGTGGGCACACACCGTATTCCCGATACTTGCTACTGCTATTTTCATGACTTCCTCCTATGCAGCGGTCTATCCGCCTGTTACATTCTTTCGATCGCTTCCAACACTTCATCGAGCCAGTTTCCATCGAACAGCTCGATCATGCCCGCATCGCAGGCTGCAGCAAGGCGCGGATCCAGAGGCATGCGGGCTACCGCCTTTACGCCGTGTTTTTCGGCAATGGTTTCGATGTGGCTTTCCCCGAAAATCTTATGCTCATGCTTGCATTCCGGGCAAACCACATAGCTCATATTTTCCACCAGTGCCAGAACGGGTATCTTCATCATCTTGGACATATTGACCGCTTTTTCCACGATCATGCCCACCAGTTCCTGGGGAGAAGCCACGATCACGACACCGTCTACGGGAATGGACTGGAATACCGTCAACGGGACGTCACCGGTCCCCGGCGGCATATCGATGAACATGTAGTCCACGTCTCCCCAGATCACGTCGGACCAGAACTGCTTGACCGTCCCGGCAATGAGCGGTCCTCTCCAGACCACGGGATCCGTCTCGTTTTCCGTGAGCAGATTCAACGACATGACCGACAAGCCCAATTTCGTTCGCACCGGATAGATCCCGGTCTCGGATCCGGTAGCCTTTCCGTGCAATCCAAAGGCTTTGGGAATCGACGGACCGGTGATGTCCGCATCCAGGATCGCCGTTTTGTAGTCTTTTCGGTTCGCCATGACCGCAAGCATGGATGCGACCAGGGATTTTCCCACGCCGCCTTTCCCGCTGACCACCGCGATCACTTTCTTGATATGGCTCATTTCGTGGGGATGGACCAACAGACTGTCGGCTTTTCTTTCACTGCAGTTTTCGTTGCAGCTTTCACAGTTTTGGGAACAATTTTCGCTCATGAATTTCCTCCTGTTTTATTGTTTCGTACCATTCATCGCCCGCAGACAAGTATTCCAACTGTCCGCGCATGCGGGTCTTCAGATATTGATATTGAGGGATCCCGGTGCAGTGGCAAGTATAATACACCGAAGGATATTCTAACAGAGTATCGGCCACTTCGTCCAGTCTTTGTCTGCCTTCCCGATCCATGGGGATGTTTGAAAGATGGAACCCTCCCACCACTACGTCCGGGGGACAGTGGCGCATCCAATGCATCACATTCTGTATCCCTTTGTGGGAACATCCCGAAATCAGAAATGTCCGATCTCCTTCTCGGATCAGAAGATACTGTTCGTGCAGAAAATCATCCCGAAACACTTCTCCGTCGCGAATTACCGTAAATCCGTCGCTGTTGGCCGGAAAGGGCCTCGGATTGCTGTTGCCGGTAAACAACATCAAATCCTCACCCAACGAAGCTTCATCGTTTGAGAATCGGATCCTGGGGTGACGGGCCAGCCCCGGGTCCAGGCCGATGTCTCTGTCGGGCCCTGCGCAATGCCGCTCCAGTGCGTATTCGTTCATATACACCGGTGCATGCTCATTCACGGAAAGAAAGACCTCCAATCCGCCACCGTGATCGTAATGGCCGTGGGAAATGACCGCCAGATCCACCGCAGAAAGATCCACGCTCAGCTTTTGCGCATTGCGAAGAAAGATGCCGGATTGTCCTGTGTCAAACAGGATCTTGTGTTCTCCGGTCTCCAGATACAGGCTCAGTCCGTGTTCTGTAAGACATCCCTTTCGGGAAGTATTTTCCACCAGACAGACTATGCGCATTCGGGCACCTCCAGCAATTCCAGGACTTCGTTCAGCACGTTCCGAAGCGCCAGAGCTGCAGGACAGCCGGTCGCTGCCAAGCTGTGTCCTTCGTTGATGGCTTCCGAAGCGCAGTGATCGTAGGGGATCCTCCCGACAAACGGAATTCCTTCTTCTTCGCACCAGGTTTCGATCGCCTCTGTATTCTTTTCATAAAGGTCGAATTTATTGACGCATACCGCAACGGGCACGTTCAGGGTTCGGGCCGTAGCAGCGATCCGTTTCAAATCGCTGATTCCGGAAAGTGACGGTTCCGAAACGATCAAAACCAGGTCCACCCCCGTTACGGAAGCGATCACGGGACACCCGATCCCGGGAGATCCGTCGATCACGGCCACATCGGTTTCCGGCGCATGATCGTTGAGCGCCGCCTTGACTTCCGACACCAGTTTTCCGGAATTTCCGCGACCCATTTTCAATTGCGCGGTGGAAAACACTCGTTTTCCCGTGTACAGCATCTGTATTCCCGAAACGTCGTCAACCAATTCCACAGCTTGGGCCGGACACACGTATGCGCAAACGCCGCAGCCTTCACAAGCGTACTCGTTCACTCGATAAACATTGTCGTTCTTTTCGATCGCCTGAAATCGGCAGTGGTCGAAGCACGCACCGCACCCGGTGCACTTTTCCGGATCGATCCGGGCCTTTTGTGATCCGTAGTACTCGGACGTGCGCGGCGTTCCCGTAAGACCCGCCACCAAATGCAGATTCGGAGCATCCACGTCGCAATCCGCAAAAGCGCGGGCTTTCAAAAAATCGATCAATGCCGCGGCTGCGGTCGTCTTTCCCGTGCCGCCTTTTCCGCTGAGGATCAGCAGCTTTTTCATCTGCGCACCTCCTTTTCGATTTTGTCCGAAAGACGCCGGAACACCGCCGCCATTTCTTCATTCTCCCTGACGGCAATGAGCGCTTTCGCCCCCAGTGTGGCCAGTTCGGTGCTGTAGGGGATCCGGCAAAGGATATTGACATGATGCTCGGCGCAGTATTCTTCCAGTTCCCTGTAGGGCCCTTCCGTTTTGTTGATCACCACACCGCAGGGCTTGCCTAAAAGATTCACCAGTTCAAGAACCATCGCAAAATTATGCAGCCCGAAGGCCGTAGGCTCTGCCACCAGGACGCAGTAGTCCGCTTCCGATACGCTCTCCAAAACGGCACAGCCGCTGCCCGGCGGACAGTCGATCACGACTGGTCGGTCCGATTCCGAAGCTTTCGCCAATGCCGCGCGAATAAGCGGAACGCCGGAGATCTCTCCCGGTTCCAGAACACCGGTCACAACGGCCGTGTTTCCGCTTGTTCCCGCTTCGACCACGCCGATCGGTCTGGGCGTTTCTGAAACAGCCCCTCGAGGGCAGACCAAAGCACACCCGCCGCAGGAATGACAGATGCCGGGAAAGACCATCGGCTTTTCTTTGATGTACACCAGCGCGTTGAACTTACAGAAATCCACACATTTGCGACAACCGTCGCACAATGCCCCGTCGAATACGGGCAACAACACGCTGATCGTTTCCTCGTTTCTGTGTTCGGGCCGGAAAAAAAGCCTTCCGTTGGGCTCTTCCACGTCGCAATCGATGTACAGGGACGAGGACGCCGCAGCAGCAAGATTCACCGATACAAAGGTTTTACCGGTTCCCCCTTTTCCGCTCAGTACTGCAATCTTCATTGTCTTCCGTGAAATCCTTCGTGAAACTGCGTGATCGGTGACAGCGAACCTGCCTCATAGGCAGCGATGTTCTCCTCGGCAGAACCTGCTACGGTTTGATAGAGTGCAACGCCGGCTGCCTGCAACACCTGCGCCGCATTTTCTCCGCAGCGCGGCGTCAGCAGGACATCGGTCCCTTGATCGGCCACAAACTGGGCTGCTTTGATCCCCGCGCCTCCGGGTGCGTTTGCTGCTGTGTTTTCCAGAAAGCGGATCTCTCGGCTTTCCATATCGAAAAGCATGTAATAAGGAGACCTTCCAAACGAAGGACAAACATTTGTTCCCTCTTTGTTTTCGTCTACGGGGATCATGATTTTCATAGTATTGAGACTCCTTTCAGTCGAGCCGGAAGACCGGCTTTTTTTCCTTCCGCAGGCACCGCAGCCGCATCGCTCCGCATTGCCGTCGCACAAACTGTAACTTCCTCCGTCGATGCGAAGAACCCGTCCTTCCACCAGCGCTGTCGCCACCTTCTGCCGGGCATCCGTATAGATCTGCTGTACGGTGGTGCGGGCAATATTCATGTATCGGCTGCATTCTTCCTGCGTAAGGCCCCGGTGGTCGATCAGCCGCATCGCTTCGAATTCATCGATCATCAGGACGATCTCATCTCCGGAAGGAGCGCAAAGATCCGCAGGCGCAAACACATTGATGCCGGGAAGGTCGCATACTTTTCTGCATTTTTTCGGTCTGGACATCTCGACCTCCTGGAATGGGCAACGATTATGGCTCTTACCAGTATACAATATCACTTTTCCGACATATGTCAATTATCTTTTCCGGTGGTTGACTTGCTTTTTTCAATCGGTATAATTGAGTTCATCGGTGCGGGCGGGCGGGCCGATCCCAACAGTCAAACGGAAAGGATTTCTTTATGTACACCTATGCTCTGTATATCGCTGCTCTGGCTTTTCTGGGACTTTCTTTTTCGAAGGATCGGGCCAAGACCCGGCAGGCACTGAAGAAAACATGGACGGCTTTTGAAAATATCCTCCCTCAGTTTCTGAGCGTTCTGATGATCATCGGTATCCTGTTGTCTGTCCTGAACCCGGAAGTGATCTCTCAACTGATCGGACAGGAATCCGGCATCGCCGGCATGACCGTCGCCGCCGTCGTGGGGTCTATCACGCTCATCCCGGGATTCGTCGCTTTTCCCCTGGCAGCCTCTCTGTTGGAAGCCGGCGCGGGATACGGGCAGATCGCTATGTTTGTAACCACCCTCATGATGGTGGGCGTCGTAACGCTGCCGGTGGAATCTCGATTCTTCGGAAGAAGGCTGGCAGTCAGACGAAACGTATCGGCGCTGATATTCTGCGTTCTCACAGCGTGGGTCATGGGAGGGATTTTAGGATGAAAAATCACAAGACGCTCCTCAAAAGATACGGACTGTTTGCTGCCCTCCTCGCCGCCAACCTGTTCCTCCTTGCCGTAGATCCCCAACTCGGACGGAATTCCTTCCGACTGACCACGGCCAACCTGGCGGAGATGCTCTCGATTCTGCCGCCGATTTTTCTTCTCTTAGGCCTCATCGACATATGGATCCCCAGAGAAACCATGATGAAGTACATGGGAGAGGATGCGGGCCTCCGAGGCGGGTTCCTGGCCTTCACCATGGGAAGCGCCGCCGCCGGGCCGCTGTATGCTGCGTTCCCTGTGGCAGGAATGCTGCTGAAGAAAGGCGTCAAACTGACCAATGTGTTCGTATTTATCGGAGCCTGGTCCACGACCAAGATCCCGATGCTCCTCTTCGAAGCCTCCAGCCTCGGCTGGAAATTCACGGGCATCCGGTTGCTTTGCAGCATCATCGGTATTGTGAGCATCGCAATGCTTCTTGAAAAAACCACCTGTGCGGAAGAATCGGAACAACTCTACAAAAGAGCCCGGAACTTCTAGGAATATTTCTTTGTTCCGGCCGGACGGTGTGATATCATGAAAAAAACATTTTGAAAGGAACACGAAATGAACTTCGATCAATTACTGGAAGAATTCAACAGCCGCAACCCTTACACCAATGCCATCGGCATCGAAATGACCGAAATCTGCTTCGATTATGCCGCAGGGAAAGTAGATTATTCCGACAAAGTGATCAACCGAAATCTCCACGTCCACGGCGGGGTCTATGTCTCTCTGGCCGACACCGTAGCTGGTGCGGCAGCCCACAGCACCGGGGCCCATTACGTGACGCAAAGCTGCAGCTTCCAATTCTACAAAGCGACCGACAAAGGAACGCTTTTCTGCACAGCCCGCGTGAACCACCGGGGTCGCAAAACCTGTGTGATCGCCGCCAAGCTGACCCACGAGGACGGCACGCTGGCCGGAGAGGGGCTCTTTTCGTTTTATAAGATCTCTGATGAAACGAATCCGCTCCATCAATGCATGGACAAACCAAAATTCCGATGATATACTGAATGCACAAGCTATTCAGTGGTTAGGGAGGTGGCGCCCATGGGCAAGTTCAACGTAAAAGAAACCAAGACCGGTTTTGTTTTCAATCTGCAGGCCGGCAACGGAGAGATCATCGGAACATCCGAAGTCTACAGCTCGGAAAAAGCCTGCAAAAACGGTATCGAAAGCGTTCGCAAGAATGCGCCGGTCGCCAATTTGGAAGATCAGACCGTGGAAGAATTCGAAAAGGCAAAGAACCCCAAGTTCGAAATCTATGCCGATAAAAAGGGGGAGTTCCGCTTTCGTCTGAAAGCGACTAACGGTGAACCGATCCTGGCATCCGAAGGCTACAAAGCCAAAGCCAGCTGCAAAAAGGGCATCGAAAGTGTTCGTAAAAACGCTGCCGAAGCCTAATAACCCATATATACTCAAAAGAGACCTTTGAAAAGGTCTCTTTTTTTGCCTGTATGAACTGTTTTATATCAATGTCTGCTCGTTAATGATGAGTTTAAATTCCAGGCCCAGCGTCTCAGCCGCCTTTCGGCACATGATCATCCGCTGCAGAAAGATCTCAAAATAGTCCATCACCGAGCTATACTTGGTGTCGATGGTAAGCTTGAGTTTCAGCAGCGTTCGTTCATCGTTGATCCGGACCTGGGATTTGCGGGCTGAATAGTTGACCCGGTCGTGAATATCAAAATTAGATCTGTCCTGATTGCGCACCCGGCTCCTGCGCACATCGGATTTATCGGCGATAATCAAGGCTGCCGCCACAGGATTGACGGCGATGCCGGTGCCTTCATCGTGATTGCCGATGGCAGTCACCACCGTAGCGATATCCGCCGGATCTCCGTCCATGTGATCCAGCAGCCGAAAGGCGATCATGGCGCCGCTTTGGGAATGATCGACCCGATTTACCAGGTTGCCGATATCGTGGAGGTAGGCGGCGATTTGCACCAATTCCACGTCCCGGGCCGGATATTCCAGCTTCTCCATAATATATTTGGCTGTCTCGGCTACGCGGGTAACGTGGGCAAAGCTGTGCTCCGTATAGCCAAGGGCCATGAGAGAGGCATCCGCTCGGGCGATGTATTCCCGGATGGCCGGATCCTGCGTCACTTTTTCATAGGTGATCATCACTTCTCCTTCTACCGATAGGTCCTGGCTACATACGGGCTGGTAAACAGCTTCAGGAATGCGCCGTAATCCACCCGGAAATCCATCGTATCCCCAATGCGATAGGTGCCGCTCTTTACGTGAACCAACAAATGGTCCGAAGACCCGCCCAGGATCTCCGTCTCGGCATCCAGCGGCGTCAGTCCGCCGGGGTCGGTGTCCTGTTTGCCCACGGCCAGGATCGCCCGGGTGATGACTCCTTTATCTTCGTAGTGAGGCACTTCGCCGAAGGCGTCTACCCCCACCTCGCCGATGGGCAGCGACGGTTTCTCCTTGCACTCGATGATTTGAGCGCGCAGCAGGACCGCATCGTTGTGGGTTCCCGGAATCCGGCTGGTATAGGCAGTCTCGTTCCCCAGGATGAAAGCCTCTCCCAGCCGCAGGTTGTTGATTCCCCGGGGCAACTGCTTCTTCGGAATCAGATAGACAGAGCTGCTGTTGCCGCCGGAGACCATGGTCATGGTTGTGCTGAACCGGCTCTGAATGCGCTTCGTCAACCGGACAAGTTGCTCCAGGTTGTCCGACTTGGGAATGATGGCGCCGTAACAGGTCAGGTTTGTGCCGATGCCGAAAAGCCGGATGTGGCGCATTTTCAGGATCTCGTCGCAGACCGCCATGATGGCTTCTTCGTCACGAAAAAACAGGCCCTCTCTCAAATCGCCCAGATCGATCATCAGCAAGACCTTATGGGTCTTGTTCTGTCGGGTCGCTTCCCGGTCCAGGAGACGGATGGTTTCGATTTCGGAGTTGAGCGAAAGATCCGCGAAACGCACCACTTCTTCCACTTCGGAAACCATGGGCAGCCGCAGCAATACCGTCTCCTTCCCTGCGATATGAGCCCGATCTGCATAGGAGGCGATGTTCCGGATCCGGGAATCCGCCAGATACTCCACCGCATCGTGCTCCAGAATTTCATCCACGATGCGTGTATCGGCACAAAAGCTCTTGGTCACGATCATCAGGGAACAATCCCCTTCCTTGGCCAACCGGGAGAGGGTCTCCAGGTTTTGATTCAATTTTTCAAGATCGATCAGCAGTTGAGGGTACATCTCGAACCTCCTCTTTCAATCTGCGGACATCCCGGATCCCGGCATAGGAATAAAGCGCGAGAGACGCCAGAATAAATCCCAGAAGGACCTTTTTTTCCGGCGTAAACATTTCGCCGTAGAACAGTCCCACGAGAACCGTGATGGCCGGAGAGATATACTGGGTAAAGCCCAGGGTAATATAGGGAATGTTGTTGACGGCGCTTGCGTACAGAACCAAGGGAACGGCAGTCAGGACACCGGTGCCCATGAGCAACGGAAAATCCACAGGTGCCAGCGCTTTGATCTCCGGCCTCATGGTCAATGCCATGAGAACCAAAGCAAAAGGTGTCAGAACGATGCTTTCGATAAAAATGCTCACCGCCGGATATACTTTGACCTTCTTTTTGATCGTGCCGTACACTGTAAAGCTGAACCCCAGGACCAGTCCGATCACCGGGACCGTCCGGTACATGGCGATGGACACCAGCACACCGGTCAGGGCGATGAACATGGCCGCCAGCTGCAGTTTGCCGGCTTTCTCGCCGAAAAATCCCACCGAGACCGCAAAGACCATCAGCGGAGCCATAAAATACCCCAGACTGGCATCGATCATGTGGCCGTGGCCCATGGCCCAGATGTACATGCCCCAGTTGAAAGAGATGATCAATGCGGCCGGGATCATGTATTTCATGGTTTTCCGGTCGGTGATCTTCGCTTTGAGCTCTCCTCTTTTTCGGGTCGCAAGGACCATGCCGTACGCCAGAACGGCGGCAAAAATGATCCTGCTGTAAAGAACAAGCAAAGCATCGATGTGTGCCAGCCTGTACCAGTATAGGCTGGCCAATCCCCATATCGTGTTGCACAATATGGCGATCCAAACGTGTTTGCGGGACATACTACTCCTTTTTCTCGATCGGTCTGAATTCTCCGTCTATCAGTTCCCAGCCGTGTTCGGCCAGGTGTTTTCGCATCTCTTCGTTCTGCTTTTCCTTTTCCAGCTGCTCCTGGCGAAGCCGGTCCAGCTCCGTCTGATACACCGGCTTCTTGCTCTTCGGCCGCGCCGGTCTTTTGGGGAAAGAGATGTCCAGACTCTTTTCCAGCAGCTTGATCGCTCCGGCTTTGTGGGTCTTGGACAGGACGCCCAGAGAAGCCATGATGTAGTCGTTGTCGATGAGGATGCCCGCTTTTTTCGAGGGAAACAGGAGCAAGCCGGTCTCGTTGCTGTCCGCGATCCTTTTGAGGATATCCGCCCGCCCCGGCAAGCGCGTCAGTGCCCCGCCTGTGCCCACGATGTATTTCACCTGGGTCAAGTCCTTTCCTTCGGCCACGGTACTGCGCCCCGAAGGGCCGTAGATGTAGCGGATCTTTCCGGCATGGCGCTCTACGGAAGACAGGACGGCTTGCAGCGTTAATCGTTCCACAAAGCGCTTTTCTTCCTCGTTCTTGGGAATGGCTTTGTACTCTTCCATGATCCGGTCCAGATCCAGGTCCGGCAGTTCCTCCCGGAGTTTTTCCAGACCGATGGACTCCACGATGTTCTTCATGTTCACGTAGACGCCCAGATCTCCTTCCACCGTGCGCTTGGCTTTGGGTTCGGGCTGGATCAGGATCCGGGCGACCTGTTCGGATTCCTCGGACACGGAATGGACATCGGTGGTAGCGCCGCCCACATCCAGGGTCACCACGTTTCCCAGACATTCATGCAACACCCGGGTGCACTCCATAACGGCGCCCGGCGTGGGGATGATCGGTCCGTCCACCATGTCCCGCACGTGTTCCATGCCCGGGGCGTGGATGATGTGGTCCTCGAAAGCATCCTGGATCACTTTCCGAGCCGGCTCCACGTTCAGATCGTCGATCCGGGGATAGACGTTTTCCACCACGTAGAGTCTCTGGCCGCTCTTCTCGTCGAAAATCAGACGCATCTCGTCCTGGTTTTCCACATTCCCCGCATAGATCACCGGCGTGCTGAGTTCCAGACTGCGGATCATTTCCGCATTGTAAACGGCAGTGTCCCGTTCGCCGTAGTCCACACCGCCGGCGATGAGGATCAGATTGGGCCGGATGTCTTTTATTTTCTGCAGGTCGGTGCGCCGCAATCGGCCGGCGGTGATATAGTGGATGATGCCGCCGGCACCCAGGGCCGCTTCCCGGGCTGCCCGGGCAGTCATGTCGTACACCAGACCGTGAACCGTCATTTTCAGTCCGCCGGCTGCCGAACTGGTGGCCAGCATGTGGTCGTACCGGATCGAATCGATCCCTTTCTGCAAGCAGAGGTCCTCGATGGCCTCTTGCAGGCCGATGCGCACGTCTCCCTCCAAAACGGAAGTGGCCGCCTGTCCCTGCCCGAAAAATTCGGGACTGTCGCTGTCCAAGCCCCGAAATGCGTTGACCACGGTGGTGGTGGAGCCTATCTCGGCTACCAATACGTCAATATTCATGCGTTCTCCATGGCGGGGCGACCGAAAAGCCGCCCCGTTTCTCTTCCTGTCATTCGTGCGGGGACCGGCGGCCCCTGCGCCTTGCATACCTTACTGTTTCTCTCTTTTTTCCCTGCGCTTTTCGATCAGGGCAGTGGCCACATCGATGCCGTGGCTGTTTCTGCCGAAGCCGGCGTCGATGCCGGTCTTCATAGCTTCTTCGGGCACGACCTGGGTGCCGCCGCAAAGGATGATCACGTCGTCGCGGATGCCCTTTTCTACAGCCAATTCGTGGATCCGTTTCATGTTCTTATAGTGGATGTTGTCGTGAGAGATGATGGTGGAGGCCAAAATGGCTTCCGCTTTCAATTCCACCGCAGCGTCCACCAGCTTTTCCACGGGGCAGGAAGTGCCCAGATAGTGGATCTCGATGCCAAAGCGTTCGATGCCGCCGTGCTTGATGTCGATGATCTCCCGAAGCCCCACCGAGTGCTCGTCCTGGCCCACAGTGGCGCAGACCACCTTCAGCGGATGGGCGCTCACATCGTCCCGGATCTCCTGATCCGTCAAATACTTGGGTTCCGGCGGGATCACCAGGTCTGCCACATCGATGTCGAACGGTACTCTGCCCTTCAATTCGATCCGGGTGCCTTCCGCGTCCTGCATCACTTCCGTATTGATCACTTCCGGCTCCAGCAATCCCAGCTTCTTGCCAATTTCCACAGCCACCGCTTCTGCCGTCCGCTTTTCTTCCGGAATGAACATATTCAGCATGATGATGCCGTCGGCCATCCATTCCATTTCCGGCTTGACCAGAGAGGTCTTTCTGTATTTTTCCACTTCCTTCATTCGGACGTTTACATTGTCCATATCATCCAGTTCGTCGATGAAGACGATCTTGCTCCGGTCTTCGAAGGTACAGCCGCCGATCAATGCCGAAGGATTCTCGGGATCGCCGCCGTACTGTTCCACGTTGTTGTAGCCGAAATGGGCCGTCACCGGCGCCATGTAGTCTTCGTCCCGCTCGAAGATGAACCCGAAACCGGTGCCCCCTTCGATCTTTCGGGCGATGCCGTCGCCGTTCCGTTCCGGATACTTGCCGCTGTCCACAAAGAATCCTTCTTCCACGGCTTTGAAGTACCCGCCGGTTTCCACGATCTCTTCCATAAAGAGGCAGGCTCTTTCCTTGATTTCCCTGGCTTGCGCTCTCAGAGGTCCGTCCTCCTTCAGGGAAACCATTTCCATAAGTCCGTCCAGGCCCACCAGAGTCTGCTTCGCCGTGTCGCAGGCCTCGACGTTATAGATGTGCCAGGGCACGTTCCGACCTTCGTCCGGCGTAATGGTGGATTGGATGTCTGCCCGGGTCAGCTTGGAGATCAGCAGGTTCAGCACGTGGGTCACCGTTGCTTCGCGGGCGGAGGCTTCCATATATTTGGTATTCATCTGCGCCCGCATTTTGTATCGGTCCATGTACTCCCGCAGGGCTACCGCATAGGGCAGATCCAAAGAGACGCAGGGTGCCGGGGGTGCTGTGGGCGGTACGGTGGAAAGACAGATGTTTTCCGGCTTCATGCCGGCCTTCTCGGAAAACAGGGAGTTGATCGCATGCTGAACGATCAGTTCCGGCATCACTTTCCAGGCTTCCCGCGCTGTGGCGTTGGCATTGTGGGCGCCGTCGATCTGGGCGATGTTGGCCCAGGTCATCACTTTTTTGGATTCACAGGCGTCCACGAAAGAACGGACACAGTTGATGTTCCGGTACAACACATTGTATTGGGGATCCTGATGGGCGCCGTTGATGCCTTCTTCGGCGAACATGACGGCCACGTCGGGGCCGGCGACGCCGGATACATACGAGTGATAGTTGATGGGGCGACCCACTTCGTCCTCGATCAGATCCAGGGCTTTGCGTTGAGCCCGAACCTGTTTCCGGGTGATGGGAACGCCGCCGATCCCGGCGGGGGTTCCTTCGATCAAGCCGTCGATGTGTGACTGTCCCATGGTCCGGATGACCATGATATGGTCGGCGCCGTGCCAGGCACCCATCCGCATTCTGCGGATATCATCCTCGAAACGCCCCGAGGCGATTTCTGTCGTGATCACTTCGGAGGGCTGAGGATCCATAAAATCAAAATACTTTGAGGAAGGAAGGCCCGTGCCCTGTTTCAGCGGCTCGGACATATCCCGGTATTGGAAGGGCCCCATGGTCAGATCCGGCGCCTTTTTTCTCCAGGTCCATCCTTTTCTCCGGGGCTCGTACTGATCCAGGTCTTTCAGGATCTCTTCCACGTCGATCTTGACATTCTTGTTCAGCTTATCCTGTGCCATATTATTTGCCTCCTTTGAACAATGCCGCCACTTCGTCCCAGCCCTTGCCCTCGGCCAGGAGATCGCCGGCTTCGCGAAGACCGATGTTTCTGGCCTTGGACAGCTTGTACACGCAGTGACCCGCGCCTTTGCCCATGAGTCCCTTGTCCATGCAGCCTTCCACGATAGGCTGGGTCTTCTGGGAAGAAATGCCCATGCGCATCAGGACGGCTCTTTCGATGGAAGGGGTCGTGTTCTTTTTTCCCAAATCGATCAGAGGATCTATGACCTGGCTTGTAACGGCCCAGAAATGATCGTACAGTTCCTGGTCCGTCATTCCAGCCAGATGTTTTCTTCTCTCCTGAAAATCATCCGCTCTTTTCATCTTATTCTCCTTCGTTTATGGAAATGACGGGCGGGGAAAATCCCCGCCCGTGCCGTTTATTGCTCCAATACGGACCGGACGAAGGCTTCGTCGGTCTTGGTTTCTTCTGCCAGGAATGCGATATCCTCCGGTGTGGGGTTGGCATTGCGGCTGGCGGCGGCCTTCCGGATCAGGGAGGCGCGCATGCGGTCCAGATCCGCTTCCTTGCAGCGGATCAGGCTGGGATCTTTGGGGAGAACGATGTTCTCTCCGGGCTTGTCTTGAGAGGGATCACCGAAGAAAATATCGATGCCGTTGTCTCTGGCAAAGTCCAGCTGAGGCTGAATGTGCTTGCCTGCGCCGGTGTATTCCGTTTCGCTGATCACGATCACCGCATCCTCGGGCAACTCCTGAGCCAGAGCGAAGGCGGCCGCCAGAGCGGTATTGCCCGCCGGGCCTCTCTCGATCCCTTCCAGATTGGCCAGCGCTTCGGTGATGTAGAACACTTCGCCTTGCGTCACGTAGACATAGCGATCCATGTAGCGAAGAGGTCTGGCGGCGCTCCTGGGTACGTCGGAGTGGTCTGGATCCGTGGCGTAGGGAACGCCGAAGCCTGTATGGCCCGTGGTGCAGGATTTCCGGTTGAACTGCTTGTCCGAAGCCATGTGCAATCCCGTCAGGTCGATGGATGCGCCGACGAATTGGGTATTCGTGGCGCCGGCTTTCAGAAGACCTCTGGCGGTTCCGGTGATCATACCGCCGCCCGCGTTGGTGCAGACGACCATTTCCGGATCCTTGCCCAGCTTTTCCCGGCATTGCATAGCGATCTCATATCCGAGCGTCTCCACGCCGGCGATGCCGAAGGGAGAATAGAGGGATGCGTTGAAATATCCCGAATCTTCCAGCAGCGACAGGAAACTGTAGAACAGCTCCGGTCCCACGGTCAGTTGGACCACCTCGGCGCCGTAGGCTTCGCAGCGTCTGGCTTTCTCGACGATCTCGGGCTGTCCCACGCCTCTGGAATCGTAGCATTCCTGAACGATGATGCAGCGCAAGCCCTGCATGGCGGCCTGGGAGGCCACGGCGGCTCCGTAATTGCCCGACGTGGCGGCGATCACGCCTTTGTAGCCCAACTTTTTAGCATGGGCTACGGCACAGGCCGCTCTTCTTGCCTTGAAGCTTCCGGAAGGATTGGCCGCTTCGTCCTTGGCGAAAATACGGGCGCCGAAACCGGGTTTGGCGTACTTTCTGGAGAGCGCGGATAGATTCCGCAGCTCCAGCAACGGTGTGTTGCCCACGCCGGTGAGGCTTTGGATGCGATTGACCTCATCCAGTGTATATCCTGTGGACTTCATCAGTCCTTCGTAGTCGAATTTCACCGAACCGGATTCAAAATCCTGATAATCCAAGCCCAGCGCTGTCTTCATGATTTCGTTGGATCTTCCCATGACGGAAGCATAATCTTTTGCCAATGCCATTATTCTTCACCTCCGAACATGATCTCTCTGAGCTGCTTGTCGACGTGGATCAGCTCGGGAACAAATTTGCCGTAGCTGTGGGTGTAATAAGGGTTGACTTCAACCAGTTTCCCGGTGGCGATTCTGCCCACAGCTGTTTTTACGGAAACTTGATCCCCGATTTCGGCGTCCTCCTGCAGAAATCCCTTCGTCCACATCTCCAAGGGAACCTTGCTGGTGTCGTCGGGTATTTTCGGCGCTCTTTCTGAAGGTTCAAGCACGATATTGTGGATCCGCACCCATTCACCTTTTTTAATCATCAGACTTCCTCCTGTACTTGTTGCGCAGGGGACGATCGAAACCGCCCCCCTGCTGGATATCCTCGACTGTATTATTTTACGATCTTGCATTCTTCACAGATCTGGTCTCTCATGTCGCCCATGATGGCGCGGGGTACCGGGAGATCGATCATCGTGTGGAGTCCGGGTCTGGCGTTGATCACGTGGGGGATCATGTTGACGCACATGGCGATGGTGCCGATACCTCCCGGAGTCTCCGGGGAATTGACCATGTTCACGTTGGGGGTTCCCTTGATGATCACATAGTCTCCGGTGTTGACGCCCACCTGTTCGGGTTCGATCTGCTGGGGATGGTCCATATGGATCAGGTTCTTGCCGCCGTTGACGAACCCTTCGCCCTTCATGGCCACGCCGGCCACGTTGCCCGCCTTGGCAAATCCGTATTCGGACTTTCTGTCCACATCGGTCATGATGGGATCCATGCTGGTTTCAACTTTATCCACCGTCCATCCGATGGCATCGGCGATCATCCGGATGGATTCGTGGAAGCCCACATGCCCGGAGAGATGGCCGGTCTTGACGCCTTCGATGAATTCTTCCTTCGTGATACCGATACCCTGTTCGACCATGACAGCCGGTCCGAAGGGAGAAAGACTGTTGACCCTTCTTGCGGTGATCTCTTCCACTTCTTCGCAGATCCCGGTCCACATCACGACCAACAGATCCATGATATGTCCCGGATTGACGCCGGTGCCCAGAATGGAGACGCCGTTGGCCTTGGCGATCTCGTCAAGCTGCTTGGCCAGCTCCGGTTCCTGCGCCTGGGGATAGGATTTCCTCTGCGGAAGAAACCACGTTGATCCCTTGCTCCAGAACGAACTTCAGACGGTCGAACGCCGTGCGGGTAAAGGAGTCTGTACAAGTCAGGACCACATCGGCCGCGCCTTTTTTAATGACTTCTTCCGGCGTCCCGATGATCACGTCGGGACGGTCTCCTTTCGGTGTTTTGATATAGTCGTACATCGATTTGCCCAGTTTGGCACCTCTGCCGGCGACACCGACGATGTCAACACCTTTTTTCTTCAGGAGCATGTCGGCCATTCCGCCGCCCATGGCACCCAATCCCCAAATAATGACTTTTACGTTTTCCATGATATTCCTCCGTTTCTTTCAGAAGCTTTGCGTTTATCCATGACTTCCATCGATAACAATTCATACTGCTATATAATAAAGCAAGAAGCATGCCAAATACATTTTGTGTATTCATGGGGCAGAAGGTTGCAGATATTGAGGTTTTGCGCAATTATACCGCAAATATATTTGCGACGACTGCAAATATATTTGCGTTTATCGATATTTTTTGATCTTGTGCTGAAGCGTTTGCCTTTTGATCTTCAGGCTGTCCGCTGCCCTGGAAATATTTCCGCCGCTGGTCACCAGGGCGTTTTCGATCATTTCCCGTTCGATGCGCGCAAGATATTCCTCCAGGCCGCCGTCCCCCAGCGTAAATACATCCTGGGCAGGAAGCGCTTTTCTCCGATTGATGATCAAATCCTCGGCCAATAGCACGTGCTCCTCGTCATCCATCATGGACAGCGCAGACATGATGATGTTTTCCAGCTCCCGCACGTTTCCCGGATAATCATAGGACAGAAGTTTCTCTTTCGCTTCCCGGGCTAACATCCACACCTGTTTTCCGTATTTCCGGTTGTATTTTTCTATCAATTTTTCGGCCAGAGGGACGATATCGTCTCGTCTGTTCCGCAGGGGCGGGATATGGATCTGAATGACGGCGATCCGATAAAACAAATCTTTCCGGAGACGGCCGGAAGCCAGCAGCTCTTCCGCCGGTTCGTTGATGGTGGCGATGATGCGAACGTCCAGAGGGATGTCCCGGGTCCCGCCTACTCGTCGGATATAGTTCTCCTGCAATACCCGAAGCAGTTTTCCCTGAAGCTCCAAAGGCATGGAATTGATCTCGTCCAGCAACAATGTCCCTTCGTCGGCCTGTTCAAAAAGTCCGGCCCGGTCCACCGCGCCCGTAAATCCGCCTTTCGCCGTGCCGAAGAGGATCCCTTCCAACAGACTGGACGGGACGGCAGCGCAGTTTTGAGCCAGGAACGGTTTGTCCTTCCTTGTGCTGTCAAAATGGATGCTCTGAGCAATCAGTTCCTTCCCCGTGCCCGTTTCTCCGTAAATGATACAGGATGCGGAACTTCGAGCTGCTTTTTTCGCAAGAGCGATCGTTTGAAGAAATTCCCGGTTTTCTCCGAGAAGATTGGAAAAATTATATTTTCGAATACGCTTCTGTTTGGATCTCTTGGGGTCGTCGATTTCCTTTCGCAGTTCGAGGATCGTGTCGCTCATCCGCTGGATATCGGTGATGTTCTTGGCGATCTCCACCGCTGCCACCATCCGTTCCCCGTCCAGGACCGGCACTGTGGTGTTCACCGTGGTGATCTCCCGACCGTCTTTATTCAGATAGGTCTGTTCCTGTCGCCAGGTGCTTCTCCCGTGTTCCAAAGCTTGAAGCAACGTGCTGTTTTCCGCTTTCAGGTTCCGGAAAACTTCCGCAAACGGTTTTCGCAGCACATCCTTGCGATCCATCTTTTCCAACTGGGCCATGGCCTTGTTGTAAATGACGCTGTTCCCCTCCGGATCTACCACATGGACCCCTTCGTCCAACAGCTGCAAAATGATTTGCAGCACCATTTGGTACTCTCTGCTTTTCATGATTCTCCCGCCCCGCAAAATATTGGGCACTTTACGCAAAAGTTTTGTCTGTATCAAGCATACCCTATCCTGCGGGTTTAGACTATCTTTTTTCGCTTCGTTCCGTTATAATTTCCTCGCAGCCCCAACGACGAAACGAGAAAAGGAATATCCATGCGTATCAGAAAAGAATCCGACCTGTGGCCCGAAGAAGAGGTCCTGCTCATCGCAAAAGCGTCCGACGCCCTGGCGCATCCGGCACGTGTCCGGATCTTTCGCTACATCTACAATGCCAACCGCAGCCGACAGCCGGTCTGCAACAAGGACGTTGTGAGTGCTTTTGAGTACTCTCAGGCCACCATTTCTCAACACATCAAGAAGCTGATCTTTTCCGAATTGGTTCGCGTGCAAAAAAAAGATAACTATTCGTACTATTACGTAAATATCGGCATGCTGGGTAAATACCTGGACGCCGTCAGAAAACTGCAATAACGAAAGAGGCTGTACAGCCTCTTTCGTTTTATTTATGGTAGGGTTGATGGTTGTTGATTTTAAAGGCGCGATAGACCTGCTCCAGAAGAAGGACCCGCATCAGCTGGTGCGGGAAGGTCATGGGAGAGAAGGACAGTCGATCGTCCGCGCGTTCCAGCAACGCGGGAGAAAGGCCCAAAGATCCGCCGATCAGGAAGATCAGCTCGCTCTTTCCCGTCAGCATCCAGGCGGACATCCTGTGGGCCAATTCCGTGGAAGACCATTCCGTTCCCCGGATATCGAGCGCGATTACGTGGGCCTGGGGAGAAATCGAAATCTTGTCCGAAAGCCGCCGGCTTTCGGCCGCTATCACAGCAGCTTCTTCTGCGGCGCCGGCATTGGCCGGCAATTTTTGTTCCGGAAGTTCCTGTATTTCCAGCGCGCAAAACCGGCGCAGCCGTTTGCCGTATTCGGCCACGGCATCGCGCCAGTAGGGCTCCTTCAGCGATCCGATGCAGAGTATCGTGATCTTCATGGCTACAGTGTGGTATTTCCGTCGGTGAGCGTCACCCGGAAATCCTTTTCTTTCCCGTCACGAAATACCAGAAGTCTCACTTCGTCTCCGGGACGGTGGGCCACCAGCATCGTATTCAGACGGTTCATGGTCCCCACTTCTTCGCCTTCGAAACGAACGATCACGTCTCCTTCGCGAAGCCCCGCTTCTTCCGCGCCGCCGCCGGGCAGCACCGACGCTACGTAGATGCCTTCGCTCGTGCCGAATTCTTCCATCAATTCATCCTGGGCGTAATAGGTTTGTTCCTCCAATCCGATCCCGGTGATTCCGATGTAGGCCCGCAGAAAAGTCCCGTTGTCCATGATCTGTTCTACGATGGGTTTGGCCACATTGATGGGGATCGCAAATCCCATGCCCTCTCCGCTGGCGGCTTTGGCGGTATTGATGCCGATCACCTGTCCTCTGCTGTTGAGCAGGGGCCCGCCGCTGTTCCCGGAATTGATCGTGGCGTCGGTCTGAATCAATCCTTCCATCCCCGAAGAACCGTAGCCGCTGCCCACATCGATGGACCGATTCAGCCCGCTGATGATGCCCTGGGACATGCTGCGTTCAAAGTCCAGGCCTAAAGGATTGCCGATGGCCGCCGCATAAGCGCCGATGTTCACTTCATCCGAATCTCCCATTTCCGCTGCCGTCAATCCGGTGCTTTCCACTTTTACCACAGCCAGATCCAGATTGGCATCGCTCCAGAGCACCGTTCCCTCCACATCGCTTCCGTCATACAGGCTCACGGTAAGGGATTTGGTGTCGCCGTCGTTCACCACGTGGGAATTGGTGAGAATGTATCCGCTCTCGTGAACGATCACCCCGGTGCCGACGCTTTGCGCATCGTATTTGTATCCGTTTCCAAACCCGAAAAAGGATCCCCCTTCCTGTTCCGTGACCGTACTGATTCCCACAACGGAAGGCAACACTTTCTGTGCGATCGCCTCGGCGACGGTCACGTCCTCTCGGACATTGATCTGAATGTCCGCCTTTTCTCCGGCTGTGATCCCGTTTTCCGCCCCGAACTCAAATCCGCCGGTCATATAGTATAGGGCGGCTACTCCGCCGCCGAATCCGGCACCCAAGGCCAGGATCAGAACCAGGACGATGGCCAGCAACTGATTTCTGCCTTTGCTCGGTTCTTTGTTTACTCTTTCCAGTTCTTCGTTCATGTCGATTCCCCCTTTTTCTGTCGTTTCTCTTCCGGATTCCGCCCTCAGACGCTGTAAATCGGGCTGATCTCCGTTCGGGACAATGGGATGAGCTGTGTGTCGTTTCCTACGGCACAACCGCTTTCTTCCAGAATGTTTTCCACGGTTGCCACGGCCATTTCGGGGAAATTATTTTCCCGGCTCAAATGGGCAAGCAGAACACGCCGCCGCTTTTGTTGTCCCAGGCGCATTTCGTCCTGCAGGACCGCAGCCAGCGCCCGGGCTGCCGCTTCGTTGGACAGGTGTCCCTGTTCGCCGAGGATCCGCTGCTTCAGGAACCATGGATACTTGCCCATGCGCAGAATGCTTTCGTCGTGGTTGGATTCCAACACTAAAATGTCCGCATCTCGGATCTCTTCCATCAACGTCCGGTTCACGATTCCCGTATCGGTGACGATGGTGATGCGGCGGCCTTGGAAACTCAAAGAATAGCCTACGGGATCCGCCGTGTCGTGAGACACGGCAAATGTGCGTACACCGACTTCCCCGACCTGAAATTCATCGCCTGTGGAAAAGCGTCGGCACCGGTCCTCCGGCAGCGGGACCCTCATTCCGCGAAACGTTTCTTCGTTGGCATAAATCTTCAGCTCCGCCGTTCGGCTGAGCGTCTTGAGTCCGCTGATGTGATCGGTGTGCTCGTGGGTGATGAGCACGCCGTTCAGGTTGCCCGGCTCCAGACCCAAGCAGCCAAGACCGTTCCGGATCCGCCGGGCGCTGATGCCGGCATCCACCAGCAGCGCAGTGTTTCTGCTCCGGACCACATAACAGTTTCCGCTGCTCCCGCTGGCCAGCGAACAGATTTCCAGGCTCATCGAAGTCCTCTTTCGCCAACAGACCCGGACACTGTTATTCTAGCGCCGGGCTGTGAAGTTTTTGTGTACATCGGTTGTATTCTCCGTGATAAATCATTCGCCGTATGCATTGACATAAAAAGTCTCTCCGTCCCCCAGGGACAATTTCCAGGCAGGGATCGCCGTATCTTCGCTGATCTCCCGATCATACCCGGCCGTATCGACCAGATAAATCAGTTCGATTCCTTTGATGCCAGCCGGTTTGCGGTCCTGTTGCTCTGCGACCGCCAAATATCTCAGCAACGCGTGGGATGCGCTCATGATCTCCCGTCGGTTTTCCCCCCGGGAGATCGGGACGACTTTCAGGGACGTTCTCGTGCTTTCCACAAGGATTTCCCCATCGTAGACCGGCGCTTCTGCAACCTCCGGATCCGAAGGTTCGAAACGCACGAACAACACCGGCATTTTGCGGGGTTCATCGGGAATCTCCACGTCCAGCTCAATGCCTTGTTCCATCAGATAGACTGCGGTATTCTGAGCCTGAACGGCCCATTCCTTCCTCTTTTCCCGAATGGTCGAATAATAAGTCAGACCGATGATCAGATTGGTCACCAGTAAGGCTATTATCATAATATTTTTGGATTTTGTCCAGTCCATTTTATCCGTCGACCCTATTTGCCCATACCGATGGGCGTCGCTTCGTACAAGGAAAAATAGAAGACTTGGCCGCTTTCCGTCGCCAGGATCCAGGCGGGCCGGAGACGATCGTCATTGGCGATCCGAACCAGTCCCATCCGGATGTCCTCCACAGCCTGCGCAACGTATTCAAATGCGCTTTCTTCGTTGACCGCCAACATATTTCCGGTCATGACATTGTAAATGTGATTGTAGTTGCGGGCGATCACGTTGGCGGGATCCTGGACCGGCCTGAATCCATAGGTTTCTCCGCCGGTCTCTACAGAAATCACGTCTCTTCTGTAGTATGAGATCTGTCCGTCCAGCACTTCGATTTCGATCGGCACGCCGCTTTCATAGTAGATCGTCTGATCCAACATTTTTGCGCCGAACCAAAATCGATATCCTTCCTGTTTTCCCGCAGAAACCGCCCGGGCGTCCCGCAAAAAGAATCGGAGTTCCCGCCCGTCCAGACTGCCCCAGGTTCCGTGGGCCGACACAAAGGACAGCGCCGTTTCCAAATCCCGAAAAAACCCGCCGGCTGCGCCCTCCGATGTTTCATTCTTGTATTCCAGCACCCCGTCTACCCGTTGCGTAAATGTTTTTTGTCCGTAGCCATACATGTATGTGACATTGCCGAACGTATCGGTGATGCGCCGGACAAAGTCAAAATTCTCTCCGAACAGCGCTTCGGCCAGCGTGCGGCGCACATCCTGACTGGTTTCCTCGGATTCTTCGTACCAGCGCAGCGGCACAAGATTGCTTTCGGCAGACAATGGGATCAGCCGGTCGTTTTCGCCGCCGAGAATCGTGCCGACAGTGTAGCAGGCTGTCAACTTCGACAGGTCTTCTTGCTCCGTCATGACGGAAAACAGATCCACATCACGCTGGGAATATAAGCGATAGTATTTGTTCTCCCGGCGTTCTGCTATAAAAATGCTCTGAGCGGACGCTTGGGAAAAAGCCAGCGTGTCCGCTCCGATGACAAGCTCCGCGCCCTGAACCCGGGGAATTTCCCAACGAGCGCACAATTCCCTATAGGGAATGGCATAAGCAAAGTTTATCGCCAATGAACGATATTCCCGGATTGCCTCCCCATACTGCTCTGCCGTGATCTCCGTGATGGACGCGTCTGATTCTCCGCTGATTTCGCGAAGTGCCAGAAGGCATTCTTCAAGGGTTTCGGTCGTATCCGAATCCTTCAGACGATAGGATCCGTCCCCCAGGCCATAAATCACGCGATCCGGAAGGAGCATGCGCTCGGCCTCCGGTGTTTCCGCAGCCTGCCGTTGGGAAAGGATGTCCGGCAAACGAAAACGGCTCTGGGAATCCAGACTCCACAGCAAATATAAAAGTAGTATTGTCGTAAAAAACAATACTACCAATATCCCTGTCTTAAGGTGTTCGATCCTGTCTGTCTTTCTCTGGCTCATGAACGTGCCTATCTGAATATATTCCTGAGCAATGTCTGCAGGAACTGCAGCGCGCCGGTCTGAGGCGCCTGGAATATGTCGCTCTTTACCTCCACAGGTTTGGCTTTGACCGCCACCATGCTCTGCACGACTTCGGTGACGCCCCCTTCGGAATCCACCGTTTCCACCTGTATTCGATAGAGTCCCGGTGTAACGTCGTTGATCTGCTTTGTGTAAAATCCCAAAGAACTGCTGCAAGTATAGCTGGCGGTATCTCCCATGGCTACGCTTGTATAGGATTTGACCGTACTTCCGTCGCTGAGGGACGCAGAAGCTGTCGTTGCCATATCTGCAGACCCTTCTGCAGCGGTCCCCTCTGTTTTGGCCGATGCGATAATGGCAAGATCGGATTCTGTAATTGCGGATACATTCGCAGAAACGAGACTATCTCCGCTGGCTTGTTTCTCTTCGTATGCGGTGATCCGGACGGTTTTCGGCTCGGTCACCTTTACGGAAACGAGGAGACTGTCCGAATAGATGATGGTGTTGGAAGCCGGACTCACGATCGCGGCGGCGCCGGCAAACGCAAAGCCCGTTCCGAACATCAGCACGACGAAGAGCACAGCTGTGAATTGCCTGAATCTTTTCAAACCAGTTTTCCTCCTTTCCCGAAATATTTCGTGGATTCCGCAAGAGTCCGTCTATTTTTCGCCAGTCTACAGTACGGTTCATTTCAGAGTATACCTTGTCTGTGTTACAGATGTGTTACGAGGGCGTTAATTCGGTTTTACAAATGCGACTCATTTGGTATAATCGATCTATGAAACAGATTGATATTTACACGGACGGAGCCTGCTCCGGCAATCAGAACGACAACAATATCGGCGGCTGGGGTTGCATACTGGAATACGGCGAGCACAGGAAGGAACTCTGCGGAGGCGAGCTCGACACCACGAATAACCGTATGGAACTGCTGGCGTTGATCACCGCCTTCGGCGCGCTCAAGGAAACCGGTCTTTCCATTCGTGTCTTTTCCGACAGCGCCTATCTGGTAGACTGCTTCAACAAGAAATGGTATCAGAACTGGCAAAAGAACGGGTGGAAGACATCGGCCAAAAAGCCCGTCGAAAACCAGGATCTCTGGATGGCGCTTTTACGGGAGACGGCCAAACATCAGATGCGATTTTATCGGATCAAAGGCCATTTGAATCTGAAGGGAACGAAAAAAGCGCTGGACGAAGCCTATCGATATTTTGTGAAAGTCAACGGCGCTTTTTCAAGAGACGAATTTCTCTATATCGCACAGCAGAACATCCGGGCCGACGAGCTGGCCAATGAATTCATTCGGGCACACCGTCAGACTTCGGCTGATGCAAACATCCCTGTGACAGATTCCCGGACGCGGCCGCCGGCCATTCTGTTCGATCTGGACGGAACGCTGTGGGATTCAGCCAAGCAAGTGGCAGAATCCTGGAATCTTGCGTTGGAAGACGATCCGGATATCGACTTTCGTTTCACCACGAAAACCGTGCGACAGAGCATGGGGCGGGTGCTGGAAGAAATCGCGGCCATGTGGTTTCCCGACATGAGCAAGGACCGGCGGGAAGAGGTTCTCCGCCATGCGTCCGACGTGGAACTGGAGTATTTGAAGACGCATCCCGGCAAACTGTTTCCCGCAGCGCGCAAAACGTTGAAGGAACTGAACAGCCGGTACGAACTCTATGTCGTGAGCAACTGCCAGCTGGGATACATCGAAGGATTTTTCGAAGGAACCGGACTTCGGAAATACTTCATCGATTACGAATGTGCAGGCCGAACGGGAAAGCCCAAGGCGGACAACATCCGCCTGGTCATGGAGAGAAACAACCTGACACGCTGCCTCTATGTGGGCGACACGCAAAAGGACTGCGATGCCGCCGACGGCGCCGGGATCCCCTTTGTCCATGCAGCCTTCGGTTTCGGTCAGATCGATCGCCCTGTGCCGCGACTGGAGACCTTCGGAGAACTGCCGCAATTTGCAGATGCATTTTTCGGAACCGATACGCAGGCATAGAAATTCCCAAACCGGAGGACCCCATTCGTTACCGATGGGGTCCCCTTTTTTGCTTCTGCGAAGCTAAAACCGTATGTAGGGCGTAAAATCGAAGGGTTTGGATCCGGAGATCTCTTCTTCGGCCCGGGTGAGTGTGTTGATGATGTGAATCGCCTGCCCGTTCTTGGGCGGACCCTGTTTCACGGCGGCGGCACCGCCGGCAATGCCCATGTCCGCCACCGGATCGTCGTTGACACCGCCGGCCCGTATAGAAGGAACGGAAAACATTCCGTGATCGATGGCAAATTTCTGAGCGTCCATCGCCTCCGTCACGGTACCCACCTGATTGGGTTTGAATACGAAGGAACCGCAAGCCCCCAAATCCAGAGCTTTCTGCAGCCGGTCGATCCGGGTCACGGTAAGGTCGTCGCCGCAGAGAACGGTCTTGTCCAGCACTTTTGACGCTTTCACCCACCCCTCCCAGTCATTTTCGTCCACGGGATCCTCTACGTAGAGGAAGGGATATTTTTCTGTGAGCTCTTGTAAGCGCCCCAGCATTTCATCCAGATCGATCTCTTTCCCCAGATAATCGTACGTGCCTCGCTCGGGGACATAAATCTCGCTAAAGGCACAGTCGGCATGAAAAGCGATCTTGTCTTCGCATCCGGCACGAACCGCAGTTTCGTACAACAGATCGAAGGCCACCATAAAATCGGGACTGGGACACACGAAAGCCGATTGGATCCCGGGCTCTGCCCGCCTGCCGCCCTGATATTCCTTGATCACCTCCGGCAGGATCTTATACATTTTGCATAGGATATGCGTCGCTTCGGCGATGCTGTCCACTTTGTAAGGAATGACCGTGCACTCTTGCATGGGCATCGTATCCTTCTCGTAGCTCCCTCCCGCAAACATGTCCGAGGTCGGCAGCGGAATGCTCCTGATTTTCCCCGGGTTCAGATAGCGGTACAGCGGAAGCCCCCGGGTCAGTGCAGCTGCCCGAAGAACGGCCAGGGACACGCTGTACGTGACGTTGCCTCCCAGCCTGGATTTGTTGGGTGTGCCGTCCAGCCGGCAGAGAAAATCATCCAGCGCCCTTTGATCCATCACATCCATGCCCCGGATGGCGGGAAAAACAACTTTTTCCGCCATTTCCACGGCTTTGAACACCCCGTTGCCGTCGTGCCAGTTCGGGTCGTGATCCCGCAGAACATAGGCTTCGTGCCGGCCGGCTGATATGCCCGAGGGAGATGAGGCTCTGCCCAGAACACCACTTTCGGTGTAAATGTCTACTTCTAAGATGGGTTTTCCCTTGCAGTCGATGCCTGCTCGGGCTTTCAGGGATCGGATTCCGGTGCTGTTCATTTTTTACCTTCTTTCCCTTTCTTCTTTTCCGGATCTGCCGGAACATACAATACGTTGAAATCACAGAGATTGGTGCCGGTGTTGCCGGTATATACGCAATCGTTCAAAGCCATGAGCGCCTCATAGGTGGCGTGCTCCTTCAGCGCCTGACGGAGATGGATCCCCTTGGCCAGGGACGCTCCATACGTGGTGGAGTCGGTCAGGCCGCCGGCCATGATCGTTGTGCCGTCGGTGCCTTCGCTGTCGATGGACAGCATGCAGGCTCCCGGCGCATCCTTTGCCACCAGGGCAAATCCGCAGGTAAGTTCCTGGGAGGGCCCTCCGTGTCCTTTGATCACGGAGCTGTCCGGTATCCCCGTAGTGGTTTCTCCGCCGGAAAAGATGAGGCACGGCTTTGGGAACGGTCTGTCGTTTTTGAGGATCTCTCTGGCCAGACCGGCCATTACAACGCCGTACTCTTTGCTTTCGCCTTCTGCATACGTGGTGAACACGTGGGCCGGGATCCCTTTTTCCTCGGCCACCTCCAGGGCGCAGTTGCAGGCATCGGGAAGGGTGTTGAGCACATAGTAGGTCACATTCCCCGCTTCCTTCGGCGTTTCCTGCTCCGGGCCTGCGTTCATCAGATAGTTTGTGACATTGGGCGGAAGCTTATCGGCAAGATCGTGCTCCCTCAAGATCCTTCGGATGTCTTCGAAGGTCACCGGATCGGAGCCTACAGGGGTCCCCATCACCGGCAGCGGCCGGGTGTAGTCGTGCATGTCGTCCAGTCCCACCGCATCCCAGATTTCAAAGCATTCGATCTGAGTCCCTTTCCGGATCCGCTGTCCCAGCCTGCCCCGGTTCATGCGGCACAGGTGTCCCCGTACATCGTTGATATCCATGACCCACATGCCGGCTTTGAGCATCACGTCGGTAGCCTGCTGCATCTCTTCCAGCGTGATCCCTTCCACAGGATAGCCCATCAACGCCGTGCAACCGCCGGACAATCCCACCAAAAACAAATCGTCCGGCTCCATCCGGTCGGCGATTTCGAGCATGCGTTTGCTGCCCTCGATGCTTCCTTCGGTGGGAAGAGGATGTCCCCCCACGTACACTTCCGTATGTTTGAATACGTCGGTGTCCTCTTTGATCTTCACGATCACCACGCCCCGGGTTATCCGGTCGCCCAGAATATCCTCGAATGCGCGGGCCATGTTGTTGGAGGCTTTGCCGGCGCAGAAGACATAGACCCTGCCGTATTCGTTCAGGTCCAGCGAGCGCTCGCCGATGTGCAGAATAGAATCCTCCAGGCGGATAAAGCTGCGGAGGCGATGGTAGGAATCCAAACGTTTCAACACTTCATCGGTGACCTCCAGGACGATCCTCCGAGATTCCGTATCCCCGTGGGATAGCAGCCCTTCTGCATTTCTGATTTTCTCAAACCCCATCTCTCATCCTTTCGGAATGCCTATTTGTACAGGATCGTGTATTTGTCCAGAAGTTCCAGATCAGGCTCTACGCCCAGGCCCGGCGCCTGAGACAGGGTGATGAACCCGTCGGCATCCACTTTGATGGGTTCTTTGAGCATCACATCCCGAGTCTCGACCTCCCAATAGGGTGGATCGTAGCAGTATTCGATAAAGGGACAGGCACTGGTGGAAGCCGCCATCTGAAGACTTGCGGCAAGCCCCATGCCGTGCGTCCAGGTGTGGGGCGAAAACAGCTTGTTTTCAGCTTCGATCAGACTTACGATCTTGCGGGCGATGTGAAATCCGCCGCAGAAAGTGGGATCTGTCTGGTAGATGTCGTAGCACCCGTACTTAATGAAATCTCGAAACTGGTGCAGATGAGAATTGATCTCTCCGCCTGCGATATTCAGAGATGTGCTCTGGCGCAACTCCGCCAGGCCTTCGTAGTCGAACTGATGCATGGGTTCTTCCAGCCAAAGGATGTCCATCGCTTCCAGTTCCCGGGCCGTCTGAATCGCTTTTTTCAGATCCCATTTGGCCACACTCCGCTTGCCGGTAAAAAACCAGGCCTGATTGGCGTCGACGGCGATGTCGATCCGGCCGGCGGCTTTTTCCACGATTTTCCCGATGATCTCCAGATCTTCCCGAGGATCATCGTGGTGCGCCCGAACTTTCATGATTCGAAACCCTTCGCTGATGAACCGTTCCATATCCTCCAAACGAGCTTCCACGGATTTGAGGGAGCCGGTGCTGGCGTAAGCCAGGACGCGATCCTTGGCGCCGCCCATCATTTTATAGATCGGCAGCTTGCAATATTTACCAAGCGCATCCCAGCAGGCAATTTCCACGATCCAGGGCCGATAAGCGTACTGGGCCGCATTGACAAGTCCCGTGGAGATGGCTTCGATCTCCGTAATGTCCCGCCCGATCAGAAGCGGTTTGATATGGCTTTCCCAGATCCCGGCCAGCAGTTGGGAGGAATCGCAGGCGGCGCCGTAGCCGTGGATCCCGTCATCGGTGATTACCTCGACCAGGGAGACAAACAGAGTTGTTTCGGGATTGCCCGGATTCCAGGTGGATGGATAGGGTTGACTCAGCGGAATTTCCACCAGCCGGAGCTTGACGTCGACGATTTTCATGGTAGTGTACCTCTCTTTCCGAAATACAGACGGGTGCGCAAAGCGCCCGTCTGAACCGATCATGGTATGTGGGATCCGTGGGAGGCGGATCAGGGTTGCCTGTAATATTTCCCGGTCATGGATTCAATGTCGATTTCGATCACACAGGTGCCTGCAATGGCTGCCGCAGGCATGGGCAATTTTTCCAAAGAAGGAACATATTTGCAGACAATGGCCCACAGAACCGCCTCTTTCCGGGCTGCATTTTCCAAAAAGGAGGCCCGCCCCGTAATGACCACGCTTTCATATTCCGTGTTCACATTGCAGGCGGTCTTCGCTTCGGGAGAAATCTTGAAATCTCCGCATTTTTGGATTTCAAACCCAACCAGCGGATTTCGCTTCAAGTTTTCGACCTTCTGTCCGGCATCCATTCCGTGAATATAGACTTTTCCGTCCAGATAGACATAATGGACCGGCGTCACATAGGGATGCCCTTCAGGATTGACGGTGGCCAGATGCCCGACTTCCTGATGCGCCAGCAAACGTTCTGTTTCTTCTGCGGTCAGTAAATGCTTTTTCGTGTTTGGCTGCATAAGTTTTTATCGCTCCTTTTACTTCATGAGAGGCCGGAAAGTAAATCCAGCAGTCGGTCCAATTCTTCCCGACTGTAGTACTCCAGCTGGATCTTTCCCTTTTCAGCTGTTCCCGACAGACGGACCCGCGTGCCCAGCGCACCGGAAAGCGTCTCCTCCATCTGCTTTACCTGCGTGTCTTTGACGCGTTTTCTTTTCTTCTTGTGCGGCGTTCGCTCGGCAAAGCGCTCCAGTTCCCGCACAGACCAGCCGTTTTTCACTGTTTTATCCGCCGCTTCGATTTGCCGCTTACTCCCGTCGATTCCGGCAATCGTCCGTGCGTGGCCGGCGGACAATCGTCCTGCTTCTACCAGCATCTGAACCGATTCGGGCAGTTTCAGCAAACGAAGCGCATTGGTCACGTACGGCCTGGATTTGCCGACGCTTTTGGCCACCTCTTCCTGGGTAAGCCCGAAAGTTTCCAGCATTTTCGACAACCCTCTGGCTTCATCGATGCTGTTCAGATTTTCCCGCTGCATGTTTTCGATCAGAGCATACAGCATGTTTTGGCGTTCATCCAATTCCCGGACAATGGCTGGAATCACTTTGAGCCCGGCTCGCCGGGCTGCACGGTAGCGGCGTTCTCCGGCCACGATCTCGTAGCCGTTTGTTGTGGGACGCAGAAGAATCGGCTGTATGACACCGTGTTCCTGAATCGAATCGGTTAGCTCTTGTAAGGGTTCGTCCCCGAATTGCGTTCTCGGCTGCCCGGCGTTCGGTTTGATCTGATCCAAAGAGACGTAAACGATGCGACCGTTGTCCGAAAAGACCTCTCCGCCTTTCTTTTCGCCATTTTCCAATGCCTCCGGCTGCTTGACGCTGACTGCTTCCGGATGAAAATCGATATCTTCAAACAAAGAACTGAGCCCGCGGCCCAGGCCACCGGTTTTTACTTTTGCCATTTCGATCCCTCCGACTCCAGAAATTCCGCGGCAAAAGCCTGATAGGCGATCGCGCCCTTCGACTTGGGATCATATAGGGTGATCGGCATTCCGTAGCTGGGCGCCTCTGCAAGACGAACATTGCGGGGAATCACGGTGGAGTAAAGTTGGCTTCCGAAAAACTTCTTTACTTCCTCCACAACTTGGATCGAAAGATTCGTCCGCCCGTCAAACATGGAAAGGATGACTCCTTCGATCTGAAGCGTTGGATTCAGGCTTTTCCGCACCAGTTCGATGGTGCTGATCAGTTGACTGACCCCTTCCAGCGCATAAAATTCACATTGGATGGGAATCAGGACGCTGTCCACTGCCGTCAGGGCGTTGATGGTGAGGAGTCCCAAGGAGGGAGGACAGTCGATAAATATATAATCATAACTGTCTCTGATCTTATCCAGTGCTTTTTTGAGCCGCTTCTCCCGGCCTTCCAGCTGCACCAGCTCAATTTCTGCTGCGGCCAGGTCGACACTGGCGGGAAGGATGTCCAGGTTTTCCACTCCGGTCTTTAGAATGGCGTCCCATGGGTCCAGCCGGTCGTTGATGAGCAAGTCATAACTGGTGTTGCCAAGCGTTTTCTTGGCAACACCAAGACCGCTGGTGGTGTTGCCCTGCGGATCGATGTCCAGCACCAGGATTTTCTTTCCTTTGATCGCCAGGCAGGCGGCCAGATTGATGTTGGTCGTAGTTTTCCCTACGCCGCCCTTCTGATTGAATATTGAAATTGCTTTGCCCATAGACCGTTGACTCCTCTTTCTCTCTTGAATGATTGAGTTTATTATACTCCAAGAAGATGAACAGTACTATCGTATTTGTGCATTCCGTATAAACGCAAGGGGTTTCTCCGGATCGGAAAAATAATTTTCCCGTTCCCCTGCTTTGATGGATTGATCCTGCACCAGTCCTCGAATTTCGGACTCCGGGCCCGGCATGTTTCACGTGAAACATGCCGGTTTCCGTGATGGATGAAAGAAGAGATGTTTCACGTGAAACATCTCTTGCAAATCTATTGTTTTTCGTATATTACCTGACCGTCCACAACAGTCATCTCCACTTGAGCGTGTTGGATCTCTTCCGGTTTCAACGTATATATGTCCTTATCGATCACCACCAAATCTGCAAGTTTCCCTACCGTAATGCTTCCTTTCACGGATTCTTCGAAAGAAGCATAGGCGCCTTCCAGGGTAAACATACGCACGGCCTCGTCGACGGTGATGCCGTTCTCCGGGTACCAGGTTTTGGACCCGTCTTTCTTGGCGCGGGTGACGCAATAACATATATTAGGCAATATGTCAAATGCTTCCACCGGACAATCCGAACTGCCGCAGATGTGCACACCCATATCGATGAACGCCCGCCAGTTGTAGCTTTGTTTCGCCAGTTCGCTGCCGGCGCAGTCATCCACGATATTCATGTCGCTCTCAATAAATACCGGCTGGACATATCCGACGATATTCAGCTGGCGGAATCGTTCCTGCAATTCCCGGGTCATGAGCTGGCAGTGAATGATGCCGTGGCGGGGATCCACTCTGGGATATTCGTTCATTACGCGTTCGTACGTGTCCATGGTCACTTCCAACGCCTCGTCTCCGATGCAGTGGGTCGCGATCTGCATGCCGTTTTTGTGTGCTGTGACGAACAACCCGTAGAGCTCTTCCTTGGGATGAATCAGGATGCCTTTTTTCCCGGGGTCGTTTTGATACCCGTCCTTAAGGCATGCTGTCCGCGCGCCCAGGGCGCCGTCTTCGAATACTTTCAACGGTCCGATCTTATATCGGCCGAATTCTGCACCGGGCTTGTTTTCCGTCGCAAGGAACGCTTCCAGCTGCTCTTTTGTCCGAAAAGCACATTGCTGATAGACCCGCAGCGGCAGGTTGCCCTCGGCAGCCAGTTCTTTGTACACTCGCGAGATCAGTTCGCTGCTGTCCACCGCATAGTTGATATAGTCTTCGGAATGGACCGAAGTGATTCCCTGTTTCGCCATGTCTGCGCAGGCTTTCAAAATCATTTCCTTGAGTTCTTCCGGCCCGGGGATCGTTACGGCTTTGGCCAGCACATCCTGAGAGTGCTGTCGAATGATTCCGTTGGGCGTTCCGTCGTCATAAAAGCCGAGAAGCATGGAGGTCAAACCTTCCCGCTCTCCCATGATTCCCAGCATTTCCATGCCTTTCGTATTCACGACGGACATATTGAAACAAGCTCTGCGTATCACGATGGGCACGTCCCTGGAAATTTCGTCCAAATCTTTGCGGGTAGGCATCTTCGGCACATCCCAGTGGTCCTGATTAAAGGATACGCCGCCCAACCATCTCCCTTTTTCGGCGGCCTGTGCCACTTTCGCGGCACAGAGCTCCCGGACTTGGCGAAGCGAACGCGCTTCCGATAAATTGACCTGTTCCAGAAATTCAATGTAATTGAGCAAGTGGAGATGTGCATCGATAAATCCGGGCAGCATCAGTCTTCCGGCCAAATCGATCCGCTTCGTTTCCGGCAGAGCCAGCGGCAAGATTTCCTCGTCGCCGCCCAATCGCATGATCACCCCGTTTTTCACCGCCACGGCGCTGCATGTGGGATAGGCGTTGTCCTGTGTTCGAATGATTCCGTTGTAAAAAATAGTATCCATTGCTTCCTCCTGTGTCGTTTCTGTTTTCTTGTGCTGTCTCCTTCTACTCGCTGTCTCCTTCCGTCAAATCCTCCCGAATCGCCAGCAGGGCCGCTCTTTCGGCGTGGATCTTTGTCGTATCGAACAATGCCACGGATGTGTGCTCCCGGCGGATCAAAAGCCCGATTTCCGTACAGCCGAGAATAACGCCCCGGGCGCCTTTCTTTGCAAGATCTTCGATGATCCTTACAAAAAATGCTCTGGATTGGGGCAGTATTTTCCCCATGCACAATTCCTGAAAGATGATCCGGTTTACTTCATCGATTTCCGGGTCCTCCGGAATCAACACGCTGATTCCCCGCTGTTCCAGCTTCTCTTTATAAAAATTCTGTGTCATGGTGTACCGGGTGCCCAGCAATCCCACGCTGTCGACGCCGGCTTCTTGCAGTGCTTCCGCTGTCATCTCTGCAATATGCAAAAGCGGAATACGGATCCGGCGACAGATCTGCGGCGCCACCTTGTGCATGGTGTTGGTGCAGACCAGCAGATAGTCCGCTCCGGCTGCTTCCAGCTTTGCCGCAGCATCTGCCAGGATCTCTCCGCTTTCCGCCCATTCTCCCCGGGCCTGCATCGCCTCGATTTCCGAAAACTCCACGCTGTAGAGAATCAGTCGAGCCGAATGGAGGCCGCCCAGCTTCGCTCCGATCGTCTGATTGATGATTCGATAGTACGTGACGGTGCTCTCCCAGCTCATGCCGCCGATCAATCCCAGCGTTTTCATAGGCGCAGTCCTCTCAATCTTTCGTATTCAGCGTACAGCGGCCTTCCGGGCGGCTGCTCTCGATCACATGAATGATATTTTTGATATTCTCTTCGCCTAAATCTTCCCTGCTTTTGCTGAAATCGTGCCAGCGCACCGTCAGAGATCCCTCCGGGGAAATCACGCCGAACCCGCTGCGAAGCAGGTCGTTCAAGGCGTCCAAGTTATGCCCCGGCGCAAAGGACGGATCCGCATTCAACAATCTGCCCATCTCCCGATAGAACCCGTCCATATCGTCAAACCGGGCTCCGTCGATGAGGATCTCCTGTTCGATCCGGGGTCGCTCTGTCATGCGTCGGAGGAGTTCTTCCGCGAACAATCGGGCTTCCGCTTCGATTTCCCGGGTCAGGAAAGTCTCTTTTTTTCCAAGATCCCGGGCAGAACACAATCCCAGATAGTTCAATTTGGAGTGTCTGCACAAGCGGCGGATCCCGTCTTCCAAGGGCCCGTTGGCGTAGTCGGCACGATAGCCGTGAGTCGTGATCAAAGCCACGGATTTTCCGGCCCAGAGAGACCCGGTGGCGCGTCCGTAATACTTGTTCAGACCGTAGTGGCGGTCCAGCAGTGCTTTCATTTCCGATGTGCAATACCAGCTGTAGATGGGCGTTGCCAACACCAGGCAGTCCGCACGTCGGATCTTGCCGACCAGGGTCTGCATATCGTCGTCGATCAAACAACCGTAGGCGTCCTGGACGTCCTGGCAGTGGCCGCATCCTTTACAAGGAAGTATGCGAAGATCCGCAAGCGCCACGTATTCCACCTCCGCATGCAGCTGCATCAGCCGTTCCGTGAACGGTCTGACCAGCGAAGCGGTGTTGCCGTTTCGTCGGGGACTTCCCATCATGACCAGAAATTTCATATCCTACCGCGCTCCTCTCCATGCAGGCCCCTGTCCAGTGTACACGTTCCCAGGCCCGCTTTCAACGCTCTTCCTCTTTCTTGAGATACATCCTGACACCGAAACCGATCAGGAAAACACCCACTGCCGCATTCATCGCTTTGATTACCGCATCCGGAACAAAACTGGACAACACAGTGCCCAGCAGCGACACGCCGGTCAGAAAGATCCCGGTCGCCAGCATCACACCGGCCCCGAAAACGATCAATTCTTTGGGCCGATAGTGGTTTTCTGCTACTTGGGAAGAAAAAACGCCGCTGAAAAACACGATGGTCAGGGGACTGGATGCCGTCAGAAAGGCACAGCGAAGAAACAGGCTGGAACTTTGGCTTTCCCCAAAGAGAGAGATGTTCGGCAGCAGAGAATATCCCAGGGCTCCGGCCAGAATATTCGCCCCGAACAGCACCAGGACGACGGCGCCGAAAAAGCGGATCCGCTTCTGTACCCGTGCACTTTTCATCAATTGCGCCACACCCAGTCCCGCCAGACTCATGTATATGATATCCACGACTGCAATGGCGGCCACTACGACCATTCCCCGGCCAAATCCCTGGGATACCGCCGTGTTGAACGTCATCAGGCACATGGGACCGATGGCCAATTGAAGAATGATTCCAAAACGGATCCCGTTGACGATCACCCTCATTTCATCTTTCCTTTCCCGGTTACAAGGGATCTCTGGCCGGCGTACCGGCTTTTCTGGGATAGGCCGGAGGCGTCCGACGCACTTTTTCGATACAAATCAGGATATGTCCGCTTTCCGGCCTGTCCGGCTGAAGCATCCGGGACGGCGTTCCGCCCAAAAGACGGATCGCCCGGTCGGCCTGACGGATCTCCTCTTCGGCAGACATCGTCTTATATGCGACAAACCATCCGCCTTTCCGCACATAAGGCAAACAGTATTCGCTCAGCGTCGAAAGGTTCGCCACCGCTCTGGAGACTACGAGATCAAAAGTTTCCCGATAGGCCGGATCCGCTGCCGCATCTTCGGCCCGGGCGTGGAGCACCGCCACGTTGCCCAAACCCAGGATCCCGGCAATTTCCTCCACGGCTTTCAACTTCTTTCGCACGGAGTCCATCAGGAGAAATGTCTTGTCCGGCGCTGCAATGGCCAAAGGGATCCCGGGCAATCCTGCGCCGGTGCCGATATCCAACACATTCCGCGCCCGGTCGTAGCCCGGAAATCCCAGGATGGCCAGAGAATCGATCAGATGCTTCTCTTCAAAGGCTTCCGGATCCCGGATCGCCGTCAGGTTCAGGGATTCGTTGCGTCGCAGCACTTCATCCGAAAATCTGCGGTACCGATCCAGGATTTGTGCATCCGCAGGAAGCTCTCGCCGGAGCAGAAAGCTTTTAAGCTTTTCCATGACGGCCCCTCCGCTGCTTTTCCAGATACACCAACAGCACGTTGATATCCGCCGGAGATACTCCCGATATCCGGGAGGCCTGGCCGACGGAGAGCGGTTTGAACTGTGCCAGCTTCTGGCGGGCTTCCAACCGGATCCCGTCGATGGACAGGTACTCGGTATCCGGATCCAATTTTCGATCCTCCAGTCTTTTGAACCGCTGGATCTGCGAAAGCTGCTTGGCAATATAGCCGGCATACTTGATCTGGACCTGGATCTTGTCCACTGCGTGGCGGGAAAGAAGCGGCCTGTCCGGATCGACTTCCGCCAGTATTTCGTAGGTCATCTCCGGGCGCTTCAACAATTCAGCCAGCGTGGTTTTATTGTTCAATGGTGTGCTTTCATGGGCGCATAGAAAATCGTTAATAGACGATGGACTCACTTCGACAGAAGCGAGCCGCGCCGTTTCCGCTTCCGCTTCCGCTTTGATCTTTCGATATCTTGCCATCCGCTCTTCCGTTGCCAGCCCCAGCGCATAGCCTTTTTCCGTCAGGCGCACGTCCGCATTGTCCTGTCGCAATACCAGCCGGTATTCCGCTCTGGATGTCATGATCCTGTAGGGTTCATTGGTCCCTTTTGTCACCAGGTCGTCGATGAGCACACCGATATATCCTTCGGAGCGGTCGATCACGAAAGGGTCTTTTCCGTTCAGCTTCAACACTGCGTTGATGCCGGCCATCAGTCCCTGGGCAGCGGCTTCTTCGTAGCCGGAGCTGCCGTTGAACTGTCCGGCACAGAAGAGGTTCGCAAATTGTCGGTGTTCCAAATTGATTTGTATGTCCAGCGGATCGATGCAATCGTATTCGATGGCATAGGCCGGTCGTACGATCTCCAGATTTTCCAGCCCCGGAATGGTTCTGTAGAACGCTTCCTGAATATCTTCCGGAAGACTGCTGGACAGCCCCTGCAGGTACATTTCGTCTGTGGACAGACTTTCGGGTTCCACAAAGAGCTGATGTCGTTCCTTGTCGGCAAACCGCCGGACCTTGTCTTCGATGGAAGGACAATATCTCGGTCCCACCCCTGTGATCTGCCCGCCGAACAGCGCTGACAAGTGGGAATTTTCCCGGATCACCCGATGGGTCTCTTCGTTCGTGTAAGAAAGATAGCAAGGTACCTGCTCTTTGGAGAGTTCTTCGTTCATAAACGAAAAAGGAACGATGACCGGATCCCCGTACTGGGGGATCATCTTCGAATAATCAAGGCTCTTGGAAAGGGCTCTGGCCGGTGTTCCTGTCTTGAACCGCCGCAGGCGGATCCCCCGGGCCTTCAGATTGTCGGACAGTTCGTCGGAGGGAGAAAGACCGTTGGGCCCGCTGGGATAGGAGGCATCTCCGATAAAGATCATTCCCTTTAAAAACGTTCCCGTGGCAATGATCACCGCCCGGGCACCGTAATACACCCCGGTTTTCAACTGGATGCCCCGGACGCAACGGTGTTCGTCAAAATCGATGTCCACGACTTCTCCCTGCTTCAAATACAGGTTCTCCTGTTCTTCGAGGACTCGTTTCATCTCCTGATGATAGGCGATCTTGTCCGCCTGGGTCCGCAGAGAATGGACGGCCGGACCTTTGGCGGTGTTGAGCATCTTGCTCTGGATGAACGTCCTGTCGATGGCCAGTCCCATCTGTCCGCCCAATGCATCGATTTCCCGGACCAAATGGCCTTTGCCTGTGCCGCCGATGGAGGGATTGCAGAACAAATACGCCACAGCCTCGAGATTGATGGAAAGAATCAAGGTCTTTTTTCCCATCCGGGCTGCAGCCAGGGCCGCTTCGCATCCGGCGTGTCCTGCGCCGATCACCGCAATATCGAATTGTCCCATGTGTTTTACGTTCATTTGCTATTTCCCCAGACAGAACCGGGAAAAGATCTCTTCCAGGATCTCGTCTCCCGCCGTCTGCCCCGTGATTTCCCCGAGAAGGTCAAAAGCCGCCCGAACATTGACTTCGATGAAATCCATGGCCTCCTGTTTCCGCGTCATGCTCAGGGCTTCTTCGATTTCCCGCTGTGCCCGTCGAAGCAGATCGATATGCCGCACGTTGGTGACGAGCACATCTTCCTTCCGCCGTACCTTCCCGCCGGTGATCCAGTCTGTGATGGTCTCTTCCAACCTGTCCAGGCCGGTGCCCTCCGTCAACGAGGTGGACAGAATCGCAGCCTGCGGCAGAACGCTCCGCATCTCCCGTTCCGTCAGGACGCCGGGCAGATCCGACTTGTTCAGCAAAACGATGCAGCGGCGCCGGTCCAGCAGAAGACAGAGCGCTTGATCCTCTTTAGAAAGAGGCTGGCTGGCATCCACAAGGAACAGCAGAAGATCCGCTTTGTTGAAGGCTTCTTTGCTGCGCTGAATGCCCAGATTCTCCACCGGGTCCTCCGAATCCCGGATCCCCGCGGTGTCCGTCAACTTGACGGGGATTCCGTGCAACGAAACCTGCTCTTCGATGGTGTCCCGGGTCGTGCCCGGGATCTCGGTGACGATGGCTCTGTTTTCCCGCAGAAAAAAATTCAGCAGAGAGGATTTCCCCACGTTGGGCTTTCCGACGATCGTGACGGAAAATCCTTCCCGGATCATCCGTCCTTCTTTCGAATATTCCAGTAATTTCAAATGTTCATCGTTTATTTGCTGTAGGCTTTCTTCGATCTGTCCGTAGGATATTTCGTCGAGATCTTCCTCGGGATATTCCATGTTTACCGTCAGCAGGATCACCAGCTCTTTCAGCTGATCCCGCAGTCGGTCGATCCGCCGGGACAGCGTCCCTTCCGCCTGTCCCAGGGCCACCTCGAAGCCCCGGTCGGACCGGGCCCGGATCAAATCGATCACCGCTTCGGCCCGGGCCAGATCGATACGTCCGTTCAGAAACGCCCGCTTCGTAAACTCGCCCGGTTCCGCCGGACGGGCCCCCAGGCGAAAACAGGCATCCAGGATGTTCCGCAGAGACACCAGGCTGCCGTGGCACTGAATTTCAACCAGGTCTTCCGCCGTATAAGATTTCGGCCCCTTCATGTAAAAGCAGAGTACTTCATCCAATGCTTCTCCGCTGTCGGGATCCAGGATGTGCCCATACTGTATCCGGCGAGGTTCCGCATGTTCCCGTTCCAGTGTCTTTCCCCCGGACGCGCGAAACAAGCCCAGAAAAATATCCAGGGCTTCCGGTCCCGACATCCTTACGATGCCGATCCCGCTCTCGCCGTAGGCTGTAGAGATGGCGGCGATGGTATCCACACTGTGTGTGTTCATGTGTTTTTCTGCCTCCGCGATTGAAAAAAGGCTGCATGAGCGCAGCCTTTTGCCTTATTTCTGAGGTTCGATGATCACTCTTCTGTAGGGCTCTTCCCCTTCGCTCTTCGTCGTGACCTCCGGCCTGCTCTGAAGCGCTGTGTGGATCACCTTTCTTTCGTAAGGATTCATCGGTTCCAAACGGATGCTCCGTCCGGACTTTTGAACCTTGTCTGCAAGGCGATTGGCCAGCTTCTCCAGCGTCAGTTCTCTTTTTTTTCGATACCCTTCCGCATCGATCACGACACGGGTGTATCCTTCCTTCTCTTTATTGACCACCAGGCTGGTCAGATACTGCACTGCATCCAGGGTCTGCCCTCTTTTTCCGATGATCGTTCCCGAATCGGGTCCTTCGATGTCCACGTAGACCGTTTCCGCATTGGTCAGGACGCTTACGCTCACGTCCAGCCCCATTTTCTCCGTCACTTCTCGAAGAAACGTTTTGGCGGGGTGCTGCTCCTGCTCCACGAGATCTCCGGGTCTTTCGTTTAGGATTCTGGCTTCTCCGTAGGTCGGCTTCGCCCGCTTTTCCGATTCTCTGCGCGGTTTTTCTCTCGTGCGCGTTTCTCTTTTAAAGCGGTACGGCGCTCTCTGTTGACCATCGGGCTCGTCCAGACCGCAGACCTCAATGAGGATTTCCTGTTTTCCCTCTTTTTTGATTTCGACTCTCCGCTCGGCCCGTTCCTTTCTGGCCTCGGGCTTTTTCTCCGGTTCTTTCCTTGGTTCTTCCTTTTTTTCCTCGTGTTTGGGATCTTTCTCTTCGACACGTACTTTTGCCAGTTTGGATCCGATTCCGAAAAACCCTTTGGAGGGTTCTTCCAAAATTTTGATTTCGACCTGTTCTCTGGTGAGTTTCAGGTCTGCAAGGGCCAGCTCGACTGCGATGTCGACGCTGTCGCCCCATTTTTCCGCATATCTCATAATTGTCCTCCGAAGACAGTGTTCTATTTTTTCTTTTTTAACGTCTGCTCGACTTCTATGCGCAGTCTTTGTTTCTCTTTCTGTTTATTCAGGAAAAACGTCTGAACGATCATCAGTCCGTTTCCGACGGCCCAATACAACGCCAGGCCCGAGGGAAACGTTCTTCCCATCATAAAGATCATGATGGGGAAAAAGTACTTCATGCCCGACATCATGTTGTTGGCATCGCCGGGCGTAGCGCCCATCGTTTGAGAATAAGTGAAAAACGTGCTCAGTCCTGCGGCGATCGGTAAAATCCAATTATCCGGCTGACTCAGGTCCGGGACCCAAAGGAAAGATTCGTGCACTGCCACGATCATTTCCGGCTGCGACATGTATTCCAGCGGATTTCTCAAAAGGCTGAAAAGGCCCATGATGATCGGCATTTGTATGATAAGAGGCAGGCAGCCGCTCATAGGATTGAATTTTTCCTTGGCATACAGCTCCTGCAGCTTTTTGTTCATCGTTTCCTTGTCGTTCGCATAGCGAACCTGGATTTCTTTCAGCTTCGGCTGGATCTCAGCCATGGCTGCGGAACTTTTGATCTGTTTGGAGTACAGTGGGAGCAAACAGATCCTCACGATCAGCGTCAACAGGATAATGGAAATTCCGTAGCTGTTGACGAATCCATAGATGTATGAGAGCAAGGAACCGATTGGTTGGGCGAAAATTCCGATTAATGTATTCATTGTTCCTCCGATGCTGCTTTTCCGAGCATCTTTTTACGGCAGCGGATCATATCCGCCCGGATTCCAGGGGTGACAGCGCAGGATCCTCTTGATTCCGAGCCAGCTTCCTTTTCCTGCTCCGTATTTCATCACGGCTTCTTTGCAGTAGGCCGAACAGGTCGGTTCAAACCGGCAAGTCTTCGGCAGGAAGGGGGAAATCATTCTCTGATAGATGTTGATGATGAATATAATCAGTCTTTTCATAACATCACTTCATGATCCCGGCTTTTTTCATTGCGGCTTCCATAGATTTTTTCACATCCGCACATTTCGAATCCAAAATCGTGTGTCGAGCGATAAAGATGAGGTCCCAACCGGGAAGCATTTGATTCTCCAGTTGACGAAAACTCTCTTTCATCAAGCGCCTTGCCCTGTTTCTCTGTACGCTCTTGCCGACTTTTTTGCTCGCGAGAAAAGCCTTTCTGTTATAGGGAAGTTGATTCTTTCGATAAAAAATCACGACGAATTTGCCCGCTACCGATCGTTCTCTCCTGTATAGATTGTTGAAATCTTCTTTTTTTCTGAGTACTTCGGGCTTCAACATTCGTCCACTTCCTGAAGGGTTCCATTAGCAAAAAGACCACGAAACGCGGTCTTTATGCAGAAAGAGACTTTCTTCCTTTCAACCTTCTTCTCTTCAGTACATTTCTTCCGTTTTTCGTACTCATTCTCTTTCTGAAGCCATGTTCTTTGCTTCTCTGCCGTTTCTTGGGCTGGTATGTCATTTTCATTGATTCCCTCCTCCTTTCTCTTTAATGTATTTCAATGCAATCGCAACGGTCATTATATAATTTTCGACAATTTATGTCAACCTTTTTACACGACCGCCACACACGTCAAAAACCCGTCCCGAGGGCAGGCGTCGAAGCATCTCTTCCTCAATATTCGTAGCCGTTATAAAAACCTGCACCTCTTTCATCGCTCCGATCAAAAAGGTCTGCCTCCCTTCGTCCAGCTCCGACAACACATCGTCCAGCAGAAGAATGGCCTGTTTGCCGGTTTCCTGTCGAATCAGACTGATTTCCGCCAGTTTCATGGAAAGGGCTGCGGTCCGTTGCTGTCCCTGGGATCCGAACTGGCGAATATCCGTGCCGTTGACGGATATGGACAGATCGTCCCTGTGGGGACCGAGAAATGTGTACCCCTTGCGGTAATCTCTCTCTCTGTTTTTTTCCAGCAGCGCCAGGATGTCTCTTTTTTCTGTTTCTTCGCTTTTCTTTTCCTTTAAAAAATCGCTTTCATATCCGATTTCCAGCGTTTCTCTGCCGTTGGAGATCGTGTGGTGTATTTGACGGCTTATTTTCTGCAGTCTTGTCACAAACGCTTCTCTCTCCCGCGTCAAACGCAAACCGTGTTCGACCAGGGCTTCGTCATATGTGCCCAGTAAAACGTTTTCTCTTCTCTGGTTCTTTAGAAGCGCGTTTCGTTGTTTCAGTACTCTTTTGTATTGTCCCAGCGTATTATAATAGACCGGTTTCAGCTGGCAGAGTTCCCTGTCCAGAAAGCGCCTTCTTTTATCCGGGCCTTCCTTGATGATGCCCAGGTCCTCCGGAGAAAAAACAACAATGTATACTTCTTCCAGAAGTTCCATGCTTCTTTCCAGTTTGATGCCTTGCACGCGGATTATTTTGCCTTCCGGCCGGTAAACGATCTCGATTTCTTTTTCTTGGTCCGCGGCATCCGGGTCACAGATCACGGTTTTGATTCTTGCAAATTCCTTCTCAAATCCGATCATCTCTGTGTCTTTGCCGGTGCGAAAAGACTTTCCCAATCCCATAACAAAGAGGCTTTCGAGGAGATTGGTCTTTCCCTGGGCGTTTTCTCCGAGAAAAATATTGATCTTTTCATCGAAAGATACGTGTTCTTCTTCATAATTCCTGAAATTGTAAAGGAAAACTTCCTTGAAATACATTCCTTTAACTGGCCGCTATTCTCACAGGGAGGACAAGGTATAGAAATGCGTTTCCTTCCAGGGGTTTGATCAGACAGGGGCTGGTGCTTCCGCTCATTTCGAAAACCACTTCCTCTTCTCCCACCGCTTTGAGAACGTCGGCGATATATTTTGAATTGAATCCGATGACGATCTCTTCTCCCTCCGTTTCGCAGGAGAGTTGCTCCCGCACGTTTCCTTCTTCGCTTCGGGATGTGATTTCAAGGGTTCCTTTCTGCAGATGCACTTTGATGAGGTTGTTTTTCCCTTCTTTGGCCAGAAGAGAAGCTCTTTCGATGCTGTTGAGCATTTCCGCCCGTTCCAAAACACAGCGGCTTTTGTAATTCTTCGGAATGATATCCGCGTATTTGATAAACTCTCCTTCCATCAGACGGCTGATCACCCGTGTGTCCGCTGTTTTGATTTCCATTTTCTTTTCATCCAGCAGTACGGTGATTTCTTCTTCCTGAATGCTTTCGCTGATCAGTTTGTTGATTTCATTGAGAATTCTCGCGGGAACGACGATATTGCGCTTCGCTTTTTCTGCGATCTTTTCTGTGGCCACCGCCATTCGAAATCCATCCAAAGAAACCATGACCACTTCTTTTTCCTTCATTTCAAGAAGGCAACCCGTCAAGATTCCTTTCTTTTCGTCGATACTGGCGGAAAACGTTGTTTTTTTGATGAGTTCTTTTAGTGCTTCTTTTTGGATGAGCAAACTTTCTTCTTCCTTTACGCTTCCGATCGAAGGAAATTCATCGGCCGGAAGTGCAACGATGGAAAAGTCCGAAGAAAGACAGGAAATCCTTAAATTGCTTTTTTCATCCAAATCCACTTTGACCGGCGCATTCGGAAGGCGACGGATAATGTCGCCGAAAAGTCTGGCGGACACCACGACGGATCCTTCTTCTGCATCATTTACTTCTACGGTCGTTTCGATGCTCAAGTCTAAATCGGAAGCAGTCAATATCAGATGTTCGTTTCGGACTGTCAGAAGGATCCCTTTGAGAATAGGGATCGTCGTCCGGGTTGAAACGGCTTTTGAAACGGTATTGAGTGCTTTGGCCAAAGCCAGTTGGGAACAAATGAATTTCATGGCAGAGCTCCTTTTTTATAAATTATTTCAGTAGTTGTAGTAGTAGTGCCTGTGGAAAAGTGGAAAAAGCCCCGGTCCCTTTCACAGACGCAAGAAGAAGGAATGAGAACGTGTTGATAACCCTCTCTTTTTTGTATCACCGGGTGGGGATAACTAATCCGCCAGCAAGCGTTCGATATTGGAAACGGTAGCGCGAAGTTCTGCGTTGCTTTCGATTTCTTTTACTATTTTTTCATAACTGTGCCGAATGGTCGTATGATCCCGCTGTCCGAATTCCTCCCCGATCTTAGGGAGGGAATAGTTTGTTTTTTCACGAATCAGATAAATAGCGATTTGTCTGGGATAGGTGAAATTTCTTGCCCGTTTCGGCGATTCCATGTCACCCACCTTGATGCCGAAAAAAGCGGCGACGGTCTTTTTGATAAGAGAAGGCGTCAACTCCTTGTTTTTGATTGTAAAGACTTCTTTCAACACCTTTTTGGCAAATTCTTTGGTGATTTTCTCATTGGTGAGACTTGCATGGGCAATAACGCGGGTAAACGCTCCTTCCAATTCCCGGATGTTCGTTTGAATGTTTTGCGCGATCACATCCAGCACGCCGTTGATATTTTCCGTCACGACGATTCCTTCGATTTCGGCTTTCTTTGAAAGGATGGCCATGCGGGTCTCGTAATCCGGCGCCTGAATATCTGCCACCATGCCCCAGGTGAAGCGGGAACGCAACCGTTCGGGGATGTCTCCCAGTTCTTTCGGGGGACGGTCGCTGGAAAATACGATCTGCTTTCCTGTATGATAGAGGGTATCGAAGGTGTTGAACACTTCCTCTTCGGTGCTCTCTCTTCCCTGTACGAACTGAACGTCGTCGAAAAGAAGCAGATCCACCGTTCTGTATTTGTTGCGAAAAGCTTCATTTTTCTTTTCGCTGATGGCCTTGATCAGTTCGTTGGTGAACATTTCGGAGGAGACGTACAGCACTTTTCGTTTGGGATTGTTTGACATGACAAACTGTCCGATGGCGTGCATCAGGTGGGTTTTTCCCAACCCAGCCTCTCCGTATAAAAAAAGAGGATTGTATTCTTTGGAGTATCCTTCGGCCACGGCCAGACAGACGGCGTGTGCCAGACGGTTGTTGCTGCCCACCACAAAGTTGTTGAAGTTGTATTTTGGATTCAAATAGAGCTCGTCGGTAAAAGGATTGACATAGGCTCCTTTTTCCTCGATGTCTTCGGGCAGCATGATGACAGGCTTTAAATCCGTTTTAAATGCCTGCCGGATCGCTTCCACCAGGACATTTTTATAGCGGGTTTCGATGTAAGAGATGAGCATATCTCCGCCCGCATAGGTGGATAAAAGAAGTTTGCCCTCTTTTTCGTTCACCCGTATGGGTTTTAGAGGAGCAAACCAAGTTTGCATGGAAACCGATGTCACATTTTCTGCCAAAAGGTCCAATACGGTTTCCCAATTCTTGTTGATTTCCGCCTTCGTCATTTTCACATCCGCTGTTTCTTGAGAATCCCTAAATGTATGGGTGCCTCTCATTATAGCAAAAATAGTTTTCCACAGGAATAGGGCGGCCAAAAACCGTAATTATTGTTATTCCACAGGTTATACACAGGTTGTGTATAACTTCTTCCCCCAAATGCACAGCCCATAGATGTAGTGGTTGGCTCTGCTTTCTCGTTCTTGGACTGTTAAAAAATAAAACAGCGTATTGCGAAGGATCGCCAAAATTATTTTGGGCAGAACCGGGAAGAGTGAATGAACGTGGGAAAAACGCCTTGAAATACAAGGGGTTATGTGTTCTTTTATTTTGGCGGCAACAAGCAAAAACCGCGTCTGAGAGCGATTTTTTTTGCCCTCTTTATAGCATATAGTCTTTTGGGTAAATTTTGTTGTGTTTTTGCGGTTTTTTTGATATAATTGGACGAAGTTTGGCCGGAGCGCCAAATCAAAGAAAATCAATGGGAGGAAGAGATGTCGTTAGAGAATTCCAAGGAAATGTCCATGGCAAATAAAATGTACAATGCCGAGCAGATCCAAGTCCTGGAGGGATTGGAACCGGTTCGCAAAAGACCGGGGATGTATATCGGAACCACAGGTCCCCGGGGACTGCACCACTGCGTGTACGAAATCGTGGACAACAGTATCGACGAAGCACTGGCCGGATTCTGCAAAAATGTTACTGTCACCATCCGGGCAGATAACTCAATAGAAGTTACGGACGACGGCAGAGGGATGCCCGTGGACCTGCATCCGAAACTGAATAAACCGGCGCTGGAAGTCATCATGACCGTGCTGCATGCCGGAGGAAAATTCGGAGAAGGCGGGGGATACAAAGTATCCGGCGGCCTCCACGGGGTGGGCGCTTCCGTCGTCAACGCGCTTTCTTCTTATATGGAAGTGGAAAGCTGTCGGGACGGAAATATTTACCGTCAGACGTATTCGAGAGGAAAAGCCACGTCCGAACTGAAGGTGGTAGGCGAATGCGGAAGACGAACCGGTTCCAGAACGATGTTCGTTCCCGACGAGGAAATCTTTGACGAGGTGGATTTCAATTACGATACCCTGGAATACCGTCTGCGGGAAATGGCGTTTCTCAACAAGGGAATCAAGATCGTTCTGAAAGACGAAAGAGAAGGACGGAAAAAATCCAGCACGTTCCATTACGAGGGGGGTATCCGCGAATTTGTCAAGCATCAGAACCGGAACAAAGAAGTGATCCATCCGGATATCATCTATTTTGAACTGCAGAACCACGACAAAGAAGTGGAAGTGGCCATGCAGTACACGGATCGCTACAACGAAATGATCCTATCCTATGCCAACAACATCAATACATCCGAAGGCGGCAGCCACATGGTGGGGTTTAAATCCGCACTGACCCGTGTTTTTAACGAGTACGCCAAACGCAACAAATTCATCAAAGAGGGCGAAGAAGGTCTGACCGGAGAAGATATCCGGGAGGGGCTCACCGCGATTATTTCCGTCAAGCTCACTCAGCCCCAGTTCGAAGGACAGACGAAGACCAAACTGGGGAATTCCGATATGCGGGGATTTGTGGAAACGACGACCAACGAATTTCTCATGGCTTTCCTGGAGGAAAACCCCCAGCAGGCCAGAGTCATCCTGGATAAATGCCTGCGGGCGGCCAGGGCCAGAGAAGCTGCCCGGAAAGCCCGGGAACTCACCCGCAGAAAAGGCGTGCTGGACGATATGTCCCTGCCGGGAAAACTGGCGGATTGCACGGAAAAAGATCCGGCGCTTTCGGAGATCTTTCTGGTGGAAGGAGATTCCGCCGGCGGTTCGGCCAAGCAGGGAAGAGACCGGTACCGACAGGCGATCCTGCCGCTTCGGGGAAAAATCCTGAACGTGGAGAAAGCCAGACTGGAGAAGATTCTGAACTCCGAGGAGATCAAAAACATGATCACGGCCTTCGGCTGCAGCATCGGAGACGAATTCAACATTGAAAAACTCCGGTACCACAAGATCATCATCATGACCGACGCCGACGTGGACGGTGCCCATATCCGCACGTTGCTGCTCACGTTTTTCTATCGGTACATGACGCCGCTCATCGAAGGCGGATATGTTTATGCGGCGCAACCACCGCTGTTCCAGACGAAAAAGGGAAAAGAAGTCTATTACACCTATTCCGAACGGGAACAGGAAAAGCTCATGGCCGAGCTGGCGGAAAAACCCGGTGGAAAACCGGCCATCCAGCGCTACAAAGGCTTGGGCGAGATGGATTATCACCAGCTGTGGGAAACGACCATGGATTACAACAACCGAACGCTGATCCAGATCACACTGGAGGACGTGGCGGCCGCCGACGAGATCTTTACGACGCTCATGGGCGACAAAGTTCCTCCCCGCAAGAAATTTATCGAAGAGAACGCAAGATATGCGACCCTTGACATCTAGAGCAGGAGGAAAAAATGTCGGATCTGATTCACGATAGAAAATTAATACAGCACGAAATCCACGATGAGATGAAAAATTCCTACATCGATTACGCCATGAGCGTCATCGTGGGGCGGGCGCTTCCCGACGTTCGGGACGGCTTGAAACCGGTCCACAGGAGGATCCTGTACGGCATGAGCGAACTGGGGGTCACGCCGGACAAGCCCCATAAAAAATCCGCTCGTATCGTCGGTGAAGTCATGGGTAAATACCACCCCCACGGAGACAGTTCCATTTATGACGCCATGGTCCGGCTGGCGCAGGAGTTTTCCACCCGCTATATGTTGGTGGACGGTCACGGCAACTTCGGCTCCGTGGACGGAGACGGCGCCGCTGCCATGCGGTACACCGAAGCGAGAATGACACCGTTTGCGCTGGAAATGCTGCGGGACATCGATAAAGATACCGTGGACTTTATGCCCAACTTCGACGAAGAGGAAAAAGAACCGGTCGTGCTTCCCAGCCGTTTTCCCAATCTGCTGGTCAACGGCAGCAACGGCATCGCCGTAGGGATGGCCACGTCCATTCCTCCCCACAACCTGGGTGAAGTGATCGACGGCGCCATCAAACTGATCGAAGATGAGAGCGCTACCGTGGAGGACCTGATCAAGATCGTCAAAGGTCCGGATTTCCCCACGGGGGCCATCATCATGGGCAGGGGCGCAGCCAAGGAAGCCTACAGAAAGGGCATCGGCAGGGTAAAAGTACGGGCGAAAGCGGAGATCGAGGAAACAGCCCGCGGGCGGTCCCAGATCATCGTATCGGAGATTCCGTACCAGGTGAACAAGGCAAGACTGATCGAAAAGATCGCCGATCTGGTCAAAGACAAGAGGATCGAAGGCATATCGGCGATCCGGGATGAATCCAACCGAAACGGCATGCGGATCGTGATCGAGCTGAAAGCTGCGGCCAATCCTCAGATTACCTTAAACAGGCTGTATAAGCACACGTCCATGCAGGAGAGTTACAGCATGATCATGCTTGCGCTTTGCGACGGCCAGCCCAAAGTAATGAATTTGCATGAAATCCTCAGCGAGTACTTGAAACACCAGAAAGAAGTCGTCACGCGGCGGACCCGGTTCGAACTGGCCAAAGCCGAAGCCAGAGCCCACATTCTGGAAGGGTTGCGGATTGCCCTGGACAACATCGACGAGATCATCAAAGTGATCCGGGCTTCCTACAGCGATGCCAAAGAACGACTCATGCAGATTTTCGGTCTTTCCGAAATACAGGCCCAGGCGATCCTGGAAATGCAGTTGCGCAGACTCCAAGGACTGGAGCGCAAAAAAATCGAAGAAGAATACGCGGAACTGATGAACAAAATCGCTTATTACAAGGAACTTTTGGCAGACGAAAAAATGCTGATGAATGTAATAAAAGAGGAGTTGCAGGAAATCCGGGACAAATATGCCGATGGACGGCGCACCAAAATCGTAGCCAGCACGGAAGAGTTGGAAGAAGAAGATCTGATTGCCGAGGAAAACGTGGTCGTCACCTTGACCCATCTGGGCTATATCAAACGGATCTCCGCAGACACGTACCGGACACAGCGGAGAGGCGGGCGGGGCATCACCGGTCTTGCCACCCGGGAAAACGATTTTGTCAAGAACCTGATCAGCACGTCTACCCACGATTATCTGATGTTCTTTACGAATACGGGGAAAGCCCACCGCACGAAGGCCTACGAGATTCCGGAAGCGCAGCGGACGGCCAAGGGGACGCCGGCTGTAAATTTCCTGAATCTGATGCAGCGGGAACGGATCACGGCCGTCATTCCCATCAAGGACTTCGAGCAGGATAAATATCTGATCGCCGTGACGAAAAACGGCACGATCAAAAAAATGCACATCTCCCAGTTCGACACCAACCGAAAAGCAGGGCTCATAGCGATCAAACTGAAAGACGGCGATGAACTGATCGGGATCAAGGAAACCACAGGAACCAGCAACGTGATCATCGTCACGCGGCGCGGAAAGTGCATCTGCTTCAGCGAGGAAGATGTGCGGCCCATGGGCCGTGCAGCCGGCGGCGTGCGCGCCATCACACTGGAAAAGAACGACGAAGTGGTAGCCATGGAGCTGGCGGAAAAGAGCGAAGAGCTTTTGGTCGTGACCCGAAACGGGTACGGAAAGCGCACAAGGGTCAAGGAATACAAGATCCAGGCCAGAGGCGGCAAAGGGCTGCTCACCTATGACAAGACGAAATTCAACAAGACCGGAGAGCTGATCGGTGCAATGGTCGTAAACGAAGACGACGATGTCTTCCTGATCAATTCCGACGGGATCATCATCCGCATCAAGGCCGGAGAAGTGTCCCGACTGGGACGGACCACCCAGGGCGTGCGCATTATGCGTGTCCAGGAGGAATCCATCATCGTTACCATGGCCAAGGCGATTCGGGAAGACGAAGTGGACTTAGTGCAAGAAAACGGAGGGGCAAACGAAGAAAAACCCAAAGATGACCAGCTGACATTGGACGTAGAATAGAAAAAAACAAACCGCCGCGGAATCATTTCTGCGGCGGTTTGTTGAACGAGGAGGCCGGAGAGCTGTTTAAAAGAGGTTTAATTCCCGTTTATACAAGCCGTTTCACGCCAAGAAAACTATGAAATAAACCGGAGAAGAACGAAAACATAAACGGAACATCACATTCCCCCTTGGTACTATAAGGTACAAGGAGGGTTATAAAAATGAACCAAACAGAATCCAAAAAACCAACATTCGGTATTTCTCTGCTCATTGTCGCATTTCTGTTTATCGCACTTGTCATTCAAGTCGTTATGTACGGAAGTCCGGATATCCATCTGACGCTGGTGTTTGCTTCCGCGGTGGCAACCCTGGCATTGATGCTTACGGGCACGAAGTGGAAGACCATCGAAGATGGCATTCTTCACGGTTGCGGGATCGCTACGATCCCCATGCTGATTCTGATGTTCATCGGAATGTTGATCCCGGCGTGGATCGCAGCAGGAACCATTCCGACGCTCATCTACATCGGCCTTAAAATCATCAGCCCCACATTCTTCCTGCTCACAGCTGCGCTGGTCTGCTCCATGGCCTCCATCGCCACCGGAAGCAGCTATACGACCGGCGCCACCTTCGGAGTCGCATTCATGGGCATCAGTCTGGGCCTGGGCATTCCGGCTCCGATCACAGCCGGCGCCGTAATCAGCGGCGCGATCATCGGTGACAAACTGTCCCCGCTGTCCGACTCCACGAACCTGGCAGCCGGCGTCTCGGAAGCCAACCTGTTTGAGCACATTAAAAGCATGTTTTACACCACAATTCCCGCATTTATCATTTCCATCGTGCTTTATACGATCATCGGGTTCCGGTATTCGGCAGACAACATCGATACGGCTACGGTTGACTTGATTCTGGACGGACTTGCAAGCAACTTCAACATGTCCCCGCTCTATATGTTCATCAGCCTGTTGCCCATGGTTGCGGTGGTAACCATGGCGGTGAAAAAAATCAACGCCTTGGCGGCCATGGTCATTGCGGCAATCTTCGGGATGTTCCTGGCGATGTTGTTCCAGGGAAGAGGCCTCTATGAGATGATGGGCTTTATGAATTACGGCTTCAGCATCGACACAGGCATTTTCGAAGTCAATAAACTGTTGAACCGCGGCGGGATCCAGGGCATGATGTGGACAGTCTCTTTGGGATATTTGGGGCTGAGCTACGGCGGCATTCTGGAAAAGAGCGGTGTGCTGGAAACGCTTCTCAACAAGATGGCCAGCATCACGAATACGCCCAGAAAACTCATCATTACCCACGTATTCTCCGCCATTGCCGTGAACATGCTCTCCGCCAGCCAGTATGTGGCGATCATGATCCCCGGAAGAATGTATCTGCCGGCTTACAAAAAACTGGGCATCAAGACCAGTGTCGCCTCCAGGACCTGCGAAGACAGCGGAACGGTGACGTCTCCCCTGGTTCCCTGGGGTCTGTGCGGCGTCTACTTTGCCGGTGTGTTAGGGGTTGCAACCTTGGATTATTTGCCGTATACTTTCCTGGCCCTGTTTGTTCCGGTAATTGCCATACTCTATGCTATCACCGGTAAATTCATATTCATGGAGGACACAGGAAAGGTTCAGGAAGATGATATCTAAAAAGGACACCAGATCCCTGCTGCAGCAGCTCGTTGCGATCCAAAGCCCTTACTTTCAGGAAGACCGGATCATGGACTTCGTGAAGGAATGGTTTCTCCGGGAAAACCTGCCGGCGGAAATTCGTGCATACCACGAAGCCAAAGTGACGGATTTTCACGGCAAAAACGTAGTTCTGGAACTGAAAGGTTCCGGGCAGGGTCCGGTGATCCATATCAACGGGCATC
>Ga0116152_10000110_pt1 | contig 61917 bp, 57 predicted proteins | sample AD_UKC119_MetaG_FD_89894 | JGI IMG/M metagenome (GOLD analysis project Ga0116152, IMG submission 89894) | Active sludge microbial communities of municipal wastewater-treating anaerobic digesters from Hong Kong - AD_UKC119_MetaG | ecosystem: Engineered > Bioreactor > Anaerobic > Digestate...
CCGACATTAGGCGTTGCCTATCCACGTGAAGCGGCAACAATTGATGCACCTGCGTATGTAGTTGACCGCTAAATTTCTTTAAAGGGCGCTTTGTCGCCCTTTTCATGTATTATCTTTTGAATGTTTTATCAGTCTATCTGTGGTAGACTGATAAGGCTTTTTATTACAACGACTCCAGATCAGATAAAAAACCTATGCAAAACGAAGATCCTTCAACATCCCAATATAACGTAGATCCAGATAATCCATATTCTGATGAATCCGCAGATCAGCATGGTGAAAATCAGCCCAAGTCTTTAAAAGAACATGAAAAAGAAGTGGATGTTTGGCCGTTAGAGGCAGATCGGGTGGCGATTCATGACCCTTTGGTCAATTGTTTAAAGTTATTGGCTGGACATTATGGACGGCGTACAAGCGTTGCTTCTTTAACGGCGGGCCTTCCCATCCCGAAAGCAGGTATTACGCCTGTTTTATTTGAACGTGCTGCGGCGCGGGCGGATTTGAACTCTTACATGGTGGAAAGACCTTTAGATTCTTTGGCAATTGCGCCGAATTTACCTTGTATAGTGGTTTTGGAAGGGAATCAGGCTTGTATCCTGTGGGAAGTACGGCAGCCACAATCCAAAAAACAACCTTCTGGTAAGAAAAAAGTTGTTGTTCATCCTGATGCGCGTTTTATCGTTCAATTTCCTGAAACACCAGATGAGAAAAAAGAAATTGGCCTTCAAGATCTTTTGAAAATCTATACGGGCTATGTTTTCTATGTTCGCCCTGTTGCTCGCGTGGATGAGCGTGCAGGCCCTGCCATGATTGATAATGCGCGTAGCTGGTTCTGGTCTGCCCTACTTGAAAATAAAAATATCTATGTCGAAGTTGTGATGGCCGCCGTCATGATCAATTTATTTGCGTTGGCGAGCTCGCTTTTTGTTATGAATGTTTATGACCGTGTTGTGCCCAATAATGCGATATCTACTTTGTGGGTTTTGGTTGTTGGGGTGAGTATTGTCTATGTTTTTGACTTTATCTTAAAAAATCTTCGTTCCCATTTTCTAGATCATGCAGGGCGCAAGGCCGATGTTAAAATTTCTGCGCGTTTGTTTGAACAGATGCTCGGTATGACCATGGAGGCTCGCCCTTCAAGCGCAGGAGTGATGGCCAGTCATATGCGGGAATTTGAAACCATACGGGATTTCTTTACATCAGCAACGATGGCAGCTCTGATTGATCTGCCGTTTATTTTCTTTTTTATCATCATCATTGCTATTATCGGCGGTCCTATTGCGTTCGTGCCTATTGCAGCCATTCCTATTGTTGTGGGCGTGGGTTTGATGCTCCAAAAGCCTTTGCAAAAAGCAATCAAAGCATCAATGCAGGAAAGCGCGCTCAAAAATGCGCTTCTTTTTGAAACAATCAGCGGTCTTGAAACAGTAAAAGTTCAGGCTGCCGAAGGTCATACACAAAGACGATGGGAAGAATTATCGGATAAATCTTCTCGTACCAGTGTGAAGACTCGCCGTGTTAATTCTTTTGCATTGAATTTTGCAATGTTCATTCAGCAACTTGTCAGCGTATTTGTTGTGATTGTTGGGGTGTTTTTAATTAAAGATGCTCAGCTTTCTATGGGGGCTTTGATCGCGTGTGTTATTCTAAGTGGCCGTGCTATGGCGCCTCTGGCGCAGATCGCAGGACTTTTAACACGGATGCATCAGTCTGCTGAATCTCTAAGACAGCTTAACGATCTCATGAAAAAAGACGTTGAGCGCCCTGCAGGAAAGCATTTTATTTCCATGCCGTCTATTCGAGGGAAAGTTGAATTTCGTGATGTTCTCTTTCATTATCCGGGTCAGACCGTTCCTGCTTTGAATAATGTCAGCTTTACACTGGAACCTGGTGACCATGTTGGTGTTATTGGTGCGGTGGGATCAGGGAAAACAACGATCGAGCGTTTGATCATTAATCTGTATCAACCCGAAAGCGGTAGCGTCCAATTGGATGGAACGGATGTTCGTCAAATTGATCCAGGTGATTTGCGCCGAAATGTTGGTGCTGTGCAACAATCTCCTCAACTTTTTTATGGGTCAGTGCGTGAAAATATTACAATGGGTCATGAAATGGCACCTGATCGTGCAGTTTTACGGGCATCAGAACTGGCAGGAGTTACAGAATTTTTACGGGAATCTCAAGCAGGTTTGGATACGCAAGTGGGTGAACGGGGTGAGGCTTTGTCAGGGGGACAGCGTCAGGCTGTCGCTATTGCACGGGCGCTTCTTTATGATCCCCCTGTTCTTATTCTGGACGAACCCACGGCCTCTATGGACCCTGCGTCTGAAAACCGCCTACGTAAACGGTTGCACCATGTAACTGAAGGGCGGACAACTCTATTAATCACACATAAAGGCTCTATGTTAACATTGGTTGATAAGCTTATTCTTTTAGATCGCGGCCGCATTGTGGCTTTTGGTCCGAAGGATGAAGTTATTCGTAAATTACAGGCGCGTCAGTACGGCACAGCCGCCGAAAAAACGGGAATATAAGGCAACGTTATGTTAGGTAAGAAGAAAAAACCTCTAAAGGAAATCAAAGGTCATAATCCCAACATTGCAAAAGCAATGCAGATGCAAATGCGTGAAAATATGACGGAAGCTGAGCGTGCTGCGGACGATAAAAAACGCTGGCTTGCTGAACATATTGGCCGAGTGCAGGCACAGGGACAACGATTTTTTGATACCGACGAAGATATGCCGTTGTCTTCTCATCTCTTGTTTTTCTTTATTATCGGGTTTTTTACATTGTTCTTTTTATGGGCGAGTTTTGCCAAACTCGATGAAGTTACACGGGGACAAGGAACGGTTATTCCTTCTAGCGAGATTCAAAAGATTTCATCTTTAGAAGGCGGAATTATTGATGAGTTTTTTATCAAGAAAGGTGATGAGGTTCAAAAAGGTGATACGCTTGTACGGTTAAGTGATATTGCGGCCTCTTCCGATTATGGGTCGAATAATGCACGGTACTTGGGCCTTTTGGCAACAATTTCAAGACTGCAGGCTGAAGTGGAAGGCCGCATCCCTGAATTCCCAAAAGAAGTAATGGAAGGGGCGCCTCAAAGCGTGACAGAGGAAATGAACGCTTATAAGGCCAATAACGATAAAATCCATAATCAAACATCAATTATGGAGCAGCAAAAATCTCAGCGATCTCAAGAACTCAGCGAGCTGCAAATCAGGTCCTCTGATATCAAAGGTCAACTTGCTTTGATCCGTGAACAGAAATCAATTGTTGAACCTTTGGTTGCCAAAGGCTCTGCTCCCAAAATGGAGCTGTTACAACTTGACCAGCAAATCAAGGAAAAACAGACCGAGCTGAATGGTGTTTTAGCCGCTGTGCCACGGGCGCGTTCCGCCATTAGCGAGGCCAATGCCCGCATTGAAGAGGTCAAATCAACGGCCAAGGCACAGTCTCAGACAGAGCTATCTGCCAAATTAATCGAAATGAACGCGATTAAGCAGGGTTTGGCAGGGTTAGAGGATCGCAAGACCCGGGCGGATGTTAAGTCTCCCGTGAATGGTTATATTAAGGATTTAAAGGTCTATACTGTTGGCGGTGTGGTGCAACCTGGGCAGGTTTTTATCGAAATTGTTCCTAAAGATGATCAGCTTTTGGTCGAGGCAAAAGTAAATCCTAAAGATATTGCCTTTTTGTATCCAGAACAACCTGCGATTGTAAAAATCACGGCTTATGATTTTGCAATTTATGGGGGGCTTAAAGGGAAAGTCGTGTCCATTTCTCCTGATGCGGTGACCAATGAAAAAGGGGAAAGCTTTTACCTGGTTCAGGTTTTAACCGAAGAAAATGCCCTTAAGCGCAAAGATGAGGTATTGCCCATTATTCCTGGAATGATTGCGACAGTGGATATTCTTACAGGCCATAAAACCGTGATGGAATATCTTTTAAAACCTTTCATCAAAACCCTTAGTGAATCCATGAATGAGCGCTAGACAGCGTGCTTTTCAGGCGCTAAAACATTAGGGTTATGGAAGCTTTAAAGACGAAAAATAATATGGTTCAAATTACACTCCCCGATGGTGCTGTACGCGCGTATGATTCTGGCGTGACAGGGATGGATATTGCCGAAAGTATTTCAAAATCACTGGCCAAGGCCGTGATTGCGATTGAAATTGATGGTGAATTGTCTGACCTGTCTTTGCCTATAGAAAAAGATGCTTCAATCTCCCTGATCAAGCGTGAGGACGATAAAGCTTTGGAAATGATCCGCCATGATTGCGCGCATGTGATGGCAGAAGCGGTACAAACTTTGTTTCCTGGAACGCAAGTCACAATCGGACCTGCTATTGAAAATGGCTTTTACTATGATTTTGCGCGTAATGAACCGTTTAGTACGGAAGATTTTGATGCGATTGAAAAACAGATGCGTAAAATTGTTGAACGCAATTCAAAATTTGTCCGTGAAGTATGGCCCCGTGAAAAAGCCATTCAGTTTTTCCGCGATAAAGGGGAAATGTATAAGGCCGAATTAATTGAAGACCTTCCCACAAGCGAAGACATAAAAATCTATCGTCAGGGGGAAGGGGATGATGGATGGCTTGATCTTTGTCGTGGTCCTCACATGCCAACGACAAAACATGTTGGAACAGCTTTTAAACTCATGAAAGTTGCGGGAGCGTATTGGCGCGGGGATTCCAATAATGCGATGCTGACCCGTATCTACGGAACGGCCTGGCGTGATCAAAAAGAACTTGATACCTACTTAACACAGTTGGAAGAGGCCGAAGCCCGCGATCACCGCAAATTGGGCCGCGAAATGGGACTATTTCATATTCAGGAAGAGGCACAAGGTTCTGTATTTTGGCATCCCAAAGGACATATTATTTTCAACCAGATGGAAGCTTATGTTCGCCGCCGTCTCCAGGATGATGGTTATAACGAAGTCCGCACACCTCAATTAATGCATTCCAAATTCTGGAAGGCTTCAGGACACTGGCAAAAATATCGTCAGGACATGTTTATTGTTCCTGATGTTGTTCCTAACAATAATGAGGAAGGGCCTGTTTACGATCAGGAGCCAAAAGAATTTATGGCGCTGAAGCCTATGAACTGTCCTGCGCACGTACAGATTTTTAATCAAGGAACGAAATCATATCGTGACCTGCCTATTCGTCTTTCTGAGTTTGGGTGTTGTCATCGGAATGAAGCCCACGGCGCTCTTCATGGTTTGATGCGTCTGCGGCAATTTGTTCAGGATGATGCCCATATTTTCTGTACTGAAGATCAGATTTTAAGTGAATCAATCAAATTCTTCACACTTGTTCAGGCAATGTACAAAGATTTGGGTTTCGATGATTATAAAATTACCTTTGAAACGCGTCCTGAAATGCGTATTGGCTCTGATGCGTTATGGGATAAGGCTGAAACCGCGTTGGAAAATGCCTTAAAAGAAATGAAAATCCCTTATCAAGTTTGTGAAGGTGATGGCGCGTTTTATGGTCCTAAAGTGGGCTTTATTATTCGTGATGCGATTGGCCGTGAATGGGGATGTGGTACGCTTCAGCTAGACTTTAATTTACCTGAACGTTTGGATGCCAACTATATTGCCCCTGATGGTAGTAAGCAGCGCCCTGTGATGTTACACCGTGCGGCTTTGGGGGCTTTGGAGCGTTTTATCGGTATCATGATTGAAAGTTATGCGGGGAAACTTCCTTTGTGGCTCATGCCCGTACAATGTGTTGTGGCAACGATCACAGGTGAAGTTGATGATTATGCCGAAGAAGTTTGTGCGCAGTTGAAAGCCGCAGGTATCCGTGCAGAGCTTGATATTCGTAATGAAAAAATCAACTATAAGGTGCGTGAGCATTCTTTAGCAAAAGTACCTGCATTATTTGTTGTGGGTGCGCGCGAAGCCGAAGAAAAAACTGTAGCCATTCGCCGCTTAGGCAGTGATGGTCAATCCGTAGAATCTCTTGAAAAAGCTATAGAATCTCTTGCTTTAGAGGCAAAACCGCCCTATTAATGCTTCATTCATATAAATGATGTAGATTATAAACAGTTTCAATAATCAAAGGAGAAACAAAAGATCACTAAACCACCTTTCCAACCCTCGAAAGATAAGGGTCCTCGTATTAATCATAACATTACTGCAAAAGAAATTCGTGTTGTTGGCGCCGATGGTGAGATGTTAGGCGTCATGAGTGTTGCCGCTGCTGTGGCTGCTGCTGAAGAAGTCGGATTAGATTTGGTTGAAGTTTCACCAAACGCAGTTCCCCCTGTTTGTAAAATTCTGGATTACGGCAAGTATAAATATGAGCTTCAGAAAAAAGCTGCTGAAGCGCGTAAAAAACAAAAAACGGTTGAAGTTAAAGAAATTAAAGTTCGCCCAACGATTGAAGATCACGACTATGCTGTTAAATTGAAAGCGGCGCGCAAATTTTTGACCAATGAGGACAAGGTTAAATTTACTTTACGTTTTCGTGGTCGCGAAATGGCGCATAAAGATTTGGCTTCAAAATTATTGGACCGTATTCGTGATGATTTGGCAGATTTATCAAAGATTGAATTAATGCCGAAAATGGAAGGGCGTCAGATGATCATGGTTATTGCCCCTGATAAAACGGCGGCTGAACGCGTTGCCAAACAAAAGGCAGAAGCGGCAAAGCAGGCCGAACGTGATGCGCCGCATCCTGATGATGTAAAAGACGACAAATCCGCAAATGCTTAAAGCTCTGATGTCTCTGTAGATTTTTCTTCAGATTGAATCGCCCATAATTTTGCAAAATGATCTCTTTTGTTCAGGAGGTTGTTAAAGCTTCCGTCTTCTATAATCTTCCCTTTATCAAGAACGATAATACGGTCTACATTTCTGATTGTTGAAAGACGGTGTGCAATAACAAAAACGGTACGATCTTCAAAACTATTTTCAATAGCATTTTGAATTTTACTTTCAGCAATAGAATCGAGAGAACTTGTTGCTTCGTCAAAAATCATGATAGGGGCTTGTCGTACCAAGGCGCGTGCAATGCCCAGACGTTGGCGCTGTCCCCCAGAAAGTTTAATACCGCGCTCTCCAATAACGGTATCCAATCCTTGTGGCAGAGTGTCAATAAATTCATCCAATGCCGCTTGTTTTAAGACTTTATTCAACAACTCTGGTTCAAAATCATCGCGATCAATTAAGATATTTTCGCGAATGCTTAAGTTAAAAAGTTCGACATCCTGTGGAACAAAACCAATCTGGCTTAACCATTTTTCTGTTGAAACATGGGGTATTGAAACATTATCAATAGTAAACTCACCGCTGTCAGGTAGCATTTGTTTCATTAACAGCTTCACAAGTGTTGATTTTCCTGCGCCGCTATATCCAACGAAGGCAATTTTTTCACCGCGTGTCACTGTAAAAGAAATGTCATGAAGACCCTGTGTTTCATTGTCGTTATAACGAAATGAAACATTTTTAAGCGATATCGTTTTCCAATTTTCAGAAAAATTTTGCTCTGGCATTAAGTCTAATTGTTTGGGTGTAATCCGCAATGTTTTTACCAAACGATGAATGCCATTGCCGTATTCATAAAATTTTTCAAGAATGGCGCCCAAAACTTCGCAAGAACTCCAGATATAAATGGCAAGAAGTAAAGTTGCGCTATAGGCACCAATGGTCATTGTTTCTTGTAATGTCCAATAAAAGCCAACTCCTAAAAATATAAGCAGCCAAACGCCAGCAAGCATATTGCAAATGGTCCATCGCAACAGATTTGTGGTGAAAGCATCCATGATGGCTTCTTGGCCAACTTCTTCTAATCTTGAGGCTTTTTCACCGATATAGCCGCCTAAATGAAAGGCTTTGACGGTGCGGATTGCACTGACAAATTCGTAGACACCAGAAAGAAGATTTTCAAATTTTTCGTTGAATTTATTGTATAAGCCAAAATAAGGGCGGGCAAAATACCAGCTACAAAAAAGATAACTGACAACAAAGCCACTGAACAAAAGAAAATATAACGGCGGTAAATTTCCAATAACAATGGTAATTCCAATGGCAAAAATATTACCAATCAAGGGAAAAACATCCCAACGGATCATTCGGGTAAATTCTTGAAACCCTCTGCGTCCTGTCATCACCCGCTGTAATTTCCCGCCTGATCCTTCCTTTTCATGCCAGTTGAGGGAGAGTTTGTTAAGGTGGCGAATGCCCAGTAAGGTTAGTCCCCTTGCGGCCTTTTCAAACGCGGCAATTTCAGGAACAAAGACCATATTGAACAGCAAAATAATAAAGACCAACATAAACCCGCTGATTAACCAGTAATAGTGCTGCGGATTATTAAAGGCATCGCCGCTTTCAAGTCCATCAATGATATATCCGCTCATTAAAGGAAGCAGACTTAAAAAGGTATAACGTAGTGTTCTATAGCTTAGGAAAAACAGGATAGTTTTCTTGTACGGCAATAAAAAATACCACATCCAACAAAAAATATTACTGGTGTGCAGTGGTGCTTTTTCACTGGGTGGTAGGATGATCGCGTTCTTATTTTTTAGATTATTTTTTGTCATGAAAGGGAGTATGGGGTCTAAAGCCGTTTTTAGCAAGATAATGACAAGATCAAATAACTCTGTCACAATTGTGATATGGCAGAAGATTATCTTGAAACGTACTACCGTGATACTTTAAATGAAAACCGTTTTCGCCCTGCTTTGCAGGAAGATGTGCAAACCGAAATTTGCGTTATCGGCGGCGGCTTGGCAGGGCTATCAACGGCCTTAGGGTTGGTTGAAAAAGGCAAAAAAACAACCCTGATAGAAGCTAATCGTATTGGATGGGGGGCTTCAGGGCGCAATGGTGGTTTTGTCGCAAAGGGATATGCTGCAGGATATCGCCCTTTGGTCAAGAAAGTAGGATTAGAGCACACAAAACAGCTTCATAAATTAGCGACCCATGGTCGTACACTTATTAAAAAACGCATTCATCAATATGAAATTGATTGCGGCCCTGTACGGCAAGGGGTTTTGGGTGTGTCTTGGAATAACCATCCTGAAAGCGTTCATGAGTATATTGAATTTATGCGGCGGGATCTCAATGCTCCATTAGAATATTGGCCTAAGGAAAAAATACGAACACTTTGCAAAACTGAACAATATTATGATGGTTTTTATTCTCCTGAAGATTATCAGTTTCATCCTTTAAATTATGTTCATGGTCTTGCCAGAGCCATTGAAAGTCATGGCGGAAAAATCTATGAAGCAACCCGTGCAGAGAAAATAGAAGAGCGTTCTGATGGGGGGTACATCGTTCATACGCCTTGTGGAATAATAAAATGTGATCAGGTTGTCTTGTGTTGTTCTATTTATGTTGATGATCTCAATAAAAAATTAAAATATGCAGCTTTTCCCGTTTACACCTATGTGATGGTTACAAAACCTATTCCTAAGGATCGTTTGGATGCAGCATTAAATACAGATTACGCCATTTTTGATAACCGTTATGCGCAGGATTATTATCGCCGCTTACCTGATAATCGCATTCTCTGGGGAGGGCGTGTCAGTGTCCGTGGCATTCCTGAAAATCTGGCGGAGATTATGGTTCGGGATATTTTGAAAGTTTACCCGCAGCTCAGCGGCGTTGTTGAGCCAGATTATGCTTGGGGTGGGTCGCTGTGTTATGCGCCGCATAAGATGCCGCAAATTGGTCAATTAAAACAAGGCTATTGGTACAATACCTGTTTTGGAGGACACGGCCTTGTTCCGACATCTGTGGGCGGTGATGTTGTTTCAAGTGCTATTGCTGAAGGGGATGAGCGTTATAAATTGTTTGAACCTTTCAGTAAGTTATGGTTTGCAGGGGGAGTGCTTTCTCCGTATATCGCACAGAGTGTTTATTATCTTTGGCGGGCCCGTGATATTTTGATTAGTTTGAACAAATAAAAAAGCCGCTTCAGAAAAGCGGCCTTTCTTTTCATTGCATAAAGGTTTTAGGCGATAGAAGAAAGCCAATCACTCAATTGTGCTTTTGACATGCCGCCGACTTTTGTGTCGACCAATTCGCCGCCTTTAAAAATCATTAAGGTCGGAATCCCGCGTACACCGTACTTTGTGGGGGCATTCGGGTTTTGATCAATATTGACTTTAACAACCTTCATTTTTCCCGCCACTTCGTTTGCCACTTCATCGACGATAGGCGATAACGCCTTGCATGGGCCGCACCATTCTGCCCAGAAATCAACCATGACAGGTTCTTCTGATTTTAAAACTTCATTTTCAAAATCTGCATCAGATATATTTACACTCGACATTTTCTTTTCCTCTTTAAGGTTATAGTGATTATTTCGGTTTAACGGGCTGAAGAGTTACATGATCTTATGTGATTCGCTCATGGTATAAAACATTCACGACACATCTATATTCATTAATTGGCATCCATCTGTCCATAACAAAGCACATTTAATGGTGTGTTTGGGGTATATGGCCCGCATAACATCGGCATAGGCCTGCATTTGGTTAAAATAAACTTTCGGGACGTCTTTGGCTTCCTTTGGCGCTGGACGGTTGGATTTGTAGTCAATAATCAAAACCGCATCATCGGTAATACATAGGCGGTCAATTTGCCCACAAACCAATCTGCCATTATCTAAAAGGCCTGTAATAGGGGCTTCGGCAACAGATCTTGAGCCAAAAATAGGGGCGAATTCAGGATTTTGCAAAATCTGCATGACTTCACTAACGATGCTATGTTGTACGTCTTTTGATAGATGGTGGGCAGGTTCTGCAACGTAATTTTCTGCGGCCTGTTTTCTGGCACTCTCTGGCAGGTCGGGCAAAATTTGTAATAGTTTATGAGTGATGTTCCCGCGTTTAAAACGCCCATCCTGGGTAGATTTTAGAGGGGATAGGGCAGGCATATCAGGCTCCGACGGGCGTGAAGGGACAAGAGGGTGCGGTGGAAAGGGTTCTTCTGGCATGGGTTTAAACAGCCAGTAGGGGCATTCGGCGCTGCTTATTTCACTTTTTTCATCTGCCTTTTCTGGGCGATCTGGCTTATCCGTTTGTGGGTTTTTATAGATCAGAATTTCGCCCCAATCAGTTTGTCTGGTTTGGGTTTCGGCTAATTGGCTGAAACCATTCTTTACATATTCGTACCAACTTTCTGGAATTATCGGTTTTGTGGCTTTGTATCCCCCAACATAAAGCCTGTTTTCCGCACGGGTCAGCGCGACATAGAGAAGTCTGCGATATTCTTCGTCTTCCCGTTCTCTTAAAGTTAGCTTTGCTTCTTCGCAGGGTGCGGGTAGGTTTTTGGATTGAGGGCAATAATAAGGATAATCTTTATGGCTTCTATCGGGCCAAAATATTTTATTTGTTTTAAGGGCGCTGGCTGTACGTGTTGTGTCAGGTAAAATCACGATAGGTGCTTGAAGGCCTTTGGCACCGTGCACGGTCATGATACGTACAGAATCACTATTTTCTTCCATTTGACGCTTAATTTGGCTGTCGTCATAAAGTTGGCGTTGGATAAAACTTTGCAGGGTTGAAATATCTTGCATGTCGAATTTTAAAGCGGCATTTAAAAATTCGTTTAAGGGGTCTAGGCATTCTTCTCCCAACCGTTTCTTAATGGCGTGCAAGCCTGTCATTGAATCTGCAGGGCAAGGGCGCTGCAGGACAGACATAAAAAAGTCAAAGGGACGCATTTTTCCCGCTTGTTCGATCCACATTGAAAGCCATGAAATCAAGTCTTTATCTTGTGTTTTTTCTTTTAAACTATCCCATAAGCTACTTTGTCGCTTATAGGCAATATCGTAAAGCTGTTCTTCGTTCCACCCGATGAGGGGGGATTTCAGAATTGTTGCTAATGTCAAATCATCATCAGGTAACAGGGCAAATTGCGCTAGGGCACATAAATCCTGCGCTACCAATTGGTTGCTTAAAACCATGCGGTCCACCCCGCTTACAGGGATGTTGCGGGTTTTTAGGGATCGAACCAGTTGATCAATGAAGGCCGTGCGGGAACGGACCAGAATCATAATATCCCCCGCTTTGATTGGCCGATCATAAGATTCCAGTTTTTCTCCCTCTTTTATCCATTTGGCTATTGTTTCTCCAATATGGGTGGCCATTTGCGCCGCGCCAGATTTTGATTCAATAATTTCGGTAGGGGGCGTCCATGGATCCTCATTTTGTTTTTTAGGACTCTCAAATAAGGGCCATAATTCAACATAACCCGCCTGAGTATTACGGTGGGCTTCGTGTTTTAAGGGGATATTGCTCAGATCACGCCGTAAATTTTCTTGTGAAAAGGTTGCGTCCACCAAACTTAAAACGGCAGGCGCAGAGCGGAACGATGTGATAAAATCAATTTTTTCTAATTTGTCATTTTTATTATTTATTTTTTTGGCAAACCATTTTTGCATTTCATGAAATTTTTCAGGAGAGGCACGCTGGAAACTAAAAATTGATTGTTTCTCATCACCAACGATAAAAACCGATCTATTGGTTTCATTCTCTCCATCAAAAAAGTCATCACAGAGCAATTGGATAATTCCCCATTGCTCTGGGTTTGTATCTTGTGCTTCATCAATTAGAATATGATCGACGCCTTGATCCATTTTAAATCGGACCCAAGGGGTGACATCTTTGATTTCATTCATACGGGGTGTTTTACCCTCTAATAAGTCCAATGTTGTTAAAATCAAATCATCAAAATCAAGAGAATTTTTGTTTTTTTTCAATATGTTATAATTTTCAAGAACGGCCTCTCCCACATAAAATAAATCTCGTGTGGCTTCTGCTATTTGTATGGATTTTAGCGTGGTTTCCATTGCCTGAATATGTTCGGCTTCTTGAGCAAGTATTGTCACAATATCAGGGGATTTGTTTTCAACTTCTTTTGTAGTTAGTGATTTTCTGCATTCATTTTCTGTTGTCAGGTAAGCCAGTTTATAGAAGGGATAAAAATCAATGCGCTCTTCTTCAGGTATTTCAATCCACTGTTCTATAATTTTTCCGCGTTCATTATCTGTTTTTTTTGAACTTTCTAGCAAAGCTTTACAGGCTTGTCTTAATTCGTTTTTTCGGATTTTTGTATCGGCAAAATTTTCTTTCAAAAAGTCTTTTGTATTTAAACCTGCAGTAATTTCTAAATTTTGACATAGGGCAGTATATAATCCTTCGACACCAAAATTCTTTTCCAAAATTCTTTTCATTTGGTGTCGTTCGCTGATTAAATTCTCAATTAATTTTTGAAATTGCTCTTCGTTATTGGTTTGCGTTAAGTGAAAAATGGCATGTGTAAGCGGGGATGCCTTTTCATCTTCAGATTTCTTGATAACGCTACGTAAGGCTTGGTTTAAAAGGCTTTGCGCTTCACTTTCTTCTAATGCTTTAAAATTCGGGGGCAGTCCCGCTTCCAAAGGAAAGCGTCCCAAAATGGACTGGCAAAAAGAATGGATGGTCATGATTTTTAATCCGCCTGGTGCATCAACAACGGCAGCAAAAATTTTTCGTGCTTCTTCTATTTGTTTTTCTGTTGGAAAATAACCTAATAAATTTTTCAAATTTTCTTGAAGACCATTATCACCTTCTAACGGCATAACAACCCAATCACTGAGTCGCTTGGCAATCCGCAAGGCCATTTCATTGGCTCCTGCTTTTGTAAATGTTAAAGCTAATATTTTATGGGGTGGTGTTCCTGCTGCGCCTTTTTTATCAGGCAATAACAGGCGCACCATACGGTCTGTTAATACCTTGGTTTTGCCTGATCCTGCGGAGGCTCCTACCCAAACTGAGCGCTCAGGGGTTGAGGCTTGGCGCTGTAAGACATTAGGGTCAATGGCTCTGTCAGTTTGTGTTTTTTGTGCGGTAGAAGGTTGAACCATTATGCAGCTTCTCCTGAGTCTTCACCGCTTTCACCTAAGGCTGCCCACTCCTTGACGCGTTCTAAATGGGCGTAATCATTATACCTTGGGGCTTTATCTAAATTAGGAATGGCCAGATAGGCCGTTTCTGGTCTTTCAAAGGTTTGTATGAGTTGTATTAATCCTTCTTTTGCCACATTAATGGTTTTTTCTAAAATATCTGAATTGTTAAGCTCAGTAATTTTTCCTGCTTCTTCGCCCCCTGTTAATTTCCAGTAACTTAAAGATCCAACTTTTTTATTTATGAATCCAGAATTTGAAAACCCGTTTTGTTCCAATATTAATGCCTCTAAAGGAAGTTGCATAAGTTCACTAGTAGAAATTTTTGATGTGCTGTAGGTGCCACCAGATTTGTAATCAATAATGGCGACGGTTCCATTATTGATGTGGTCAATGCGGTCGGCACGAGCGGTGATTGTAAAGTTATCATTTATATTTTCATTTACAGTAATTTTTCCTTGAGCTTCCGAAACGCCGTATCGGGCTTGTTCTCGCCATTGTTTTTCGTGAGTGGTAATCCAGTCAGAAAGCTTTGTTAGACGCGGTTTCCATTGATTCCAGATGATTTCACTATATTCATTTTGGTCAATAATATTTTTTGCAATTTCAATGAATTCGTCTTGTGCATTTGAGGGAAGCTGTTTTGGATATTTTTTAACAAAACGCTCCATTATTTCATGTAAAATATTTCCACGTTCTGCGGCATCAAATTCTTTTTCTATTTCATTCAGCTTTTTTAATTTTAAAATTTCACGGGCATAAATGGCGTAAGGGTCTTTTAGCCACGTTTCAACTTTGGTTACCGAAAGTTTTTTGGGCCGAGCTGACAAAGGCGGGATAGGGGCAGGGCGTTCAATAGCCACTACATTGTCTATATCATCCAATTTCCTTGAATAGTTAAGATGTTTATGTCCACGCATGAGATCAGGGTTAATTTCAATTGCTTTTAAAAAGGTATCTAATCGCTGCAGCCATCGTGCGGGGACGCTTGGCGCATCGTCGACGCGTTCGGATCGGGTGATAAAAACTTCTCGGCTACAAATTCCTTGTGCAAAATCATGCGCGGCCAGTGTAATGCCTCGTTCAGGTAGGGGAAGTCCGTAATTTTGACGCATTGGGCGGGACATCCATGGGTCCTGGGCAGGCTCTGGCGGCCATGTTCCTTCATTCAAACCTGCCAGGATAACACAATCTGTTTGAATTAAACGGGCTTCTAATTGTCCTAAAATCATCAATCTTGGATGTGTTCCATATCGCGGACGCACTGTGATGTTTTTCATTAATTGCTCTAGAATATCAAGATAATCATATCCTGATAAAGGAAAGATATTACCTGCATTGTCGTAAAGTTCGGAAAGAAAGCTTGCCGCACTTTCACCTTCTTCACCAGACCATAAAATTTCTTCTCCGTTTTTATCGAAAGAAGTTGATAGTTTTTCGCAGAGATCTATATGTGCGCGAAGCAGTTTTTTAAAATCATGTATTCCTTCAGAAAATAAATCAACGGCAGGGTGCATAAAAGAATGAAGATGATTTAATAAAGATAAAATATCTTTATTGGGTTTATCAAAACTTTTAGAATCATTATGAAGACGATGATATTTTTTAATTAAACTTTCAAATCCTACAGCTATTGCAGGGCCGCGTAACAATTGTTGGTCCAATTTTCGAACTGTTGATCTAAAGTTTTTGAATTGATTTCCTGCGGCTAAATCATGCTTTAAAAGACAAAGAAGAGAAAGTGGCTTGATACCCTCAATCATGGCTTTTGCACTTATTCTCAAATATTGTCCAATCGGGCTGTCAGAAAGGCTTTTCCCGCCTGAATCATCTAGTGTAATTCCCCATCTTTTACAGGTCGTTGAGACACGCCGTGCTAGGTTTCTGTCAGGGGTAATAAGGGCGGCTGTTTTATTTTTATCTTCTAGTGTCTGTCTTAAAATCAAAGAGATAATCAACGCTTCTTCCTGCTGAGTTTTGCACTCATATCGCGTTATGTTTTTTATCGCTTCAGTAATGTCTTTTTTTTCTGATTCAGTAAAATGGGTTTTGGTCCATTGGTTGGTTTGTTCTGCTGGTGCCATCACATGAGACAATAATTTTTCTCTGATCTGATTTTGGTTTTTTATGTTCAGAAGAGGCCAAATTTTTACTTGCTGTCTGTCACACTCCAAATGGGTTAAAAGTCGTTTTAACGTGGCTTGTGGATGGCCTTCCTTAACATCGTTCCACCCTTCATTTGAAAGATATTGATCCAGCCCAGGTAGAATAACGGCCCCTTTTGGTAAATGGGCGATAGTTTTTAATAAGTCTGCTGTTGCGGGAATAGAACCCGTTGATCCTGCTGCAATGATGGGTGTTTGGGGTGGTGTTGTTTGCCAATGATGGTTCAGGGCACGGATTAATTTATTCCGCCTGTCTGCGGCATCAATGACACCTTGTTCTTCAAGGACGCGGGGCCAGTGTTCGCTCAGAATACTCAAAAAATCCAGTGTGATTTGCCAGTGTTCGGCAAAGGCTTCGCGATCGACCAGGTGGGGTAGATCTGACAATTTCAAGTCTTCGGTGTATATCTCATCCATCAACTGCCCTAAGGCACTCGCTAAGGCTATATCTTGTGCAGGGTTTGAAGAAAATTGCGGCAGTTTGGAAATTGTCTGAGCGAGCAGAATTTGCCTTTTTAAGGGAGAAAGAGCAGGGCGAATATCAAAACTATTCTGTCCTTTAGAGGAAATTTGTAATTCTTCAGCATCAATGTCGCCAAAAGGCTGCATACGCGGTAATAAAATAGGTTTACCTTTAGATTGCCGCAGGAAAGCCTCTTGAAGGCTGCGACAGCTGCGTCGCGTCGGGAGTAAAATCAATGTGTTTGGTAAATTTTCGGGGTGTTTTTCAACTTGTTTTAACAGACCCTCGGCCAAAACGTCCATGAAAGATATCCCTGCAGGGATGTTGTAAATTTTAGGAAGATGGCTGAAACCTCTATCCTTCATGCTGATTTTACCTGTGTCGCAGCCGTTGCCATTGCGGCGTTGACCGCTTCTAAATCTTTTGGAGTACTAATATGGTGCCATTCTCCCTCATGGATAATCCCATAAAGCCGCCCCTTTTCCTGAGCTTTATCCATTAAATCCAGAAAAGAGAACGCTCCTTCGGGGCTTCCGTCAAAAATATCGGGTTTGGTAATGCGGATACCGCCAAACATGTACGCACCTGTCTTGTTCAGCGAACGTACGGCTTGACCATTAACGTTTAAGTTATAATCCCCAACACCTTCGGTTAGGTGCATAGCCTCAACAGATTGTAACAATAACAGGATGTCCATTGTTTTTGGATTCCATGCTTGGGCAAGGCGGTCTAGAGCGTTTAAACCTTTTCCTTCTGTCCAAAATGCATCTCCATTAATTAAATAAAAGGGCTTTTCCTCCATTGTGTGAAGCGCGTATTTTACGCCACCACCCGTCTCTAAGTGCTTATCTTCAGGGGATAATGTAATATTAAGCCCTTCATAGTGATCGGTATAATTTTTTATCCTGTCCCCTAAATAGTTTGTATTGATTGTCACATTTTCAATCCCTGATTTTTTCAGTTTTTCGAAAATATAGTCCAAAATAGGGCGCCCCTGGATGGGGATCATCGGCTTTGGTGTTGTTTGGGTATAAGGGCGCAGGCGTTCTCCTTTTCCTGCAGCCAGAATAAAGGCATGATTCGGTTTTTCAAAATTCATAATCCGTTCCCTTTATGATGGTGGAAGGTAATCTTACGCGATTCGTCTTCATTGGGCGTGATGATAATTTCTTTCCTGATCTTGGGTAATAAATTGCCCAAACGTTCTGGCCATTCTATCAGGATGATGCCGCCGCTTAAGGCTTCTTCCCATCCAATTTCATAAATCTCTTCGGCATTTTCAAGGCGGTATAGGTCAAAATGCCAAACTGTTCCTTTGGGGGTGTCATAGAGTTGAACAAGCGTGAAAGTTGGACTTGGGACCTCGACTTCCTCATTCATAAGATATTGAATAAATCCACGGGCAAATTCGCTTTTGCCTGCCCCCATAGGGCCTTGAAGTGTAAAGATATCATTGGGCTTTGCTTGTTGTGCGCATTTTTGTGCAAAGGCCATGGTCTGCATTTTACTCTTGCTGATGATATGCTCTGGCGTTGCCATGCTTTACCCTTTTAAAAGTCATCGTTTTTCTTTATACCGAGTACATAACTTAGTAATAATTTTGCTAAATTGACAGGGTTTTTAAGGGATCAATAATGCCAGAACAGCAAAAAAATAATGGATTGCGTGACGTTGCAATTATTGGCGCGGGCCCTGTTGGGCTTTTTGCTGTGTTTGAATGTGGTATGGTTGGCTTAACCTGTCATGTGATAGATGCTTTGCCTGAAATTGGCGGGCAATGTTCGGCGCTTTACCCTGAAAAACCTATTTACGATATTCCAGCCTACCCTGAAATTGCCGCGGCTGATTTAATCGCGCAGCTTGAAAAACAGGCGCAGGCTTTTGATCCTGCTTACCATCTTAATCAGCAAGTTGTATCTATAAGCAACAATAATGGCTTATGGCATCTAAAAACTTCTTCGGACGCTGAAATAACCGCAAAAGCCATTATTATTGCAGGTGGCGCAGGGGCGTTTGGTCCTAATAAACCGCCGTTGGAAGGGATTGAATCCTACGAAAATACCTCAGTTTTCTATATGGTGCGTCAAAAATCTGCTTTTTCGGGAAAAAATATCGTTATTGCAGGCGGCGGTGATAGTGCCGTTGATTGGGCTCTCTCCATGGCGCCAATCGCAAAAAGCGTACAGCTTGTTCATCGCCGGGATAAATTTCGCGCTGCACCAGAAAGTATAAAAAAGCTTCATGATTTGGTAGATAAAGGTGCTCTTGAGCTTGTAACGCCTTATCAACTAAAATCCTTGGGGGGAGAGAACGGGCAGCTGACTTCTGTAACAGTTGCTGATATGCAAGGAAACGAAAAAACACTGCAGGCAGATATTTTACTTCCTTTTTATGGTCTTGCCATGGAATTAGGGCCGATTGCGGAGTGGGGGCTAAATTTAGATCATCACCATATAAGCGTACACCCTACGACATGCCAAACGAATAGAGAGATGATTTATGCTATTGGCGACATTGCTGCTTATGAGAATAAATTAAAACTGATTTTAACAGGGTTTTCCGAAGCGGCCTTTGCTGCCCATGATATTTATAAAAAACTTCACCCTGAAACGCCCCTGCATTTTGAATACTCAACCACCAAAGGTAAACCAGCCCTATAAAAACTGTGGCGGATTACAAAAGGGGTTCTAAAACAGGGTCCAAAGGGATATTCAAGGTTACTGTTGTTCCTTTATCTTCGACAGAATCAATATCGACCGTGCCGCCATGGAGGGTTACAATATTTTTGACCAGAGATAATCCCAACCCTGCTCCGCGGGAAAGGGCTGCTGTAGACATATCGGCGCGGTGTTCAATAATGGCACGTTCAAAAGGTTCGAAAATACGCTCCATATCCGCTTTAGAAATACCAATTCCTGTATCCTGAACGGATAACTTCATGACATCTCCATCGCGTGTGGCACGCAGCGTAATTTCTCCCTTATTGGGTGTAAAGTTAATGGCGTTGTGAATCAGGTTCAGCATCATTTGTTTAATGCGGCGTTCATCGGCAATTAAACTGCCAATAGTCTTCGAACATTCTAACGTGACAGTGATGTCTTGTTTACGTCCCCATTCCTGCGTTAAGGCGTGTAAGCCCTGCAAGGTTTCATAAACGTTAAATTCACTCATGGCGAGATCAAGATACCCTGCTTCAATCGTGGATAAATCAAGAATATCATCAATCAAATTGACGAGCTTGTTTCCCGCCTCCTGAATACCTGCACTATATTCTTTTTGTTTATCGTTGAGGTCGCCAAAATATTGGTTATTTAAGATCTCGGCAAAACCCATAATCGCATTTAATGGTGTGCGCAGTTGATAAGATACATTGGCCAGAAAGTCTGTTTTTAAACGCTCTGCGGCTTCTAGAGCTGAATTTTTTTCCCGCAGAGCGTTTTCAACTTTGACAGAATCTGTCACATCAAAATAAGAAACCAGAACACCGCCATCGGGTAGAGGGACAGTGGCGTACTCAATTAATGTGGCATCATGGCGTGATAAACGACCCTCTTGTACCTGGCGTTCAATTCCATGGGAGATAATCGTCTTTTTCTTGCTTGGCCATTGATCATCTGAAAAGAATTTAGACATTTTATCGACCAGTGTATTGATATGCGGTTCGCCTTCTAAATCTTCGGGATTCAACCCCCACAGCTCTGCAAAGGAAGGGTTTGAAAGCTTTAAGCGTCCATTTCCGCCATACACCGCCACACCTTCGGCCAGATTATCAAGTGTTTCTTTTTGAACAGCAATCAAAGTGTTGTAAGATGATTCAAGTTCCAGACGGCTCGTGACATCTTCAAATGTCATCATCAATCCTCCCATCGGATGGGGAACAACCAGAAGTCGTAAGGCGCTGCCATCTGGCAGATATAACATATCTTCATGTGGATCAATCAACCGCGTGAACATGTCGAGCCATGTTTTTTTATAATTCTTAAAATCTGCTTGTTCGGGCAGTCGGCGTGTTTCGCGCAGTTTTTCTAAAATATCTCCTAATTTGGGTTTTGAATTTAACCATTGGTCTTCCAACCCCCATAACTCAGAAAAAGAAGAGTTAAAAAATTCTAGTTTTTGGTTTCCATCAAAAAGTGCAATGGCAGATCGTAATTGTTCAAGTAAAGTTTTATTGGCACTGAGGTGACGCTGCAATTCTGTGTCCAATTCTTCTTCGCGGCTTAGGTCTTGAAGCAAGCCCAGAGTTTGCATTTTTCCCTGAATGGGAGTTTCAGTGATTTCTACATAGTGTCTTTTACCCTTGGAAATAATATGCCCTGTTAACGTTTGTGCTTTTCCTGAGCTACTGACAGACTGGGCAAAATCCTTGATATTTTTGGCTTTGCTGTCTTTTAACTTGATGGACACTTCTATTTGTTTATTTAACACTGCTTCTTTGCTTTCACCGATGATGTCGGCATAAGCCTTATTGCACAAAATTATATTTTGTTTTTCATCTCGAACCCATGAGGGAACAGGGGATAAATCCATTAACAATTTTTGTGTTTCTAATTCCCTTTCCACGTGTGCAAGAGAATTAGAAGCTTTGTCATCTGTTAAATCTTTGAGCCAGATAATGTCAAAATAATCTTTGCTTTCAATGGCACCGCCGCGGCTTCCAGATAAGTTAAATTTTCTTTTTCCATTGTTGCTATGAACTTCAATAGAAAATTCTTTGCCATTTTCCTGAAGTCGGTGAAACATACCTTCCAAAACGGCTGCATCACTCACGCTCAAGACATTTTGAATATCATGAATATTTTCTAATTGATTAAGACCCATCAGGGGCAGAAAGTTGGGGCTGTAAACTACAATCCCGTCTTGTGAAAAACCGCAATACTCACCAGGAACTGCGGCCAAAAAGGCCTCTAATCGGCTTTTCTCTAAACGCAATTGATCCGCTCCAGAAAGGGAGCCAAAAAAACTTTTCACGGGATTTTGTTTATCCTTTTTTTGGGCTGTTTGCGTCATTGATTGAATTGTAAAAGCGAGTTGGGCAAAGAACAAGGATAAAGCGTGATCCTGATTGATTATCCTTAAAGAATAATCGTGCGCTTGCCGTTAAGGAAAATACGTCTTTCTGCGTATTTTGAAATGGCGTGTGCCAGAACGCGGGATTCTGTATCTCTGCCCATGGCCTGCATTTTCTGCGGAGTATAGCTATGATCAATCGGAACGGTTTCTTGCGCGATAATCGGGCCTTCGTCTAAATCAGCTGTAGCAAAATGGGCTGTGGCGCCAATAATTTTAACACCGCGTTCATAGGCCTGATGATAGGGGCGCGCACCTTTGAAACCAGGTAAGAAAGAATGATGAATGTTAATCACCCGTCCTTGATGATGGGCACAAAATTCTTCGCTCAAAATCTGCATGTATCTTGCGAGAACAACTAGCTCCGATCCTGTTTTTTCAATAATTTTTTGAACTTGTTCTTCTTGTTGTTGTTTTTTGTTTTCTTTCAGGGGTAATTCGTAAAACGGTAGACCATGGCTTTCAACCATGTTCTTTGTAGTATTGTGGTTTGAAATAACGGCCGTAATTTCAATCGGAAGTTGCTTTGTACGATGACGGTACAATAAATCATTCAGACAATGATCGTGATCTGACACCATAATAAGGGTTTTTAAAGGCTGTGTGGCATCGCAAATTTGCCATTTCATTTTAAAATCATCGGCAATGCTTTGAAATCTTTCACTGAAACTTTTAAGACATCCTGCCTGTAAGGGTGTGAAAACAACCCGCATATAAAATTGGTTGGAATGTGGGTCGTGAAACTGTGAAGATTCTTCAATGTTGCACTGGTTATTACTCAACGTCGTGGCTACAGCGGCCACAATTCCAGGTTTGTCATCACAAGAAAGACGAAGAATATTCATTTATTTTTGTTCCAGTTTGGAGTGAATAGAATCTTTAGGTGTATTGTTAATGTCATAATTTAAAAAGGAAAGAAGCAATTGCGTCCCTATCAGAATAGGTAGAGCGCTTAACATGACAGTTCCAGCACTGGCTTCGATACCATATGTATTTGATTCTATCCATTTAGATATTCCAAAAAATAATCCAAAAATAAACAAAGGAATAGCTAATAGCAATTCGACAGAAGCAACACTAAAGTCTCTTAAATAATAGGAATAAATAATTCGTTTTATAATATTACGAATGTGTTTTCCTAAAAAAGGAAACACAATTTCTAGAATTTTCAAATTGCTTTTTTCGTCTTCATAAATTGCGCGCATTGGAACATCGTTTATTTTGGCGCGCAGTAAATTTAAGCGAAAGAGAATATCTGTTTCAAAAAAGTATCTTTTATCTAGTTTTTCCAAGGGAATATTTTTCAGCACATTGGCACTGATGGCTGTGTAACCGTTTGTAGGATCAAACAAATGCCAATAACCACTTGATAGTTTTGTCATAAAACTAAGAATGGCATTTCCAATTAATCTAATTGTGGGCATCGTCTTTACATCTTCAATGTAATAAAAACGGTTTCCTTTGGTATAATCACATTCTCCTCTTTCAATCATTTTAGTAAAAGTTGGAATTAACTTTGGGTTCATTTGTCCGTCGCCGTCTATTTTTACAATAATATCAGCTCCTTTTTCGAGGGCGGCTTTATATCCAGTAATCATTGCACCACCCACACCTTGATTTTTATTGTGTTGCAAAACAATAACGCGTTTATCTTTTATTTCTTTTTTTATGAGATCGCCAGATTGATTGGGACACGCATCATCAACACAAAAAATACTTGTAACGGTATCGGGAATATTCAATAGAACTTCCAAAATTTTTTTTTCAACTTTGTAACAGGGAATAACAACGGCTATATACATTTAACGCCCCGTCATAATAAATTTTAAAGCGATGAGAATAAGTACAACACCAATGCTATATTGCCATGTAATAGGTTCTTTAAAAATAATATAAGAAACCAAAGGTATAAGAATGAATCCAAGAGCAGTAAAGGGATATGCTAAGGATAAAGAAACATTTTGTAGAATAAAAATCCAAAGTAATGTTGCTGCTCCATATAAAATGAGAGCGCCCCAAAACCATAAATTAGTAGTTAGACTTATAAGCGCCTGAATATTATTCAGAGGCGGTGCACTTATTGCCGTCAATTTAAAAAGAATTTGTCCAACAGTTAATAAAATCGAAAAACTACAAAGCTGAATAAGTTGTATATGGGTCAGCATGTTTTGGTTAACTTTCTTTAGAAATATTTTTAATGGTTTTTATTAACTCAAAAAGAACCCATGCTGTCGCAAAAGACAGGCACGGTACAAGAACCATATTATAGCGCGTAACATTTACACTGGTAAAGGCATGAAATCCCCACATGAAAATTCCAGGGAACGCCAGTATGACAAACTCATACCATCGGTGTTTTAATGCTGTCCATAAGACGAACAGAAACATGGGAAACGTGATTAAGGCCCAATATTTTCCAATCCATATACCGTTGAACAACATTGAAAATGTAACAACGGTGTGTTTTGTAAAATTAGGAATCAAATAATTATTGATTGCTGTGTTCATTAAATTATCGGCGGATTCTACTTCTTTTGTGATTTTTTCTCTAAGCGTTGTGTGCCCAATATAAAAAAACCCATTCTGGTTACCGTAATCAAATCTCTTGTAATTTTGTTCATTAAAAATACTACTCGCGAGTTTATCGCCAAAATCTGGTAAATAATATAGAAAGGACACCCCCCACTCTTTCCATGTCATGTCATTATAGGCTAGGCGTTGAATTAAAATATAAGGGCCATATCCTTTTGAAATGACGTATTCACCCGTTGCTATTCCATTCCTGATAACCCATGCACTTGTAATAATACTGAAACCTAAAGCGAGGATAAGAGGAAATCTGAATGATTTTTTAAATCCATCTTTTGAAACTAGAAAATATAAAAAATAGATAAAAAATATGCCAATATAAACAACATAAGCGTAAGCGGGGCGGGTGAGTGTTGTTAATCCCAAAAACAGTCCTGCCAGAAACCACATCAGTGCAGATCTTTTACAACTTTTACGATATTTCCATCCCAGAACAATAAAAAGATTGGCTAAAGCAAATAGAGGGAACAAAACCGCCTCAGTCATTATTTCGGTTGCGTATTGGCCATATATTCCGCTCATAAGTCCAATAGCGAATGCAGTCCATGATAAAGCCAAATTTTTTGTCATGAGGAAGGCGGTTAGCATAATAAAAAATGCAGTTAACGCTCCCAAAAAAGTTTGTGCAATGATCACGCTATCATAGTAATTTCCGCAGTTCTCAAAGCTTTGTGTCCCAATACTATTAATATGACAGCTAGCATCATTATAAAATTTTTGATCAAACTTCATAATGCTAGCCAAAAAAGCTGGATAAATTGGCGTAAAAAACAAACCTTCGCCATTTTTTCCTTCTTCAGGGAAGGTTTCACTAAAGGTTCCGTTGGTGAGTACTCCTTTATCTATCAGTCCTTTTGCTGTTGAGAGATAAATATAAGAGTCGCCTGTTCTTAATTGTGGTTCATATTCTCTGGATTGATACGTAATAACACCGAAGGCAATAATGAAAGCCAATAAAAGCTGTAAATTGAAAGGTATTTTTTCCAAAACTTTCATTATGCGCCTACTTTAATATCGATAAAGGTAGTCAGCTCTCACTTATTTCGTCTTCTTTAATCTTATTAATAACGATAGGTGTCGCTTTTAAACGGGCCTTCTTGCTTGACGCCAATATAATCTGCCTGTTCTTTAGACAGCTTAGATAGCTTTGCTCCGATTTTATCGAGGTGAAGGCGTGCCACTTTCTCATCTAGATGTTTAGGAAGAACATAGACCTTGTTTTCGTACTGACCTGCGTTATTCCAAAGCTCAATCTGGGCTAGGGTTTGGTTGGTAAAAGACGCGCTCATCACAAAAGACGGATGGCCTGTCGCACAGCCTAAATTCACCAAGCGGCCTTCAGCCAAAAGAATAATAGATTTACCGTCAGGAAATTCAACTTGATCAACCTGCGGTTTAATGTTGGTCCATTTTAAATTACGCAGAGGTTGTGTTTGAATTTCATTATCAAAGTGACCGATGTTACAAACGATGGCGTTTTGTTTCATCGCCCGCATATGGTCCATGGTGATAATATCTTTATTGCCTGTCGTGGTTACAAAAATATCGGCACGCGGCGCGGCATCTTCCATAGTGGTCACTTCATATCCGTCCATCGCTGCTTGAAGCGCGCAGATCGGGTCGATTTCAGTAACCATCACACGTACACCTTGCGATGATAAAGATTGGGCAGAGCCTTTACCCACATCGCCGTATCCTGCAACACAAGCCACTTTTCCAGCCATCATGATATCTGTAGCACGGCGGATGGCATCAACCAGGGATTCACGGCATCCATATTTGTTGTCAAATTTCGATTTAGTGACAGAGTCATTGACGTTAATTGCAGGGACTTTCAATGTTCCCACTTTTGCCATTTCGTGCAAACGTAGAACACCCGTTGTTGTTTCTTCGGAAACCCCTTTGATGTCTTTCATCATTTCTGGATATTCTTCATGCATGATTTTGGTGAGGTCGCCGCCATCATCTAAAATCATGTTGGGGGTCCACCCATCTGGACCTTTAATCGTTTGGTGAATACACCATTCATATTCCTCTTCGGTTTCACCCTTCCATGCAAAAACAGGCGTTCCTTTTGCGGCGATCGCGGCGGCGGCATGATCTTGCGTTGAGAAAATATTGCATGAGCTCCACCGGATAGAAGCTCCTAAAGCCTGTAGCGTTTCAATGAGCACGGCTGTTTGAATTGTCATGTGAAGGCAGCCAACAATGCGCGCGCCTTTCAGGGGCTGTGATTTTGCGTATTCTTCACGGGTGGCCATTAAGCCAGGCATTTCGGCTTCGGCCAATTCAATTTCTTTACGGCCATAATCGGCAAGGCTTATGTCTTTGATTTTATAATCATTTTCTACTGTTTGTGTCATTGTGTTTCCTTGAGCACCCATCGTTATCTCCTAAATTTGCGATATTTTTATAACTTATGTAAATTATTTTAGTAATTCTTAACTATTCTGCTGTAAGAATTAAGGGCTAGAAGCATTAAAAGCAAGGATTTTAAAGGAATTTATGAGGATGCAAACACAAGACTTTAATTCGGAAAGCCGCGCTCCCCTTTATGCGTATCAACGCTCTCCTGTGAATGAGCGCGCCTTTTTAATTGTTAAAAAGCCTGCTCCGACGGCGGAGCCTGTTCCTGTGGGAGATTACACGGTTTTGGACCGTGAAGAAGATATTTCACTGTCTGAGAAAAAAGTGATGAATTTAATTTCCCTTTTAAATGGACGCAAACGTTTGATGCAGCTTGGCCACGAAACCAACAGCCGCATTTTATACAATGTAATCAGTGAAAAAGACGAAGAGAATAAAACCAAGGTTTTGTTTTATAAATTAGGAAATCAGGGTGTCTCAAAAGAAAATGCCTTGTTTAGATTTGAATGCGAAGAGGAGGTTATTTAAATGAGTGAGCCTATTAGAACACTATCAGAATTAAGAGCGGGATTGCCTTTGCTTGCTGCTGCCCTCAGCGCGCCATCTCCAACAGTGGCACCAGAACACAAACTTTAAAAAATTCTAAATTATAGATGTAAGTTTTCCAACGACTAGGAGGGCAAGCGAATTGATTTCGGCGGTGATTGAGACAGCGCCGTTTGAGTTATAGCTTGATTAAATTTTTTAACTTCTTCTTTTATCTCTTGACGAGAGGTCATTCCTAAAACCCGATTTAGAAGACTATCACAATCTGATAAGGTTAATTGGCTAATACGTTCACGAACATCATAGATTTGTTGTGTCAGAACAACTGGCTTCATTCTTAAAGCAAGAACAAGAGGCAAAAACTCAATATCTGAAGCTAGGTTACCACATATGCTCATTTCCTTTTGCTCTTTTAAGCAAGCTTGGCTAATCTCGTTCAAAGCTTTTATAAATCTTGGATTGTATTCTATATGCGTATCTTTCTTTGTTTTGTCGTCGTATCTATCTTTATTTGCTATTTCATGGCTCAAATCATTTGTTCCAACAGAAATAAAGTCTGATTGTTTAATAGCTTTTTTAATTGTTGTTGGGTTTTTTGTTATATCGGCTGTTTCTATCATAAAACCTAAAGGCGGTTTTTGTATGCCGATGGGGCTATCTTCATCTGATAAAATATCTTGGTATACACCTTTGAATAAGCTTCTCACTTTTGAGATTTGCATGAGATTTCGTGCTGCAGGAACAAGTATTTTTATAGGATGTTGAGATCCTGCTAAAATAAGGGATCTCATTTGGTTGAGTAATAATCCTTCATTTTTCAAAAGAAACTCTAATCCTTCTGCTTCTCCTTTTTCTACTGCTCTGTCTCGTTGCGATCCATGTAAGATCTGATCAGGGTGTTTATCAGTTTTGTTAACATCCAATAAACGCAAAACAACAGGACGATCTTGCCCTAATTCATGACAAGCATCTTCAATCATTTTTCTTTGCTCTGATGATCCAATTGGCTTGGCGTGTTCTGCAAAAATTATTTCCAGTCTGACAAGGCCAACACCATCAACAGGATAGGATTTAATGACCCTAAAGTTCAAATCATTAACATTGGCCAAAATAGAAACATAATGACCATCTCTTGTTTCGCAAGGGTCTGTTGCATGTTTTTCTTGCTCTTTACGTCGGGCTCTAGAAGCATCTATTAAATCATGATATTCCCTTAATGTTTGTTCATTAGGGTCAATAATTAAACTTCCCTTCACGCCATCAATAATAGCGGTGTGTTCGTCGTTTTCTTCGCGGATAAACTGTTTTCTTGCAAGGCCTGTAATGCAAGGAATTCCATGTTGTAAAGCGATGGCTTTGAGATGGCCATCCGCAGGATCATCACTTGTGATTAAACCTGCGATTTTTTTATTAAAAAGATCGCTGGCTTGTTTCAATGTCAGGGCTGTTGCATAAACAATGTCGCCTTCATTAATCTGTGATAAATCATCAAAAGGAATGTGGGACAGAATGGCCATCAGCCGAAGCGGAACAGGGCGTATATTATCCGCCATAGGGTTATTTGTCAGTTCTTCATAATAGGCTTTTAAATGATCGTAAAAACCATTTTCACTGTTCAGATTTTTTGCTAACTTTTTATTGATTAATTTATTTTCAATGCTTGCCAAAATTTTTAACTGAATACTGAATGAATCTCTTTCGATATCAGTTAAATTATTTTCATTTAGAATTCTTTCTAAATCCTGTCTAATAATTTTGATGGCTTCGGAAATATCTGTTTTACTTTCGGAATGATCTTGAACTTCGGCGGCAAGAATTCTATCAATCGTACTTAAAAAACGTAAAGGACCAATCGCATACCCTTTTGAAAGAATAACGGCTTCGTTGAAGTGTTGCGTCAATGGAGGTGTTTTTGTTGTCACGATGCTGTTTCCTTAAATTAAGGTTTGGACAATAATATTATTTACATAATTTGTCAATATTTTTAAGAAAACAGCCGTTTTTTGGTCAATTTGTCGTTTAAATAGGCATATCACGGTGTCTGATATGGGTGCTAATACCCTGTTTCTTGAGCCATTTATTTAGAATTTCCACCACAAAAACAGATCGGTGTTTACCGCCTGTACATCCAATGGCAATAGTTAAATAACTTTTACCTTCGTGGCTATAACGCTTCAATAAAGGCTCAATCAATCTTTGAAAATTTTCAATAAACTCTTCAAAACTTTCATCTTCTTTTATATAAGACCCAACCGCTTTATTTTGCCCCGTTAGTTTTTTTAATTTTTTATCCCAATGCGGATTTTTCAAAAACCGGACGTCCATCACAATATCGGCTTCGCGCGGAACACCATTTTTGAATCCAAAAGAGGTAAGCGTGACACTCAATTTTTGTTGATTGTCAGGAAGGTAGTGCCCCTCTATCATGCGGCGCAAATCATGAATTGATAAATCTGTTGTATCCATCACTAAATCGGCGGCTTCTTTTAAGGGTGCCAATAGCTCCATCTCTTTATTGATACCATCGCTGACAGGGCGATCTTTGGCTAGAGGGTGCTTGCGCCGTGTTTCTGTGAAACGTTTTTGTAAAACAGAATGTTTACAGGTGATAAAGCATAAAGTTGCTTCATAAGCTTTGATGGCTTTTTTTACCCTTGTTGCACTAAAGTTACGGGTGCGGCTATCAATGCCAATCGCGATAGGTTTTTCGCTTTTATCTTTTAATAAGCTTTCCAAAAGCGCGAGCGGGAAGTTATCAATTACTTCATATCCAATATCTTCGAGCGCCTTTAACGCTGATGACATTCCTGCACCAGATAATCCTGTAACAAAAATTAATTTATGCTTTGGCATGGTCTGTTGTCTTTTTTCTGAAGTAGATCAGGGTAATTAATCCAAAATTTGTTAAAACCAAAGAAAAAGGGAATAATGCGGTAATAACCGAAAAATTTTCTAACGCTAAAATCGTGAATAGATGTTTTGCTCCGCCAAGTGCGTAACTTAAAGAAGATTCCTGTTCTGGATGATTCCAACTTTTGCGGTAAGTTGGGAAAAAACCGCCTGCGTCTATGATCGTAATCAAGATTACGGAATAGAGCGGTGTATTCGTTGCCATCCATAAGGGGATGGTCAGTAAGGATAAAATAAAAACCCATTTGTCGCTTTTTGAAATTACAATATTTTCACGTTTTAAATATCCTATACCTGCAATAAAAAACGAAATTATGGCTGATAAAGCGGTAATCAAACTGCCTATTCCGCCGCCGTCGGAAATTTGCGCAAAAAATATAATGGCGGTTAATAACCCCCAGATAAACCATGAAAATGGATGGGGTCGTGTTTTACCTTTGAAAATTGAGTGGATGTAAATACCATAGCTGGTTAGCATAAAGCCAATGCCGATGGCTGTTAAAATCTCTTTTTCCATTTAAGCTTTTTCCAGTTCTACAATAAAACGGGCGCCAACACGGTTTTTGTTACTATCCAGTCTATTTTCTGCCCAAATTTTTCCGCCATGGGCTTCAATAATTTGTTTGGAAATGGAAAGTCCTAAGCCAGAATGGGAACCATAATCTTCATGATCAGGGCGTTCTGTATAAAATCTTTCAAAAATAGTTTCTAGTTTACTGTCAGGAATTCCTGTTCCTTCATCTTCAATTTTTATAACAATCATATCTTGTTCGTTCTCAAGCCTGATTTTGACACTGCTATGTGGGGGAGAGAAAGAAAGTGCATTACTGATGATGTTGCCAAAGACTTGTGCTAAACGGTCTTCATTTCCCCGGACAATTGTTGAAAGGCCTGACGGAATATCGACAACAACTTTATCTTTATCAATATCTGTTACGCCTTCGACGCGTTCCATTGGTTTTTTATAAGCATCACGTAGACGATAAAGAAGACTTGATAAATCAACATTATGCATTTCTTCGCGGCTTAGTTCTGCATCGAGGCGCGAAGCGCTCGAAATATCGCTGATCAACCGGTCAAGCCGTTGGACATCATGATGAATAATATCCATCAGTTTTTTACGACTATTATCATCTTTCACACGGGCGGCCGTTTCTACAGCGCTACGCAAAGATGTTAGAGGGTTTTTAATTTCATGAGACACATCGGCGGCAAACCGTTCGATCGTATCCATCCGGTCACGTAGAGCTTTGGTCATGTCGCGCAGCACTAAAGAAAGTTCACCAATTTCATCGCCGCGGTCACTCATATCAGGAATTTCGCTGTTGCGGCCTTTCCCCAAACGCACGTCTTCTGCAGCAAGTGCAAGTTTTTTCAACGGGCGGCCAATCAGCCCAGAAAGATAAATAGATAGCATCACGGTAATACCAAGAGAGCCCAAAAAGACACGGAACACGTCAACTCGCACTTCTTCAATTTTCTTTTCCAGTTCTGTGCCATCACGGACTAAAACAACAACCCCTAAAACCTGCTTTACTTTTTGAATGGGCGCTGCGGCTGTTAAAAGGATATTTCCTGTTTTGGTCTTCCATGCTGTGGCGCTGATGGCGCCAATCAGGGCTGATTTGGAATCAGGAAAGGCAAAAACATCATTTAATGTTTCTTCAGGGAAATTCCCTAAATGAGCTTGGATAGGAATGATATCTAAAAAGCGCGCGGCAGATTGATCAAAAAGTTGATTAATTGTTTTTGTATTATATTGGGGATCAAGATTTTCAATTTGTATTGCACCATTTGGGCCTAAAAGCTCGCGTGTGTCGGCTAAAATTGATCCATCAACGCTGAACAGCTTAATACGGCTTGTTCCACTTTCAGCTAAACGTTTCACCATGCGGCGGGCAAAATCAGGTTTGACGGCCTCAATTTCTAGTGGTTCTTCGGAAATGGTCGATGAGATTTGAAAGACAGGGCGCACTGCTCCTTCGGATAGCGCGCCAGAGATGAAGCGGGCTTCACCGCGTAAGGATTCTAATTCGGCTTCAATCAAGCTATCAGTATATTGCCCCAGATAAAGAAACCCTATTCCCAGAATCATGATGGCGATGATATTCACGGATAAAATCCGCACGGTGAGGGAGCTCATCTTCTCAGATGAAGCACTCCACCGCTGATCAATTGGCCGGTTGTCGGGATATCGGGGTTTAGGCTTTGACCGCTGAAAAAGCGGAAAAAGCCTACTGCTCTTTATATCGATACCCAATGCCGTAGAGGGTTTCAATTTGGTTAAAATCGGTGTCGACGGCTTTGAATTTTTTCCGGACCCGTTTGATGTGGGAGTCGATTGTTCTGTCATCAACATAGATATTCTCACCATATGCCAAATCAATCAACTGATCTCTGTTCTTGACATGGCCTGGGCGCTGCGCCAGGGCTTTCACCAAAAGATATTCCGTAACCGTTAAATTGACGGGTTTTCCCTTCCATGTGCAAAGATGACGAGAATCATCCAAACTCAAATCTCCACGCTGGGTGATTTCTTCGGATTTTGCTTCAGGTTTTTCGTTCTGAAGGTCTTTACGACGTAATAGAGCGCGAATTCTTTCAATCAAAAGACGTTGAGAGAAAGGTTTGGTAATATAATCATCGGCGCCCATGCGCAGGCCGATGACTTCATCGACTTCATCATCTTTGGAGGTTAAAAAGATAACAGGCAATGTCGATGTCTCGCGAAGCTTTGATAAAACTTCCATGCCATCCATTCGGGGCATTTTAATATCTAAAACGGCCAGATCGGGTGGATTAGACGTAATGCCCTTTAATCCCTCTTCGCCATCATTATAGGTTTTGACCTGAAAGCCTTCGGCCTCCAATGCCATAGAAACGGAAGTGATGATGTTGCGGTCGTCGTCAACCAGTGCAATGTTATGTGCCATTTTCGTAAATCCCTTCTTACTATCTTCGCAATTTAACGTTAGTGACGAAAAAGTCCAGTTTTTAGGCGTAGAAACGGTCATTTCAGGGCGAATTACGACAAAATTGTGCCTAGTAAGTATAGCGACCCTGTAATGAGGATACGGTCACGAGGATGATTTTTACTTATTAGGCGTACGGCTTCTTCAGGGGTGTTGGTTTTTTGTATGCTTTTAAATCCCAAAGGCTGACATAAGTCATACAGATTTTGCGTTCCATAGGAACTCGGTTCGTTTTCAATTTCTGTGCAGGTCAGGCTCTGAACGTACGTTACTAAAGGCTCCAAAAAAGCCGAAGGGTTTTTGCGATTTACCATGGCAACAACCAAATGCAGTGGTTTACCATCTTGCTCTTGCCATGTTCTTGCCTGTTCTGCCAGGAAAACACCTGCGCTGTCATTATGGCCCCCATCAATCCATATTTCTGCGTTAGGGGCGATCTCGTTAAAGGGATGGCTTTGTAGTTTTTGCAACCGCCCAGGCCAATGAATTGTCAACAGGGGGTTATTCGGGACATCAGGGGATAAAATTTTTGCATCAAAATCATTCCCCATGATGATCCGATATGCGGCAAGGGCTGCACCTGCATTATAAATTTGATGGGCGCCTATTAAATTGGGACGACTTGTCAAAATTGAATGACCATGCCATGTGAATTTGAGCCGATCCTCTTGCGCTTCACTTTGCCATTCTGCACCGCAGCGCACCAATTCTGCATCAGGGGATAAGGCTTGGGATACATCGTGGAAAACATTTAGAACGCCTGCTTTGATGGCTTCAGGTGTTTGATATCCAATAACGCATGGCACGCCCGCTTTCATGATCCCCGCTTTTTCGAAAGCAATTTTTTTTAATGTATCTCCCAAAAATTTTTCATGATCTTTGGAGATGGTGGTGATGATCGTACAGACAGGGTTTGGCACAACATTCGTGGCATCTAATCTGCCGCCCATACCTGTTTCTAAAATTGTATAGTCGGCAGGTGTTCGCGCCATTGCCAAAAAACTCGCCGCCGTTAACATTTCAAAAAATGTAATCGGTTCTTGTCTGTTGATCGCCAAACATTCTTCTAAAACACCAATCAAACTTTCTGTACTAATAAGTTCTCCTGCCAAACGTACACGTTCAGTTGGATGGATCAGATGGGGAGATGTCATAACGTGAACGCGCTTGCCACTGGCTTCTAATAAACTGCGTAAGGTGGCAACGGTTGATCCTTTGCCATTGGTGCCTGCAACATGAATAACAGGAGGGAGTTTGAGCTGAGGGTTCCCTAACTGGCTTAAAAAACGCCCTACACGTTCTAAAGACATGTCAATTTCCTGCTCATAAAAACTATAAAGCAGAGTCAGAATATCCTTTAACCGCTGTTCTAAGGCAGGGTCATTACTTTTATTATGAATTTTTTCGGGATGCAGGGCAGGACTACTTCCGTTTTTTGACCTTAAGCGCATTTTGCGTGTTCGCTGGGGTTTTTTGTACGGCGCTTGCTTTGGTGACGGCAGAGGTACTCGAGTTTTTACCGTTTCTACCGCTACGGCCATTTCTGTCGTTTGGGTTGTTTTTATTGTTTGTTGATTTTCCGCCATTCGGTGTGAAATCTTTGGTCTTTTTCATCAACAGTTCAAGCACCTTGCCAATTTCCTTGTTCAGATCACCGCGAGCCACCACCATGTCTACCATGCCATGATCTAAAAGATATTCTGCGGTTTGGAAATCTTTCGGCAGGGTTTCGCGAACAGTTTCTTCAATAACGCGGCGGCCAGCAAAACCAATGGTTGCGCCAGGTTCTGCCATGTGGATATCACCAACCATCGCGAAAGAGGCGCTGACACCCCCTGTGGTTGGATTGGCAAGTAAAACAATGTAAGGAAGGCCTGCTTCTTTGACCATGTCTACACCAATGATCGTACGCGGCATCTGCATCAGGGACAGCATCCCTTCTTGCATCCGTGCACCGCCAGAGGCAGGAACAACAATTAAGGCTGATTTTGTTTTCACCGCTTCTTCGGCAGCGCGGATAATACCTTCGCCAACGGCGGTTCCCATAGAACCACCCATAAATTCGAAATTAAAGGCGGCAACCACGGCGTTCTGGCTCCCAATTGTACCCTTGCCAATCATCAAGGCGTCTTGCTCACCTGTTTTGGCGCGCGTATCTTTCAGACGGTCGGCATATTTTTTCTTGTCTTTAAATTTCAATGGATCATGCGGGACGGAAGGCGTACTGATTTTACTGTACTTGCCCTCGTCAAACATAACTTCCAGGCGTTTTGTGACAGGCAGAGCCATATGAAAATCACAGTGATAGCAAACATTTAAATTCGCTTTAATTTCTTTGTGGAACAACATCCCTTCGCAAGATGGGCATTTTTGCCATAAATTGTCAGGAACATCTTTTTGTTCCCCAACAATGGAGCGGATAGACGGACGGATAAAGTTTGATAACCAGTTCATGTTTATTCACTTCCTCTTCAATGATGCTCTGTTTTACCGCATTATAGGGTCAAAACGCAACTCAAATAGCTTGTTTTAAGGTCTGGACTTGGGTGGAGATAATCGCGGATAAGTTGTTAGAGGCTTGGTTTTGATAGATATTTTCTACAATTGCTGACCCCACTACAACACCGTCGGCAATTTGCGCCATGGCTTTGGCATCTTCTGGGGTTTTAATTCCAAAACCAATCGCAACAGGTAGGTCTGTTTTGATTTTAATCGCTTCAATATGTTTTTCGACGGCCTGCGTATCGGCGGATTTGGTACCTGTCACCCCTGTAATGGACACGTAGTAAAGAAAACCGCTCGCTCCTTCTAAAACCGTATCCAAACGTGTTCCAATTGTTGTTGGTGTGACAAGGCGGATTAAATCTAGTCCTACTTTTTGTGCAGGTTCACGTAATTCCATATCTTCTTCAGGAGGCAAGTCAACGACAATTAAACCGTCCGCTCCTGCGGCTTTGGCATCTTGGGCAAATTCTTCACATCCATATTTATAAATCGGGTTGAAATATCCCATCAAAATCACAGGTGTTTCGCTATCGTCTTTACGAAAATCTTTGACCATGTCCAAGACGTTTTTGAGATTCATCCCGTTATTTAACGCACGAAGAGAGCTTGCCTGAATCGCTGGGCCATCCGCCATCGGGTCGGTGAAGGGCATGCCAATCTCGATAAAGTCTGCACCGCTTGCAGGTAACTTTTTTAGAACCTGTTTGCTTTGGTCAATCGTTGGATCACCTGCAGTAATAAAAGTCACAAGAGCTTTTTTATTTTGATTTTTTAGATCTTCAAATCTTTTGGATATGCGTGTCATATCTTCATTCCCAATTTTTCAGCGACAGTGAAAATATCTTTATCGCCACGGCCACATAAATTCATCACCAGAAGATGATCTTTTGGTAATGTTGGTGCAAGTTTCAAAACATGGGCAAAAGCATGACTGGGTTCTAGGGCAGGAATAATACCCTCCAATTTTGACATCATTTTAAAGGCCTCCAATGCTTCGTCATCTGTTACAGAAACATAATTCACACGCTCAATATCATTAAGATAGGCATGCTCGGGACCAATTCCTGGATAATCCAATCCAGCGGAAATAGAATGGGCTTCGGTAATTTGGCCATCATCATTTTGTAAGAAGTAAGACCGCATACCGTGCAAAATACCTGCTGATCCGCCGTTCAGACTTGCGGCATGTTTATCCGTATCCACGCCCAGGCCGCCCGCTTCAACGCCGTACATTTGTACGCTCATATCATCAAGGAAGGGGTGGAATAATCCCATGGCGTTTGATCCGCCGCCAATGCATGCCACAAGAGAATCAGGAAGGCGTCCTTCTTTTTCCATCATCTGTTCTTTGGTTTCGGTTCCAATAACAGATTGAAAATCGCGTACCATTTCTGGGTAAGGGTGCGGGCCTGCAACTGTGCCGATAATGTAATAAGTATCATCGACATTCCCAACCCAATACCGAAGCGCTTCGTTCATCGCATCTTTTAATGTGCCAGACCCTGATGTTACAGGAACAACTTCTGCGCCTAATAATTTCATCCGGAAGACATTGGGTTTTTGGCGTTCGATATCTTCTGCGCCCATAAAAACTTTGCACGGCATATCGAATAGAGCGCAGACCGTGGCGGTGGCAACGCCATGTTGTCCTGCTCCTGTTTCGGCAATAATTTTTGTTTTTCCCATTAAGCGGGCGAGTAAAATTTGCCCTAGACAGTGATTGATTTTATGCGCGCCTGTGTGGTTCAACTCATCCCGTTTGAAATAGATTTTCGCACCGCCCAAATGTTTGGTTGTGGCCTCGGCAAAATAAAGCGGAGAAGGGCGTCCCACATAATCTTTGGCCAGGGCATGAAATTCATCCCAGAATTTTTGATCGTTGCGGGCTTTGTGCCAGGCTTTCTCGACACTTAAAATTAAAGGCATCAGAGTTTCGGCGACATATCGTCCGCCATAAAGGCCAAAATGACCGTTGGCGTCAGGGCCGCTGCGAAGGGAATTTGCGGGTGTGGGTTGGGTTTTTGCGCTCATAAGGCCAATGTTATGCCTGTTTTACCGCAGAAATGAAAGCCTGAATTTTAGCCAAATCCTTGATTCCTGCCCCTGTTTCAACCCCGCTGGATACATCTACGGCCTTTGGGTGTATTATGGTAATTGCATCAACAACATTGTCAGGGGTTAATCCGCCCGCCAACATCCATGGGCTTTGCCCCTGATATCCTTTTAGAATGTTCCAGTCAAAGGCGATTCCATTGCCGCCAGGTAAGGCTTTTTCATTCGGGCCTATGGCGATTAAATCTACAGGCGGGCGCGCATCAAATAACAACCAATCCACAATCCCATCATAAAGAATAGCTTCTTCTAAATCATTGTCATCAGAAATCGATAAGGCTTTGATAATAGGAAGGCCAAAAGTTTTTTTGATGTTGGCAACGCGCTCTGGTTGTTCATCTCCGTGAAGCTGTATCATTGATAACGGTACAGCATTGAGGACGTTTTGGAGCATTTGGTCATTGGGATCAACAAATAAACCAACAATTTTGACCGTCTCAGGAATTTGTTTGGCTAAATATGCAGCAACTTCAATGTCAACATGGCGTGGAGAAGGTGGGTAAAAAACCAATCCTACAAAATCTACCCCTGCTTCAATCGCGGCAGTAATTGTTTCTGGTGTTGATAGGCCACATATTTTAACTTTCGTCATCACAAGGACTCTAAAATTTCTTTCGCGGCCTTGGCGGGGTTATCCGCCTGACTAATGGGCCGGCCAATCACCAAATGGGTGGCGCCCTTATCTATGGCCTCTTTCGGGGTCGTGATCCGTTTTTGATCACCAATCTCGCTTCCCGCAGGGCGAATTCCAGGCACCATTAAAACAAAATCATTTCCACAAACTGCGCGAACGGTTTCAATCTCATGGCTTGAACAAACAATACCGTCACACCCTGCTTGCTGTGCTAATTTTGCCATTTGAATAACACGTTCACTGATTCCTTCTTTATAGCCCACATCGGAAATCGCTGTTTCATCAAGGCTTGTTAAGATGGTGACTGCCAATAATTTTGTCTGGGCAGGACAGGCTTCCTTCGCGGCTTTCATCATTTCCATTCCCCCTGCGGCATGCACGTTTATATATGCAGGTGTAAAACCGTTTGTTACGGCACGAATGGCGCTGGCTACGGTATTGGGAATATCATGATATTTTAAATCCAGAAAAATTGGCATATTGGGGTAGGCAGTTTGAATTTTCTTTAACCCTTCAAGCCCTAGAGCATTAAAAAATTCTAATCCTAATTTAATGCCTAATCCTTCCCCCGTAATTTGCGCACACAGTTTTAATGCCGCGTCTATATCGGGCTTATCAATCGCACAATATATAATTGGGGTCTTACTCATCGTCTTCATCATCCATATCTATCACAGAAGGGGCAGGTTCTATCTTCTTCTGTTGAGCCAGAGACTCGGTTAATTTTTCATTGGCTTCATTAATATCTTTTTCCATTTGTTTATTTTCACGCTTTAAACGGCGCCGCTCTGCGCGGGTTTTGCCCATGCCGAGCCATGCCATAAACGCGCCGAGTAAAAACCCTGCTCCTAAAAAGGCGAGCACAACAAAATAAAGCGGCAATTCGGTCGGTTTGTGAAACGGACTCCATGTTAAGGTAACAGGGTCAGGGTTGGCCACCGCAAATAAAACAGCCCCCACGATAATCGGGAGGGCTATAATCCAACGCAAAAGAGACATTTATAAATTTCCAGTTTGAAAATTATTAGTGGGAAAGCGGATTATAAAAATTATCTTCTTTTGATTTTAAATCATCGCCTTCTTCATTCAATTTTTCACGTAAGGCCTTTCCCGTTTTGAAAAAGGGGAGACGCTTGGCTTCAACATGAACAGTTTCACCTGTCCGTGGGTTGCGACCAACACGGGCATCGCGGTGTTTAACAGAAAAGGCTCCAAACCCACGCAGCTCTACACGGTCGCCTTTGGCCATGGCGCTAGTGATTTCGTTGAAAACGGTATCCACAATCTTCTCGATATCGCGCAAGAATAAATGCGGGTTACGCTCTGCCAGTTTTTGTATGAGTTCAGATTTTGTCATTGCTGACTCTCCATCTCGTTAAGTTAAACACGAATACCTTAAATGACCCTATGCTTAATGATGACGTAAAGCAGGGGGGTACGTCAAGGAAAAGATTCTTTAATCCTTTGAAAATGCAGGGTTTTTTGAATCATGCGAATTTTCGTTATGGACGTGAAAATGACAGATTTTAAGCTTGAAGAAGCCAAACACCTTGACAAATTAGGAATAATTTCTTATTATAGAGGGAATTTACAGAATTTTTGTGCCTTTTTACTGTTTCAATTCTGTGGGTTCGTGGTTGTGGACCCCCACCCCCTCATTTAGACGGAACAAACTAAAGACGGGGGGTTTTTGTAAATAATAACAGGGTGTTACAGATTAAAAAAAACCGCTCCGTGAATGAACAAGGAGCGGTTTTATTATTTTTTTATGGGGCTGTAGCAGATTTACTCAGCCTGAGAGGCTTTTAACAAACCTTATTCAGCATCATCGGCTTTTGCGTCTGCTTTTTTTGCTGCCTTTTTGGCAGGTGCTTTTTTCGCAGCCGCTTTTTTTGCTTTTGGTTTTTCTTCTTCGGCAGGTTCAGCTGCTTTTGAGCTGCTTAATGCTGCACCCAGAATATCACCAAGAGAGGCGCCAGATTCAGTTGAACCGAAGGTCTCAAGCGCTTGCTTGTCCTCGTCGATTTCACGCGCCTTGATAGACAATGTGACTTTACGGTTTTTCTGGTCAACAGACAGAATTTTCGCATCGACTTTTTCGCCAACGGCAAAACGGTCTGTGCGTTGTTCTGAACGCTCACGGGAAAGGTCGGCTTTTTTGATAACGCCTGTGACACCATCGTTTACAGTGACTTCAACAACTGTTGCAGTAACGTTTGAAACGGTACAGGTGACAACTGCGCCTTTGGCCATGCCTTTCATCGCGCCTTCAAAAGGATCGTCGGTCAGCTGTTTAATGCCGAGGGCGACGCGCTCTTTTTCAGGGTCAATGTCGAGGATTTTAACCTTCACTTTTTCACCTTTTTTGTAGGCTTTTAAAGCGTCTTCGGTTTGATCTTCCCAAGAGATATCAGACAAATGAACCATGCCGTCAATGTCGGCGTCTACAGCAACGAACAGACCAAATTCGGTCACGTTGTTGATTTCGCCTTCTAGGACATCGCCAACTTTGTGTTTATCGCCAAAGCTTGCCCATGGGTTGTCTTGACATTGCTTGATACCCAAAGAGATACGGCGTTTGTCCATGTCGACTTCCAAGACCATAACTTCAACTTCTTCAGAAGTAGAAATAATTTGTCCTGGGTGTACGTTCTTCTTCGTCCATGACATTTCAGAAACGTGAACAAGACCTTCGATACCGTCTTCAAGCTCTACGAAAGCACCATAGTCTGTGATGTTGGTCACACGGCCTTTGAAGATGCCTTTGATTGGGTATTTGGAAATCACACCTTCCCATGGGTCGGTTTCAAGTTGTTTCATACCCAATGAGATACGTCCTGTTTCTTGGTTGAAACGAATGATTTGGACATCAATCGTTTGACCAACTTGCAAGACTTCTGATGGGTGATTAACACGTTTCCAAGATACGTCTGTGACGTGCAATAGACCGTCTACACCACCAAGGTCGATAAATGCACCGTAATCTGTGATGTTTTTGACAATCCCTTGAACAACAGAACCTTCTTTGATGGTGTCCATCATGTCGGATTTTGCTTCTTCACGGCTTTCCTCAAGAACGGCACGGCGTGATACAACAATGTTGCCACGTTGACGATCCATTTTCAAAATGTGGAAAGGTTGGGGTGTGCCCATTAATGGGGAAACATCGCGTACAGGGCGAATATCTACTTGTGATCCTGGCAAGAACGCAACTGCGCCGCCAAGGTCAACAGTGAAACCACCTTTAACGCGGCCAAAGATGATACCTGTTACGCGTTCATTTTTCTTATGGGATGCTTCCATCTCGAACCAGGCTTCCTCACGGCGCGCCTTTTCACGGGATAGAACGGTTTCACCATTTCTGTCTTCCATACGGTCGACAAAAACATCGACTTCATCACCCACACGAATTTCTGGATCTTGTCCAGGGGTGCTGAATTCACGAAGAGAAACACGCCCTTCGGATTTAAGACCGACGTCAATGATGACGGCATCGTTTTGTACTTCAATAATTCTGCCTTTAACAACAGACCCTTGTTGGGCCTGATGGGTCATAGATTCCTCTAAAAGAGCGGCAAACTCTTTTGATTCAACTCTATCTTTTATAGTCTTAGCTGCTTGAGCCATCGTTAATACCTTCTTTCATCAATCAATTTGATTAATGAACTTTCTTTAGTTTGAATTTATGAATTGAAGGAAAACGTTTTCTGGCTCTCGCCTGCCTCCAACAACTCACGTTATAGTTTTGGAGACATACGTCTAGATCAGGGTTTGTGGCCGATAATGTTAAGAGCTTCGTCAAAAACTTCCTGAGGAGTCATATCTGAAGTGTCTATCACTATGGCGTTGTTATGGGGTGTTAGATGTTCGTTTAAGCGAACACTGTCCCGTTCATCCCGTTCTTGCATTTCTGCCAAAACTGAGGCGTTTGTAGCGTTTATACCGCGAGATTGCAACTCTTTATGCCGTCTTTGTGCTCTTTTTTCGAGGGAGGCCGTGACAAAAAGCTTAATATCCGCGTCTGGGCAGATGACTGTGCCAATATCACGGCCATCTAAAACAGCTCCTTTGACCGCTTTTTTTGCAAAATTTCTTTGAAAATCAATAAGATATGCACGGACTTCGGGAATTTGGGCAACAATAGAAGCCATGGATCCTACATCGTCGTTTCTTAATAGGGAATCATCGTATTTTTCGTCTAAATTGGTACTTAAAGCCTTCGCGCAATTAATAATGGCGGCAATATCGTCGGATTTTACGTTGTTTTGAATAACTTTGAGCGCTACACGCCGGTAAAGCGCACCAGTATCTAAAAAATCAAATCCTAGATATTCGGCGAGTTTTTTGGCTAGCGAGCCTTTTCCGCTCGCTGCGGGGCCATCTATTGCGATGATTAGCTTTCGAGATAAAGTCATGACATTGTATTTAACGCCTAGAGACGTTAAAGAAAAGCGATGAAACAATTTTTCCTCATTTTAACATTTTTTCTTGGGGCGTGTGGTACGGCGGCGGGGCTTAATTTAGGGCAATATCCAGATCCTGATGCATCGCCACAAAAATTTATATTATGCCACGGGTATGGGTGTTCTTACCCTTCTTTGACCAATTTTACTAAGCCAGAGTGGAAGAAGATTCAAAAGATTTTTAAGAAAAAATCAAAAACGCCGCAGGCTGAACGTCAAAAGATTGCTAAGGCCATTGCCTTGATGGAAAAATATATGGGGGAAGCTGTTGGAACGAAGATAGACCTTCCTAAAGCACCTTTGTCGCGCCAATCTGTTTATGAACTGGATTGTATTGATGAAACCGTCAATACCACAAAATATTTGAAGTTTTTGCAGGATGATGGATTGTTAAAATTTCATACGGTTGGACATCCCGTTTACAAAGGTTTGATGTTTAATGGAGTCTATCCCCATAACAGCGCAAGTGTTGTAGAAATGGCCACGGGTCAAGTGTATGTGATTGATAGTTATATTTACGGCAATGGTGAAGAACCAAATGTTAGGGAACTAGAGAATTGGAAACAATATCGCGTTGAAGATTTAGAAAAGGCACATAATTTAACATCTTCTACTGCTGAAAATTTTAAGCCGTAATGGTCATTCCCAAATCATTCATTAACGGTACAAATGTTGGAAAACTGGTTTGTATAGGTGTTCCATCATCTATGTGAACGGATTGATTCGTAACGCTTCCTAAAATCAGAAAACTCATGGCAATGCGGTGATCAAGGGCAGTCTTGATTTCCACTCCTCCTTTTGGTGGTTGTCCATTACCATATATTGTTAGGCTTGATTCTCCCATTTCTAAATTGACGCCGCAAGATTTTAAACCCTCATACATCATTAAAAGACGGTCGCTTTCTTTGACACGAAGTTCTTCCAACCCTGTCATGGTTGTTGTTCCTTCAGCAAGGCTTGCGGCTATGGCAAGAATAGGAAATTCGTCAATCATGCTGGGTACACGTGAGGCAGGAACATTAATTCCTTTAAGAGTGTTTGAGCCTTTGACGGTTAAATCAGCAACTTTTTCGCCTGATTCAATGCGTTCGTTTTCAAAACTAATATCCGCTCCCATTTCAATGAGGGTCGTATAAATTCCACTACGTCTGTCATTCATCAGAACATTATTCATACGGATTTCTGACCCTTTGTTTAAAAGGGCGGCTACTGTTGGAAAGGCTGCAGAACTAGGATCAGCGGGAACATGAACTGTTGTTGCTGTTAAATCTTTTTGGCCCGTGACATGGATGGCTTGCGCGCCATTTTGCAAATTTTCTATTTCAACAGGCACCCCGAAAGCGCGTAGCATATTTTCGGTATGATCGCGGGTTGGCGTTTCTTCAATAACGGTTGTTGTCCCTTTTGCAGATAATCCTGCGAGCATGACTGCAGATTTAACCTGAGCACTTGCGACAGGAAGTTTGTAGGTAATGGCTAGAGCATCTTTAGGACCACTTAAACTTAAAGGAAGCAGACCGCCTTCGCGTGCTACAATTTTTGCACCCATCATCTCTAAAGGGATAATCACACGGTTCATCGGGCGTTTGGTGAGTGATGCGTCCCCTGTAAATTGGGCTGTAATATTATGGCCACCGACAAGCCCCATCAAAAGGCGGGTGGATGTGCCACTATTGCCCATCTCAAGGACGGTATCAGGTTCTTTCAAGCCACCAATTCCGACGCCATGACAATGCCAAATACCGTCATTATCTTTGTAGATATCTGCTCCCATGGTGCGCATGGCTTGCGCAGTATGAATAACATCTTCCCCTTCTAAAAGACCATGAATGATGGTTTCACCGATAGCTATTCCTCCAAACATGAGCGAACGATGAGAGATAGATTTATCTCCAGGTATGATAGATACACCGCGTAAAGCGCCAGATTTTGAAGAGGATAGTTTTTGCGTGCTCATAGCGCATAGTTATAAGCGGGCATTAAAAACGGAGCAAGTTAAAATAAAAAGATCAGACTCTAAAGCTTTCAAGAGAGCCATTATATTCACTGGCAAACTTCCAGAAATCGTCTTTCGGAATGGGTTTGGAATAGCGGAAGCCTTGCACTTCGTCGCATCCATGTTCAATCAAAAATCTTTCATGTTCATAGGTTTCCACGCCTTCGGCGATAACACTAAGATTTAAAGAATGACCTAGATTAATGATAGTTTTGGCAATCGCCGCATCATCGTTGTTGGTAAGGGCATTTCGGATGAAAGATTGGTCAATTTTTAGGCGATCAATATTGAATTGACGCAAATAGGATAGGGACGAATACCCCGTACCAAAATCATCAATGGCTAGTTCTACCCCTAATTTGTGCAATTTGTGCAACGTGTCTAGCGCAATGCTAATATCATCCATGAAGACACTTTCAGTCACTTCCAGTTCTAAAAGTTCAGGCTTAACACCAGTTTTTTTCAAAACTTCTTTTGTGTATTCAACCAGATCACCTTGGAAGAATTGTGCCCCAGAAACATTGACGGCAATTCTTATATTTTTTCCTGCATCATGCCATTTTTTTGCGGTACGGCAGGCTTCTTTCATAACCCAAGAGCCGATAGGAACAATAAGCCCAGATTGTTCGGCAATAGGGATGAATTCAGCAGGAGAAATGTAAGAACCACCTTCTTTGCTGTTATCTTTTTTCCACCATCTTAAAAGGGCTTCAGCGCCAATAATTTGTCCTGTTCTCAGATCAAATTGTGGTTGATAGAAAATATCTAGATCTTCATTTTCAAGAGCATCTCTTAAGTCGCGCAAGAGCTGGAATCTTTGTTGAACAACTTTATCAAAATCTTCGGAATATTCGCGGATACGGTCGCGTCCTTCTTCTTTGGCGCGGTTCAAGGCAATATCTGCATTCTTAAGAACATCGTTGGGGTCTTTACCATCGTCGGGATAAGTGGCAACGCCAATAGATGTTCTAATTTGAAAACTTTCGTTAAACACTTTAAACGGCTCAGCCTTAATAATACTTGCAACTTTTGCTCCAACGTCGCGCGCTGTATTTAGGTCTGTATTTAGAGGCATTGTAACAGCAAATTCATCCTCTCCTGCCCGCGCTACGACCGCGCCTTCGGGAAGAGAGGCGCGCAAGCGTTTTGCAACACCGCGCAAAATCGCATCGCCTACGCTATGCCCCATGGAATCATTAATATCTTTGAAATGATCAAGATCAAGCGTTACAACGGCAAACCGTTTCGTACTTTCATCTTCCCCTGCAAAGGCTTGTTCGGTTAATTTTTGAACAAATAGCGTTCTATTCGGTAGACCCGTTAGTTGGTCAAAATAGGCGAGCTTATGAATCTTATCTTCTGCCGCAGCGCGGACCTGCTGCATACTTTCGGCATTTTTACGAATAAGACTTTGTGCAATTTCGATCGCTCCACCAATTTCATCTTTTGGATTGAAAGGAGAATCCTGAATTCTGGGATTTTCAGGATTTTGCTGGGCGATAATTAGATTATTTCGCATGAACAAAATAGGTTCAAGCAACCAATGTCCAAGTGCAATCATCAAAACAGTCGTAACAAAAGCAGACAGTAGTAAAAGAATAACGATATTTTGTCTGACATAAGAAACGATCGCAGGATCAACATTTTGAGAATTTAATCGTGCTACAATAATGTAACTTTTTCTTAAGTCATTGGGACGGTACACAACCTCGTAAGAACCACCATCGAATGAGCGATACGTTCTAGAAAGACTATCTTGATTCAGCATCATGATTGAAACGGGTTCACCATAGCTTCCCAAATTTAGAAGATCGCTAGAGTAAATGGTAAGCCCGTTGACAATCGTTGAAGAAATCAAGCGATTGGCTCTATCACTCTCTAAGGGGGAGTCATAAAGACTAGAGGGTGTTTCAAGAAGGGGAGCGATAGCCGAACGTCCTACTTCACGAAGATCATTTAATAATCTTTGTTCTTCTTGGCGTACTGTTAAAGACAGAATAAGGATTTGAACAATTAAAATGGTTAAGAACACAACGCTAGCAATGCGCCAACTCAGACGGCTCTTCCATATTTGAGTTGCAGCCGAGCGCTGAAGCGTCGCAACTTTGAAGGAGTTTGTTGCGGATAGGTTTTTCTTTTTCTTAAAAGTGCTGTTTTGTTGGGATAATGACGAGAAAAAAGACAGCACAAAGTTGCTAAATGACACTCTATTCTCCCCCATTTTTTTGCTCAATTAAGAAACGACCAAATCACTCTTTTACATGCTAATCATAGAGCAAAACAGTTAATAAGGTCTTTAAAGAACCCGTCGAACGACGATTTTCATGTCCATGATAATATACTAATCCTTTGAAATAAATAGATTTTTTATGATAGGAAAAATTTAAATAAAATTTTATTTATCGGGGCTTTTTTGGTCTTCAAAAACCAATTTTCCACCATTTTTGATATTTCTGTAAAAACAGGATTTTTGTCCAGTATGACAGGCCCCTTGGCCTTTTTGCTCGACCAATAAAAGGAGAGCATCTTGGTCGCAATCAATTTTAATTTCCTTAATAATTTGTATGGCGCCGCTCGTTGAACCTTTATGCCAAAGTGATTGTCGGGAACGACTCCAATAATGCGCCTCACCTGTTGCTAAGGTTTTTTCAAATGCTTCCTGATTCATCCAGGCCAGCATCAGAACTTCTTTAGTTTGAAAATCTTGTGCGATGGCAGCAACTAATCCGTCGTTATCAAATTTTAATTGAAGATCCGTTGTTTGGTCTGTGGATGTCATACAATACTCCACGGAAGAGTTTTCTGACCAAGACCAATGTTAAGGGGGATGACGTCACCATCAGATGTTTTAAGGGTGTCCACTTGGTTATCTTTTTTCTCTAAAGTAAATGTCTTCTTTGCAGGAGGGAGGCCATAAAATTTGGGGCCGTTGAGACATAAAAAGTTTTTGAAAGCATCAATGTTGTGTTCACCCAAATCAAAAGCTTGTGCGTAAAGCTGCGGCGCAATCAGTCCTGTAAAACATCCTGCGGCGCAGCCACAATCAGTAGCTTTGGCTGTATGCGGCGCACTATCTGTTCCTGCAAAGAATTTTGAATGCCCTGATGTGGCCGCTGCTAATAAAGATTTTTTATCTTTTTCGAATTTTACAAGGGGCAAGCAATAGAGATGATATTTTAATCCCTGCAATAAATCAGCGACTGTATAAAGAAGATGTTGCGGTGTTATAGTCGCTGCTAAGTTGTTATCAGTGTTTTTTACAAATTCAACCGCAGTTTTGGTTGTGATATGTTCACAGACAATTTTTAATTTTGGAAATTTCTCTATTAATTTGGGCATTTTGTTTTTGTAAAAATAATCTTCGGCATTACTGTCTTGCCCAAAATATTCTTCACCTTTTAGGCCGTGTTCCTCTCCATGAATGTTTAAAACAACACCCGCTTCTTCCATTGCGGCAAAAACGCCATTTGTCATGTATGTTTCCAAGCTTGCACCAAAATCAGCGTTGGTTGTGCCGTGAGGTGGGTAGTATTTACAGGCACGCAAAAGACCAAGTTTTGCGCCTTCTATAATCATTTTTGGTGTTGTGTCTTTGGTTAAATATAATGGGATAATGATATCCTGAAAGCTATCTCCACCTGCATCTTTCAAGTCGTTTAAATAATTTTCGATCGTCCAATAATCTGAAGTGTTTTTACCACTTACATGCGAGACAGGTGGTTTGGTGTTTGGCATTGCGAGTACGCCACAAACACCCATGGCAACGTGCGCTTTGATATATTCTGCCATAGGTGTTCGTTGTCTGAAATGAACGTGAAGGTCGTACCATTGGGGCAGAGTGAATTTCATTTTACTTTATCATCTCCATAAAGCGCTGACGTATTTCTGCATCTTTTTTAAATAATCCTGTAAAGTGTGATGTTACTGTTGAGGAGCAAGATTTATTCACGCCGCGTGTACTCATACATTGATGATTGGCATCAATCATGACCGCAGCCCCTTTGGCTTCTAGTGTATCTGAAATAATATCAGCGATTTCTCGTGTCATATTTTCTTGTGACGTAAGACGTTTGGCGTAGATATCAACAATACGCGCTAGCTTGCTAATCCCAACAATTTTTTTATCGGGCCAGTAGGCAACATGCGCTTTACCTATAATCGGAGCAATGTGATGTTCGCAGTGTGAAACAAATTCAATATCTTTGACCAAAACCATGTCATCATAACCTTCAATATCCTCAAAGGTTTTTTGGAGTTCTTTGGCAGGGTCTTGAGTATAGCCAGAAAAAAATTCTTCAAAGGCACGGGTATAACGCGCAGGGGTCTCTAATAATCCTGCACGGTTTGGGTCATCACCTGCCCAGCGCAACAAAACTTCAACGGCGGCTTCTGCCTCTTTTCGTGTTGGTTTGGTTACAGGTGTTTTAGGTTTAAATTTTTCAACGCTCATGCTCAATCTATGCTATAATTAACTAAATCTAACGCTTTATGACGGAAAAATGCTTATGGCTCAAGACATAAAACATAATAAATCGTGCGGATGCGGTTGTTCTTGCAGTTGCTGCACTTGTGAAAAGTGTGACTGTTGTCACGGTTGCAGTAAAGACTGCTCTTGCGGTTGTTGCGCATAAACCTATAATCTCCTCCATTATGAATTGAATAAGGAGCACAGTGTTGTGGCTGTGTGTGTTTTGTGTCTGATATTAAGCTTTATAACTCTTTAACCCGCCGGAAAGAGGAATTTACCCCTCTTGATCCTTCAAACGTACGTATGTACGCGTGTGGACCTACGGTTTATAACTATGCTCACATTGGCAATGCCCGCATGGCAGTGGTCTTTGATGTCTGGGCGCGACTTCTAAGGCATGTATACCCCAAAGTCACTTACGCTTCGAATATCACAGATGTTGAGGATAAAATCATGCTTGCTGCTGAGGAAGCAGGTGTTTCTATCTCCGAAATCACTGAAAAATATACCCGTATTTATAATGAGGATATGGCCAGTCTAGGGGTTCATAAGCCAAATATTCAGCCCAAAGCCACCGACCATATTCAGGAAATGATTGACCAGATTACAGCTTTAATTGAGCGCGGTCATGCATACGAAGCTGAGGGGCATGTGTTGTTTCATGTGCCGTCTGATCCCTCCTACGGGGCGCTTTCAGGGCGTAGTCGTGACGAACAGGTCGCAGGGGCACGCGTCGAAATCGCTCCGTATAAGAAAGATCCTGCGGATTTTGTGTTGTGGAAGCCCAGTACACCTGACCAGCCAGGATGGGATAGTCCCTGGGGTGTAGGACGCCCAGGGTGGCATATTGAATGTTCTGCTATGGCTGAAAAGCATTTAGGCCTTCCATTTGATATTCATGGCGGCGGGGCGGATTTAAAGTTTCCTCACCATGAAAACGAAATTGCTCAGAGCTGCTGCGCCAACGATAAACAAGAAGAACCAGATAGTTTTGCAAAATACTGGGTCCATAACGGATTTGTCACCGTAGAAGGTGAAAAAATGTCCAAATCTTTGGGTAATTTCTTGCTCGTCCATGATCTTATCGATCAGTATGATGGGGAAGTGCTGCGCTTGACCCTTTTAAGTGCCCATTATAGGCAACCTTTGGATTGGAGCGAACAGGTTCTTCGTCAAAATAAAATTTTGCTTGATAAACTTTATCAAAAACTTCTTGATTTAAAAGATGTGGATGTAAACTCAAAAGAAGTTCCAGTCCCCGTTTTAAATGCACTCTGTGATGACTTGAATACGCCCTTGGTTTTGGCTGAAATTAACAAATTACTGAAAGAAAAAGAGGGGGTGGAGCTCAAAGCTGCGCTTCTGGCTATTGGCCATTTAATTGGTATTCTTCAACAAGATCCAGAAGATTGGTTTGGTGATGCAGAAGACGGGTTTTTGGATGAAGATGTTGTAAAGATTGAATCTCTTATTGCGGATCGTATTGAGGCCAAAGACAATAAAGACTTCTTGCGCGCCGATGAAATCCGGGATGAATTGCTAGAAATGGGTGTTGAAATCAAGGATACCCGTGAAGGGACAAGCTGGCAAAAGAAGGCTTAATCAATTAACCCGCATAGATGGTTTTTACAAAGAAATAGGCGTTGGCTGGGATAGCGGCAAATTCCCCAGAGCTACCAACGATCTGCACGCATACAGCATCGTGATTATCTATATTGGCTCCGTCAATGAAGTTTGGACTTGTGGCTATTGGGGTGGCCGTGGTTAATTTATTGGCCAGTAGCGTTGTGTCATTTGCAACAGGGATAGGGTCATTCAGATTGGTAACAACATTGGAATTTACATTCAACTGACGGCAAATTTGTTCATTGATATTGGGCAAAATCATTGTGATATCATAATAATTCTGTGACCCATTACCCAGAATAGGCAAATTTCCTGTATAGACCCAATCTTCACCATTATTGGCGCCTTGCGGCGGTGTAAACCAGTTTAGAGAACCGCCACTTAAGGCGAAAACTTTACAATCATCCGTCGAGCAAGATGCTAGGGTGTAGCCCGCGACGGCTGAGTTTTCAAAGCTAATTTCGGTTTCATCAAACCCGCGTAATAGCAATTTTTGGACAGCTAGAGTAACTGCTTCGGCCTGCTCTAGTATTTCCGAAGCAATCACTTGAGATTGCTGTTCTGTAATGGTGTTTGACCCAACACGGCTTCCCCGTGAAACCGCATAAGACAGTGCGGCCAGTAAGACGATGGCAATAAGAATATAAAAAAATACAGAGCCTTTTTGTGAAGAAGCTGAAGATGCGGTCTTTATCATAGTGGTATTTTATCTGAAAAATTAAAGATACGGCGCAAAATCTTTCATATTTGATTTTGGAATGTGGACAGAGAGTTTTCGAATACCTTGTGTATAGAGCGTCAAAAGGACATCGCGTCGGGATCCAATTTCAATATTGTCCATGACGCCAATTCCTAAAATAGGGCGTTCCAGAGCGCTGCCACTGTTGTAAAGAGCCAGAACTTCTTCGTACTTTTCTTTTTCTATTTCAGGAAGTTGGGCGGCAGAGCGTATTTTTCCTTCAGGAGTTAACCATTCAAAGCTAAACAGTGATATTTTCCAACTTTGTAAAATAGCATCCAAATTAACCTCAATGGTTTGATATTTATCTTCCCGACCCTTAATGGACGGGTTGTTGATGAGAGAAAAATGATCGGTTTTTAGATCATGGGACATGTGATTCTTGTATCTTGCGTCATTTAGAGGTTCGTGCCACTTTATACCCTTAATTTATCCTCTAAAGAGATAAACAAAACGTTAAGAAATTGATGAAATGATGAGCCAAAATCCAAAATATTCGCCTGAAATTATTAAAGTAGACAATGATGTCGATGAAGTGGTTTGTGATGGCGGTGGTGGACCGATGGGGCATCCTCAGGTTTGGTATAGTTTTGATGGCTGTGCTGAAGTTTCATGTCATTATTGCGGGCGAAAATTTATTAAAAAACCTGACTAATTGGCCGTTTTAGTAAGATTCCTTGTAACTCTCTTTCTATTTTGATAAAATGATGGAGTAGGTGCTGCAGTGGCGGGCCTGCATAGTATTGATTTTGCTTACTAATAAGGAGATCGCTATGACGACAAGACTATCCCTATTTGATAGCCCGATGTTTTTGGGCTTTGACCATTTCGAAGAAACATTTAACCGTTTGCGTAAAAGTGGATCCGATGGTTACCCCCCGTATAATATAGAACAAATTCATGAGAACGGCTTAAGGATTACTTTGGCCGTGGCAGGGTTCACCATGAATGATTTGGATGTTGAGATTGAAAAAAATCAACTGACCATTCGTGGTCGCCAAGAAGAGGAAGAAGGACGCCTATATCTCCACCGTGGTATTGCAGGCCGCCAATTTCAACGTAGCTTCGTTCTTGCAGATGGAATTGAAGTGTTAGGTGCTTCTCTGGATAATGGTTTGCTGCATATTGATATGCAGAGAAAAGAGCCTGAATCAACAGCCCGTAAGATTGAAATTTCAGGTAAATCTGCCTTGATCAATGGCAATTCTTCTTCGGCTCAAGCCATTGATGTGGAGACACAGAGTTCAAAGAAAAAATAAATTTTAAGAACATATTCATCAATTATGCGTTATAATATGATTTGAAGGTGAACATATGGATCATAAATCAATAGATGAAGAAAAAACGCTAGAGCTTTTGAAAGAGCTTTCTGTCCAGGATTTTCTGGATGTAGGGCTTCATCAGGTGGCTTATATTAAGTGCACAAAAGACCACAGCTATTCTGTTCATGCTGCTGATGGTTCGCAAATTTCTGTGATGGATTCTTATGATACGGCCATTGCGGCCATTCGTGTGAATGATCTTTTCCCTGTGACGGTTCACTAATATTCTTTGAGCAAAATTAAGATTGTAATAAAGCCAACTTTTATGTTGGCTTTATTTTTTTGTATCTAAAATAAAAATCTATGCGGCAAGTTTGTGATAATTTATTTCTTTTAAAATTTGTCTAATTTCATCTTTATCTGTTGCTGTACGCAATTTATCACAGAAACTGATGTCTCTAAAAAACCGTGTGACTTTGGCTAGACGCTGAAGATGGACAGAACCTTCGTGATCGGGTGAGAGAATAAGACACAATAAATCAACAGGCTCTCCATCATTGGCGTTGAAATCAACACTTTGCGACAATTTGGAATAAATAATCATAGGATGTGTTAGGCGCGGAAGGCGCATGTGGGCAATAGCAACACCATTGCCTATTCCTGAATTCTCTCTTTTTTCTTGTTCCAGAAGATGGCCTAGAATAAATCTTTCTGGTGTTCCAATCAAGCGATGAACATGCGTCGATAATTTTTGAAAAACGCTTTTGACGTTGGATGCTTTTAATTCTGGAATAATAGAATCAGAATTTAATGTACTCATTTCGTTGGTCATTGTTTTCCCCTTCAAAGCCAATCTGATCTGTGCCTTCTTATAATAGCTGTCATGCAAAAATAACAAGCATTTTTTCTGCTTTTTTTGCACAAAAAATAAAAAAACCTCTGACATTTTTTATAAGTGCAGAGGTTTTAATATAAATAAGTTAATAATTCATGAATAAAGGATATTACATCCTTTCGGATGGCGTTTTAGCCATTTACAGCCTTTTTGTTAAAGGCTGATTCATTGCCTTCGGGGTCAACCCATCCAATATTTCCATCTGTACGACGATAAATCATATTCAGGCCGTCATGATGGGCATTGCGGAAAAGAAGAGCATTTTCACCAGACAAATCCAAACGCATAACGGCTTCAGAAACGCTCATAGTTTGGATATTTGTAACCATATCGGCGACAACCATAGGCTCGTGTTTTTCTGGTTCGTCATGTGATTCAGGCTCTGGAGAGAGCACATAATTTTGTGCAGGAATGACATTGTCTTCTTCCAGGCGTTCATGGTGGTCTCTCAGACGTTTTTTATAGCGCCGTAATTGTTTGGCCACTTTTTCACTGGCGGCATCAAAAGAAGCATAAGGGTCTGTGTCTTGTGCATCGGCAACCACCATAATATCTTTACCGACCCGAATCGAAACGTGACTCTTGGTAAAGGCATGGCCTTCTGGAGACAGGGTGATCGTGGCGTCAATCGCCCGATTAAAATACTTTTGATTGATGTCCTCAATTTTGTCTGTGATATGGGCGCGTAAAGCGTCTCCCAAATCCATTTGTTTTCCATTGATAGAAAGCTGCATGGTTTTTTACCTTTTTGCTAGATTTATATTGTAAAAGGGAGATATGGCAGCTATGGCCACATTCCCAAACGGTGAAACATCGTCTATGATGTGCATGGTTTTATTATAGCATTTTTTAGGGCAAAAAGTGAAGGCGAAACGCGAAAAATGATGAATAAAAAGATAGGAATATTTGATTCAGGCTTGGGCGGTCTGTACGTGGCGCGGGCTATTAAAAATGCGATGCCTCAGTATGATTATGCCTATTTGGGAGATACGCTAAATGTCCCTTACGGGGGACGTTCTACAGAGGCGATCTATAAGTTGTCTGAAGCCGCCATCCGTTACTTGTTTGAACAGCAAAACTGTGAATTGGTCGTTATTGCCTGTAATACAGCCAGTGTGACCGCGCTTCGTAAGCTTCAAAAGGAGTTTCTAGTTAACGAATATCCTGAAAAGCGGATATTGGGTGTTATTGTACCGACATTGGAATCGGCCACAGAGCTTGGGGCAACCCAAATCGGCTTGATTGCGACGGAATACACTATTCGGTCAAAAATTTATGACGAGGAAATCGTCAAAATTACGCCGCGGGCGCGTATTTTTGGCCAACCAACCCCTCTTTTGGTCCCCTTGATTGAGAATCAGGGAGAAAAATACATGGATATGGTCTTGACTGACTATCTTGAGCCATTGCTAGAAAGAGGGCTTGATAGCCTTATTTTGGGGTGTACGCATTATATTGCCATTAAAGACCGTGTACGTGAAATAACCCGTCATCGTGTACGTATTTTATCGCAGGATGAAATTATTCCACCAAAATTAAAGGATTATTTGGCGCGCCATCCCGAAATGGATAAAAAACTTTCGCAAAACGGGACATTTAACATCTTTGCCACAGACGTGAATCCCAGTTTCATGAAAAATGTTCAAAAACTGATGGGGGATGAGGTGCGTCCTCAACGGGCAGTTTATGATTTTGCCTGATTCTTTTTCTGCCTGCGCCGCTGGACAGATGAAGGAATGCGCAGCGATTCCCTGTATTTCGCAACCGTGCGGCGGGCAATATCGATATTTTCACTCTTTAGAATTTCAACGATCTTATCATCAGATAAAACTTTGCTTGGGTTTTCCTCATCAATCAGGGTTTGAATACGGGCCCTGATTGTTTCTGAAGAATGGGACGTGCCATCTTCACTGACAAGAGCCGTTGAGAAAAAGTATTTTAATTCAAAAATACCACGCGGTGTTCCGATATATTTATTGTTGGTTACGCGGCTTACGGTGCTTTCATGCATTTCTATTTCTTGAGCAATATCTTTTAAGGTAAGGGGTTTTAAAAATTCAATCCCGTAATTAAAAAACGCATCTTGTTGTTCAATAATTTCTGAAGCAACTTTTAAAATAGTTTGTGCTCGCTGATCGAGAGAACGAATTAACCAATTTGCTGAAGATAATTTATTCGATAAATATTCTTTGTCTTTTTTTTGTGTCGCGCTATTGGCTACTTGTTTATAATATTCGTTATTAATTAAAACTTTGGGAAGCGTATCGTTATTGAGTTCAACGCGCCATCCGCCCCCTAAATGTTTTGGCAGTTTTTTCATTAAAACATCAGGAACGGCGGTTTGGACAACAATATGCTCAAAATCTGCGGCAGGCTTGGGGTTTAGGCTTCTGATGTCGTTTATAATATCTTGTAAATACGTCTCGTTAACGTCACAAAGTTCCGCCAGTTTTTTGAAATTGTGATCTGCTAATAATTTTAAATTTTCAAGCAAAGTTTTTGTTGGTTTATCAAGTTTGTTTTGTTCTTCTAATTGAAGCCGCAAACATTCTTCAAGATCACGGGCAAAAATTCCTGTGGGGTCGAACTGTTTCATAACATCTAAAAGACGTCCAATGCGTTCAACGGAACACCCTAATTGTTCAGATAAATCTGTTACACTCGCCCGTAAATATCCTGCTTCATCCAGATGGTCTATAAGAAGGGCGGCAATCATTTGATCTCGTGGATCATCAAAACTGACATGGACTTGCTCTAGCAAATGATCCCGAAGTGTTTCAGGTTTGCTCATTGAATTTTCAAAAGCATTGTCCAGTTTATCAAAACTGGCGGAGCCGCCAGATCCCATATCGGCCATCGCTGTACCTGCGTCAAAATCCTCGCTAGGTGCTTCTGCTTTTTCTTCTCTGGTATTTTCTAGAGCGCTAGATTCACTAGGTTCTGTGTCCTTTTTCTCTAACAATGGGTTTTCTGCGATTTCTTCTTCAATAAATTCAGCAATTTCCTGATTGTTGAGTTGAAGAAGTTTGATCGCCTGCTGCAATTGCGGCGTCATCACCAAATTTTGAGATTGCTTAAGATCTAACCGTTGAGAAATTTCATTCATACAAATATTTTACCACGGCAAGAAGAATATGGAATAACGAAAGTTATAAAAGAAAATTGTCGCCCAGATAGATTCGGCGTACTTCTTCATGGTTAATGATTTCGTCAGGCGTTCCTTCCATTAAAACGCGGCCATCATGCAGAATATAAGCACGGTCAACAATGTCCAAACAATCCCTTACATTGTGATCTGTAATAAGGACGCCAATATTTTTAGTTTTTAAATATTTGATGAGTGTCCGAATATCACCAACAGCTATAGGATCAATTCCTGCCAAAGGTTCATCCAGGAGCATGAATTGCGGGCGGCTTGCCAAGGCGCGGGCAATTTCTACACGCCGGCGCTCCCCCCCTGACAGGGCCATTGAAGGTGTCCGCCTTAAATGAGTGATAGAAAATTCAGCAAGTAATTCTTCCAATAATCTCTCTTGTTTCACCTTCGTTAAATTTTGTGCCTGAAGGACAGCGCGGATATTATCTTCAACATTTAACCCCCGGAAAATAGAAGCTTCCTGGGGGAGGTAGCCGATCCCAAGTTTGGCACGGCGGTACATAGGTAGATTGGTGATATCCTGACCGTCCAGTAGGATTGATCCGCTATTGGGCGCAATTAATCCTGTAACAATATAAAAGGATGTTGTTTTTCCTGCACCATTTGGGCCGAGTAAGGCCACAGCCTCTCCACGTTGCACATTAATGTTCACGTCGTGCAGAACAGGCCGTTTTTTATAGTGTTTGGATAAGTGAACGGCCGTTAAACCCTTTGGAACACTTTTTAACTGTCTGATGGTATCCATTTTAAACCCACAAAACCTTAAATTGCTTTACTAAACGCTAATTTTATTCCTAATGCGATAAGCAGTCCACCGCAAACTCTATCAATCCATTTGGTTAATTGAAGAAATTTTGCTTTAATTTTGGGGTGCGTTAAAACCATAGCGACAAGACTAAACCATATTCCTGTCATGACAACACAAGTTAACGCGTAAATTATTTGTATAGAAAAAGGTGTTTCTGGATTAATAAATTGCGAGAACACTGCCATAAAAAATAATGTTGCTTTGGGGTTAAGGGCATTTGTTAAAAACCCGTTCCATAAGGCTCTTAAGGGGTTCATGGTTTTTTGTTGGGCGCGTTGTGATGTGGTTTCTTCAAATCCGCGTGATTTTAAGGCGTTAAAACCAATATAAAAAAGATAAGCGGCGCCTGCATATTTAATAAGGTTGAAGAGAATAACAGATTGAGAGATTAAAACAGCGAGCCCTAAAAGCGTATAGGTCATATGAACAGATACACCCAAAGCGAACCCAATAGCCGTGATAATGCCAATTTTTCGGGAATAAAGAATAGAATTGCGTACAGCGATAACGAAGTCAGGGCCCGGGGAAGCAAGCGCCATAGTAAATATCCCTATTAATAAAAACCAGTTTAGTAAAAATCCATCCATTTTATTGCTCTTTTGCTTTTACTGTACTTTTGTCTGATCCAGGATAAAAAATACCCTTAACCCGTTTATTGTTTTCTGGAGACCCAAACATTTTGCTGACATTTGTGGTTAAATTCATTTCAGCTCGGGCGCCTTCTAATTGATTAGGACCACGTGTAATTTTCACATTTCCTTTTACTTCGGCTGTGTTATTTGCGGCATTATAAAAACCCGCATCACCTGTTAAAATTTCATCAGGCGTTTTAATTGTAACGCCACCTGCGGCATCGGCATTTTTTAAAACCTGATTACCTGATTGATCTTTTTCAAAATAGGCGGTGATTGTTTGTGCCGTTAGCGTATTTTTTTCTTGGACTATTTTTGCATGACCAATGGCCTTGGCAACGCCTTGATGGGCGTTGTATTCCATGCGTTCTTGCGCTGTGATAACCTGATCGGGTGTTGTCAGTTTTAAATCCTGCCCTGTTAAAGTGGCTAATCCTGTTTCAACATTGTAAACCGCCTTGTCCCCTGTGGCGGTACTATCGGTGTTTTTAATGCTGACATTGCCTTCGGCGGTTAATTGCCAAATTTCAACATTTCCGCTTTTTGAATCATCTTTATAATCCGCAACCAATTTGTCTGTTAAAATAATAACGTCACCTTGTTTTGCTTCGACATTTCCATTGGCTACATATTGTTTTTGGTTCTGAAGCCATTCCAATGTTTTGTCGGCAGATATCTCTACAGGGTCTTTACCATTTCCTAAATCTTGGGCGAATGACACAGGATTAAGAAAAAAAGTCAGAAGAAAAAGACTGGTGTATATTTTATTCATTGGCGCTCTCTTCATTGATTTTATTATCGTTTATATTTTCTATATTGGTAATGGTCAATTTTGCAGGGCCTTTGAAAATTAAAATGCCATTTTCGACATTTCCCTCTAATCCTGTGGCTTCTATATGAGCATCAGGGCCTGTTACGGCAACGTTTTTATCCGAAAATGCCTCACGTGTTTTCATGTCGACACGTAATTCTTCTGCAGTAAGCTCATATCCTGTTTCATGACGAATTTTTACGTCATTTTGTAAGAATAATTTTTCCGTATCCTGTTCATAAGTTCCACTTAATGCCTCTATTTGAACAGCACTGCCATTTTTCATTTTAAGATCTGCATTAGGTTTGTCCAGTTTAACAAGATTTGGATTGTTCTGGTTTTGTAAGGCACGATCTGCCGTGACGCTAACGGGCTGATTCTGGGCATCCGTGGTTTCAAACTTAGGATTCAGAAGTTCATTTTCACCAATTTCATTTTCAGATTGGGGAATGATTTCATCTTTATTGATGACAACAACTTTGTCTTCCATTTCGGGCCATGTCACAATGATGACCATCAAAATAATGGCTACTAACGGCAGAATATAACGCATATATTTCACAAACCGCGTATAACCGTGGTTAATCGAAACATTTCTTTTGTGAACGTGAAGGTCGGAAAGGCGTGGTTGCTCTGTTTGGTTCTCGGCTATGTTCATTTTTTTACAACCGTATCCATGATAGGTTTACGAGATCCCAATTTGAAGACAATCCTGTAGACGAATCAGTCCTGTTAATTTTTGATCCTGATCCAGAACAACTAAACTTGTGATGTACTGCCCAGGGGTTTTGCTCATAATATTAACGGCTTGAACAGCCAGATCGTCTTGTGCAATCGTTTTGGGCGTTGAGGTCATGACATCTTTTACAGGTTTTTCCAGTAAGGTTGGTGACATGTGACGTTTTAAGTCCCCGTCTGTAATAACACCTTCCAGTGCTTTACCATCGTTCGAAATAATCACGCAGCCTAAATTATGGGATGTCAAAAGCAAAATGGCTTGATCCATTGTTCCTTCTGAATTCATCATTGGAATATTTTGTAGAGGATGCATGACCTCGGCAACACTCAAAAGGCGTTTACCCAATTTTCCTCCTGGATGAAAAACACCAAATTGCTCGGGGGTTAGTTTCATACGTTCTAAAAGGGCGACGGCAATGGCATCACCCAATGCTAAAGTCATGGTTGTCGATGTGGTTGGCGCCAGACCATTCGGGCATGCTTCGGGCATTTGTGGCATTAAAAGTAAAATATCTGAATGCTTGGCAAGGGCACTATCCTGCTTGCTTGTCATCCCAATTAAGGGAATGCCAAAGCGGCGGGTGTATTGAATCAAATCTGAAAGTTCAGGATTTTCACCTGAATTTGAAATCATGAGAACCACGTCATGCTCTGTGACCATGCCTAAATCGCCATGACTGGCCTCTCCAGGATGAACAAAATGCGATGGTGTTCCTGTGGAGGCTAGAGTCGCTACAATTTTTTTGGCGATATGGCCGCTTTTACCAATTCCTGCAACAATCAGACGGCCACGACGCTCTCCTTTCATTTTATGGATGACGTCAATCGCTTCTGAAAAAGCACCATCAAGTGTCTGTGCCAGAGCTTTTAGACCTTCGGCTTCAACCTCAATAGTGCGCTTGCCAATATCTAAATCATTCGCTGTTTCGTTTGCCATAATTTTATTTTCTGCTGTACTCATTTTATTCCTGCTGCGGCTGTTCCCTTAATTTACTTTACTCTTCTTAATGTTGGAAAATGTCGAATTCATTCCACCCTTCCAAATCAAGCTGCGCGCGGGTTGGTAAGAAGTTAAAACACTGTTGGGCAAGCTCAAGCCGTCCCAGGGATTTCAACATCTCTTCGGTTTTATCCTTTAATTTATGAAGATAAAGTACATCGCTTGCCGCATAAGAAAGTTGATCTTGTGTTAGCTCTCCTGCACCCCAATTCGAAGATTGTTGTTGTTTATCCAAATGAACATTCAATATTTCTTTGGCTAAATCTTTAAGTCCATGGCGGTCGGTGTACGTGCGGCATAGGCGGGAAGCTATTTTGGTGCAGTAGAGAGGCGTACACTCAATATTCAAATATTCTTTCATGACGGCAACATCAAAACGTGCGAAGTGAAAAATCTTTGTGACAGCGTGATCAGTCATTAATTTTTTTAAATTTGGGGCATCATACTGACCGTCTTGGAACTGAACAATATGTGCGGTGCCATCGCCTGCAGATAGTTGAACCAGACAAAGCCTGTCTCGCTTCGGATTTAAACCCATTGTTTCTGTGTCGACGGCTACGGCAGGGCCAAACTCAATATTTGGCGCTAAATCTCCTTTGTGAAGGGTAATACTCATCTCTAATCCCTTTAATTTTTATCCTAAAAAAGCCTTGAAGTGCTTAAAAACTCTAATTTTTTGTATAGAGCACGCCTGCAAAAGTCAAAATAAATGTCGATGACCATCAAACCACTGAAATAAGACATAAATTTGTTAGTAAATGGCTTTTTAGGTTCTAATAACAATCTCTTATTTATTTTTTTACCTTTTGCGTTCACTATGGAGGGGTATTTGGCATTCTCGCCAGAGTTTCTAGAATAAAAAAGCTGTCCAGATGAAAATTCTTGTTATTGATCGTGATGAAATGACCTCGCAAATGATTGCGTCTCGGCTTGAGGCCGAAGGCCACCATATTGCTTATGAATCAGGGAAGCAGGAAGGGTTGAACCGTATTGAGAAAGAAGATTTTGATCTTATCTTTGTTGATCCGTCGCCAATGAAAGATGCGAAGGCCATGGCGCTGAATATTCGCCGTGCGTCG
>Ga0116152_10000111_pt1 | contig 61538 bp, 60 predicted proteins | sample AD_UKC119_MetaG_FD_89894 | JGI IMG/M metagenome (GOLD analysis project Ga0116152, IMG submission 89894) | Active sludge microbial communities of municipal wastewater-treating anaerobic digesters from Hong Kong - AD_UKC119_MetaG | ecosystem: Engineered > Bioreactor > Anaerobic > Digestate...
TGCCGGTACAGGTGTCGGAGTCGGTGATGGGGTCGGCACAGGTGCAGGGGTCGGAGCCGGAGTTGGCTGAAACTGGTTCTGCATCTGCTGCAGTAACTGCTGTACCAGGTGCAGTATCAGCATGGCGAGCATGCTTTCCATGCCAAAACCGCCATTACCGGAACCGCCGAATCCGTTACCGTTATTATTGCCAAAACCGTTATTGAACAGGTTGGACAGCGCAAAACCATTGGTCGCCGGACGTTGCGGACTGGCTGCCGACTGGAAGCCGTTACTTCCACGGGTATTGGTGTTCCCCGTGAAATTCGGGAAGCTGGAGAATGGCATAAGAGACTCCCTATAAGTTTTATCTATTGAGAGTATCTTCCTGCCACCGGCCATTTCCGGACAAGTCAGGCCGGCACCAATTGATCATTTTCACTGATAATCGGAATAAGTAATTTAAATAAAAAAAACAGGAATGCCGCCAGCAACCGGTCCGGTCAGGAAAGTGCCGGAATTTCCCCCGAAACACCGGCCCTGAACTCAGGTCACTCCTGCCGGATCAGGCAGCTTCGGTACGGGAAGCCCGTTTGCGCTCATGCTCCAGCAGAAACTTCTTGCGGATACGAATGTTCTGCGGGGTCACTTCCACCAGCTCATCATCATCAATGAACTCCAGCGCCTGCTCCAGTGTCATGCGGATCGGCGGGACCAGAATCAGGTTCTCGTCAGTGCCTGCCGCCCGGATATTGGTCAGCTGTTTGGCCTTGAGCGGATTCACCACCAGATCATTATCACGGCTGTGAATACCGACCACCATGCCTTCATAGACATCCTCACCATGACCAATGAACAGGCGTCCCCGCTCCTGCAGGTTGAACAGGGCATAAGCCAGTGCCTTGCCGGTTGCATTGGCAATCATCACGCCATTGATGCGCTGGGCAATGCGCCCCGGCTTAAAAGGACCATAGTGCTCAAAGGTGTGGTAAAGCAGCCCGGTCCCGGAGGTCATGGTCAGAAAATCGGTCTGGAAACCGATCAGGCCGCGCGCCGGAATAATGTACTCCAGACGTACCCGGCCCTTGCCATCCGGCATCATGTCCTGCAGGTCGCCACGACGCAGCCCCAGCGCCTCCATGAGGCTGCCCTGATGCTGCTCTTCCACATCCACGCTCACACGCTCGTAAGGCTCCTGCTTTTCCCCGTCCTGTTCGCGGATAATGACTTCAGGGCGCGAAACGGCCAGCTCGTATCCCTCACGGCGCATGTTTTCGATCAGAATCCCCAGGTGCAGCTCACCCCGCCCGGAAACCCGGAATTTCTCCGGATCATCGGTCAGCTCCACCCGCAATGCCACATTATGCAGGAGCTCCTGCTGCAGGCGCTCCTGCAGGCGGCGTGAGGAAGTGCCGGTCTTGACTTCACGACCGGCAAAGGGTGAGGTATTGACACAAAAAGTCATGGTCACGGTTGGCTCATCCACCTTCAGGGGCGGCAGAGCCGAAACATGGTCGGGATGACAGAGCGTATCGGAAATATTGAGTTCATCCATGCCGGAAAAGGCGATAATGTCACCGGCCTGCGCCTCCGGCACATCAATGCGCTCCAGCCCCAGAAAGCCCAGAATCTTGAAAATGCGGCCATTGCGCACATCGCCCTGAACATCAATCACCTTGATGGGTGAATTGGCCTTGATGCGGCCCTGCTTGATGCGTCCGATCCCGATCACGCCCAGATAAGGATTGTAATCCAGCTGGCTGACCTGAAGCTGGAAAGGGGCATCCGGATCGACATCCGGTGCCGGCACATGCGCCAGAATCGCCTCAAACAGCGGGTTCATGTCGCCCGAGCTGACATGCTCGTCCTGACTCGCATACCCGTTCAGGGCCGAGGCATAAATCACCGGAAAATCCAGCTGCTCATCGGAAGCCCCCAGTTTGTCGAACAGCTCGAACACCTGATCCATGACCCAGTGCGGGCGTGCACCGGGGCGGTCGATCTTGTTGATCACCACAATCGGCTTGAGGCCATGGGCAAAAGCCTTCTGGGTCACAAAGCGGGTCTGGGGCATGGGGCCATCCGCCGCATCCACCAGCAGCAGTACCGAATCCACCATCGACAGGACCCGCTCCACCTCGCCACCGAAATCCGCGTGACCGGGAGTGTCCACAATATTGATACGGTATTCCACGCCATCTTTGGGGTTGGTCCAGCGGATGGCGGTGTTCTTGGCCAGAATGGTGATACCGCGTTCCTTTTCCAGTGCATTGGAATCCATGACGCGCTCATCCATGCCGGCGCGGGTGTCCAGGGTGCCGGACTGCTGCAGCAGCCGGTCCACCAGGGTGGTTTTGCCATGGTCAACATGGGCGATGATCGCTATGTTGCGAAGATTCTGAATCACTGGTCTGTACTCTAACGAAAATGGATGCGGATTATACCCGTCCTGCATGAAATTAATAAGACCCTTCTGTGACAAGGCTCCAAATACCCTGTTCCCGAATCACCATACCCTTCACCGGCCTTGAAAACCGGCCCTGAAAACTGGACACCCGCAGCATGCTTGCGGATACTTCACGTTGATCCTATCCATCCAGTCCAGAGGAATCTGCAATCCCATGCCAGCCAACGACAATTATCCGCAATTCGTCCTCAAGGCCAGCTGTCGGGCCACTTCCGGTGTCATCGCCGCCGTCACCACCTTTCTGGCCGAGCGCGGCTGCTATATCAGCGAACTGGCCCAGTTCGACGACCAGCAGCAGGGCCTGTTTTTCATGCGCACGGTAGGACAGATACGCACAGGGCAGCAGGATATCGCGGCCCTGGAAGCCGAGTTTCCGGTCATCGCCGAACGTTTCGGCATGAGCTTCGGCTTTCACGACACCAGCCGCCCCATGAAGGTGCTGATCATGGTCAGCAAATTCGATCACTGCTTGGACGACCTGCTGTACCGCCATCGCAAAGGTGAGCTGCCGGTGGAGATCACCGCCGTGGTGTCCAATCACCTCGACCTGCGCCCGATGGCCGAACGCGAAGGCATCCGCTTCATCTACCTGCCGGTCAGGCCCGATACCAAACGTCAACAGGAACAGGAACTGCTCAAGACGGTGGAGGAAACCGGCACCGAGCTGGTGGTACTGGCACGCTACATGCAGATTCTCTCCGACGAGCTGTGCCGGGCACTGCAGGGCCGGGCCATCAATATCCACCACTCCTTCCTGCCCGGTTTCAAGGGGGCCCGTCCCTATCACCAGGCTTACGAGCGTGGTGTGAAGCTGATTGGTGCCACGGCACACTATGTCACCGCCGATCTGGATGAAGGGCCGATCATCGAACAGTCCGTGCAGCAGGTCGATCACACTTACGGCCCGGAAGCCCTGACAGCTGTCGGGCGTGACACGGAAACCATTGCACTGGCACGGGCCGTGCAACTGCATGTTGAACATCGCGTGTTTCTGGACGGCAACAAAACGGTGGTATTCCGGTGAAACTGCTCCACTCCCCCACGTCGCCCTATGTCCGCAAAGTCAGGATGCTCGCCATCGAAAAAGGGCTGGATACCCGCATTGAAACCATACCGGTAAATGTCAACCAGCCCACGCCGGACCTGCTGGCCGCCAACCCGCTGGGCAAGATACCTGCCCTGCTGCTGGATAATGGTGAAACCCTGTTCGACAGCCCGGTCATCTGTCACTATCTTGACAGCCTTGCTGCCCCTGCCCTGATTCCGCAAACCGGCTGGCGTCACTGGGAAGTGCTGCGTTGGGAGGCACTGGCCGATGGCCTGACCGACGCGGCCTACAATCTGGCCATGGAACAGCGCAGCCGCCCGGAAACGGAACGCTCGCCCGCCGCCATGCAACGCTGGGCCACCGAAATCACCCGAACCCTGCAATACATGGAAAAACAGCTGGACAGCCTCGGTACCGGGCTGACGCTGGCACATCTGGCCTTGGGTGCTGCCATCGGCTATCTGGAGCTTCGTCTGCCACAGCTGCTGCAGGATGCTGACTGCCCGCAGCTGTCGGACTGGTACCGACAGTTCCGCAAGCACCCGGCCATGCAGGCAACCCGGCCCGACTGAGGCCGCTGCCGCCAGACACGCATCACGCCACACTGCCCCGCTCAATTAACCCCCCGGCTCCACCGGTCCCCGTGACCGGAGCCGGGAATATGTCACCCGCCCGGATTACCTGCGCTAATAACGCCTGACGCCCGTCTCGATTTCACTTCCGCTTATCCTGCCTGACACAGCAAACCGCTCTGACTGAACCCACTATTAAGCAGGAAATTAATTTCATCCACTAGGAACAAACAACATGAAAACATATCAGATTGCGCTCCCGCTGATAGCCTGCCTGGCCTCCGGTTCCCTGTATGCCGGTGGTGCTTCACCGTTCTACCTCGGCGGTACCATCGGTGCCAGCAAAACACACGGTGATGAAGGCAATTATGACAACAAGGGGACCTGTGAAAAAGCCGGTTCCTACGGTGTGGACTGTTTTGTCGAAGACAGCGATACCGTCGGCCATATCTACGGCGGCTTCCAGTTTACCGAAGGCCTTTCCGTGGAGCTGGGCTATGCTGACCTTGGCACAACAGCAGACTACCACTATACCGACCCGGTCAAGATCAAGCAGGACACGACCGCCGTCACCCTCAATGGCGTAGCCCGCAAACGTCTGGGCCAGAGCTCCCCGATGTCCGTCTACGGCAAGGCCGGCATCTACCGCTGGAAAAGTGAAGCGGAAATGGTGGAAACCGATTACAACGGGAATGCCACGGAGCGGAAGCGCGTCAGCGACAGCGGTGTTGATCCCATGGTTGGAGCCGGTATCGAGTATGAAATGAACCACAACATCACCCTGCGTGCCGGTTGGGATCGCTACTTCAATGCCGGCGAAAAGGACCAGCTGCTGAGCTATGATAACGACGGTAACCGCAATCTCAATACCCTGAACACGGACGTCGACGTTCTCTCCGCCGGTGTGAACTATTATTTCTATTAACGGATATTTCCCTACTGATCCACTCATGGATCAGGTGTAACAGACAATCCGGACCGGCTGACGGAATCCAGTGCCAGCCGGTTCTCACCTTCCGGGCAATCAGGCCGGCTCAAACACCAGTTTTGCACGCTCCCGTTCAATCCAGCCCTGTACCTGCTCCATCAGGTCCTCCGGTGTCATTCCATCGGGCCAGATCGGCTTGCCGATACTCACGGTAATGACACCGGGATGTTTGACAAAAGCATGACGTGGCCAGCTTTCACCGGCATTATGCGCCACCGGAACCACCGGGCAACCGGCAAAAGTCGCCAGCACCGCACCACCAAGCTTGTAGCGCACGCTCTGTCCGGGCTTCACCCGCGTCCCTTCCGGAAATACAATAATCCAGATACCCGCATCCAGGCGCTCCTTGCCCTGCTGCTTGACCTGATCCACCGCCAGCCGTCCGGCCTTGCGGTCAATGGCAATCGGCCTGATCAGCTGCAGCCCCCAACCGAACAGCGGAATCCGCAGCAACTCACGCTTGAGTACCCAGGTCAGCGGTGGAAACAGTTGCGGCAGCAGCATGGTTTCCCAGGTTGACTGATGATTGGACATCACAATGGCAGACCGGTCCCGCGGGATATTCTCCTGCCCCAGCACACGGTAGCGGACACCACATGTAATCCCGAGCCACCAGATATTGAACCGGGCCCAACTCATCAGAACGGGATAGCGTTTCCAGTATGGCAGAAAAAACAACAAAGGAAACACCAGACTGTAGGCCATGGTGCTCAGGACCCAACCCAGCCAGTACGCCACAGCCCTCAGAACCGGCAACATAAGGTACTCCCGTGCCGCATCAAAGCTGTGCCAGCAATTGCGCCATTCCGGCCATCGCCTGTGCGCGATGACTGATGCGATTCTTTTCCACCATTTCCAGTTGTGCAGCACTGCAGCCACGTCCGGCAACCTGAAACAGCGGGTCATAGCCAAACCCCCCGCTACCGGCTGCTTCCCGCAGAATCGAACCATTCCAGCCCGCCTCGGCAATCAGCGGCAGGGGATCATCATGGCGCTGGACATACACGATGCAGCAGCGGAAACAGGCAGTCCGCTCCGGTTCCGGCACCTCCTGCAACTTCCACAGCAAAAGCGCATTATTGGCAGCAGTATCCGCCCCCGGACCGGCAAAGCGGGCCGAATAGACACCCGGTGCGCCGTGCAGGGCATCCACCATCAGTCCCGAATCATCCGCCAGTGCCGGCAGACCGGCATGTTTTGAGGCATGCCGGGCCTTGATAATCGCGTTTTCGACAAAACTGAGGCCGGTTTCCTCAGCATCCTCAATGCCCAAGCTGCCCTGAGACAGTACCTCTGTGCCCAGCGCCTGCAGCAGACGTGCAAATTCAGCCAGCTTGCCCGGATTGCTGCTGGCCAGAACCACTTTGGGCGGCAAACCGGCATGTCTCATAAGCCCAGCACCTTTGCCTGTTCAGTCAGAATGGCGGTAATTCCCCCGGAAGCCAGCGCCAGCAGGCTGTCCAGCTCATCACGCCGGAAAGCATGCCCTTCCGCCGTTCCCTGAATTTCAATAAACTGACCTGCCTCATTCATGACGATATTCATGTCGGTCTCCGCACCGGAATCCTCCAGATAATCCAGGTCCAGTACCGGCACCCCGGAAACAATGCCCACAGACACTGCACCGACCTGACCATGGATCGGATTACGGCTGATCAGCCGCCGTTCCAGCAGCACATTCACCGCATCATGCAGGGCCACATAGGAACCGCTGATGGCAGCGGTACGGGTTCCACCATCGGCCTGCAGCACATCACAATCCAGGGTGATCTGACGCTCACCCAGGGCCTCCAGATCGACCACCGCCCGCAGGGAGCGCCCGATCAGGCGCTGGATTTCCATGGTACGCCCCCCCTGCTTCCCTCTGGCAGCTTCGCGGGGCATGCGGTTGTTGGTGGAGCGCGGCAACATGCCATACTCGGCCGTGATCCAGCCTTTCCCTTTGCCCTTCAGGAACGGCGGAGGGCGGTCTTCAAGGCTGGCGGTACACAACACCCGGGTTTCACCAAACTCCACCAGTACCGAACCCTCCGCATGACGAGTATAGTTCCGGGTAAACCGGACCGGTCGCATCTGGTCTGCATGTCGTCCACTGGGCCTCATCAACACTCCTTCACTCAGGATACAAACCGGTAATTATAGCGAAAGTCAGCCCCTTGCACAGGGTCAATACCCGCTCTTTTCCAAATGACAGCCGGGCATCAGAGTGCCTCCAGCAACAGACTGCTGCCGGACATGCCTTCCGGTCTGGGCAGGCCCATGAGCTGCAGCAGTGTGGGCGCAATATTGCTCAATCCACCGCCAGTGGAAAGCCGCCACTGTTGCTGATCAATGATCAGGCAGGGCACCGGATAAACCGTATGCTGAGGGTTGGGCTCCCCGGTCAGCGGGTCCATGTACTCATCACAGTTGCCGTGGTCGGCCGTGAGCAGCACCGAATATTCATTGGCCACTGCAGCATCCAGTACCCGTCCGACCTCCCGATCCAGTGCCTCAACCGCCCGGACCACCGCATCGGGCACAGCCGTATGTCCCACCATGTCACCATTGGCAAAATTGACCACGACAAAGCCGTACCGGTTGCTGTTGAGGGCATCGATCACGCTATCGGCGACTTCCGGTGCACTCATCTCCGGCTTGAGGTCATAGGTTTCCACCCTTGGCGATGGAATCACCTGACGCGCTTCGCCGGCATAAGGCTGCTCGCGCCCGCTGTTGAAAAAAAACGTGACGTGTGCATACTTTTCCGTTTCCGCACAATGAAACTGCTTTAGTCCGGCCTCGCTGACAGTACGGGCCAGGTTGGTGGAAGGACGCTCAGGTGGAAACAGAATGGCAAACGGGTATTTGGCATCATATTCAGTCAGGGTGGTCAGCTCCACCAGACCGGCATCCCCGCGCCCAAACCCCTCGAAGCCTTCCAGTGCCAGCGCTTCGGACAGCTCACGCGGACGGTCGTTGCGAAAATTGAAAAACAGCACCTGATCCCCGGCCAGCATGCGCTCGGCATCCGGCATCAGGCGCGGGGTGATAAACTCGTCGCCCTGATCCCCGGCATAGGCATCCTCAATCGCAGCCAGCGGATCACGGGCTGCCGTGCCCACCCCGTTCACATAAGCATCCCAGGCCGTGCGCACCCGATCCCAGCGCTGATCGCGGTCCATGGCATAAAAACGCCCGGTAATGCTGGCGATCTGTCCACCGGTTTCCTGCAGCACATCCTGAATACGGCGGATATATTGGGCAGCCACGCGCGGGCCGGTATCACGCCCGTCGGTAATGGCATGCACAACCGGGGTCACGCCCCGGGCATGGCAAAGAGACAACAGGGCAATCAGGTGATTGATGTGGCTGTGCACTCCACCATCAGACAGCAGCCCGATCAGGTGCAACGGACGCCCGGCCCCGCGTGCCTTCTCCAGCGTGGCCAGCAGGGCCGGATTCTGTGCCAGCGAACCATCTTCAACGGCATCGTCGATACGCACCAGGTCCTGCTTCAGAATCGAGCCGCAGCCAATCGTCATGTGCCCGACCTCGGAATTGCCCATCTGCCCGTCCGGCAGGCCGACAGCCCGCCCGGAGGCCAGCAGGGTTGTATGCGGGTTGGCCCCGAAATAGGCATCCAGCTTCGGCGTCTCGGCTTCCAGCACCGCATTGTAACGCTTGCTCGGGTTGACCCCGAAACCATCCAGAATGATCAGCAGCGTCTTGCTGCGTGGGGGCAGATTGGTGTTCTCACTCATGATAATCAGGTGCTTACTGTGGTAGTTATAATCAGACCGGGCACGGGCGGCAGGAACCTAGCGCCTGCCCGGCTCCGGCGGATCGGTCTGTTCTGTGTCACCGCCGTTTTCCCCGGAAGACGGGCCCTTCCCGGCAGCGCGTTCGGCCTCCTCGGCCTCAATCCGGGCCATTTCCGCTTCCAGCTCCTCATCCGTCAGGGGGCGGTAGGCATCGGTTTTTTCATGCTGAAGCGGTGAGTCCTCGTAAGTATACCGCTCATCTTCCCACAGGGGGGCATCACTTTCGGTTGCTGGTTTATCTGCAGTCCCATTATCGGCTACCGGCCCGGCAGCCGGTTCCTGTGTCGCAGCGCCCTGTTGGGCAGCCCGATGGGAAGCGGTCGCCTGGGCCAGAAAATCGACCGGGCCTTCAGAAGCCGCTGCCGGACTCTCTGGTGCAACGGCAAAATCCGCTGCCCTGCCTGCTTCATCGGCGTATTCGGTATCCATGGCTGCGCGCTCTGCCGCCTCCCGTGCCTCACGCTCATTGCGGGATTTTTCGATCACGCCTTCAAACAGGCGGCTGGCAACCAGCCCGGCCTCAAACAGCAGCCACATGGGAACCGCCAGCACAATCTGGGACAGGACATCCGGCGGGGTCAGCAGCATGCCGACCGTAAAGGCGACCACGATCACGTAGGGACGCTTGCGGGCCAGGTCTTCACGCGTGGTCATGCCGGTGGTAATCAGCAGGATGGTGGCAATCGGCATTTCAAAACCGATGCCGAAAGCCATGAAGATGGCCATGACAAAATCAAGGTAACTGCCGATATCCGGGGAATAGGTCGCCACCTCGGGCACAAAGGAAGGCAGCACCGTGAACATCAGTGGCAGCAGGACCAGATAGGCAAACAGCGCCCCCAGATAAAACAGCAGCACACTGGACACCAGCAATGGCACAATCAGGCGCTTTTCATGCCGGTACAGACCGGGAGCCACAAAAGACCAAAGCTGGTACAGCACATAAGGCAGGGCCATGAAAAAAGCCACCAGCAGCGCCAGCTTCATGGGCACCAGAAAGGGTCCCACCGGTGTCGTTACCAGCATGCCCGCCGGTACCTGGTCAATCAGGGGTTGGGCCAGAATGTTAAACAGGTCTTTGGCGAAGGGAAACAGGCAGACAAAGACCAAGCCAACCGCAATCACCATGCGTAACAGGCGATCCCGCAGCTCGATCAGGTGTGACAGAAAACCCTGCTCCTGGCCCTCCTCTGCTCCACTGGCCATGGTCAGGGCTTTTTACCTGAAATTTTTGCAGCGTCATGACTGCCGTGAGCACCCGGCTTCATGGTATTGCGCATCAGGTTCTCGGCGGAACGGGCCTCCCGCCCCAGCTTGTCCGTCCCTTGCTGCATAATGTCACGCAATTCACGGATTTCCTCTTCCTGCTTGTTGAGCAGGCGACGCATCTCCTCGGTCTGCAGCTCACGCTCGATATCCTGGCGGGTATTGGCCACAAAAGCCCGTGCCTTGGCCACCATGCGTCCGGCCTTGGCAGCAATTTCAGGCAGGCGCTCGGGACCGATCACCAGCAGGGCGACAATCCCGACTACCAGCATTTCCAGAAAGCTTGACTCGAACATGCTTCAAATCCGTCTGGTGCTAAACCCGGTCCTTTTCCTTCTCCCGAACCTGGGCATCAATCACCTGACCGTCAGCCTCGTCATGTGCCACCTTTTTAGCCTGCTGTTCGGCCTGATTACCTTCTTCGTCCTTCATCGCGCTGCGGAAGCTCTTGAATGCCCCGCCGAGGTCACTGCCCATGTTGCGCAGGCGTTTGGTGCCGAACAGCAGCATGACAATCACCAGAATAATCAGCAATGACCACGGACTGATACCACTTAGTCCCATCTTTCCAACTCCTCAATCAATGTCCGCGGCCGGCTTTTTCCACCAGCCCCGAGGTACCAAAACGCCGCTCCAGCTCTGCCAGTACAGCCTGTGGATGCAGGCCCTGATGCGCCAGCAGCACCAGGGTATGAAACCAGAGGTCCGCCACTTCATAAACAATCTGCTCGGGATTCCCGTCCTTGGCGGCCATCACGGTTTCAGTGGCCTCTTCCCCGATTTTCTTCAGGATGGCGTCCAGTCCCTTGTGATAAAGTTTTGCCACATAGGAACTGTCCGGTTCCGCCTGCTTGCGGGCTTCCAGCACGGCGGCAACCTGTGTCAATACGTCATCCTGCATCATGGGCGGCATTATATCGAAGATTGGCGGGAAGACCAGAAAACCTTGCAGGAATCGCTGTCACAGCCGCATCTCGATACCCTGGTCAGCCATGAAGCGCTTGGCCTCCCCCACAGTATACTCACCGAAATGAAAAATGCTGGCGGCCAGCACGGCATCCGCATGGCCTTTGAGTACCCCGTCGGCCAGATGCTGCAGGTTGCCCACACCCCCGGAGGCAATCAGCGGTACCGGCACACGGGCACTGATGGCGGCCATCAGCGCCAGATCAAAGCCGCTTTTGGTACCATCCCGGTCCATGCTGGTGACCAGCAGCTCCCCGGCACCGTAATCCGCCATCTTTTCCGCCCACGCCAGTGCATCAATACCGGTCGGCTTGCGCCCGCCATGGGTGAAGATTTCCCAGCGCGGCGGCTCGCCGCCCTGACTGACCCGCTTGGCATCAATGGCCACCACAATGCACTGGGAGCCGAAATATCCGCTCACATCCTGCACCAGCGCCGGGTTGAAGACCGCAGCGGTATTGATCGAGACCTTGTCCGCACCGGCATTCAGCATGCGGCGCACATCCTCACGCTTTCTGATCCCGCCGCCAACCGTCAGGGGAATAAACACCTGTGCGGCCACCGCCTCGACCACATGCTCAATGGTTTCACGGTCATCGGAACTGGCGGTAATGTCCAGAAAAGTGATTTCATCTGCGCCTTCACGGTTGTAACGGGCTGCCACCTCCACCGGGTCACCGGCATCGCGGATATCCACGAAATTGACACCTTTGACCACCCGGCCATTGTCAACATCCAGACAGGGAATAATGCGTTTGGCAAGTCCCATGGTTACACCTGCCCCTGCCGGTCCACAAAGCGCTGGGCCTCGGCCAGATCAATACGGCCCTCATAAATGGAACGCCCCAGAATCGCCCCCATGATGCCCTTGTCCTCCTCGGCCAGCAGGCGCTGAATGTCGCCCATATCAGTCACGCCACCGGAAGCAATCACCGGGATACGGATACTGGCGGCCAGTCGGGCGGTTTCCCCGACATTCACACCCTGCATCATGCCGTCACGGGCAATATCGGTATAGACAATGGCGCTCACACCGGCCTGCTCAAACTCGCGGGCCAGGTCAATGGCCGCAACACTGGATACCGCTGCCCAGCCGTCAGTTGCCACCTGTCCGTTTCTGGCATCAATCCCGACAATGATGTGACCGGGAAACTGTCGACACAGCGCCACCACAAAGGCCGGCTCCTGTACCGCCCTGGTACCGATAATGCAGAACTGCACCCCGGCTTCCAGATAGGTGGCTACCGTGGCAGCATCCCGGATACCCCCGCCGATCTGCACCGGCAGCTGCGGGAAACGGGCCGCCACCGCCCGCACCACCTCGCCATTGACCGGCTTGCCGGCAAAGGCCCCATTGAGGTCGACCAGATGCAGACGCCGGGCTCCGGCATCAACCCAGCGCTGGGCCACAGCCAGCGGATCATCGGCAAATACGGTGGAATCTTCCATGCGTCCCTGACGCAGGCGCACACACTGACCATCCTTGAGGTCAATTGCGGGGATAAGCAGCATCTTGAAATCCTTGGGTTCACTTGGCCGCTATCGTACTGCAAAACCGGCTCCGGGAGCTAGTTTGCCGGCCTGGCCTGCGTCATGCGCATGGGGTCCAGCAGTGTGGCCAGCTCCGCCTCGGTCAGCAATCCTTCCGCCAGTACCAGCTCACGCACACCGCAACCCTGCCGCAGTGCCTGACTGGCAATCCGGGTCGAATCCTCATAGCCCAGACGCGGTACCAATGCGGTGATCAGGCCGATGCTGTGCTCCACCAAATCACGGCAGCGGTCCTCATTGGCGCTGATGCCGACAATGCAGCGCTCACGCAGGGTGTCCATGGCAGAAGCCAGCATTTCCATCGACTGCAGAATCTTGAAGATGATCACCGGCTCAAACACATTGAGCTGCAACTGCCCGCCTTCCGCAGCCAGCGTGACCGTCAGGTCATTGCCAATCACCTGAAACGCCACCTGATTCACCAGCTCGGGAATCACCGGATTGACCTTGCCGGGCATGATGGAAGAACCGGGCTGCATGGGAGGCAGGTTGATCTCCCCCAAGCCGGTACGCGGTCCGCTGGACAGCAGGCGCAGGTCATTGCACATCTTGGACAGTTTGACGGCAATACGCTTGAGCACCCCGGAGAAAATCACGAAGGCCCCCGTATCGGAAGTGGATTCGATCAGGTCATCGGCAGACACAAAATCAATCCCGGCAATGGCAGACAGCTCATTGATAACCGCTTCGGTATAACCTGCCGAGGCATTGAGACCGGTACCGATGGCGGTACCGCCCAGATTCAGCTCCCGGAACAGCGACGAAACCTCCCTCAGGCGTTGAATATCCTCATTCAGGGTATTGGCAAAAGCATTGAACTCCTGCCCCAGGGTCATGGGCACCGCATCCTGCAGCTGGGTCCGCCCCATTTTCAGCACCCCGCCGAATTCCGTCCCCTTCTCGCGCAGGGCGGCAATGAGCTGCTCCATGGATTGCGCCAGATCACCATGGCTCAGTGAAATCGCCACCTTGATCATGGCTGGATAGGCATCATTGGTGGACTGGGACATATTGACGTGGTTATTGGGATGCACATGGCGATAATCCCCCTTCGCATACCCCATCAGCTCCAGTGCCCGGTTGGCAATCACCTCGTTGGCATTCATGTTGGTCGAGGTGCCGGCCCCGCCCTGAATCATGTCGACGATGAAATGCTCGTGCAGCCTGCCCGCGATAATGTCGTCACAGGCCCGCTCGATATGCAGACCGACAGGGCGCTCCAGCTCGCCGGTCCCCATATTGGCGCGGGCGGCAGCCTTTTTGACCATGGCCATGGACTGGACAAACTTCGGGTAGTGGCTGAGGGGAATCTTGGTGACCTGAAAATTCTCATGGGCACGCAGGGTCTGGATACCATAATAGGCATCAGCCGGGACTTCACGGGTACCCAGCAGGTCTTTTTCAATGCGAACGGCAGACATGGGAGTCATCCTGTGTAAAAACTGCATGCTAGCGCAGCACGGAGAGGGGCTGTCAAGCCGTCAAAACCGTTTCCGGCTTATATCACACCGGTACCCGCACTTGCCTGGAGCGGGTATCATGCCTGCTGCAACAGGCGGGCCAGCAGGGGCATGACCTGCGGGTCATGGCAATGGGCCACATTGAAACGCATGAAAGCAGCGGCAGACTGGGTGGCACTGAAAACATTACCCGGTGCCAGCACGACCTGCTGCGCCAGGGCAGCACGCGCCAGCCGGGCGGAATCACAACCTGACGGCAGGCGGCACCACAGATAAAAACCGCCCCGCGGCATCAGCCAGGGTTCAATGCCGATAGCCTGCAGTTTTCCGGCAGTATCACGCCGCACCCGCCCCAGGCGCTGGCGCAAGGCCTCGACATGCCGGCGGTAGCCACCACCGGCCAGCAGGCCGGCGACCAGACCGGCAGCCGCCGGACCCGGCCCGCCGAAACCGGTCGCCACCTGCAGGTCGGTCAGCCCCTCGATCCATTCCGGTTGCGCGACAATATAGCCACAGCGCACCGAAGCCGACAGGGTCTTGGAAAAACTGCCAATGCGGATTACGCGCCGCAGCCCGTCCAGTGCCGCCAGCCGCACCGAAGGCTCCGGCTCGAAATCGGCAAAAATGTCATCTTCGACAATCAGCAGATCATGTGCAGCAGCCATATTCAGCAGGCGATGGGCGGTCTGGGCCGACAGCGTGGCCCCGGTGGGATTCTGCAGGGCCGAATTGGTGAGGTAGAGGCGCGGGCGTTCGCTGGCCAGTACTGCCCCGAAACCGGCCAGGTCCGGCCCGGTGACCGTGTAAGGCACACTGACAACCCGCACCTGATGCACACGCAGCAAGGCACGGAAGTTGAAATAACAGGGGTCATCAATCAGCACCGCATCTCCCGGGCGCAGCAGCAAACGGCAGATCAGGTCAATGGCCTGGGTACCGGATGCGGTCAGCAACACCTGCTCCGGTGCAGGCTCAAGCCCCTCCTGTGCACAGCGTGCCATCAGCAGCCGCCGCAATGGCAGGGCTCCACAGGCACTGCCATAATCCACCAGCGCAGGCGCTTCGGCACGTGCCAGGGAACGCAGGGCCCGCCGCAGATACTCCACCGGCATCCAGTCCGGCGGCAGCCAGCCACAACCGGGCTTCAGCACTTCCGGCCCGGCATCCAGCGATTGGCGCGACACCCAGAACGGGTCCACGTCACGCTCCTGAACCGGCTGCTGCACCGCTACCGATAGCGGTGGTGTTGCCAGGGCAGCCACATAGTAACCCGAACCGCGCCGGGCCCGGATCAGCCCTTCGGCAGCCAGACGGTCATAGGCTTCCACCACGGTGGAAGGTGAAACCGCCAGGGTGGCAGCAAAACGGCGGATGGATGGCAGCCGATCCCCCGCTGTCAGGGCACGACTGGTCACCCGGTCACGAATGGCGTCCATCACGGCTTCGGTCCGGGTTCCTTTACGCTGACTCAAAGTGTATGCCTTTCCGTAACCAAACAGTTTGCTGAAATTGTACTGTTTTGTTGCTGGCCCGGCCAGAGGAGACCCCGCATACTCCGGCGTTTTCCCCTGATAACACAAGGTCGGAGACGATACATGAAATACCTGAACACCCCGCTGGCCGGCTGGGGCAGCGGACTGCTGGGCGTCATTATCTTCAGCGGCTCCCTGCCCGCAACCCGGGTCGCCGTTGACGGATTCTCCCCCCTGTTCCTGACGGCGGCACGGGCACTGATTGCCGCCCTGCTGGCTGCCGGCCTGCTGTTACTGCTGCGTCAGCCACGCCCGCAACGCCGGGATATGGTTTCCCTGACGCTGGTTGCGCTCGGGGTTGTGATCGGCTTTCCACTGCTCACGGCACTGGCCCTGCAACAGGTCACGGCGGCCCATTCGATCGTCTTTATCGGGCTGCTGCCACTGGCCACCGCCACCTTTGCCGTTTTACGCGGCGGTGAACGCCCCCGGCCCCTGTTCTGGTTCTTTTCATGCCTGGGGAGTGTCACCATTGCCATCTTCGCCCTCGCCGGGGAGGCATCAGCCTCTTCCCGGGGTGACGGGCTGATGCTCGCTGCCATTCTGCTGTGCGGGCTGGGCTATGCTGAAGGGGCCGGGCTGGCACGCCGTCTGGGCGGCTGGCAGGTGATTTCATGGGCACTGCTGCTGGCCGCGCCCCTGATGCTGGTCCTGACACTGGCCACCCTGCCACCGAGCTGGAGCGGCATCAGCGCCCCGGCCTGGGCAGGGCTGGCCTATGTTTCCGTATTCAGCATGCTGATCGGCTTTGTGTTCTGGTACCGGGGTCTGGCTCTGGGCGGTATTGCCAGTGTCGGCCAGCTGCAGCTGTTACAGCCGTTTCTCGGGCTGGCACTCGCCAGTCTGCTGCTGCATGAGCCGGTTGCCATCGGTATGGTGGTGGCTGCGGCCCTGGTCGTGGTCTGTGTGGCGCTGGCACGCCGGTTTGCCTGATTTCCGCCGTCGGACTGGCAGTTCCATTGGCCGTTCTGCCCCCGACCGGGAGGGCTGTCGGCCATTTTGTTGATAAAGTCAACAAAATCTGCCATGCTTTATCCCGAGAAGGAGAAAGCCATGACCGACCCGATCCATGACCGTCCTGACGGCCTCCCCGAGTCCGGGGCAGCCCCTGCCCCTGCGGCACTGCCTCAAGCGGCACAGCATATCGGTGAACTGCTGTCGTTTCGTCTGTCCCGTCTGGCACAGGCCAATGACCGTAACGGTCAGGCGAACCTGAAGACCACTTATGGACTCAGCCTGCTGGAATGGCGCACGCTGGGCCTGACCCATGCCCTGCAGCAGCCGCGCTTCGGTGAAATCACCGCCTGCCTGAGCGTCGATAAAGGGCAGTTGAGCCGTGCCGTCAAGGCATTGATGGAACGGGGCCTGCTGGAAACCCTGCCGGATGAGACTGACCGTCGCGGTATCCGGCTGCGCCTGAGTGCTGCCGGGGCAAGCTGTCATCAATCGGCACTGGATTATGCCCGGTCACGCAATACCGTGATGCTGTCCTGCCTGAGCCGGGATGAAATCCAGGCACTGGAACACATGATGGATCGCCTCGAAGCCAGCACACCCGGTCTGTCGCCCTGCCTGAAACCTGACAAACCCTGTTGCTGAATGCCGGAAACACGCACTGGCACACCTGACCCCGATCCGGATACCGGATTGGCAACTCAAGCCCAAAAGGAAGCTTTCATGCCCGACCCACGCAAAAATATTCTGTTCATCATGTTTGACCAGCTACGCTTTGACTACCTGAGCTGTTATGGCCATCCACACCTGCACACACCGAACATTGACCGGCTGGCCGCTCGGGGGGTGCGCTTCACCAATGCCTACTGCCAGTCACCCGTGTGCGGCTCCTCGCGCATGAGTTTTTATACCGGCCGTTATGTCGACAGCCACGGTGCCTCCTGGAACGGCATTCCGCTGCGGGTTGGCGAGTACACGCTGGGTGATCACCTGCGCCGGCTGGGCATGGATGCCTGGCTGCTTGGCAAAACCCACATGAGCGTGGACCAGGCCGGCATGGCCCGGCTGGGGCTGACGCCCGACAGCATTATCGGTGCGCGGGTGGCCGAGTGCGGTTTTGATGTTTTTGACCGGGATGACGGGCTGTGGCCAAAAGGACCGGACGGTTTTTATGATCCCAGGCCTTCACCCTACAATGCCTACCTGAAAGCCAAGGGTTATGATGGGGACAATCCCTGGCTGGATTATGCCAATGCCGGGGTTGATGAGGCAGGCGACATTGCCTCCGGCTGGTTCATGCGTCACGCCGACAAACCCGCCAATATCCGTGCCGAAGATTCGGAGACCGCCTTCCTGACCTCACGCTGCATCGAGTTTCTGGAGCAACGCCAACAGGATGACAAGCCTTGGCTCTGCCACCTGTCCTATATCAAGCCGCACTGGCCTTATATTGTGCCGGCCCCCTACCATGCCCTGTATGGCAGGGAACACCGCCTGCCCGTCAACCGTGCGGAACAGGAGCGCAATGATCCGCATCCGGTTTATGCACAGTTCATGAACAGTGTCATCGGCCAGGCGTTCAGCCGTGATGAAGTGCTGGACAAGGTGATACCGGCCTACATGGGCCTGATCAAGCAGTGTGATGATGAACTGGGCCGCCTGTTTACCCATATGGAACAGAGCGGGCGCATGCAGGATACCCTGATCGTGATCACCGCCGATCACGGCGATTACATGGGCGATCACTGGCTGGGGGAAAAGGATATGTTCCACGCACCGTCAGTGAAACTTCCCCTGATCGTCTACGACCCCTCCCCGGCAGCCGATGCCACACGCGGTCAGGTCTGTGATGAGCTGGTGGAGTCGATTGATGTCACGGCCACCTTTGTCGAGGCAGCAGGCGGTACCCTGAAAGATGAGCTGGACCACATCCTGGAAGGGCGCTCCCTGCTGCCACAGCTGCAGGGCAAGGCGACAGCACCGCGCGAGTATGCCATCAGTGAATACGATTATTCACTCGGTCCGGCAGCCGCCCGCCTGGGCGTGGCACCCCGGAATGCACGCCTGTTCATGGTGGCGGATCATGACTGGAAATACGTGAATGCCGCCCTGGGCGGATTCCGGCCCATGCTGTTTGATCTTCGGAATGACCCGCAGGAGCTGCATGATCTGGGGGCCAGCACCGAGCCTGAGCACGTGGCGGTCATGGCACTGATGGAGCAGCGCCTGAATCAGTGGAGCCGTCGCCTGTCACAGCGCACTACCTGTTCTGAAAAGGATGTACTGAACAAACGCGGCAAGTCACGGCGCAAGGGCATTGTGCTGGGTGTATTCGATGAGTCCGAAGTGGATGCGGAACTGGTGCAGCATTTCAAGGGCAAAGCCGGAACGATCCATACCAAACCGGCCCGCTAAATCCGCTGTGGCAGGTGGACAGGCTCGGGGCAAAGGCCATGGAAAACTTGACGGACAAACCTCAATCTATTACCTTTGGGGTATTAACAGAATTGAAAATACCTACTCAGGCATACATTCAGTGCCCGAGGTCCAGTATTCAGGAGTTCCATCATGCTTGGTCAGGCAACCATCGACGAAATGTTTCCCAGGGCACTGCCGGTTTTTCGCCCGCCGCTGCCAACACTGAAAACACGTGCAACCTATGCCGGTATCCGCAGGCGTGCAGCGGCCATGCAGCTGACCCTGACCGAGGCTCACATGGAGGTCATCGACTTTGTGCTTGATTTCTATGAAACCTGTGATGACTGCGAAAATGCACGCGCCCTGTCGGACATGATGAAACAGGAGTTCCTGATACAGGGTGGACGCCGCTATCTGTACCAGCTGTTTCCGGAAGGTCCCCTGAGCACCATCCATGAACTGGCTGACCTGCCCGATCTTGGCCACCAGTCGGATGCCGGTGCCGGTACACGCTACTGAGCTGAGTCCTGCCTTTATTGATTTCCCCTTTAAACCGGCCTGAGTGCCGGTTTTTTCGTTTGCTCCGGCCACCGGACAGAAAAACTTGCCTCACGCGCCAGTAACGGCAACACTGGTTTCAGGACCATAAAACAATAACAACAAGAGCTTTTGCATGACGACGAACAAACTGCCGGGCCGGCTTCTGCTCATCGGCCTTCTGGGCCTGCAAACGCTGGCCTTCCCGGTACATGCCGATTATTACGGTTATCCGGATACGCAAGGTGTTTATGTCCAGCCGGCTTCCTTCCAGCGCCCCCTGAACACACCGCAACCGTTGTATCAACCTCAGTATCAGCCCCTGTACCAGCCTCAGTATCAGCTCCAACCGAACTACCCTCATCCACCACAGGCCCAGCTGCTGCCTCCGGAACTGGAACCCTGGGAGCCGGAGGCCCGCAACAGGGCGCAGCCCGGCTATCCGGAACCGCCGGTCATCAACTACCCTCCACCACCCATGCAAACTGTCCCTGCGTACCAGCCAGCCCTGCAACGCAGCGCGCCTCCTGGAAAAGCGGGCCTGAACCCGGCACGCCAGCAGCTGGTCCAGGCGGCCCTGCGTTCCATGGGGGTACGTTACCGCTGGGGTGGCAACACCCCGAAAGAAGGCTTTGACTGCAGCGGTTTCACCCGGTACAGCTTCAAAAACGTGAACATTCAGCTGCCGCGCACTGCCGCCGAGCAAAGCAGGGCCAGCCGCACCATTCAGCGCCATGACCTGAAACCCGGTGACATGATCTTTTTCCGAACCAGTGGCCGCCAGGTGAACCATGTCGGCATCTATCTGGGCAACGGGCGCTTTGTCCATGCCGCCTCCGGTGGCGGGCGCGTACTGGTGGATGACCTGCGCAAAAGCTACTGGCAGAACCGTTTTTACAAATACGGTACTTTTTTCCAGCCGGCCTGAACCATTGCTCCGGCCACCCCTACCTAGTGAGTGGAATGGAGCGCTAAAAGGGGTAGTACCGGCAGCTTTTCAGGCTATAATCAGACGCGTTGCTACTGATTACAACGTGATAACGGAAAGGAGAGTAAAATGGGACTGTTTGATTTTGCACGCAACATCGGCAAAAAGATTTTTGGTGGCGAGGATGATGACCAGAAAGCCTCTGCCAAGCTGCAGGAGCACATTGCGAAAGCCAACCCCGGGGTCGATAACCTGCAGGTTGCCGTCAAGGATGGTGTAGCCACCATCAAGGGCGATGCAAAATCACCGGAGGCGCTGGAAAAAGCCATACTCATGGCCGGCAACGCCATGGGGGTTCAGGAAGTCCAGGCAGCTGAAGCGACCGTTGCCGGGGCCACACAGGCCCAACTGGGTGGTGATGACGAGTTTTACATCATCGAAAAAGGTGACTCACTGTGGAAAATTGCGGAAAAGGCTTATGGCAACGGAGCCAGATATACGGCCATTTTTGAAGCCAACCGTGAAGTGATCGAAGATCCGGACAAGATTTTCCCCGGTCAGAAAATCCGTATCCCCAAAAACCTGAAATAAACAGGCCCGACAGGGTTTCCCCGTGATTATTTCAAGGCCACCCCATGTCAGCATGTCGGGTGGCTTTTTTATGAGTATGCTTTCCTGCTGAAGGCGCTCAGGATGCCTGTCTGCCGATCAGCGTGTACGGAATACACGGTCGTTGAAAGCGATCAGGCTCAGCAGCAGTAAAGCGGCCACCAGATTGTGTGCTGTTGCCACCGCCAGTGGCAATGCCAGCACCACATTCAGCACCCCGAGCAGGAACTGGGTACAAACCAGCACCAGCATGGCCGGCAGCAGACAGCCAAACCCGGTAACACCGAAACGGCGCATCAGGCCCAGAGCCAGCAGTCCCACAAAGCCGAATACCACCAGCGCTCCGGTACGGTGCGCCATGTGAATGGCGGTGCGGGCCGGATTTTCCAGAATACCATACTCATAATCCACCCCGTCCTGCAGGTGCTGATGCAGGGAAAACCCCTCGGCAAAATCAGCCGGTGGCCAGAGTTCACCATGACATAGCGGATAACTGATCCCGCAGGCCACAGCGGCATAATTGGTGCTGGTCCAGCCCCCCAGAACAATCTGACCGATCACCAGCAACAGCCCCAGTACTGCAGCCAGCTTCACACCCGAGCCTGGTCCCGGCTGCTGCTGGCCCTGCCTGCTACCCGGTGCTGTCATCCGGCCCGCCCGCACCAGGGCAGAACGGCTGCGCAGCCACAACAACCAAACCAGTGCCAGCGTTGAAAACCCGCCCAGCAGGTGAGCCGTCACAATCACCGGACTCAACAGCCGGGTAACGGTCCACATCCCCAGCAGGGCCTGGAACAATACCGTCATCAGCAACAGAGCCGGCAACAGCACACCACTGGAGAGACGCTGGCGAAACACCAGAGCCAGCACGAAAATGGCCAGAATGAAAAGTCCCAGGGTACCGGCCATATAGCGGTGCACCATTTCCGCCCAGGCCTTGTCCGGCTCCAGCGGACGCTCGAAGCGACTGGTATCGATGTGCTGCTCCGCCGGGACGGTCAGGTGCCCATAACAGCCCGGCCAGTCCGGACACCCCAGTCCGGCATCCGACAAACGGGTGAAAGCGCCCAGCACAATCACCACCAGAGCCAGCAGCAGGGTCAGGCTCAACAGTCGAAAATTCAATCGCTCCATACCGCTTCCCCCGCAGCCGCCTTAAAGACGCTGATCAATCGCATGACGAATGGTTTCCTCACTCACCGGCCCCTTCCAGCTCGCCAGCACCTCGCCCTTCGCATCCAGCAGAAAATGGCTGGGTACCACCAGTCCTTTGGGAGCCAGCTGTGGTATCAGTCGTCCATCCATATCCAGCGCCAGTGGCAGGGAAAGTTTCAGGCGTGCACGAATGTCATCAATCACATTGGGCGGGTCGTAATTGACCGACACCCCCAGAATCCGGGCCCGCCCGGCATACTCCTCACTCAGGCGGTCAAGATAGGGCATTTCCTCCATGCAGGGCGGGCAGGAAACAGACCAGATATTCACCCAAGTCAGACCGGCATCCGGTATCTGTACCCGATCCCCGCCGAGCGTGGGAAGCTCCACGGCCTGGATGGTCTCGGGCCGGCTGTAAATCGAATACCCCAGACCGAGCCCGAAGACCAGCAGCAACATCAGCCCCTGCACCGACCTGAGCAGCCAGCGCCGCTGCTTTTCCTTATCCTTCATCCTATTGCTCCACCGGGACGACACCCGAACCAATCCAGTGCGCCGTTATAAACAAATCCGCTGCCAATTACAAATGAATGCAGCCCGATACAACGTCCTGTCCTGTCCGGCATTATCGCCTGCCCTCCCGCTCCGGGCTGGTTGAACCGGCCAGATTTCTGTGGTTACATTGGAACGTTCCGACCGAAGTTCCCATCCCTGACATGGAGCTGTTTGATCGTGCCAAGAGAATTTGTGATCCAGCCCAACTGCTCGCTGGCAACCGACAGCAAAAACAGTTTTCTGTGGGGTATCGGTCTGATCATGCTGGCCATCACCCTGCTGCTGGTCAGCAAAGGTCTGTGGCTGGTGGCTCCGTTCATGGGGCTTGACCTGCTGCTGTTGGTTTACGCCTTCAACCGGGTTGGCCGGCAATGCCGGATCACGGAACGGGTGATTGTGGACCGGGATTCACTGACCGTCCTGCACGAGGAAAAACACCATCCCCGCTCCTGGTCTTTTCCGGTGCACTGGGTCAATGTGGACCTGCGTCAGGATCATCACCCCTGGTACAAGTCCAGCCTGCTGATCGGTACCCATGGCCAATGGATCCGGCTGGCGGACTTTCTGGACAACGAGGAGCGTGCCAGTCTTGCCAAAGCCATCAGGGAGGCTATTATGGAAGCCCGTCAACCCGAGTGGCTCAACCTGGAACCGAAATGCAGATAGCTGAACAACTTGCCTCCAGCCAGCTAAGCGCCTACTACGAGTGCTGCAAGCCCAAGGTGGTTTACCTGATCCTGTTCACCGCCTTTGTGGGCATGCTGCTGTCCACCAGCGGCCCGATCCCGCTGGACCTGATGTTCTGGGGACTGATCGGCATCGGACTCGCTGCCGCTGCCGGTGCCGCCCTCAATCACGTGATCGACGAGGAAATCGACCAGCGCATGGAGCGTACCCGTGGCCGTCCGGTAGCCCGCGGTACCCTGCCGCCCCTGAATGTGGTGGTATTCGCCTGTGCACTGGCCATGCTGTCCACCCTGATCCTGCTGACCTTCGTCAATACCCTGACCGCCCTGCTGACCCTGGCATCCATGGTTGGCTACGCCATCATCTACACCCTGTTCCTCAAACGCAGCACGCCCCAGAACATCGTGATCGGCGGGGCGGCGGGAGCGGCACCCCCCGTACTGGGCTGGACCGCCATCACCGGTGAACTCACAACCGGAGCCCTGCTGCTGTTCCTGATTATTTTTGTCTGGACACCACCGCACTTCTGGGCCCTGGCCATCAGGCGGCAGCAGGACTATGCCAATGCCGGCCTTCCCATGCTGCCGGTCACGCACGGCATCGCCTTCACCAAGCTGCACATCCTGCTGTACACTGTCCTGCTGGTGATTATCAGCATCATGCCCTTCCTGACGTTCATGAGCGGCATGCTTTACCTCGTCGGAGCCATGGGTCTGGGGGCCGGTTTTATCTATTATGCATGGAAGCTCTACCAGACCGAAGGTGACAGGTATGCGATGCAAACCTTTGGTTACTCGATCTTCTACCTGACCGCCCTGTTTGTCTTCCTGCTGGCCGATCATTACCTGCGCCTTCTGAGCCACTACTTACTTCTGAATTAGGATATCACCATGAAAGAGGAGGAAAACAGGAAAGTCAGTCCCCTGTCCGTTATGGGCAGCGCACTGGCCGGCCTGCTCGGCGTCCAGAGCCGCAAGAATCACGAGCGAGACTTCCAAAGCGGCAAGTTCTGGCATTTTTTCATTGCGGGCGGCATTGTCACCCTGGCTTTCATCCTGGTGCTCTGGCTGGTTGTGAAGCTGATACTGGCGACCACACCGACCTGAAGCCCGAAGCCGGGACGGTTGGTCATTCATGCAAAATGATGGAGGAGAAAGGCCCCCATGAACGAAGAATACGGCAACCTGTCAGGCCAGCTGCACTCAGTGATCCGGCAGATGCAGAAAATCCAGAAAGGCATTGCCGGCAGCCGGCAGCCGGCATCCATGCACGAACTGGACCAGCTGGTCCGGCTGGGACAGGAATATACCGCCATCACCAACCGGCTGGCCGAGCTGGAGCGTGAAACGCGGGACCAGGACCGGAGTCAGGATGCCTGAGAGCAGGCAGCCCGGCTGGACAGGTCGCGGTGAGAAAGCCCTCGCCCATTTTGATTGAAATCAATTTTGTCATCCGCTAGGATGCCGGGGGAGCCTTTTTTGACACCGCAAATTTCTATAGTCCTGTCCGGGGTTTTTATCCCGGCCTGCACAGCTGATTTCCCGGCAGGATGAGCGGGTTTTATCTTGATCTTGAACTTTTGAGGCAGCGAGAATGAAGAGGAAGCATATTGCCGGAGCCCTTGTGGCTGCACTACTCAGTCCCCTCACGGTACGGGCCGACTGGGAAGTGAACATGCCACGGGGTGTTACGGAGCTGAGCGAGGAGATATACGGTCTGCACATGGCCGCTTTCTGGGTCTGTGTCGTGATCGGGGTGGTGGTCTTCGGAGCCATGTTCTACTCCATCCTGAAACACCGCAAATCGCTGGGCGTCAAACCGGCAACCTTCCATGAAAGCACCACGGTCGAAATCATCTGGACGGTCATTCCCGTCATCATTCTGGTTTCCCTCGCCATTCCCGCCGCCCAGGCACTGGTCAAGATGGAAGATTCCAGCAACTCCGAACTGACCATCCAGGTGACAGCCTACCAGTGGAAGTGGCAGTACGAGTACCCGGAACAGGGCATCAAGTTCATGAGCGTTCTGGGCAGCAAAAGCCGGGAAGCCAGTGCTCTGGACTCCGGTATCGATCCGGGCAGCGTGGAACACTACCTGCTGGAGGTCGACAACCCGGTCGTGGTTCCGGTGGGCAAGAAAGTTCGCCTCCTCTTCACCTCCAACGATGTCATTCACTCCTGGTGGGTGCCTGAACTGGCTGTCAAGAAAGATGCCATCCCCGGATTCATCAACGACATGTGGGTCAAGGTGGAAAAACCCGGTACCTACCGCGGCCAGTGCACCGAGCTGTGCGGCAAGGACCACGGCTTCATGCCCATCAATGTGGTTGCGCTGGATAATGCCGGTTTTGAGGCCTGGGTCACTGAACAGAAAGCGGCGGCAGCGGCAGCAGCCAGCAGCAGTGACCGGGTCTGGGCCCAGGATGAGCTGATGGCCAGGGGTGAGGAAATCTACAAATCGGCCTGTGTCGCCTGTCATCAGGTCACCGGAGCCGGCATCCCCGGCGTCTTCCCGGCCATGACCGGCAGCGCCATCGTCAACGGTGACATCAAGGGCCATCTTGATATCGTGCTCCACGGCAAGGCCGGCACCGCCATGCAGGCTTTCAGCGGCCAGTTGAATGATGCCGATATCGCTGCGGTTGTGACCTATGAACGCAATGCGCTGGGCAACAGCGTCGGTGACATCGCCCAGCCTGCCGATGTCAAGGCGATGCGGTAACAGGATTCATCATGGTTAATTTTCAATTTTCAAGTGTTCTGGAGGGAATAGCATGAATGCACAAGCAGTCCAGCACGCCGATCATGATCATCATGATCACGGGCCTGCCAAGGGTTGGATGCGCTGGTTGACCACCACCAACCACAAGGATATAGGCACCCTGTACCTGTGGTTTTCACTGCTGATGTTTTTCGTTGGCGGCACCATGGCGCTCGTGATCCGCGCCGAACTGTTTCAGCCGGGCCTGCAGCTGGTCCAGCCCGAGTTCTTCAATCAGATGACTACCATGCATGCACTGGTCATGATCTTCCTGGCGGTCATGCCGGCCTTCGTGGGACTGGCCAACTGGATGATTCCGCTGATGATCGGTGCGCCCGACATGGCGCTGCCGCGCATGAACAACTGGAGCTTCTGGATTCTGCCCTTCGCCAGCACCATGCTGATCTCCACCCTGTTTGTGGATGGCGGTGCCCCGGCTGGTGGTTGGACCATGTACCCGCCGTTGGTACTCCAGACCGGCGCGGCGTTCCCGATGCTGATCTTCTCCGTGCACCTGCTGGGCATTTCCTCCATCATGGGTTCCATCAACATCATCGCCACCATCATGAACCTGCGTGCCCCCGGCATGACCTACATGAAGATGCCGCTGTTTGTCTGGACCTGGTTCATTACCGCCTACCTGCTGATCGCCACCATGCCGGTACTGGCCGGTGCAGTGACCATGCTGCTGACCGACAAATATTTCGGTACCAGCTTCTTCAATGCCGCCGGCGGCGGTGATCCGGTCATGTTCCAGCACATTTTCTGGTTCTTCGGTCATCCGGAAGTTTACATCCTGATCCTGCCAGCCTTCGGCATCGTGTCCCAGATCATCCCGACCTTTGCCCGCAAGCCGCTGTTCGGCTACAGCTCCATGGTCTATGCCACCGCATCCATCGCCTTCCTGTCCTTTATCGTCTGGGCGCATCACATGTTCACGGTCGGCATGCCGGTTGCTGCGGAAGTGTTCTTCATGATGGCCACCATGCTGATTGCCGTTCCTACCGGCGTGAAAGTCTTCAACTGGGTTTCCACCATGTGGAAAGGTGCCATGACCTTTGAAACCCCGATGCTGTTTGCCATCGGATTCGTGGTCATGTTCAGCATCGGCGGCTTCTCCGGCCTGATGCTGGCTATCGCACCGGCAGACTTCCAGTATCATGACACCTACTTCGTGGTTGCCCACTTCCACTATGTACTGGTGCCCGGTGCCGTTTTCGCCATCATGGCCTCGGTCTACTACTGGCTGCCCAAATGGAGTGGGCACATGTATGACGAAAAGCTGGGACAGATTCATTTCTGGCTCTCGGCCATCTTCGTCAACGTCCTGTTCTTCCCGCAGCACTTCATCGGTCTGGCCGGCATGCCGCGCCGCATTCCGGACTATGCGGTACAGTTTGCCGATTTCAACATGATTTCGTCCATTGGTGCTTTCGGCTTCGGCTTCAGCCAGCTGCTGTTTGCCTATATCGTGATCAAGGCGGTACGCAACGGCAGAAAGGCCACCGATCAGGTCTGGGAAGGCGCCAAGGGTCTGGAGTGGACACTCAGTTCACCTCCTCCCTATCACTCCTTCAGTATCCAGCCGCACGTCAAATAAACAAAAGGGCCTCAGGCAGGGGCCTGGTCCCCTGCCCGCCCGGTGAGCAGTTCCGATGAAAGATACAGAGGCAATAACCCGAAAGCGCATACACAGAACCGTTATTTTTCTGGTCCTGCTGACGCTGGTTATCCTGTGCCTGTTTGTCTACTCAGTGATTCAGCAGGGAGGTTCCTGGTAATGAACGCACGTAAACCCATGGGGCCGCTGGTGTTCAAGCTGTTCCTGGTACCGATTCTGATGTTCGGGTTCGGCTACCTGATGGTACCGCTTTATGATGTTTTCTGTGACATCACCGGCATCAACGGCAAAACCGGCGATGCCATCAGCACCGCTCAGGCCCGGCAGCTGGAAGTTGAAAGTACGCGTGAGCTCAAACTGGAGTTCGTCGCCAGCGTCAATCAGGATGGCCCCTGGGAATTTCACCCTTCCCAAACCAGCATGGTGATCCGCCCCGGCAAGACCTATACCACAACTTACTACGCCAGAAACCTGCGTGACATTGCTGCCACATCCCAGGCCATTCCCAGCGTGTCCCCCTCCAAGGCCGCTCCCCATCTCAACAAGACCGAGTGTTTCTGCTTTACCGAGCAGAAGTTCGGCCCCAGCGAGAAACGGGAAATGCCGGTAACGTTTGTGGTCGACAAGGATGTTCCGGAGGATGTGGATACCCTGACCCTGTCTTACACCCTGTTTACCAAATAAGGCTCGGCACAAGATCAAACAACGCATGACGGTTTTCAATTTTTACCATCCAATCGAGGCGAAATATGGCCAGTAGCAGTAACGACGCACCCCATTATTACGTTCCGCACCAGACCATCTGGCCATTCATGATGTCAGTGGGCCTGACCGGACTCGTGCTGGGATTCATTCATTACCTGAACGGCGACAGCGGCACCTTCCTGATGCTTGCCGGGGCCGGTCTCCTGATTTACACCCTGTTCCGCTGGTTCGGCGAGGTGATCAGCGAAAGCGAAGGACGCCAGTATGGCAAGTGGGAAGACGGTTCTTTCCGTCTGGGCATGAGCTGGTTCATCTTCTCCGAGGTCATGTTCTTTGCCGCCTTTTTCGGTGCCCTGTTCTATGCCCGCGTCCTGTCGGTGCCCTGGCTTGGTGGTGCCGGTGAAGAAGCCGAAACCCACAACCTGCTCTGGAGTGCCTATCAGGCCATGTGGCCAACCAACGGCCCGGCTGACGTCGGTGGCGAATTCGAGGCCATGCCGGCCTGGGGCCTGCCAGCCATCAATACCCTGATCCTGCTGTCCTCCGGTGTCACCGTGACCTGGGCGCACCATGCCCTCAAGGCCAACAACCGCCAGCATCTGGTTTATGGTCTGGCCGCAACGGTCGGTCTCGGCTTTCTGTTCGTTATCCTGCAGGCTGTCGAGTATTCCCATGCCTATGGTGAAATGAACCTGACCCTGCACTCCGGCATCTACGGCTCCACCTTCTACATGCTGACCGGCTTCCACGGCATGCATGTCACCCTGGGTGCCATCATTCTGACCGTGGTGCTGTTCCGTGCCATCAAGGGCCACTTCACGCCACAGAACCACTTTGCCTTCGAGGCTGCGGCCTGGTACTGGCACTTTGTGGATGTGGTCTGGCTGGGCCTGTTTATTTTTGTTTACTGGCTGTAAAACCCGCCAGCGTCATTCGCTGCTGCTACAGACAAAAAAGTGCGCTACCCGGCGCACTTTTTTTGGCCATCCCGGCAGGACGAACCCGCCTCAGCCATAGACGCCGTGTGGTACAATCAGGCCGAAATACTGTCCGACCATCAGCAGCAGAAACAGGAAAACGGACAAACTGATACGCACGGTCAGCGCCTTGACAACCTTGCCGGAGTTTTCACTGCGGTCCCGGTTAAGCTGGTACAGTGCAGTAAACAGGGATGCAATCACGAACAGCAGCAGAATGACGACGATGAGTTTGAACAACAACATGGATGGACTCGCTTCCTGTGGTTAATGGCAAAAAAACCCTTGGCTACCTACTGTTTGGCCTTGCCTTGCTGATCCTGCTTTCCCTGGGGATATGGCAGACAAACCGGGGGCTTGGCAAGCAACATGTTTTATCACTAGTTGGTACGGAACACAAAATTAATGACCTTCGCAATACCCGCCTGCCCGACCCTGCACAACTGGCCTATCAGAGCGCCCGCCTGCATGGCAGCTGGGATGCGGATCACAGCTTCCTGCTCATGAACCGCATGTACAGCGGCCAGCCCGGCTATGAAGTGCTGACCCCTTTCCGGCTTGAAGCAGGCGGCATCCTGATGGTCAACCGGGGCTGGATTCCGGTGCAGGAACCGCACATTCCCGCCCCGACAGAGACACCGGAACCACAAGGCACACTGTACCTGCCCGACAAGGGCTTCACCCTCGGATCGGCCATCCTGCCACAGGCACTGGTTCAGCCCGTCTGGCCCCTGAAATCACTGTATCTGGACCTCAATGCCTTCAACCAGGCCCTGAATACAGCCCTGAGTCCCCTGGTACTGGTTCTGGATGCCGATGACCCCAATGGCTTCACACGCATCTGGAACCCGGTCATCATGACCCCGGCCCGCCATTTCGGTTACGCCGTGCAATGGTTTGCACTCGCACTGGTGCTGATGGTATTCGGTATCATCTGGCATCGCAAAAGCAAGAGAGACTGAAACGGATATGAACCTGACTCCCTCACAGAAACGTCTGCTGCTGATTCTCGCCATGTTCTTCATTCCACTGGGTATATCCATGGCCTGGTACTACAGCCTGCCGGCAGACTACAAACCCGGCAGCAGCACCAACAACGGCACACTGATTTCCCCGGTCTACACCCTGCAGGACTTCAGTCAGCCCCAGCTCAAGGGTCCGGCCTTTGCCGCCCGCGACATGGAGCGCATCTGGACCATTGTGCACCTGCTGGATGGTGCCTGTGATGAAGCCTGCAGCAAACGCCTGTACGACACCCGCCAGCTGCGCATTGCCCTGGCTGAGGACATGGACCGGGTCCAGCGCGTGCTTGTGGCCGCTACCCCGCAGGTCGCGGAGCAGAATGCACGCATGTGGGAATCCCACCCGGACCTGCATGTACTGATAGGCAGCAGTGGCGGTCTGGGAGAACAGGTACGGGCGACCGCGACCCGGAACCACTACCCTCCCGGCTCCATCTATCTGGTTGATCCGCTGGGTAACCTGATGATGCAGTTCGGCCCGGCCATTCCGGCCAAACAGGTAATGAAGGACATTGAGAAGCTGCTGAGGCTGTCCCATATCGGCCAGGGCATCACTCCCCCAGCACCCTCAGCGCCCCGGCATCAAAACTCAGCCTTACCGTTTCACCGACTTTCGGCGGCGGGCTGGACGGCTGGTTGAACCCGTCCAGCAGGATCAGGTTCTCGCCCAGGCGGACACTCAGGCGGATGACCGAGCCCAGAAAGTTGACTGACGCCACCTGCCCCGCCAGCTGAATACCCCCGCCCCCGTCACCCAGAGCTACACTCTCGGGACGCAGTGCTAGGGCAACCGGGTCCGACGAACTGCCGGGCAGCGGACGGCCAAGGCGTATCGCCGTACCGTCATCCAGCGTCACAATACCCTGTTCCGGCTCCAGCAGCCGGGCATTGAGGACATTGATGGTGCCCACAAACGAAGCCACAAAACGGGTGGCCGGATGGTTGTAAATCTCGAAAGGTGTTCCCACCTGATCCGCCCGGCCCTTGTGCATGACCACAATCCGGTCGGAAATGGACAGTGCCTCCTCCTGGTCATGCGTCACGAAAATGGTGGTGATCCCGAGTGTTTGCTGAATGGTTCGGATTTCCTCGCGCAGGGATACCCGGATTTTGGCATCCAGTGCTGAAAGCGGCTCATCCAGCAGCAGCACATCGGGCTTGACCGCCAGCGCCCGCGCCAGTGCCACCCGCTGCTGCTGGCCGCCGGAAAGCTGAAACGGGTAACGCGCTCCCAGCTCCTCCAGTTTGATCAGGGCCAGCATTTCCCGCACCGTGGCGCGGATTTCAGCTTTCAGTTTACCGGCCACCCGCAGCCCGAAGGCGACATTCTGGGCCACGGTCATATTGGGAAACAGCGCATAGGACTGGAATACCATGCCGATATTGCGCTGGTTGGGCCTGAGGCTGACCATATCCTGACCATCAATGTGGATGGAACCTGAAGTCGGTGTCTCAAAGCCGGCAACCATGCGCAAAACCGTGGTTTTACCGCAGCCACTGGGGCCGAGAAAGGAGACGAACTCCCCCTGCTCCACCGCCAGATCGAAGTCCTTTACCACGCGGGCGCTGCCAAAATCCTTCTGCAGGCTGTTGATCTCAAGAAATGCCATAATCTGTCACTGTCTCTGCCTGATCTGTGTGTGTTTCTGGAACCGGGTCACCAGCTGGATCAGGCCCATGCAAAGCCAGGTGATGGCAAAGGCAATCACGGCCAGTGCCGCCGGCTCATAGGCCCGGTTGGCCCCGATGAGCTGCATGAAGGGACCGAAGGCCGGACGGTTCAGGAGGGCTGCCAGTACGAACTCACCGATCACAATGGCAAACGTCAGAAAGGCCCCCGACAGAATGGCCACCAGCACATTGGGCAGGATCACACGCCACAGAATGGTGATCCAGCCCGCCCCCAGACTCTGGGCCGCCTCGGTCAGGGTCGCCACATCCAGACTGCGCAGGCCGGTATCCACCGCCCGGTACATGTAGGGCAGCGCCAGTACGGTATAGCCGAACAGCAGCAGCAGGTTGGTTCCGCCTACCGAGCCGGTGAGCGGCAGCCAGGAAGCGGTGTTGTAAAGGCGGATATAGCCGAATACCACCACAATCGGGGGAATTACCAGCGGCAGCAGGGTCAGAAACTCAATCACCGGACGCCAGCGCGGCAACCGCAGCCGTACCCAATAAGCCGTCGGCACCACCAGCAGCACGCCAAGTACAATGGTCCCCAGCGCCATCAGTACCGAAAACCCGAAGGTTTCATGAAAGCGCGGATCACTCAGAATCACCCGATAGGCATCCAGACTGTACTCGCCCCGGCGCATGCGCAGGGAAAACTCCAGAGTCCCGATCAGCGGCAGGGCGAAATAAATCATCCCCAGTATCAGGGCCAGCCAGGCCCAGAAGCGCCGGCCTTTCATTTCATCCACCGCTCACTGCGCATGCGCATCCAGATGTAGATCAGGTTGGCAGCCCCCGTCACTGCAATCATGCCGAAAGCCATGGCATACCCCAGATGCGGGTCCTGCAGCACATCCCCCCGTATCTGGGCGAACAGCATGATGGGCACGATGGACAGCGAACTGCCGGTCAGGGCATAGGCAGTGGCCACCGCCCCGAAAGCATTGGCAAACAGCAGGGCAAAAGTCCCCAGCAATGCGGGCCACAGAATTGGCAAAGCCACCAGAAACCAGTACTGTGTATTGCTTGCGCCCAGAATCGAAGCCGCCTCCTTCCATTCACGCCGCAGGCCATCCAGTGCCGGGGTGATAATCAGGATCATGAGCGGAATCTGGAAAAACAGGTAAGTCAGGGTCAGGCCCCAAAAACTCAGGATATTGAAGCCCCAGGCATAGATATTAATCCCCAGCCACTCACGCAGCAGAACCGTCACCAGCCCCAGACGCCCGAGCGTGGCCAGAAAGGCGAACGCCAGCGGTACCCCGGCAAAATTGGAGGCGACCCCGGAAAAGGTCAGCAGCGGCCCGCGCAGCCAGCCCGGCACCCCGCCCAGCACCATGGCCGCTGCCATGGCAAACCCGATCAGACACCCCAGCAGGGCCGACGCCACGCTGATACGGATACTGATCCAGTAAGCCGACAGAATCGAAGGCTGAAACAGGTTGGCAATATTTTCAAGCGTGAAAGCCCCGGCCTGATTACGGAAAGCGCCGACCACGATATTCATGGTCGGCAGCAGCAGAAACAACAGGGCAAACAGCAGGAACGGGACAACACCCAGCCAGGAAAGACCTGACTTACTGAACATTGGCCCCCACCACGGAATCCCACTGCCCGGTCACGCGTGCCTTGGATGCCTCCTGATCCTCCAGGGTCGGAAAGACAGCCTTTTCATAGGCGGCGGCCGGTGGCAGCGCATCCAGCAGGCTCTGCGGAATCTTGTCGTTGGCAGCCAGATCGTTGAATCGGATCGGATGGCAGTAACCATTGAGCCAGCCCAGCTGCCCCTCATCCGAATACAGGTACTCCATCCACAGCTTGGCGGCGTTCGGGTGGGGTGCATGGGCACTGATGGCCTGAACATAAACCCCGGCAACCACACCGGATTTCGGTACCACCACATCCACCGGCGGATTGCCTTTCAGGGTATCACGCCCGGCCAGGGCGTTGTAATCCCACATGATCACAACCGGGGTCGCCCCCTGTGCCAGCGTACCGGCCTTGCCGATCACGGGCACGAAATTGCCGGCCTTGTTCATGTCGGCAAAATACTTGAGGCCCGCTTCACCGATCGCCTCGCCGCCCTCAGCACCATCAACCAGTCCTGCGGCATAAACCCCGAGAATGGCCTGATTGGAGGCGCGCGGATCACCCGCCAGCGCGACACTGTTGGCAAATTCGGGTTTCAGCAGATCAGCCCAGTCCTGTGGTGACTCCTTGACAATATCCTGATTCACGGCAAACGCCAGTACGCCGTAATAATCACCATACCAGTGCCCGTCAGCATCCTTGACATTATCCGGGATGGTATCCCAGGTCGAGACCTTGTAAGGCTGGGTCAACCCTTCTTCCCTGGCTGCCGGGCCGAACGAGAAGCCGACATCAATGACATCCGGTGCCTGTGGACCCTTGTTGTCCCTGTTGGCCCGGATGGCCTCCAGCTCATCGGCAGAACCGGCGTCAGGATTGAGCTCATTCACCGTGATCCAGGGATATTTGGTCTTGAAACCTTCGATCACACCACCATAGCCACACCAGTCATGCGGCAAAGCGATGGTGGTCAGCATGCCTTCCTCCCTGGCGGCAGCCTCCAGGGCCGCGAGGTCTTCAGCATGGGCAACAGCACCGGCCAACAGGCCGGATGCAACAACCAGGGACAACAGGGTCTTGCGGGATACGGACATGAAACACTCCTCGGAAAAAGCTGATCAGAAATAACAGCCAAACAGTAACAGCCCCTGATGACAGTCTGTTGACAGCCAGCAGGGTGGTGATCTTCAGTATAGAAGCGCCCGTGATCCTGTGACAACCGTTTTTATGGCCACCCGCCAGGCAACAGCAACCACTGTCAGGTCCGCCCGCTTCCCCGCAGACTGCCGGCCAGCCGCCCCACCAGTGACCCCTCGCGTGAATGGCAATCAACCTGCAGTGAAATCGTGCGGCGTTCCGGGGCACGGAAGCTGGCCATAACCCCCAGAACACTCAGTGCCTCCTGCTTCAGCGGCTCATCAGTCACCGTCGCCAGTGTGACCCTGCGACCGGCCAGCCAGCGTTCCAGCACGCCCAGGCAATAGTCGGCATGCGCTTCATCATGGGCCAGATAGGCAGCAACCACCGGCAGGCGGTCACGAAAATATTTCAGCAGCGTACCGGCCAGATGTGTGGCCGCCTCCGTCACCTTCACCCCGGCCGGAACCGGGGTTGCACCGGCTGGCACGAAAGTCAGCGCCGGATCATCAAGGCGCAACAGGCACGGTCCCAGCGGCAGCCCGGACAGGGCAATGCAGCCATCCGCCCCCGTCACTCCGCGGGCATCATCAACACCATCAAAAAACACCCGAAACCCCAGACCGGCAGCAGGCTGCCCGGTTTCGGCACAACGCACCCCGGCATCCAGAAAGGCCATACGGACAATATTGGCCCGCTGTTCCGGCGTCAGTATAAAGGCCAGAGTCTGATCCCGGCGGGCATTGTCCAGGGCAATATGTGCCAGCGGCTCCACCTGTCCCTGCAGAATGGCCAGCCGTTTCATGACAAAACTGCGAATCGCACTGTGCTCGATATCCACCAGCCGTACTGCCGCCAGCGTGCCGCTGCGCAGGGCTTCCAGTGCCGGCTTGAGAAAACGCTCGCCAATCTGCTGCTGCTCGGGGCTGACCGGCCCCAGCACCGGATTGCCGGGCCGCCCACCGGCATATTCATTGCTGCGTGTTTCCAGCCAGGCTTCCAGCATTCGGGCACCAAACGGGTCCTGTACCTGATACTGTGCCAGCGTCAGGCTGCTGTACGCCTGCAGATAAGCGTGGTAATGAAAATCCTGCAGCCCCGCTCCCATGCGCAGAAAACTGGCCGGCAACAGGGTACGGCTGTCATGAATGGTAATGCCTTCCCCTGCTCCGGCACCCGCAGGGATGCAGCGGTTGGGTGCATCGGTGCTGACCGGCCCATACTGCATCTGGTGCGGATAGTGCTGCCGCAGCGCTTCCGGCTCCCCGGCAAACCCCAGAACGGCAACCACCCCGTCTTCGGCCATATTGCCGCCAATCCTGCCCGGATACAGGGTGATGGCCGGCGGCTCGCCTCGTTCGGCCTGATGCAGTACATTGCCGCTGATCTCGCAGTCATCCAGCATCCCGGCAATCGAAATGGCGTGTGCGCCGCGGATGGTGATGTCATTCTCCCGGATGCAGATACGGCGGCAGAAACCATCACTGGCAAAAATTCCCTGCAGCGGTGCCCGGGGTGCACGAATGGTACAGCCCTGCACCACCACATCCTCCAGCACGGCACCGGCCATCTGGTCAGCCACCCGGACATACTGCTGCTTCCCGTCTTCCCCGGCCTCAAAATACCCCAGCGCCGGCGGAATCAGCTGGATGGCATCCCGGTGTGCCGTATCATAGCTGCGCCGGTCCTGAATGGTCAGGTTCTCCAGCCGCACCCGGTGGCTCCAGACCCTGACGGCATCGGTCTGGTTCTCCCCGCACAGCTCAATATCATGCCGGTCGCGGAACACCGTATCGGCCCCGATATCGGTCACCTCACCCGGCCCCGTCACCCCGCCCTCCTGCCTGACCCGGTGTGCGCTGCAGGTTTCCTGATCCAGAATGAACAGGCAGTCATCCGTCTGCGCCGCCGGTGCCTGGAACACGTTGTTGGCCAGCTCGATGGCCCGCAGTTTTCCCGGATACTCGGCCAGTATCTGGCGGGCTTTGGCACTGCGCTGACGGTACTGCTGCAGATGGCTCTCCTGCCGCGCAATCCGTGCCTCGATATCCGCCGGCGGATTTGCCACAGTCCGCAGCTGCTTCAGCTTTTCAATGTAAACCGGCAGGTAATTGGGGTTCGGCTGGCCATCCGGTGCCGTCTCCTGCAGGTAGCGATCGGCCTGGGCCAGTACCTCGTGCGCCTGCTGCAGCAGGCGTGCATAGTGGCTGTACAGGGTGTGTGAATTGATCTCTGGGCTGCCCATGGGTTCTCCGGCTGTCTGTCTTGCAGTATCTGTAATGGTTATGGTCTGGTTATTGTCGGTATCGGCATGCGCCAGTGCTGCACTTTATCGTATTTCCCAGCCGCTCCCCAGCTTTTCACACAGGAGAAACAGAACCCTGGCGAGTGTCTTGCATCCGGCAGCCCCGGCAAGCAGAATGCCCCTTTTGACAACCCCAGAGCCAGAGACATGCATCAGGACTCACTTTACAACACCCACGTTGCCGCCGAACAGATACTCATCACACCGGATGCCTTCAAGGCTGAAATGCCGCTGTCCGAAGCCGGGGCACATTTCATTCAGGCCAGCCGCAAGACCGTATCGGACATTCTGGCCCGCCGCGATCCGCGCCTGCTGGTGGTGACCGGCCCCTGCTCCATCCACGACCTCAAGTCGGCCAAAGACTATGCCCTGCGTCTCAAGGCCCTGAGCCGGGAAGTGGGTGACACCCTGTATCTGGTCATGCGCATCTATTTTGAAAAACCGCGTACCACCACTGGCTGGAAGGGGCTGATCAATGATCCGGACATGAACGACACCTTCCAGGTCGAAAAGGGGCTGCGGCTGGCCCGTGAACTGCTGGTGTGGCTGGCGGAGCAGGAAATTCCGGCGGCTACCGAGGCGCTGGACCCGATCACTCCCCAGTACCTGTCCGAACTGTTCACCTGGGCAGCCATCGGGGCACGCACCACCGAATCCCAGACTCACCGTGAAATGGCCAGCGGCCTGTCCATGCCTGTCGGCTTCAAGAACGGTACCGACGGCAATCTGGATGTGGCGGTCAATGCCATGCTGGCCGTCTCCAGACCGCACAGTTTTCTCGGCATCAACCAGTCCGGACAGGTCGCAGTGATCAAGACTTCCGGCAATCCGGACGGCCATGTGATCCTGCGCGGCGGTAAACGCCCGAACTACGACAGCGTAAATATCGCCCTGTGTGAACAGGCCATGGACAGGGCCGGGCTGCCGGCCAACATCATTGTCGACTGCAGCCATGGCAACTCCAGCAAGCAATACGCCCTGCAGCCCCTGGTGGCCGAGAATGTGGCCGGGCAGATTGTGGAAGGCAACAAGTCCATTCTCGGGCTGATGCTGGAAAGCCACATCGGGGCCGGCAACCAGAAAATTCCCGCCAATCTGGCAGAACTTGAATACGGAGTGTCGGTGACGGACGCCTGCATCGACTGGAAAACCACTGAAGTGCTGCTGCACCACCTGCAGGAGCGTCTGCGGGATACCCTGCCACATCGGGTCTGAATCCACTTCCCCCGGGCGGCTTCCCGCTTCGGCTGCCTGTCCGCTCAGCGCAGGCAGCCCCCTCACTACAGGTTCCGCTTTGATGTCGGCCCGGCCTGTGCGACACTCAGGTCAAAGAATGATTCATCCACTGGAGAAGGAGAACACGATGGAGAACGTGATCGAGCTCATAAAGACCAATCTCGCCTCGCAGAATACCCAAAGCAACACCAACCTGGAGTGGCTGCAACAGGCCATGCATCCCTTTTTTTTCACCTTCAACCAGAACGAAGTTGAAGCACTGGGCATTCTGGCCAACAGCATCTACCGCATTGACCGCTTTCCGCATGTCACGCTGGTCGACCGTCCCGACCGCCTGATGCTGAGCCAGGTCAGCCGCAACAACAGTATCTACAATACCCTGCGCAACCTTCCCTTCCGGTCCAACCTGTCCTATACCGAGGTCAATACCTCGCTGCAAAACCTGCCGGACTATGACCGACCGCTGGAAGTCCTGCGCTTTGACTTTGCCCGCAAATCCGATCAGGACGTTGCCGAAGCCAAAGATGTCGTGGTACCGGCGGAAATCGTGACCGCCGTGGGCAATGCCCTGAAAGCGGCCGCGCCGGCCTATGACCAGAGCAAGCTGCAGTCGACCATGGAACTGCTGTGGGTCAATAACGAAGAATATGTACGCGTTTCCCATCCGGAGCGTCTGGCACGCCTGATCGAGCTTTATGAGAACACCCGGCAGCATGACGGCATTTTCCTCGACATCGAGCCCATGGATGCGTACAGCAGCAGCAAAACCGGCCGTCAGATGACACGCGTGCGCTTCGGTGTGGCCAATCCTCCCCAGCACAATTTCCTGCTCCAGATCATGGAAGTGTTCAAGCGCCTGAACATCGGCACTGAACGCGCCTATATCCTGACCATGAGCAGCGGAATCACCCCCTGGTTCCTCGGCAACTTCTACGTCGGCCCGAATGACGGCAGCCAGCTGGAAAAAGGCACTTCACTGTTCAGAACGCTGCAGCACGAGCTGTACAACCTTCAGATTCTGCCCATCAATTCACCCAGCTACGGCACCCTGCTGGAAAAAGGCATCACCGACGGGGTGGACACGACGCTGGTGGAAGCCATGATCAGCTTCTGTCACACCAATCTGGCCCACAATCATCCGGAACAGTTCGAGCCGGAAGCCATCACCCTGGCTTTCCACAACCACCTCAACATGACGCTGCAACTGATCCGGCTGTTTTATACCCGCTTCCAGCCCGGCCTGGAAAACCGCGAGGCACTTTATCAGCAGCAGCTGGCAGAAACCGAACGCATGATCCCGGAGTTCAACACCGGACGGCGCTTTCTGGACGAGTCCCGCCGGACCATCTTCCATTGTGCCATCGCCTTTATCCGCTACTGCCTGAAAACCAATTTCTTTGTGGATGAAAAGCACGCACTGGCCTTCCGCCTCGACCCGCAATACCTGGAATACCTGGGCGAGGACTTCACCGCCGACCTGCCACCGGAACGTCCGTTCCGGATCACCTTCTTCTTCGGACGCGGCGGAGCAGGCTACCATATCGGCTTCTCCGACATCGCCCGCGGCGGCTGGCGCACCCTGATGACCCAAGGGCGCGATGACTACATCAACGGTGCCAGCACCCTGTTTCGGGAAAACTACGTGCTGGCGCATACCCAGCACCTCAAGAACAAGGACATTTACGAAGGCGGCTCCAAAATGGTGGCCATCCTCACCACCAATCCGGCCATGGACAAGGATCAGGTGCGCCAGCAGCTGTACAAGCTCCAGTTCGGCTTCATCAACGCCTTCCTTGACCTGTATGTAACCGAAAACGGGCATGCCAAAAATCCGCGTGTGGTGGATTACTACGGTGAAGACGAGCCGATCGAGCTCGGGCCGGATGAAAACATGCACAACACCATGATCGAGCTGATTGCCGAACTGGCCGTCAAGCGCGGCTACCTGCTCGGGCCCGGCATCATGTCCAGCAAGAAGATCGGCATCAACCACAAGGAATACGGCGTCACCTCGATCGGCGTGATCCGCTTTGCCGAAGTCACCATGCAGGAAGTGCTGGGAATCAACATGCACGCAGACCCTTTCAGCGTCAAATTTACCGGTGGTCCCAATGGGGATGTGGCCGGGAATGGCATGCGCCTGCTGCTGGAGCGCTGCCCGCAGGTTCAGATCAAGCTGGTGGTTGATGGTACCGGTGCACTTTACGACCCGCAGGGTATCGACCATACCGCCCTGAAACAGATTGTGCTGCAGAACGATGTCGAAGCCTTCGATTTCCATGCCCTGAATCCGGGGGGCTTCATGCTGTTCCGGCTTGCCACCCGACAGGACGGCATGCGCGAACTGTTCCGCAAAGTCACCCGTACCGGGCAGGGTGTTGAGGAGGAATGGATTTCCAATGATGCCTTCTACAGCACCTTCAACAACCTGATCTTCACGGTACCGACCGACCTGTTCATTCCGGCAGGCGGGCGTCCGGAAACCATCGACCGGCGCAACTGGGAGAAATACTTCGCCGATGACGGCACACCCGCCTCACGGGTGATTGTCGAGGGAGCCAACTCCTTCATCACGCCCGAGGCACGGCTGGAGCTGCAGAAACGCGGGGTAGCCATCATGCGTGACGCCTCGGCCAACAAGTGCGGCGTCATTTCCTCCTCCTATGAGATTATCGCCAACCTGCTGATGAACGATCAGGAGTTCCTGGCCCACAAGGCCCGCTATGTTACCGATGTCATCCAGATACTGAACCATCTGGCCGAGCAGGAAGCACGCCTGATTCTGGTGCGGCATCAGTTGCATGGTGGCGTGGAGCCTTACACCCAGATATCCAACAACCTGAGCCGGGAAATCAACGATCACTATGCACGCATGTTCGACTACTTCCAGGCCAACCCGACCCTGGCGGACAAACCGGTGTACCGCAACGCCATGCTGCATCACCTGCCGAACCTGATCCACGAGGACAAGACGCTGCGTGAGCGGGTCTGGAGCATGCCGCGCAAGATTCAGTTTGCCATTCTGGCCAGCATGGTGGCCTCAAAACTGGTCTATACCGGCGACGACAGTCAGGCCTTTGCCGATATGGTGGAGGCTCAGCTGCAACGCCTGCCAAAAATCTGAGCTGCAGCTGTCCGGAGAAAAACTGCCGCCCCGTCATCCCTGACCGGGGCGGCAGCCGGTTTCACAACAAAGCTCAGGCTTTGGCGAACCAGACATCCTCAGTCAGGACCGTGCGGCCATCCGCCGTTCTGGCCGAAGACTGCATCAGATTCTCACCACGGGCATTGGCAGCATCCTGACGCTCCACACTCAGCTCGGTGACACCGAAGTCAGCCAGTGAGCGCAGCTCTCCGGCATCCACCCTGGCGTTACCGTTATCCACCCACAGCTCCAGGCCATCCAGCTCCTGACCGGCCAGCCTGCCGTCGCCATTGGCATCCAGTTGTGCCATCTTTTCATAGCCGCTGCCATACTGGCCACCCTGATCACCAAACAGGCGGGTGCCGTTCATGTCGTTTGCGGCATTGCCATCACGGTTGTCAACCAGCAGGCTGTCACCATCACCGGACATCCATTCCACCGCTTCGGTGGAACCATTACCATCCAGATCGAAATCAACAGTCTGCCCCACCTGGGTGCCGGCAACACGATCCTTTGCGGTGCTTTCACCCGTCGTACCTATCTGCCCGTCACCATTGGTGTCCAGAGCAACCGGGCTGCCAAGCAACAGGGGAGCCAGTGCCAGCGCCCCCAGCGCCAGACCGCCACCCAGGGCAGCTCCGCCCAGCGCACCAGCCGCCAGACCGGCATTTTTACCCTTGTCCTCTTTTTTCTCCTCAGCCTTGGGCTCTTCTGCCTTTGGTGCCGGAGTCGGAGCAGGCTTCGGAGCGGGTGCCGGCGCTGGAGTGGGTGCCGGTGCTGGAGCGGGTGCCGGCGCTGGAGTGGGTGCCGGCGCTGGAGCGGGTGCCGGCGCTGGAGCGGGTGCTGGAGCAGGTGCCGGCGCTGGAGCAGGTCTGCCCGCATGTCCGCCCTGCCCAGCCTGACCGCCCTGCCCAGCCTGACCGCCCTGCCCAGCCTGACCGCCCTGCCCAGCCTGACCGCCCTGGCCTGCCTGACCGATACCGCCATGGTGACCCTGCCCCTGTCCCTGACCCGGTCCACAGGCATCAGCCCCCGTGCCAGCGCCGGTACCCGTGCCAACCTGAACACTGACATTCGCCGAGGCACCCGTGCTGTTGGTATAGCTGAAACTGTCCGTCCCCTGGAAACCGGCGTTGGGCGTATACACCAGATTGTTACCGTTCTGAGTCACGGTGCCATTGGCCGGCTGGGTGAAACCGGTCACATTGATATTGGTATCATTCCCCAGCACATTGATACCGGTCGGGGTATTGGCCGGTGTGGAGGCTGTATCATTCACGGCATAACCGCTGCCATTGACCTGTCCTGCAGTACCGGCACCACTCATGCCTGCTGTCCCGGCAGTACCGTTTGCACCACCGGCTCCGGCGGTACCATGGCCATGACCGGCACCATTGACACCACCGGAGCCGCCGGTTCCATTGCCGGCAGTACCCGTACTGCCTGCTCCAGTACTTCCTGCACCGCTACCGCCGCCAGTACCCGTGCCGCCCGTCATGCTGGTCAGCAGCTGCAGCAGCTGGTTCAGAAGACTGACCAGCTCCGGAGAGGACTGCAGTCCGCTGCCCGCCGCAGTGCTGCCCGTGCCGGCAGTTGTGCCGCTGGTGCCACTATTGAGAATGTTCTGGAACTGATTGACACCGCGGTCGGTACCGGACAGGTTTGAGGTTCCTGTAGTGCCTGTGGTGTTCTGGGCTCCCCATGTCGGCTGGTAGCCAGCGCCCTGGGTTGCGTTGAGATTCAGCATATTTGCTTCCTTGTTAAGCGCCCTCACCGGCTTGCCGAAAATATCCTGCCGCGCGAGAATCAATACGCACGTGCACAGCCCCGAAACAGCACGTCACCAGGGCGCATTCGATACTTGTCCACAAACTTTCGGGCATAACAGCAAGCCACTGAGGCAGAGGTTGAGAACAGCCCGTCATATCTGCTTCGGGGCAGCAGGAGCCGGGGCCGGACTCATGCTATTCCAGCCCTGGCAGGCTGCCATCCTGCAGCAGGGATCAGTGGAGTGAATTTCCGGATAAACCCCGAACCGGCGTTCATCCCCTGCAAGCAGATAGGCCCCTCCCCAAAGCCCGGTATCCGCCTTGCGGTGCAGCTGTTAGACTGCCGGATTACCCCCTGGCAACCGCGGTATATACGCATGAAACTGCAACCCGAGATGATCCTGATTGATGTGGATGGCACCCTGGTCGACAGTGTTCCCGACCTGGCCTACTGCGTGGATGAAACCATGCACCGGCTCGGGCTGCCCGCACGCGGTGAAGCCGCAGTACGCCTCTGGGTCGGGAACGGGGTGCAGCGTCTGGTGGAGCGCGCTCTGGTGAATGATCTGGAGGGGGTGCCCGAACCAGCCCTGCTGGAACGTGCCCTGCCGGTTTTCATGGCCCTTTATGCCGAAAATACTTCGCTGCGCAGCCGCCTGTATCCCGGTGTGCAGGAGGGACTGGACTACCTGCGCACACTGACACACATCAGGCTCGGCTGTGTCACCAACAAGGCCGGACAGTTCACCCTTCCCCTGCTGGACAGCCTGGGCCTGAGGTCCTGTTTCGAAATCGTGATCTGCGGCGATACCCTGGCGGAAAAAAAACCGCACCCGATGCCGTTATTGCATGCCTGCGAACAGCTGGATACCAGAGCGGAAAACTCGCTCATGCTGGGTGACTCGCGCTCGGATGTCAAGGCGGCCCGCAGTGCCGGTTTTCATGTTTTCTGCATGCGTTATGGTTACAACCACGGTGAGGATATCCGGGACTGCAAGCCCGATGCCGTGCTGGATTCCATGGCAGAACTGCGCGGGCTGATCCGTTAAATAACCGTACCAGAACCGGACTTACGGTAATCGTTACTTCTTCCCCGCACCGGTTTTTTATAGGCTTATCACCATGACAGGGCAGACAGCCGATAGCGATAACAAAAACAAGCCCGGCGCTGTTTCATGACATGATAAGTACTCCTCCTTCGGTTGATCAGCCATTCAGGTTTCTCCTTCGCCTGGATGGCTGTTTTTTTCGTAACGGTTCCCGTATCACTGTGCTAAACTCTGCCGGCATCAACCAGCAATCGATGATCCACTGATGAAAAGGCTGATTCCAAACAATAACTGCCGATGGCGCAGCTAAGCAATACTCCCCCTCATCTGTTTTCAATTTATTGATAAATCATTGATATTGTCTGGAAGTTCACATGAATCAGGATACTTTTGCTGCCTTTATTGAGCAGGGCTATAACCGCATTCCCGTCAGCCGTACCATCCTCGCTGACCTTGACACCCCCCTGAGTGCCTACCTGAAACTGGCTGACGGTCCCTATTCCTACCTGTTTGAATCGGTACAGGGCGGCGAGAAGTGGGGACGCTATTCCATGATCGGCCTGCCGGCGTCCACCCTGATCAAGGTTTACGGACACCGGATCGAGCTGCATCGCCATGGCGAGCCGATCGAAGTCACCGAGGCCGATGACCCGCTGGCCTGGATCACCACATTCCAGCAGTCGTTCCGGGTACCGGACCTGCCCAGCCTGCCGCGCTTCAATGGCGGCCTGGTCGGTTATTTCGGCTATGACATTATCCGTCACATTGAAAAAAAGCTGGCCGGAGTCGAGAAGCCCGATCCACTGGGCACCCCTGACATCCTGCTGATGGTTTCGGATGAAGTGCTGGTGTTTGACAACCTGCGTGGAGAACTGCACCTGCTGGTGCACGCCGCCCCCTCCAGCACCGGGCTGACCCAGGCCCTGCAGCGTCTGGACCGGCTGGAAGGCCGGATTCAGGAAAATATCCGCCTGTATCGTCCCGGCACCGGCGGCGGACAGGCCGTTGAAGAAAGTGATTTTGTCTCCGGCTTTACCGAGCAGGGCTTCGAGGCAGCCGTGCGTCAGGCCAAAGCCTACATCAGTGCCGGGGACGTGATGCAGGTTGTGCTGTCCCAGCGCATGAGCATCCCGTTTCCGGCCCCGCCGCTGGACCTGTACCGTGCCCTGCGCCGCCTGAACCCGTCGCCGTACATGTACTACCTCAACCTGGAGGATTTCCATATTGTCGGCTCTTCACCGGAAATTCTGGTGCAGCTGGAAGACGGCATCATCACCGTGCGCCCGATTGCCGGTACCCGACGCCGGGGAGATACCGAGCAGCGCGATCGTGAGCTGGAGCAGGAACTGCTCAATGACCCCAAGGAAATTGCCGAACACCTGATGCTGATCGACCTGGGGCGCAATGATGCCGGACGTGTCAGCCAGACCGGCAGTGTGAATCTGACCGAAAAAATGATTGTGGAACGTTACTCCCACGTCATGCACATCGTTTCCAATGTCACCGGCAAGCTCAAGCCGGACCTGAGTGCCATGGATGTACTGCGCGCCACGTTCCCGGCCGGTACCGTCAGCGGCGCCCCCAAGATCCGTGCCATGGAAATCATCGACGAGCTGGAGCCGGTCAAGCGCGGGGTCTATTCCGGGGCTGTCGGCTACCTGGCCTGGAACGGCAATATGGATACCGCCATCGCCATCCGCACTGCCGTGATCAAGGATCATGTGCTGCACATTCAGGCCGGTGCCGGCATTGTGTACGACTCGGTACCGGAACAGGAATGGATGGAAACCATGAACAAGGGCCGGGCCGTGTTCCGGGCCGCCAGCAGCGCCATGGCCGGTCTTGACGGCAAGCACAGCTAAGGGGGGCGTCACATGAAAGTATTGATGATTGACAATTATGACTCCTTCACCTTCAATCTGGTGCAGTACCTGAGCGAACTGGGGGCGGAAGTGCTGGTGCATCGCAATGATGAAATCACCCTGGCGGCAATTGAAACCCTGGCCCCGGAACGCATCATGATCTCACCCGGCCCCGGTACACCGGACGATGCCGGTATTTCCATTGAGGTGATCCGCCAGTTCGGGCCGCATATCCCGCTGCTGGGCGTCTGCCTCGGGCACCAGGCCATCGCACAGGCATTCGGTGGCCGCATTATCCGTGCCAAAACCATTATGCACGGCAAGGTCTCACCGGTCCTGCATCACGGCAGCCATGTTTTCAACGCCCTGCCTTCACCGCTGACCGCCACGCGCTACCATTCGCTGGTGATTGAACAGCAGAGCCTGCCGGAATGCCTGACACTCACGGCCTGGACGGAAACGGCAGCAGGCGGGCTGGATGAAATCATGGGGGTGCGTCATCAGCACCTGCCGATTGAAGGCGTGCAGTTTCATCCCGAGTCCATTCTGACCGAGCATGGTCATGCCATGCTGCAGAATTTTCTGGACGGCAAATAAACCGGATACCGGACCCGACAATCATCAACCCCCCATTCTGGAAACCCTGACCATGCGCAAACTGATCTCCAGCGGCTCTGAATTTGAAGCACGTATCGGCTACTCACGGGCGGTACGGGACGGTGATTATGTCTTCGTCTCCGGTACTACCGGTTATGACTACCGCACCATGACCATCGCCACCGATGTGGTCGAACAGGCCGAACAATGCTTCCGTAATATCGAAAAAGCCCTGCAGGAAGCCGGCTCCAGCCTGGATCAGGCCGTGCGCGTGCATTACCTGCTCCCTGACCGGGCGGACTTTGAACCCTGCTGGCCGGTGTTTGCCAAATGGCTGGGAAAAGCGCGTCCGGCAGCGACCGTCCTGATTGCCGGCCTGCTGGATGACAAAATGAAACTGGAAATCGAAATTACCGCCCGGGTCGGCAGCAGCAATGGCAGCGGTGCCTGATGAGCGGGATCACACCCCTGCCACCACAACAGGTGGTGACCTTTCCGCGCCGACTGGCCGCCATGGTCTATGACGGCCTGCTGCTGGGGGCCATTATTATTGTCGGTGGCGGTACGCTGGCAGCCTTGCTGGCACGGGTGCTCGGACATGAGCTGGTACCGGGCAGTTTTGCTGCCCGCCTGATGCTGCTGGTGTATCTGGCCATCGGCTTTGCCTTCTTCGGCTGGTTCTGGACCCATGGCGGCCAGACCCTGGGCATGCGGGCCTGGAAAATCCGCGTAACAGACGAATACGGGCGCACACTGAACTGGCAACAGGCATTTTTTCGCTATACCATGGCCATTTTAAGCTGGCTGATGCTGGGCGTTGGTTTCTGGATCGCCATTTTTGATCCACAGAAACTGGCCTGGCATGATCGCCTGTCGCGCACCCGACTGATTCGCACCGAATAAACACACGATGCAAAACAGCGCAAAAATAACACTCAGCATTTCAGGAGACTCGCATGGAATACCGGTTTCAGGCTTCCGCACCCGTGGCACAGCTCGACGCGGACTGCATGGTCATAGGTATCTACAAAGACAAGGACAAGCCACTGTCGAATGCGGCAGCCCGGCTTGATCAGGCCGGTGGTGGCAGCCTCGGCACCCAGCTGGCACTGGGGGATTTCAACGCCAAGAAGGGGGAGTCCCAGCTGTTGTACGGACTCGGCGGTATCAAGGCGAGCCGGGTACTGCTGGTGGGACTGGGCGAGCGCGCCGGCCTGACCCCGGAAATACTGGCTCAGGCCAGTCGCACGGCGGCACGCCAGCTCAGGAATGCCAATGTCCGCCATGCCGTTTCCTTCCTGACCGACGAGGCTGACAGCGAACAGCAGCCAGAGGCCGTGCGTCAGGCCATTCGGGCTGTAGCCGAAGCACTGTACAGCTTCAATACCTACAAAAGCGGGGATGCCGAAAACAGCAGGATCACCCTGGAACAATGGGACATTGCCCACACTGAAGCGGGCGATCTGGCTGCTGCCGTGCAGCAGGGCGAGGCCATCGCCATTGGCTGCCATCTGGCCCGTGACCTTGGCAATCTGCCCGGCAATGTCTGTACCCCGAGCTATCTGGCCGAAACGGCCAGCGGGCTGGTTAACGAACATGCGGGTGTGATGCAGGTCGAAATCCTGGAAGAAGGCGACATGGAAGCGCTCGGCATGGGTGCCTTCCTGTCCGTGAGCAAGGGCAGCAGCCAGCCCGGCAAACTGGTCTCGATTCACTACAACGGCGGCAACAAGGGTGATGCTCCCGTGGTGCTGGTCGGTAAGGGCATCACCTTTGATACCGGCGGTATCTCCATCAAGCCCGGCCTCAAGATGGATGAAATGAAGTACGACATGTCCGGGGCCGGGAGCGTACTGGGCACCATGAAAGCCATCGCTGTCATGGGCCTGCCCCTGAACGTGATCGGGGTGCTGGCTGCCGCAGAGAACATGCCCAGTGGTCATGCCAGCAAACCTGGCGACATTGTGACCACCCTGTCCGGCAAGACCGTGGAAATCCTGAATACCGATGCGGAAGGCCGGCTGGTACTGTGCGATGCACTCACTTATGTCGAACGCTATTCCCCGGCAGCGGTTGTGGATATTGCCACCCTGACCGGTGCCGTCATTGTCGCCCTGGGCCATCACATTTCCGGGCTGTTGAGCAATAATGATGCTCTGGCCGATGAGCTGCTGGCAGCGGGTCAGGTGGCCGGTGACGAGAGCTGGCGACTGCCGCTGGGAGAAAAATACCAGGAGCAGCTCAAGAGCAACTTTGCCGACATGGCCAATATCGGCGGCCCGAGTGCCGGCACCATTACCGCCGGCTGCTTCCTGGCACGCTTCACCGAAAACGTCCCCTGGGCCCATCTGGATGTGGCCGGTGTGGCTTGGGATGGTGGCAGCAACAAGGGTTCCACAGCCCGCCCGGTACCGCTGTTGACACGTTTCCTGATGACGCGTGCAGGTATTCATGCCTGATCAAGGCAGCTAATTGGCCAATGACCCGCATTTCCTTTTACATTGGCAGAACAAACAGTCTGCAGGCCCGTTTGCTGCTGGCCTGCAGGTTGATTGACAAGGCTTGTGCCCAATCCATGCATGTGTATGTGCATACCGATAACCACAGTACCTGTGCACAATTAGATGAACTGATCTGGACTTGGGACGACATAAGTTTCATACCCCATGCAATGGCCCCGGCTGACGGCGAGAACACACGGGTGCTGCTGGGACATGATTTCGAACCCATGGTGCATTGCGACTACCTTATCAATCTCAGCCAGAGCACACCCGCGTTTTTCCCGCGTTTTGCGCGCATGGCGGAAATACTTGATCAGGAAGAGGAAGTACTGCATGCTGGTCGAAAACGTTACAAGTTTTATCAAGCCAGAGGCTACAATCTGGATTATTATCAGTTGTAACAAACCCGCGCCTCGTGATGGCGATAATACGAGTACCCGAACAAGTATAAAAAAAATACAAACTGCTTTGGACGTTGGAACATGAGTACAAAACAGGATTTCGATACAACCATCCGGATTCCGGTGATAACCGACCTTGTGCGCCCCGGAGACCCCGAGATCATCAAGCGCATCAAGTCGGGTGAAACCATGGAACATCAGCAGAAATTCGAGCTGCGCCTCAAGGAGCGTATTGCCGAACTGCAGGCAGCCACCGGGCAGGATGAATATACCGGTCTGGCTCGTGCCCATGCCATCCGCGCCGAGAATCAGGCCCGTGCCCAGGAACAGGGGCAGAATGAATCCAAAGGCTTTGAACAGCAGATCGACCAGCGTCGTTATGAGCTGATCCGCGAGTTGTCCACCATGCTGAAGTAAAACCATGGTCCTCCCCCTCCCGACGCCCCTTTTTCCCGCAGGACAGAACACCGGACAGGTCGGAAAACAGGCACCGACCTGACTGAAACCGGCTCCTGCCATCCGGGTGCATGCCCCCGTCACTTTCCATTCATTTCACGCTATAATGCCCCGTTCTATCTACGGATCATGCGGCGTCATCATGGACAAAACTTACCAACCACAAGCAATCGAACAGCGCTGGTACCCGTTCTGGGAGCAGCACGGCCATTTCGCCCCCGAAGGCAATGGCAAACCCTACTGCATCATGATCCCGCCCCCCAATGTCACCGGCACCCTGCACATGGGGCACGGTTTCAACCAGATGGTGATCGATACCCTGACACGCTACCACCGCATGAAAGGGGACCGGACCCTGTACCAGCCTGGCACCGATCACGCCGGCATTGCCACCCAGATGGTGGTGGAACGCCGCATCAATGCCGAAGGTAAGACCCGCCACGACCTGGGCCGGGACAAATTCCTGGAGCAGGTTTGGGAGTGGAAGGCACAATCCGGTGATACCATCACCGGCCAGCTGCGCCGGCTCGGCACCTCGCCGGACTGGAGCCGCGAGCGTTTCACCATGGATGAGGGCCTGTCAGCGGCCGTCATCGAAGTGTTTGTACGCCTTTACGAAGAGGGCCTGATCTACCGGGGCCAGCGCCTGGTGAACTGGGACCCGGTGCTGCATACCGCCCTGTCTGATCTGGAGGTGCTCTCGGAGGAGGAAAACGGTTACCTGTGGCATTTCAACTATCCGCTGGCCGATGAGGATGGCAATGCCACCGATGACTACCTGACCGTTGCCACCACGCGCCCGGAAACCCTGCTCGGGGATACCGCCGTGGCAGTGCATCCGGATGACCCGCGTTACCGGCACCTGATCGGGCGTCAGGTCCTGCTGCCGCTGGTGAATCGCCTGATTCCGGTGGTGGGGGATGCCCATGCCGATCCGGAAAAGGGCACCGGTTGTGTCAAGATCACGCCGGCCCATGACTTCAACGATTATCAGGTCGGCAGGCGTCATAACCTGGCGCTGATCAACATCTTCACCCCCGATGCCCATATCAATGCCCATGCCCCGGAAAAGTATCAGGGACTGGACCGCTATGTGGCACGCAAGCAGGTCGTGGCCGACATGGACATGCTGGGCCTGCTGGAGGAAGTGAAGGACCACAAACTCATGGTGCCGCGTGGTGACCGTTCCGGGGCCGTGATCGAGCCCTACCTCACCGACCAGTGGTATGTCGATCTTACACGCGAAACACAGGAAGACGGGCGTCCGGGTGGCAGGGCCGCCATTGCCCGGCCGGCCATTGATGCCGTCGACAGCGGGCGCATCCGTTTCATTCCCGGCAACTGGGTCAATACCTACAACCAGTGGATGGACAATCTCGAAGACTGGTGTATCTCGCGCCAGCTCTGGTGGGGACACCGCATTCCGGCTTGGTATGATGAGCAGGGCAGGGTTTATGTCGGGCGCGATGAAGCTGAAGTGCGCCGGAAACACAAGCTGACCGATGACCGGCCCCTGCGTCAGGACAATGATGTGCTGGATACCTGGTTCTCCTCCGCGCTGTGGCCCTTCTCCACCCTGGGCTGGCCGGATGCCGACAGTGAAGCGCTCAAAACCTTCTACCCCACCAGTGTACTGGTCACGGGCTTTGACATTATCTTTTTCTGGGTCGCACGCATGATCATGACGGGGCTGAAGTTCATGGGTGATGTGCCGTTCCGTGATGTGTATGTGCACGGGCTGGTACTGGATGCAGATGGTCAGAAAATGTCCAAATCCAAGGGCAATACTCTGGACCCGCTGGATGTGATCGACGGCATTGACCTGGAATCCCTGGTGGAAAAGCGTACCAGCGGCATGATGCAGCCACATTTGGCAGAAAAAATCGCCAAAGCCACCCGACGGCAATTTCCGGATGGCATTGAGGCTTACGGTACCGATGCCCTGCGCCTGACCTTCGCCTCCTTTGCCACTGCCGGACGGGATATCCGCTTTGACCTCCAGCGTCTGGAGGGCTATCGCAACTTCTGCAACAAGCTCTGGAATGCCGCCCGTTATGTCCAGATGCAGTGCGAGGATCAGGATACCGGGGTGGATACATCCCTGCAGGTCGAGTTATCGGTAGCGGATCGCTGGATCATCTCGCGCCTGCAGCAGACCGAAGCTGAAATGACCGAACACCTGGACAATTACCGCTTCGACCTTGCGGTCAGGGCCGTGTATGAATTTGCCTGGCATGAATACTGCGACTGGTACCTGGAGCTGACCAAGCCGGTACTGGGCAAAGCGGCGGCAGCGACGCTGGCCAACCCGGAAGCGGCTCAGCGCGGTACACGCCGCACGCTGGTACGGGTGCTGGAAACCACCCTGCGCCTGCTGCACCCGATCGCACCGTTTATCACCGAGGAAATCTGGCAGAGTATCCGGACCATGGCAGGCAAAACCGGCGACACCATCATGCTGCAGCCTTATCCGGTCGCTCAGCCGGAACGTATTGATACCGGGGCGCTGCAGGAAATCGGCTGGGTGCAGGCATTTGTCAACGGTATCCGCCGTATCCGTTCGGAAATGGATATCCGTCCGGGGCAGGAGCTCACCATTCTGCTCCAGAACTGGAGCGAGGCTGACCGGACTCTGTACAGCAATACTGAAGCTTTTACCCGCACGCTGGCCAAGGTGGACCAAGTGCAGTGGCTGTCAGCAACAGAAAAGGCACCGGAATGTGCCACCGCACTGGTCGGTGAGATGAATATCCTGATCCCGCTCAAAGGACTGATCGACAAGGACGCGGAAATCACCCGTCTGGGCCGGGAAATCGAGAAGCTGGAAAAAAGCCTGACCGGACTTGAAGGCCGCCTCAACAATCCGGCCTTTACCGAAAAAGCCAGGCCGGAAGTGGTGGAAACCGCACGTCAGCAGGCGGAGGAACAACGCACCGCCCTGACACAATTACGGGGGCAGTTGGAAAAAATCCGGGCGCTGTAAAGGTGCCCGGACAGCCATCCCCACCGAAACATGGAACAACGCCTTGCGAAGTAGCTGATGATGACACCGATACTGCAATATGCCGGTCTGAGTCTGGATCGGGCCGATCACCTGCGCCGGGATGCCGCCCTGCTGGAACGCTACTTCCACAGTCCGTCCTGCTGCATTATTCCGCTGATGGAAGAACGCAGTCTGCTGCGGGTGGATGCCAGACCGGCAACAACGGCAGAGGCGGTGTTTGTCAGCCTGACCGATCTGTACCACTGCCTGCACCCGGACAGTGCCCGTGTGTTTCTGGGACTGTGGGACGACAGACCGGTTTTTGCGGTACACCTTGAGGCGCGGGACAGCCGCCCGCTGCAGCTGCAGTGGCCGGACAGCCGTTTCATCGACCTCCGCAATGTCGGCAGCCTGCTGGATAATGCCAGTGCCTCGCTGCTGGCCTATGCCCGTGGCATGCTTTACTGGCAGCGCAATCACACCTACTGCAGCCGCTGTGGCAGCCCTGCAGAACCGGCTCAGGGCGGCCATGTGATGCAGTGCCTGAACGACAGCTGCGGCAAACAGAGCTTCCCGCGCCTGGAGCCGGCAGTGATCATGCTGGTGGAGCATGAACAGGCCGGCACCCGGCGGGTCCTGCTCGGACGCAGCCATAAATGGACACATAATGTCTTTTCCACGCTGGCCGGTTTTGTCGAACCGGGCGAAACACTGGAAGCTGCCGTGGCACGCGAGGTCCGGGAGGAGGCCGGTATCCGGGTGGGAAAGGTGGAATACCAGGCTTCCCAGCCCTGGCCATTCCCGGCTTCACTCATGCTGGGCTTTCGTGCCGAAGCCCTGAGCCATGACATCCGTATCGACCCGCATGAGCTGGCCGAAGCCCGCTGGTTCAGTGCCGCCGAATTGCGCACTTTTGGTAACAGCGGTGACGGCCTCAAACTGCCACGCAGCGACTCCATTGCCCGCTTCCTGATTGACAGCTGGCTGGCGCAGCAGCAGGATTGAGCTTCTGCCCCGGCAGAACAACACAGCACAAACCCGAATCCCGACCCCGACCACCGAACCCAAGGAGAATGCCATGCCCGTGTCCGCCCCGTCCGTGATTGAAGCCCTGCAGGCCATTGTCGGTTCCCGGCAGGTATTACTGGAGGATGCCGACCGGGCAAAATACGAAACCGATGCCATGAATCTGTACTGCGGACGTGCCCTGGCGGTAGTCCGCCCGGCATCCACGGCAGAGGTATCCGCCATCATGAAACTGGCGCACCAGACCCGCACCCCGGTGGTCCCGATCGGCGGCAATACCGGCCTTAATGGCGGGGCCTGGCCCGGCGGTGACGGCAGTCAGATTCTGCTGTCGCTGGAGCGTCTCAACCGCATCCGGGCCATCAAGCCGGCGGCACAGGTCATGATTGCCGAAGCCGGCTGCATTCTCGATCACCTGCACCAGGCAGCCCGCGAACACGGCATGACCTTCCCGCTCACCTTTGGTGCCCGTGGCAGCTGCATGCTGGGCGGCAATCTGTCCACCAATGCCGGCGGTTCCAATGTGGTGCGCTATGGCAACACCCGTGAGCTGTGTCTGGGGCTGGAAGTGGTACTGCCCGACGGCCGGATTCTGGACCTGCTGTCCGAGCTGCGCAAGGACAACACCGGCTATGACCTTAAGGACCTGTATATCGGTGCCGAGGGAACACTCGGGGTGATCACTGCTGCAGTGATGAAGCTTGCTCTCCGCCCCAAAGCCTATGCCACCGCCATGGTAGCCCTGCCGGATGTGGCCAGTGCCCTGATCCTGCTGAACCGCCTGCAGTCAGCCACCAGTCAGTCGGTGGAGGCTTTTGAATACATGCCGCGCAATTACCTGCGCCGTCTGCTGGAGCGCTTCCCGACCCTGCGCAACCCGTTTGATGAACTGCCGGAAGTCGGCCTGCTGCTGGAAATCGGTGCGACAGCGCCCAGGGATGCCGAGCCTGAAGCAGATGGCAGCCTGCCGGTGGTGAACTACCTGGAACAGACGCTGGCGGAATACCATGAGGCCGATATGGTGCTGGATGCCGTGGTGGCACAGAATGAAAACCAGCGGCGTGAAATGTGGGCCATGCGTGAGGCGGCCTATGAAGTCATGATCATGAAGCAGCCACTGATCATGACCGATGTGTCCGTGCCACTGGACAGCGTGCAGCCTTTTCTGGAGCGCATGGGCAAACGCCTGCATCAGTTGGCCCCCGAGGCTGAGGAAGTGATTGTTGCACATCTGGGGGATGGCAATGTGCATTACTCCCTCTGGCCCGACCCGGAGCAGCAGCTGGACAGTACCCGTCTGGCCGCACGCAAAACGGCCATTGTGGAAGCGGTGGAAGACACCGTGCTGGAACTGGGCGGCAGTTTCAGCGCCGAACACGGTATCGGAGTCTACAAAAAGGACAGCATGGCGAGGCGCAAGAACCCGCTGGCGCTGCAGCTGATGCATCAGATCAAGCAGGCGCTTGATCCGCTGAATATCATGAATCCGGGCAAGGTGCTGCCCGAATAAGCAATACCGGGACAACACCCGCCCCAATCCCCCTTTCCGACAAGCGGTGAGGGGAAAGCAGTATCAGGAAGGGAGCAGGACAATGAGGCCCGTCACTGACGCCGGACCCGTGGACTGTTCTCGCAACTGCCACCTCCGGTAAACCCGATCACGGCCGGATCGGCACAGGCCTTGCAGTCATTCGGGTAGCTGACCTGCTCCAGCAGATTGCCGCGTCCGTTACGGGCGGCACAGACCGGGAGGAAAATCTCGTAACAGATTTCCGGCCTCGGGGCCGTACAACGCACAAAATCCGCCCGGTCAATCAGCCGGTCAGCCAATGGCCGTGGTGACTCGGCAACCCCCGGCAAGACAGCCAATGCCAGCACTGCACCCAAAAGCCCGCCCAAAACGAGCCTTGTTCTGGTTATTTTCATTACTTCACCTCACAAAAAAATAGCCTTCCCCCGCGATTACTTGAAGCTGCATCGGTGAAGGCGTAGCCTACGCAACTTCCGGAACCGATAAAGAAAGCACATGAACCTGGAACGCGCCCGCTTCAACATGATAGAGCAGCAGATTCGCCCCTGGGATGTCCTTAATCAGACCGTACTGGATACCTTCCGGTTTCTTCCCAGAGAAAAATTTGTTCCTCCCATGTGGCACAATCTGGCCTGCGCAGACATCGAAATTCCCCTCGGACACGGGGAGTTCATGATGTACCCGAAAATCGAGGCCCGCATGCTGCAGGAGCTGGCCATCCGCCCCACCGACCACTGCCTTGAGATCGGCACCGGCAGCGGGTTTGTCACCGCCTGCATGGCACATCTCGGCCAGCAGGTTGACAGCGTGGAGCTTCACCTCGACCTGTCACGCATTGCCGCCTCCCGGCTGGAAGCACTGGAATTCCAGAATGTCGAGCTGTTTGTCGATGATGCCAGTCAGGGCTGGAAAGGCAATCCGGACAAAAAATATGATGTCATTGCGGTTACCGGCTCTATTCCAGAGTATTTACCCCCTCTTGAGCAACGTCTTGCGACGGGTGGTCGCCTGTTTATGGTACTGGGCAAGGCTCCGGCAATGCATGCCGTCCTGGTGACGCGCACGGAAGACGACGGTTTTGAGCGCACCCGCCTGTTTGAAACCCTGCTGAAACCCCTGACAGGGGCTGACCCAGCACCCGACTTCCGCTTCTGAGCCGCTGGCCGGAGAAATTTCTCCGGCACCCTGCCCCGCCACTAATCCGGATGCGCGGGAATCGCTGCCAGTGTTGTGCTGACATCCGCATTCTGTGCCCGCTGGCGCAGGGCATGATCCATCAGGACCAGTGCCAGCATGGCCTCACAGATCGGCGTGGCACGGATACCGACACAGGGGTCATGACGCCCGGTGGTCACCACCTCGACCGCCTCCCCCTGCAGGTTGATGGTACGGCCCGGCAGACGCAGGCTGGAGGTGGGCTTGAAAGCGGTATGCACCACAATATCCTGCCCGGAACTGATGCCGCCCAGAATACCACCCGCATGATTGCTCAGAAAACCCTCACTGGTGATTTCATCCCGGTGCGCGGTCCCTTTCTGCTCCACGGCGGCAAAACCATCCCCGATCTCCACCCCCTTGGCGGCATTGATGCTCATCATGGCAAAGGCCAGCTCGGCATCCAGCCGTTCAAATACCGGCTCCCCCCAGCCCGGCGGCACGCCGGTGGCCACGGTGGTAATCCGGGCACCGACCGAGTTACCTTCCTTGCGCAGGGCATCCATATAGGTCTCCAGTTCCGGTACCCGTGCCGCATCAGGACAGAAAAACGGGTTGGTTTCCACCACCTCCCAGTCCAGCTTTTCCGGACGGATCGGCCCCAGCTGCGACAGATAGCCACGAATCCGTACCCCGAAACGCTCCAGCAGGTATTTTTTGGCAATCGCCCCGGCGGCCACCCGCATGGCGGTTTCACGTGCCGAGGAGCGTCCCCCGCCCCGGTAGTCACGCAGGCCGTACTTTTGATAATAGGTGTAATCCGCATGGCCGGGCCGGAAGCGGTCAAGAATGCCGGAATAGTCTTTGGAGCGCTGATCGGTATTCCGGATCAGCAATCCGATCGGTGTGCCGGTGGTCCGCCCCTCGAACACCCCGGACAGGATTTCTACCGTATCAGGCTCGCGGCGCTGCGTGGTATGGCGGCTCTGGCCGGGTTTGCGCCGGTCCAGATCGGCCTGGATATCCGCCTCGCACAGGCTCATGCCGGGAGGGCAGCCGTCGACAATACAGCCAATGGCCGGGCCGTGACTCTCCCCGAAGGTCGTTACGGTGAAAAGGGTTCCAAGCGTATTTCCTGACATGCCAGCGCTCCAGACAATCCAAACAAGGCTGCCAAGCTTACACCAATGACAGCAGCTTGTGGGTTATCGTTTCACTGCCCTGGCCTTCAGTAAATCAGGCTGGCCTGCCTTGCCTCCTGCCAGTGCTGCTCATCACTCCGGCACAGGATTTCCAGATCACCAAGTTCTGCTGCTGCATCATCCACCCATTCCCGCAGCAGGGGTGAGCCGTTGATCACGTCAATCGGCAGCCGCCCCTGTTCATATTCATAGGGAAAATCACGCCAGAGCGGGTAATCCGGCTCCAGTGTGCGCAGGGCCTTGAACACCAGCGCCATCAGACGCCAGGGGCGAAAATCCTCATGCACATAGCCGGTATTTTCCACATGAATCTGCACACCCTGACACAGCTGGCCGGCATGCTTGTGGAAGGTCGGTTCAAACCAGCACGGGCGTAACACACAGCCCTGCAGCCATGCCGGGGCCAGTTCATACATGCGGGTCAGCAGGGCGTCGGTATCCAGATCCGGCGCACCGAACAGCTCCAGCGCCCGCGTGGTGCCGCGCCCTTCGGACAGGGTGGTCCCCTCCAGCATCACCGTGCCCGGAAAACAGCGTGCCATCCAGGGAGTGGCGGCATTCGGGCTGGGATTGACCCAGGTGCGCTGCAGATACGGCCAGCCATAACCGGGGGCCGCATCCGGCTGCCAGCCATGCATGCTGATGACCTTGTAGTCCAGCGCCAGCCCCAGGGTGGAGACAAACCAGTGCGCCAGCTCCCCCATGGTCAGCCCGTGACGCATCGGCAGCGGGCCGGCACCGACAAAACTCTCCCAGCCGGAGCGCAGGCTCAGGCCCTCAACCGGCCGGCCTGCCGGATTGGGCCGATCCAGTATCCATACGCTTTTCCCGTGTGCGGCTGCGGCCTCCAGCACATAGCGCAGGGTGGTGATATAGGTGTAGATGCGGCAGCCCAGATCCTGCAGATCGACCAGCAGGATATCAAAGCGGTCCATCATCGCAGCACTGGGGCGGCGCACCTCACCATACAGGCTGAAAACCGGAATGCCCAGGCGCGGATCAGGGAAGTCGGGGGACTCCACCATATTGTCCTGTTTGTCACCCCGGATACCGTGCTGGGGGCCGAACGCCGCACTCAGCGTCATGTCATCCAGCATCGACAGGGCATCCAGCGTGTGGCTCAGGTCAGCCGTGACCGAAGCCGGGTGGGCCAGCAGGGCGACCCGCTGCCCGGACAGGGGAATACGCAGCTCCGGCTCGCTCAGCAGCCGGTCAATGCCGAACATCAGTTTGCCCATGGTATACCTCTTATGATTTTAACTGATAACAAGGCCAGGTGTTCCGAATCCGTGATTCAAAGCCAGCGCCGCACCCGCTGACGGTAGTTTCGGTAAGCCGCTCCGAAGCGTTCCGCCAGGACGGCCTCCTCCGGCAGAATCTGGACCTGGTTGATGATACAGACAAACAGCGGCAGAACCAGCCCCGGCGTCAGGCTGCCCAGATACAGCCACCAGCCGCCCAGCATCACCAGCATGCCCAGATACATGGGATTCCGACTATAGCGATAAAGACCGGTTGTCACCAGCTCCCGCGCTTTGTGCGGGCGCATCGGATTCGGTGTGGTGCGGGCGCGAAAGAACAGACCCAGCGACCACAGATCCGCCACGGCGGCCAGCCCGATCAGCACCAGCCCGACCCGGTTCCAGGGTTCAGCCAGCCAGTGCAGCAGTGGCAACCAGCGATCCAGCCCCCACATCAGGGCAGCAGCCGTCAGGGCATAAACAGGTGGTGGTATCAAGGTTTTCAATGCGGGAATACCCTATTCATCAGGTCGCCATTCAAACAAAACCCCCTGCCCGATTGTAGAGCGGAATTATTCTTAATATTTTGAATTTATTAGATTTTTCCATTTTACTGGTATCTCGAATCTGGAAACAGGAAATACCAACAATAATGCCAACATTTGCTTGGCATACCATGGAACATGATGACACACCATGAAACACGGAAAAAACTTCAAGTGGTTGTTTTTTTGAAGGTTTGGAACACTGTGGAACAGTATGAAACAGGGAAATGGTCGGGGCGAGATCAACTTAATAATGCTAATAACCAATTGATTTTTAAAGATTTTCAATTCGCAAAATCCCATTGATACCAACAAAAATACAAACAACCGAAAACTTGCCCCCCGGTTTTCGCCTTTTTCATGCCTGCCCGGTCGTTTGCGGTGAATGCGGGTTTTCCGCTACCTTGATGATAGCAAGGACTGGATTTGAAGTCATGACAGGCCCGGCATCCTGCAGGTCACAGCGCCGGTTGTTACCTGCTGGCCTTCCCATCAAACAAATTTATGCCAACCGCCCAAAAAACCACCTTTCAGCCCTGCCCGAAACCGGCTTCAGAAAAAAAAAGACCATATACTCAAATTTGGGCCTACAAAACCTACATGCCTGTGGGTAAGTATAAAAAGTCTTTTTAATTCAATTAATTAACGGTGTAGGTTATGTAGGTTCAGTAAACCCTACAAAGACCTACAAAGCCTACACCGTTAATAAAGTCTTTATTTTTCAATATCTTATAACGGGTCAAAATTCAATCATGTAGGTTCATGTAGGCCCTACATGTAGGTTCTCTGTAGGCTTTTTGTAGGTTCTCAAAAGTTCTGTAACTAAATGATAGTATTGATATTTATCAAAATGTAGGTTTTGTAGGCTTGTTTTCAGAGTATATATCTTCTTTTTTTGACTCAGGTTACATCAATGACTTACACCATTTTTCCCGTTAATTCCCTCTTCATCCCCTCATTTCCTGACTCATAAAAAAAAACCGGGTCAAAGCCCGGTTTCCGGTTTGGGAAGGTGCCTGTTCAGGCTGCCAGCCTGCTGTCCTGTTGTTCGCCTTCGGTATTGGCGAAGATGTAGCAGTCCCTTACCGCATCATGGGCCAGCTTGGAGCGTACCCCCCCATACTTGATGAACGGAAAGCGTTTGCTGCCCTTCAGTTCCTTTTTCAGTTGGGCAAGGTCCATGAAAGGCTGGTTCATGGTCTTGGCCTTGTCGATGAAGTCATTCAGGCTGATCGCTATTCGGGTTGGGTCTTTGGAGTGGTTCACCTGGGCATGCTTTGTTTCATGTTCCAGATAGTGGTAAACATCCCAGAACAGTTGCACCAGCGCCGTATCACCATCCAGCTGCCGGTGCCGTTCTTCACACCGGCTTGTCAGGTACCGGTCAATACCTTCAAGGTCGCCGGTCAGCAGTCCGTCCAGCACACCGGATGCCTTCAGGGCATGACTGGCGGCCATGATCATGGCGTGATTCTCGATTACCCGCTGGTTGGTCAGTTCCCTGTTGGCCTTCAGGGCCTTGACGGCGAACTGGCAGCCTTCATCAAACAGGGCCAGAAAGCGCTTTTCCTGCACA
>Ga0116152_10000112_pt1 | contig 61470 bp, 44 predicted proteins | sample AD_UKC119_MetaG_FD_89894 | JGI IMG/M metagenome (GOLD analysis project Ga0116152, IMG submission 89894) | Active sludge microbial communities of municipal wastewater-treating anaerobic digesters from Hong Kong - AD_UKC119_MetaG | ecosystem: Engineered > Bioreactor > Anaerobic > Digestate...
CCGGCCCGCCGCCGACAAGTCGGCCGCGCCCCGGCGCCGGCAGGTCCGGAGCGACATCGGCAAAAGTCGCCGAAGATCCGTCAGAGGCGCCGCGAAGCCGGAACCTCTCGGGTCTGCCTCGAACACTGGCGCGGAATCCGTTCCGCAGCGCCGCCTGGAAGCTGCCGGTTCGAAAAGACGCGGACGCGGAGATTTCGCCCGCGGAAACCTGGCTGTCACGCCTTTCGGAACAATGGTCCGATTACCAGGCCAAGGCCGACGCCGTCGAGCACCTGGCCGATGAGCGGCTGTCGAAGCTCGAACTTCAGTCGACCATGATCGGACCCATCAGTTCCGCCTACATTTCCGGACGGCTCGTCCACCAGGGCGACGAAATCGAGGGATTTACGGTCTTCCATATCGAGAATCGCCGCGTGACGCTCCAGTTCTCGGGCGTCACACGCGTCCTGAACGCTCCTTAGAACAGAACCTGTCGCCCATAACGTCCGATTGAACCTTCGGATAAGCGCGTAATGCGTATGGAGGCGCGACGGATAATGATCAGGGAGCGCGAACGCGGACTGACGGCTCGCCCAGGGGGTTCGGCACATCGCCGAATGTCGACGGCGATCATTCTGTCGCTACACCTCTGCCTTGTGAACGCGAGCCCTGCGCAGACACCGGACGCCGCCATGGCGCCGGCGGGCCTGGACGCAGACGTGTCGACGCAGACGCAGAGCGACGCTCCCGAGAAGAAATCCGCGAGTGAGCCATTCGTGCAGGTCGGCGTCGACGATCGCATCACACTTCACATTTCAGGACTGCCGCTCTCCGACGCGCTGCGCATGCTGTCGGAGCCGACGAAGAAGAACATCATTCTGGGGCCCGGCGCCGACGGCGTCGTCAGCGCCACGTTGTATGACGCGACGTTTGACGAAGCGCTGCGCGCCATGCTCGTCGCGAACGGGCTCGGCTACGTCAGCGAAGGCAACTTCATCTATATCCATCCGATCGCGGAAATCGAGAAGATGAAATCGAGCTCGCGCAAGGTCGTGACGCGCGTCGTGCATCTCTCGTATGCGCGCGCCGCGGACGTGCAGGCCCTGATCGAGCCGCTCAGGAGCGAATCCGGCAGCATCGCCATGACGCCGCCGTCCAACATCGGTCTGGGTGGTGACGCGGGCCCCGCGGACACGGAAGGCAATGTGCTCGCGACGGCGGACACGATCGTCATCACAGACTACAGCGACGTCGTCGAACGCATGCTCAGCATCATCCGGGAGGTGGACACGCGACCTCAGCAGGCGCTGATTGAAGCCACGATCCTGCGGGCGACGCTGAACGAAAACAATGCGATGGGCATCGACTTCACTGTCGTCGGCGGCATCGATTTCACGGCGCTGAACAGCACGAGTCCCGCGGCGCAGAGCATCACGACGGGACAGACGCCGCAGAATGTCCTGGGCGACACCACGCTGACGGCGCGGACCAATTTCAACAACGCCGTGCCCGGTGGCGGATTCACGTTCGGCATCATCAAGGACCAGATCGGTGTCTTCGTGCGGGCGCTGGAAGCCGTCACGGATACCGACGTGATCGCGAACCCGAAGGTCCTCGCGCTGAACAAGCAGTTCGGCCAGGTCATCGTCGGCCGGCGCGACGGTTACATCACGACAACCATCACGGAAACGACGTCGACCCAGACAGTCGAGTTCCTGGAAACGGGCACGATCCTCACGTTTCGGCCCTACATCGGCGACGACGGGTTCGTTCGGATGGAGATTCATCCGAAGGACTCGACCGGTGGTCTGACGGCGTCGAATCTCCCGTTCGAACAGACGACGGAAGTCACGACAAACATCATGGTTCGCGACGGGCACACGATTCTAATCGGTGGTCTCTTCCGCGAAGTCACGACGGCGGGGCGCGAACAGACGCCGTTGCTTGGCGACCTGCCGGGGCTGGGGCCGCTGTTCCGCGTGACGACGGACACGACGGTGCGGGAAGAAGTGATCGTTCTGCTGACGGTTCACATCGTGAAGGATCCCTACGACTTCGAGAAGGGCGAGTCGCTGTATCAGGATGTCGAGCGCGTGCGTCTGGGCGCGCGTGCCGGCGTGCAGCCCATCGGGCGCGAACGCATTTCGGAACAGTATTACACCAAGGCGCTGGCTCGGATGGACAAGGGTGATCTCGACGGCGCCGCCTGGTACGCGCGGCTCGCGCTGAATCACTTCCCGCGTCACGTGCACGCCTCCCAGTTGCTGGACAAGATCCGCGGTCAGCGATCGTGGGAGTCTGAAGCGTCGAGTATTCGTTCGGCGGTCCGCGAGCTCATCGTCGAGGAACAGGGCAGGACGCCTCCGCCGCCGTTTGAACGGCCGGCGGCGCCACCTTTCGACACGCCGGAGTGGCTGAATCTCGATCGGCCGTCGAATCCGAAGCCCTCGGAACCCCCTGCGGCGACGCCCGCGCAGGAGGCGGTGGTTCCCGTGTCGCCGAATCCGACAAAGCCCGTTGGCTCCATGAAGGAGGTGTCGCGATGACGCCCCGAATCCGATTTCAACGATTGATTCTCCTGTCGCTTGTCACGATCGGCGTCGCGCTGAGCGGATGTGACGCGATTCGACAGAGCGATTTCTTCTCGCGGCACATCAGCAATGAGGACAAGAACGCGGTCGCGCGCAAGCGATGGGACAGCTTCCGCGGGAATGTCCGGCTCCAGATGGCGGAGCAGCAGCTGAAGTCGGGGCGCTACGACGAAGCCGAGAAGACGCTCGCCGAAGCCCGGGGGCTGGTTGAGGATTCGCCGGAAGTCCTGCGACTCTCGGCGGAACTGCACTATCAGAAGGGTGAACTGACCCGGGCGCTCACGGAGATCGAAGAGTACATGGCGATTGCCCCGGACGACGTCCTGGGGCGGGAACTCGGCGGGCGGATCGCGTCTCGCGCCGGCCGTATCGATGACGCCATCATGTGGTATCGAAGCGCCGTCGAACTCGCGCCGGAGGAAGCCGCGTATCGCCTCAAGCTGGCCGAATGCCTGATGGCTCGCGGCGACAGCGGCGAAGCGCTCAGCGTGATTGATCGCGTCAGCCAGTTCGAGACATCGTTTCCGCTTCGGCAGCTGGCGATGGAAATCTGCGACGCGCGCGGCGACGCCGACGGCGCCGCCCGTCACGCACGGGTCGTGGCCCAGATCGGCGCCGACGACGAAGCCGTACAGGAACGGGCCGGCGTTGTTCTCGCGAACGCACGGGCGTATGAGGACGCCGTCGCGGTACTGAAGCCGGTCATCGACAGGTACATGAACCGCGGCGCTGCGGACAGTGAATCGACATCGGACACCCCGGCGCGACCGAAAGAAGCGATTCAGTCATTCGCGAGAAGCTGCATCGAACTGAATCGCGACGACGAGGCGATGCGCGTGCTGAAGGCGGCGATCCGAGACGATCCTTCGGATCAGGTCACATGGAGCCTCTACTGTCGCTCCGCGATCCGCGCCGGAAATCTGGACATGGCGCTGGAGATCGTCTCGACGTTCAATCGACGAAACAAGCCGATTCCGGAGATGCTGGTTCTGGAGGCCTACGTCTATTTCCTGCGCGGCGACCTGGCGCGGGCCAGAGAGACCGCGGATCAGGCGCTGAAGATCGACCCCGGCTTCGAGGCGGCCTTCATCCTGAAGGCGAAGGCGTCGAACGACGCGCGCAGCCAGCCGTCGCCGGTTCCCGCGAAGCCCCGGATTCGAGAGACGCTTGCGGCGGTGGAAACGCGTCGTGACGCCGTCGTGCGATACGACGAGCCGTCGAACACGCGCCAGTGGTATCTGTATGACCCTCGCGCGGCGTCGCGCGTCGCCATTGCTGAGGAGGACGACGGGCGTTGAGCGAGCTGAAACTCAAGCCCTGGCAGATCGACGAGCCGCTCGTCGACGAGGAGCTTTCGCCGCCGGACAAGGCGACGAAGGCGACGGCGGAGGCTGCGCCGCTCGATCTCGGCGCTGCGCCGGCGCGGGCGCCCGGCCGTGTGGGGCGGTTCAACGTCTCGATGGCGTTTGTGATAGCGCCCGTTGTCGGCGCGATGCTGATCGTGCTCTTCATTGACGTGGCGCCCTTTTCTTCGGAGGCGGGCGTCCGGCTGTGGGCCAAGGCGCTGGCCGCGGGCCTGAGCGGCCTGGGCGCCGCGATGGCCGCCTGGAACGCCATGGCGCGGCGCCGATCGATGCGTGGCGTCCTGGTGGCGATGCAGGGCCTCACCAACGGCAACAAGGACGTCGTTGACGCGTCCTCGCTGCCGCGCGATCTGCGACCCGTCTGGAAGGCGATTGAGGCGCATTCGCAGCGCGTGGGGGAAGGCCTGCGGCAGCTGACGGACATGCAGCGAAAACTCCAGCTCGATCTGACGCTTTCGGAGACCAACCGGCGGCGCACGCTGGCCGTGATCCGGGCGATGTCCGAGCCCGTCCTCGTGACGGATCCCTTCGACCAGATTGTCCTTGCGAACCCGGCGATCGAGGAACTGCTCGGATTCCGGGAAGAGGAAGCGCTGCGCAAGAACGTCGACAGCGTGGTTCAGGATGAGCACATCCTGGAGACGATTCGCGAGACCCGTTCGGCCGACGCCAGGGCCGCCGATCGACGCCGCGAGGTATTTGTCGGCGATCGCGTATTCCTCATCGTGACGGCGCCGCTGAACCCGAGCCAGAACAAGGAGGGTTCGGAAGGCAACACGGTCGTGACCATTCTCCGTGACATCACGCGCGAGCACGAGACCGCGAGGAAGAAGAGCGAGTTCGTCGCACACGTGGCGCACGAACTGCGAACGCCGCTGTCGTCCATTCGCGCCTACGTCGAAATGCTCGTCGATGGTGAAGCCGACGATCCGGAAACGCGCAAGGAGTATTACGACATCATTCAGACGTCGGCCGAACGGCTGGGGCGCCTGATCGACAACATGCTCAACATCAGTCGAATCGAGGCGGGGACGGTACGAATCAACCGCGAGCCGATCGGCGTGGCGATGATCGTCAAGGAAGCCGTGGACATGATGCGGCCTTCCGCCGAGGAGAAGAACATCGAGCTGACGGACAACCTGACGCCCGCGATGTTCCAGGTCGACGCGGATCGCGACCTGATCTACCAGGCCGTGCTCAACCTCATCAGCAACGCCATCAAGTACACGCCGAACGAGGGCAAAGTGACTGTCAGCACGGTTCCGCAGGAGGAGCGTCACAGAATTCTCATTCAGATCGAGGACACGGGCGCGGGGATTCCGAAGGAGGACCTGCCCAAGATGTTCGAGAAGTTCTTCCGCGTGGAGGCGAACAAGAAGATGGCGAAGGGAACGGGGCTCGGTCTGAATCTCGTCAAGAAGATTGTGGAAGACGTTCACAGCGGCGAAGTGCTGCTGGCGAGCGAAGTCGGCGTCGGCAGCACCTTCACGATCGCGCTGCCGGTGGTTGGCCGTTAGGGATAACGCAGTCTCGTCGTCGGAACGCCACGTCCGTCGCGAGCCGTCACGAGTGAAACGTGGTTTGGAACTGGCCTTAGCTGGGGGTCCGAGATGAGTACTTTCAAAGTTCTGGTTTGCGACGATGAACCGCACATCGTGCACGTCGTATCCGCAAAGCTCAAAAACAACGGATTCGAAGTCGTCACGGCGGGTGACGGCGAGGAGGCGTTTGCCGCCGCGAAGGCGGAGTCGCCGGACCTTGTCATCACGGACTACCAGATGCCGTATCTCAGCGGCCTGGAGCTGTGCGCGCGACTTCGAAACGAGGCGCAGACGTCGCAGATTCCCGTGATCATGCTGACGGCGCGCGGATTCTCCCTGGGCGACGACGACACGAAGGACACGAACATCCGGAAGGTGCTTCCGAAGCCGTTCAGTCCGCGAGAGGTGCTCGCGTGCGTGCATGAGATTCTGGGCGAGCCTGCGACGACCACATCGTCACAGTAATCGAGGTGCTCGATCATGAGCGATACGGCTCATATTGAAGAATTCGATCCGGCTGCGGGCAGGCTGCCGGCGTCCACGATCGCGTGGCCGATCTCCAGCGATCGATTCGAAGCGCTCGCGCGCAACTGGCGGTCGGAGGGCTTCTGGCTGTCGCTCTGGAGCGGCGAAGACCGATGCGTCGCCGTCGACGAGGAGGCCGACGCGTTCTGGACGCGAATCGCCCAGCCGGAAGGCGGGTTCATGCGTCGCGTCAGATCGGCGCTCGCTGAACATTACCAGTCTGTCAAGGGCGACGCCTGTTCGACGCCGGCGCCGATCGTCTGCGGACCCTGGAAGTCGGCCGTACCCCTGATCGTCATCCAGCTGGTGGATCGACGTCGATGCGTTGGTGTCGTCGTGGCGGCCTGCGTTACGGATCCCGCATCGCAGGAGGATTTCGCGAGGTTCTGCGGCGACTGCGGCATCGACGAGACGCTCACGCGCAAACAGGTTGAGAATACGACACGCGTCGAATCGGATCGACTGGAGCGAAGAGCGGACCTCCTCGCGCTCACGATCCACCAGGCGCGGGAATGTGATCGGCGGGCGACTGAGACGAGCGTCCTGACCAACAACCTTCAGAGCACGTACGAGGAACTGCACCTGATCTACGAGATCAGCGAGCACATGGCGATTCCCCAGAATCCCGAGCAGATTCTGGAGTGCGTCGGCGGCGAACTCCTCGCCATCTCCCGCGCGGCGGGGATCGCATTCGTGCTGCCGTGGCACGATTATGAAACCAGCCACGAGCGGGAGGGCGTCGATTCACGCCGGGCCGGCCAGTGGAAGCACGTCGTCACGGTCGGCGATGTCGGCGGATCGACCAGCGATCTCATTCGACTGACGGACTGTCTGATGCCTCGGCTGGACGCCTGTCCGAAGCAACTGCTGCTGAACAAGGCGCCGAACGAAGAGGGACTCGACTGGACAAAGCCGTGGCTGAAGCACGTCGTTGCATTCCCGATGCGACAGGAAGAGGCCAACCTCGGCGTGTGCTACACGATCAACTGCACAGACGCCGGTGACTTCACGACGGTCGACGTTCAGCTGTTCCGCGCCGTTGCGGATCGTGTCACGGCGGCGCTGCACAATCAGCACCTGTACGACGACCTTGCCGACCTTCTTCTCGGCATGCTGCACGCGCTGGTCAACAGCGTTGACGCGAAGGATCCCTATACCTTCGGTCACTCCGGTCGCGTGGCGTTCTTCAGCCGCGCCCTGGCCCAGAGCGCCGGCCTGTCGCCGATCGAGTGCGAACGCGTCTATCTGTCAGGGCTTCTGCACGACATCGGCAAGATCGGTGTGCCGGACGCCGTGCTGACGAAGCCCGGGCGTCTGACGCGGGAGGAATTCGACCTGCTGAAGAAGCACCCGGAAATCGGGCAGCGCATTCTGTCGCGCGTCCGACAGATCCAGGACCTGGTGCCGGGCGTTCTCTACCACCACGAACGCGTGGACGGTCGCGGTTATCCGCACGGAGTCGCCGGCAGGGACATCCCGCTCTTCGGACGCATCATCTGTATCGCAGACTCGTTCGACGCCATGACGTCGAACCGCACCTATCGCGCGGCCCTGCCGATTCCGATGGCGATTTCCGAAATCCGGCGATGCAGCGGCTCGCAGTTTGATCCGTATCTCGCGGAACGCTTCCTTGCGGCCAACCCGCACGCCATGTTCGAGGCGGCCATCGAGGGGGCGCGGGGTGAGAGCGATATCGGGCGCATCGGCGCGCTGTTCTTTCAGATGAATCGCGGGCACGCGTCGCCGATCGTGAAGGCGACCGGCGAGGGGCCCATGTCGCTGGAGGGACGCTGATGACGACGAAGATGACGCGCTACAGCTCCGTCGCCGTGCTTGCCTCCAACGAGGAAATCGGCGGCGAGGCGCTTCCGACGTTCACGGACAAGGCCGATCTCTGCATTCAGGACGGCTGCCCGAACATCGTTGTGGACTGCGAGACGGTTCCGAGTGTCGACAGCAACGGGCTCGAATTCCTGCTTGATCTTCAGGACCGATGCGAGGACCTGCTCGGCGCCGTGAAGCTGTGCAACCTGGATGACACGCTCAAGACCGTGTTCCGAATCACGCGACTTCAGCGGCGCTTCGAGATCTTCGACGACCTCGATTCGGCCGTGAGGAGTTTCGGATAAGCGTCGGGACGCGCTCAGGTCGGGGAGGACTGCATTGACGGCGGCGACGGGGACGAAAAACAAGCTTCAGGTGGGGCAGATCCTGGTTGCAAAGGGTCTGATCACAGAAGCGCAGATCGAACAGGCGATCGCAGAGCAGGCGGCCCGCGGGCACAAGCAGCTGCTCGGCGAAGTCCTGATCGATCTCGGATTCGTCACGGCGGACGGCGTCATGGAGGCGCTGGCCGAGGCCTACGGTGTTCCCTACGCCAAGCTGACGCCTCGACTCGTCGACCCGCACATCATGGATACGCTGCCTCGCGACTATCGCGAGAAGCACTCCGTCATCCCGCTCTTCAAGGTTCGAAACACGCTGACTGTCGCGATGTGCGAGCCTTCCAACGTCTTTCTCATCGAAGAAATCGCGAGGATGACGGAATGCACGGTTCAGGTTGTCGCCGTGACGGCGGCCGACATCCAGATGATCATCGGCCAGTACGTGAACTCGGCGAATGTCTTCGTGATCGACGACATCATCGAGGATGTGTCTGACGACGCCTTCGAGCTGATCGAGTCCAAGGTCGATGACATCGCCAATCTCGAGGGAATGGCGGGGGATTCGCCCGTCATCAAACTCGTGAATTTCTTCGTCTATTCGGCTGTGAAGGAAGGCGCGAGCGACATTCACATCGAACCCGATGAGACGCAGCTGCGCATTCGATTCCGCGTGGACGGCGTGCTGTATGAAAAGAAGGCGCCGCCGGTCCAGATGATGGCGCCCATCGTTTCCCGCATCAAGATCATGGCGGGCCTCGACATTGCCGAACGCCGCCTCCCGCAGGACGGCGGTATTCACGTCCTGATGGATGGCCGGCCGATCGACCTGCGCGTCTCGACGCTGCCGAATCTCTTCGGCGAGAAGGTCGTGATTCGCATCATCGACAATACGAAGGCGCTCGTGAGTCTCGAGACGCTCGGCTTCTCCGTCGACATGCTCAAGCGATTCCGACAGCGTCTCGGAAGCCCGCACGGCCTGATTCTCGTCACGGGACCGACGGGAAGCGGCAAGAGCACGACGCTCTATGCGGCCCTGAGTGAAATCAATTCTCCGGAACGCAACGTCTGCACGGTCGAAGACCCCGTCGAGTACAACCTGCGGCAGATCAACCAGTTCCAGGTGAATGAGAAGATTGGCCTGACATTTCCCGTCGTGCTGCGCTCGCTGCTTCGCCAGGATCCGGACGTGATCATGGTCGGCGAAATCCGCGACAACGACACGGCCCGAACCGCCGTGCAGGCGGCGCTGACGGGTCACATGGTGCTCTCGACGCTTCACACGAACGACGCCATTTCGGCGGTCACACGACTGCACAACATCGGCGTCGAGAGTTTTCTGATCAGCGCGTCGCTCGACGCCGTCCTGGCGCAGCGGCTGGTTCGAAAAGTCTGTCCCTACTGCAAAGTGGAGGCGGAGCCGTCGCCTGGCGCCCGCCACGCGCTGCACAAGGCGGGGATCGACGCCGAAAGGATCATCACGGGCGAGGGATGCGCCCGATGCCACGGGACGGGTTACTCAGGCCGTGTCGGCGTGTACGAACTGTTCATTCCCTCCGACGACATCCGGCAGGCCGTGTCCGACGGCGCGACGCTGCAGGACCTTCGGGCGCTCGCCAAGCGAATGGAGTTCACGACCCTGTTCAAGGACGGAATGGAAAAAGTGAAATCGGGCATGACGACTGTCGAGGAGGTGTTCCGTGTCTGTGCATCGTAAACAGTTCGACGCGGCGAATCTCGGTGGTTCCACCAGCGCCGCCGTCATCGACGATCTCAATGAACGGGCGTCCGGGCTGGACAACCTTCTGCGCATGTGCGTCGACGCCGGCGCGAGCGATCTGCTGATCGTGGCCGGTGTCCGTCCGATGATTCTCACCAGCGGAAACTGGCGGGCGCTTCCCTGCGCGGCGCCGACGGCGGATGAACTGCTCGGCTGGTTCAGTGATACGCTGACGACGGAGCAGATGCATCGACTTCAGGAACAACGCGACCTCGACTTCGGGCTCGGAACTCAGGACTTCGGCCGCTTTCGAATCAACATGCACTACCAGCGCGGGGCGCCGGCCGCCGCAATTCGATCGATTCCGAACAGGATCCCGGCCTTCGCGGATTTGCAGCTGCCGCCGCAGGTGCTGACATTTGCGGATTTCGCGAGCGGTCTCGTGCTCGTCACCGGGGGCACGGGCCAGGGCAAGAGCACGACGCTCGCCGCGATGATCGACCATGTGAACCAGACGCGATGCGCGCACATCATCACGGTCGAGGATCCGCTTGAATTCGACTTTCAGAACGACAAGTCGATCATCGAGCAGCGCGAGATCGGCGATGACAGCCCGTCATTCGCTTCCGCGCTCCGGCATGTCCTGCGACAGCGACCGGACGTCATCCTGATCGGCGAAATGCGAGACCTGGAGACCATCTCGACGGCCCTGACCGCCGCCGAAACCGGACACCTCGTGCTCGCGACGCTGCATACGTCCAGCGCGGTGCAGACTGTCGCCCGCATCGTGGACGTCTTTCCGCCGGCGCAGCAGGCGCAGGTACGAACGCAGCTGGCGGCGTCGCTGCGGGCGATTGTCTGCCAGCGACTTCTGAAGGACCAGCTCAGCGACGGGTTGGTTCCGGCCACGGAGATCATGCTCGCGACGACGGCCATTCGCCGGAATATTCGCGAGAACGAGTCGCACCTCGTGAATTCGTCCATCGAGACGGGGCGCCGCCTCGGGATGCACACGATGGAACAGAGTCTCGTGGAACTCACGCAGTCCGGACGCGCCAGCGTCGAGGATGCCATCGCCGCCGCGCCGGATGCGGCGAGGATCCGAACAATGCTGGGCGTCGGCGCGGAGTAAGTCCGAAGGGGGCGTTCGATCATGCCGGTCTTTGATTACGTTGCGAAGAGTGATGGGGGGCAGATGGTTGAAGGAACCCTCAGCGCCGCCGATCGCAATGAAGCGGCAAAGATCATCCGCCAGGAAGGCAGTTTTCCCGTCAAGATCACGGCGGCGGGTGGGGCGAAGTCCCGCACCAAGCTGTCGAATGTGACGATTGGCGGTCCCGGACGCGAGCGCTATCGCGCCGACGACCTGATTTTCTTCACGAGCCAGATGGCCGTGATGGTGGAAACCGGCGTGTCACTTTCCGAGGCGCTGGAAGCGTGTGTGCACGAAGGCAATTCGCCGCGTTTCGCCCGGGCCCTGACCGGGGTCATTGCGAAGGTGCAGGCGGGGCGTGAGCTGTCGGCGGCCATGGCGGAGTATCCGACCGTGTTTCCGACGCTCTACGTCAGCCTCATCCGCGCGTCCGAAGCGTCGGGACAGCTGGGCCCCATCATGAAGCGACTGGCCGAGCATCTCGACAGACAGCGCGCGCTGACCAAGAAGATCAAGGGCGCCATCACCTATCCGATCGTCATGATCGTCTTCGCGATCGGCACGACGATCTTCCTTGTGACGTACGTTCTGCCGAAGTTCGCGGAAATCTACAAGGGGCGCGAGGATTCACTCCCCAAGCTGACGCGCGTGCTACTGGCCGTCAGCGACTGGATTGGCAGCTACGGAATCTACGTCGGTCTCGTGCTGCTGGCGGGCGGCATCGCGTCGTTCTTCTACCTGAGAACGCCGAATGGTCGCATTTTCAAGGACAAGCTCAAGCTGTCGATGCCGATTCTCGGTCCGCTCTATCACAAGACCTATCTTGCGCGAAGCCTGCGAACGCTTGGAACGATGATCCAGTCCGGCGTATCGATGCTGGAAGGCGTGCGCCTGACGACGAAGGTGTGCGACAGCATTCAATATGAGAATCTCTGGAAGAATGTGAACGAACGGATCGAGGCGGGGCGCCAGATCTCAGAGGCGCTCGAGCAGAACAAGCACATTCCGCGATCCATTCTGAAAATGCTCGGCGCGGGTGAACGCAGCGGCCAGCTCGGAACCGTGATGGGTCGTGTGGCGACCTTCTGCGAAGACGAGCTGAACCAGTCGATCAAGACGATCACGTCGATGATCGAGCCGGCCATCGTCGCGTTTCTCGGCGTCGTCGTGGGCGGCCTGGTGCTCGCCATGCTGCTGCCGATCTTCACGATCTCCAAGGCGATGCACTGAAGTCGGTTCGTTCGACGCAAGAAAAACGGGCCGACGTTTCCGTCGGCCCGCAGGTCTTTTTCAATTGACGCCGTCGTGATCGCGCCGTCAGTCGTCGTCGGAATCCGCGGGCTTCTTCGGCTGCGAGTCGCCGTCGCGGAAGCGACCGGGACCGTCGCGGCCATCGGCGTCGCCTCGGCCGCGCCGCCCGCGCTCGCCGCGCTCACCGCGCTTGCCGGACGCCTTCTCCATCATCGTCCTGACTTCCGCCTGCTGTGCTTCGGTCAGCACAGCCATGACATCGTCAAAGAGCTTCTTGGAGGCGGCGTCGTCACGCATGCGTCGATTGTCGCGTCGTCGCTGCGGCTTGTCGGCTTCTTCGCCCTCTTTGCGCCCGGGGCGCTCGGGCCGTGTTCGCCGGGCCTTCTTGTCGGCTTCGCGGAAATCACTGAACAGCTTCTCGACGCTTTCCTCCTGCTCCGTTGACAGGCCCTTCACGCGAGAGACGACCCGCTGAAGCAGTCGCGGATCGTACTTCGAGCCGCCGCGTCGGCCGCGACGATCCATGACGTCATTCCAGACTTCGTCAAACGCCTTCTTCTGATCGTCGTTGAGTTTCTCCAGGATGTCGTCGTGGAGCTTCGCCTCGGCGGCCTCGATGGCCTCTCGCGCCGGGGCCGTGCGTTCGTTGCGGGCCTCCCGCGCGGCGCGCATGCGGTCCCGACACTTCGCCATCAGTTCCGTGTCGTTCTCTTCCCGGGCGCGTCTGAGGTCCTCGCGGATCGCTTCCATTTCCTCGAGTTCTTCAGGGGAGGGGCGGAACCCATCGCGCATCTCGCGGATCTTCGCTTCGTGGGCCTTGAGCAGGGCCTGGACCTCGCTCTTCTGCGTGTCGTCGAGCTTGAGGGCGTCATTGAGCCTGGCGAGCTGAGCGTCGGCCCCGCGGTTCCCTCGTCCGCCACGACGTTGCAGTCCGCCGGGGCCTTCCGGTCGCCTCGGGCGAACACCCGGGCCATCGTCACCTTTTTCAGGCTGTGCCGAGACCGGCGTCGCACAGAGGCCGGCGAGCAGCACACAGAAGCCGATCATGATCCGATGTGATTTCATGGCATATGTCTCCAGCATGGAAAACCGTTGGACTTCAGTCCGGTTTGGTCATGAATGACCCGACTTGGCGCGCCGACAAAGACACGGGCGCGCCTTCAATACCAAACGACGCCGGGAACGGCGTATTGCGATCCATTGAGCGCCTTGTGGGACGCCGGACGCGTCCTAGAATACCGCCGATCGTTGACCCGCGGAACCTACGGACCGGCACGGATTTATGTATTTCATTGTCATCATGGCATTTGCGCTCGTTCTGAGCGATAAGTTGCCGGCCGAGTCCGCGCTGATTTTCCGCGCCACGGACCGGCACGGCCTGTTGATGACCGTCGGATTTGTGCTGCTCCAGATTCCGGTCATGGCCATCCTTTCGGGGATCGGCGCCGTCCGCACGCAGTATCGACTCGACGGCACGCCCGAGGGCCACGATGACGCGGCGGACGAGTTGTCCTGGTTTCAGCAGGTGGAACTCTTCGTCGTCGCCTCGATGCTCGTCCTGACGATGGTCTGCACGTCCTGGCCGACGATCGTCCGAAAAGCGTGGGGGCTGGACGCCTACCCCCTCGTCGCCGAACTTGTGATGCTCGCGCCGACGGCGATCGCGCTGTTGGCGAGCTGGACGATGCAGTATCGCGCCGAAGTGCGTTTGCGGCTGGAGTCGCTGGAGGGTCCGGCGGAGGAGGGCGATGCGCCGCGCATTGCGAAGAACACCGGCGGCCTCGAGGCGATTCAGTTGGCGCGGCGTCGACCTGATCCGGAGGCGACGGGGCTTCTGCCGTTTCTCGTGGACAAGGTCCGGCACCATATCCTGTTTCTCGCGATTCCGATGTGCGTCATCGTCTTCGCGAAGCACCTGATCGATTCCTACAACGACAGCGGCGCGACGTGGCTGATCAAACTGCCCGGCGACAAGAATGCGCGGATGCTCATTCTGCAGACGGCCCTGGGGACGGTCTCCTTCATTGTGCTGGCCATGGCGCCCGTGATGCTGCGATACATCTGGGCCACGGAACGTCTCCCGGATGGTCCGCTGCGCAGGCGCTTCGAGCGGACGTGCGAGCGCATCGGTCTGAAGTATCGCGAGATCCTGCTGTGGCACACGCACGGCATGGCCGTGAACGCGGCCGTCATGGGATTCATTGCGCCGCTTCGCTACATCATGGTTTCCGACGCGCTGCTGGAGACGATGGACGACAGCGAGATCGAGGCGGTGTTTGGTCATGAAGCCGGGCACGTTCGCCACTGGCATCTGCCCTTCTTTGGCGTGTTTGCGATCGTCTCCATGTATGTTGCGGGCGGCGCGACGCTGCTCGCGACGTGGTTGTACGTCAAATTCAATACGCCCGTCGACTACGGCGTCGTGCAGCTTGTTGGGTTGACGTCGCTGCTCGGAATGTGGCTCTTCGGATTCAGCTGGCTTTCACGGAAATTCGAACGGCAGGCCGATCTTTACGGCGTTCGATGCGTGACACCGGACATCCAGTCCTGCGTGCAATACTGCCCGGTTCACGGCGAAACGCGGGGGCCGGGTCTGTGCGTCTCGGCGGTGCATCTTTTCGGCGCCACGCTGGGCCGCATTGCGGATTTGAACGGGATTCCGCGCGAGGCGCCGAGCTGGCGGCATGGCAGCATTCAGTCGCGTTGCGCGCTGCTCGAACGATTCGCGACAGACGCGGCGGCGCTGCGCAAGTTCGATGACTATGTGCTGCAGATCAAACTGGGGCTGATCGCCCTCGCGCTGATCGGATCCGTCATCGCCGCGTGGCTGTACTACGATCCGATACTGCGGCTGTTCGGGCTTCGATAGGCGATCGCCGGTCAATTGCGCTGAGAATCGCCCGAGCGAACAGCGCGTGTCCCGCCTTGTTGAAATGCAGATCCCCGTTCAGGTAGAGCGATTCACCGCGGGCATACGCCGCGCTGAAATCGGGCGTCGGGTCGACCACGGGGATATCATTCGTCGCACAGAAATCCGTGAGCAGACGCATCGGCGCCGAGAGGTCGAAATCGCTCGCCTCATATCGCGTGTATGCGATCGATTTGGCCAGCTCGTTCGGATCGATGGACTGGATGCAGGGAATCAGGGCAACCAGCGTGGTCGCGCCGTCGGCCGCAACGGTATCACGAATCGCCAGCAACTGGCGGCAGACACTCTCTCGGCTGCGCTGAACGCCCGGTGGCGCGTCGATCAGGGCCGGGCGCAGATTGTCGTCGAGCATTTCAAACCCGGCGAGTTCCTCTTTCAGACCGATGCGCACGGAGAATCGGGCGAGTGACCTGTTCGTGTTGATCGTCTGCTGCGCGAGCTGGTAGAGGCGAGAATGCGTTCGAAGCCACTGTTTGACGCCGCGCGACGCGGGCGCCGTTGAAGCGGCGTTTGTCGCCGCCGCGGGATACGATGAAGTTGTCGCCGAGGGTCGGTCCGCCGTGTCGCGGACCTGAAAGTCATTCTGGCAGACTGCGACGATCACGAGATCGGGTTGATAAGCTCGGCCGACGCGTTCGTAGAATCGCAGCGATTTCGAGAGGTCATATCCGGGCACGCCGAGGTTGATGACATCCGCAAGAGGCAGCGCCGCGTCGATGACTTCGGGAAACGCCAGCCCCGTCGAGACGCCATGTCCCCATGCGAATGAATCGCCGAGAACGACGATACGTCGTCGGCCGGCGGCGCGATCGACGCGCTGTTCGGGCCCGCGAAGCCCCGCGCTGTTGGTCGAGAAGACGGCGTTGTAGGGCGGGTATTCGACAATCACACTGGCCCGCGGAACATAGCCAAGCTCGTCGTCGCGCCGGAGCGCTTTCTCGAAGTCGAAGGAATGCGTGACCCGATCCGCGGCGGGCGACCAGACAAGTCGCAGCGCCACTTCCGCCATTGCGATACCGACGATCGATGCGCCCGCCAGGACGCAGATGGCCAGCGCTGCGCGTCGGCGTCGTGATCGAGGTCGTCGGTTCGAAGTCAGTGTCTCGTGGCTCAAGGTTCCGCCCTGCGAACATGGGATCGCAATGGGCGCGCAACGACAGCGCGTCCGAATGAATATCGGCTCGCGCATGGGGTTGTGTTGATCGTGTGCGGCGGGGCGTCGCCCGCGATCAGCCGGCGACGTCGATTTGTCCGCCGAGAGCGCTCGTGTCGACGCCCGTCGTCTGCTGGTAGGTCGCGGATTGGCTTGTCAGGGACTCTGTCGCGGACACAGACTGGGAGATTTCCAGCGAACTCGAGTCGAACTGCAGGAACTGCGTGCTCTGCGCCTGCTGCTGCAGCGCTGACATCAGCGCGAGTCCGACGAGCGCCATGAAGGGATTGGACTTGTTCTTGTCATCGTCGTCGGACATGAAGGCCGCCAGAAACAGCAGGAGGCCGAAATCCGACGCGGCCTGAGGCTGCGTCTGCTGGCTGGCAATCGAAATCGACGACTGCGACTGACTGACGCGGGCGTTTTCGACGATACGACTCGACGCTGTGCCGGACGTCGCCTCCTGGATCGAGCCATCGCCTCGAAGCGGCTGGGACGTCGAGAGTGACGCGGACTGCGACGCCGTGACGCCGTACCCACTGATCGGTGTGATGCCGGATGAAATATCGCCCATGTCGCGTCCCTCCAGAAGCGCTTCCTGTACGTGGAGGGGGCAATGGGCGATCCGAATCGCGACGATCATCCGCGATTCAGGCGCCCGATCGATAATGCGCCGCCTGGCGCGTCGTCACGCGGGGCGTCGGCGCTTCTGCGGTATTCGCCAGGCGCGGATTGAACTTTGCGTGTTGTGAGGGCGTGTTGAATTCACGCCACGTCGATGTTGTCCAGACGCATCACGTGTTGCAGGAAATCAACACTCGGGCCGCATCGAGCGGGCCAGCGCGCCAAGCGTGACAGGGGATTCGTCCAGCACGCCTATGTGGGCGGGTGTCGGCGCCGGCGAGATTCGCTTTTTCGCTGGGGGCCTGGCGGGGGCATTGGCTTTGGCGTCCGCCTCAGTCGTCTCGGCCTCGAGGAACAGACCGTGCCGCTTCAGCTCACGACGCGTGACGACGTGGAGCGCCACGGCGAGCCCCAGCACTGTGAACATCAGCTCAAGATACTCTTCGTTATGGAACGCCCCGTGGACCGCAAAGGCGATCAGGCTGAGCATCAGCGCGCGGGCGATGTAGTAGGGCCACGCCATGTCCGGCGGGAGGCGCCGGGCCTTTCGCGTGAATCGCCAGAGACTGGCCATGGTTCCGAAGATCAGGAACAGCCACATGGGATGCCCCAGCATGCCGAGTTCGCTCATGTTGGACAGGTAGATACTGTGCGCGGCCTTCTTTCCGCCGAAGACGGCGTCCTTCGCCTCTTCGAAGTTTCCGAAACCGACACCGATGATGGGATTCTGCTCGACCAGTGTCTTGGCAATCGTCCACGTGAAGAATCGGGAATACGCCGACTTGTCCTCGCGATAGCCCATGATCGATTCGATTCGATCGATCATTTCGGGACCGACCATGATGGAGACGGCCGTGACGACGAGGGTCGTCGTCACAAGGGCGCGCATGCGATAGCGACTGCCCCACGCCATCATCATGACCACGACGGCGAACGCCGCAAAACCGGCGCGGGAACGCGATCCGATGATTCCGATGCAGATGAGGGCCGTACAGGCCAGGATGACGAATCGCCATCGCCGGTTTCGGACAAGTTGTGCCGAGTAAAACACGAGCGGCAGCGACATCACGCTGATCAGCGCGAAGAGGTTGTTGTCGTAGGACTTTCCATAGACCTGGTGAGGACCAATGATAAGTACCTTGACGCCACCTTTGATCGCCCAGAATGCGGCGGAAAAACCGATCACGATGAAGAGGACCCGTAATCGCGGATAGTCGGTGACGAGTCCAGTCAGCAGCCCCGTCACGAGGAAGATCTTGCAGAGGCTCTTGAACTGGTAGGAGGACGTGGACGTCGGATACTCAACGAGTTGTCGCGTGATGGCGATGTAGAAAACGAGCACCGCGAAGAGGGCGATGATCCAGTGCGGCGTGAAGATCGGGCTGCGATCGATACGCGTGATGATTCGATTCAGCTTGCCGGATTGCGTGTCTCTTTCCGCGATCAGATCGCGCTTCTGCGTGCCGAACGCGATGGCGCCGATGACCAGCGGCACGCCCACGATCAAGGCGTCCTGAAAGTCGCCGCGCCAGCAGAGGATCTTCGGCTGCAGAATGGACACGATGTAATACACGCACAGACCGAAGAACGGTCGGTACAACACAATCGGCAGCGCCATGAACAGAATCGACGCATACAGAATGAAGCGCATTGACATCCTCGCGGTGTCCTCTTCGGGCGGTTCCAGGGGGCGTCGAGACGCCTGCCGCGAGGATCGCAGGTCGGGGCGATCAGACGCTGGCGGTCTCAGACGCGCATTCGGCGAAGGCGCCCGAAACGCCCTCATGAGTGGCGCCTTTTTCGGACAGACTCTTCGCCTGTCCTTTAGATCGGCAAATGAAATGGGTTATTAGACTTTCGAAATCGCGCGACGCCGCAGTCCAGTCGAAAAAAGTGACGGCGCGGCGCCGGGCGGCCAGCGCGAGATTTGCGCGTTGGTCGGCCGAATCGAGCAGCCGAACGATTTCCGCGGCGAACGCCTCGGGCGTGTTCTGTTCGACGAGGGCGCCGCAACGCCCATCATCGAGAATCTCGGCGGCGGCGTTTCGGACACGGTCCCCATCCGAGCGAAGCGCGATCGCGGGCAGATTGCAGGCCATCGCCTCAATCAGCGACAGCCCGAGCGATTCGGAGACGGATGGAAAGACGAACAGGTCGGCGGCGTGGAGCAGCGGGCGGACGTCGTCCACATCGCGCAGGAACTGCACGCTTCTCGTCCGCGTGTCGTCGCCGACGGCGAGGGCTCGGGCTTCGATCGCTGAGACGAGTTCCTCGAGCCGTCCGCGCTCGGGACCGTCGCCCGCGAGAATCAGCCGAAGTTGACGCCGACGACAGAGCGGAATCGCTCGAATCAGCGTTTCGAGGTTTTTCTCGGGGGAGAGCCGACCCGTCCACGCCAGCATCATCGTATTGTCGTCAAGGCCGTACGCCGCTCGAGCGTCGGCGCGTTCCGCAGCAGTCGGGGGACGAAATGCGTCGATGTCGACGGCGCCGCGGATTGCATGGCTCTTGTCGCCGTTGATGGCGTATTCGGCGATCACGCGGTCTCTGGTCGACGCGCTGTCGAAAACGCACGCGTCGGCCAGGCTGAACCCACGCCGTTCGTTGCGTCGTTTCAGGCGGCGATCGATCGCATACGCGGGCGCCGACATCAGATGTCGAAGGCTCGATGTGTCGCGACGCCGTCGTTTCGCGTCGGCGGCGTCATGCAGCAGCGTCGTTCCGCCGCAGACAAAGACGACGGGCCGATCCGTTCGCTCTTTGAATGCGATCACGGCTTCCGGCTGGCAGGTGATGAGCACGTCGACGTCGAGAGCCAACTGCGAGACGGCGACGCGCGCCATGCGAACACGTTCCAGGGATTGCAGGGCCCAGTGCGCCGGTGGCCGCGGGGGGACATCCAGATGTATCAACGGCAGGCCTGCGATGTCGGCGCCGTGGCAGTCGGTCTTGTCACGGGCGACAGCGAATGTGAGATCATGCCCGACCGCGGCGAGTCGCCGCGCAAAGTTGATCGCGCGGATGGAGAGTCCGCAGGAAACACGTCGCAGCGTCGGCATGTGCCAGAGAAGCTTCATGTGGCGACGCTCCCGAGCATCGGCGTCAACCTCGCCTCTCGAACGCACGAAGCGATCAGGTCCGCGTATTCCGTCGCCAGCCGATCCCTTCGAAACGATTCGACGAATGACGCGTCACGCCGGACAGCCGGGCTCTGCGCGTGATGAGCGTCGTAGGCCCGTTCGATCTCGTACGTGAGCGATTCGACATCGTCGTGGTACGCCGTCGCGCAGCCGCCGGCGGTCCGCGCGATGCGTTCGACACTCGACCCGCGATGAACGAGTGCGATGATTCGCCCGCCAAATGCGAGGTACTCGAAGAACTTGGCCGGGATGCAGTGGCGACCGTTCGCGTGGGAAGGCGTCATCAGGAACAGGGCGTCGGCGCCCGCCATTTCCCGCGTCGCTTCCGTGTGAGACTGATAGCCGATGCGATGCGTGAAGGTGTCGTCGCCGGGTTCGAAGTGAGTCGCCTGCTGACGCGAAACACTTCCGACGAGTCGCAGCGTCAAGCGGGCATCGGGACGCCGCCGGCGAAAGGCGCGGCAGGCGCCCAGCAGGGGCGCGACGCTCTGAGAGTGATAGAACGCGCCGACGTGTGACAGCGTGAACGCCTCGCGAGGCTTCAAAGCGGCGCGAGCCGGCCGATCGGCTTCGTCGTATCCATTCGTGATACAGCTGAGTCGTTCGACGGCGCCCTGTTCGGCGAGGCGCGACGTGTAGTCCGGACACGTTGTGACCACGTGATCGGCTCGATCGAGGACGTCGCGTTCGAGCGACCTCCAATAGCGATCGGTGATGTCGTCCTTTGGCGCGTAGGCGAAATTGTCGACGATCGGATCGCGCAGGTCCGCGATCCATGGAATCTGAAGAACGCGCTGCAGGTCGACGCCGACGCGTTGCATGCTGTGCGGCGGCGACGTCGTGAGGATCGCATCGAACGGGTGCGTGGCGTGGAGCCGGCGCGCGGCGCGGATGGCGCTGCCGATCCACCACTGCTCGGGTTCCGGCGTCGCCCAGCGATCCGCCGCTGACTGCAAACGCCAATAGACGCGTTGCTGAAGCGCCGACATCGCCCGGGAAAGTGGGCCTCGGCGCCACTGCGGCGTGACGCGGTCGGCCAGGCTGGCCGGCTCCAGACCGCGAACGCGATGGATCCGTAATCGCGGCTCGTCGTCGATTTCGTGCAGCAGCGAGTCATCGATGAGGGGATATCGCGTGTGGGCGCATGTCAGCACATGCACCTGCAGACCACACTTCGGCAGGTATTTCGCCAGCTTGAGGGCGCGTTGGACACCGCTGCCCGCAATCGGCGGGAAGTGGTAGGCGACCAGCAGTAGGCGATAGTCCTGCATGGCGGGGCGTGACCTGCGATTGTGGTTCGACGCTGTCGAGCCATCGACACGCCCGACGCGGGCGATTCTAGATCAGATGCGTGCGGACGAACTCACGGACCCGCCAGGGCACTTTCGAGCGATTCGTCGGCATGATCAGGGCCGAGAGCTTCCGACGGATCAGCCATCGGGCGCTCGCGCGCTTGGGCCGCGACGAGGCCAGCGCCGGCAATCCGATCTCCTTCAGCGCCGACAGCGTCCTTTTCACTACATGTTCTATCGACGGTCGCCAGCCGCATTCATCATACTGGCAGGCGACGCCGAAGGGATTCCAGATCGTTTCGTAGCGCTGGCGGTTCGTGATCCGCATCGGCGTCCACGTCGCCTCGGGGCCTGGGCCCCAGACGTAGTGCGGGCAGTCGCAGAGGTTGGCCAGATGCAGACCGCCCGTGGAGGCGCCGATGGCCAGCCGCGAGCGGGAGAGCGTTGAGATTGCGGCGTTCAGCGGGGGCTCACATCGGACGACGTTGAGACCGCAGAGTCGCAGTTGGTTTTCCAGCTGGTTCCACCACGCGTCGGGCTGGTTGCGTTCCGGGGCGATTTCGCGGCGGCGTGTGACGAGGGCGACGTCGATGTCGATCGGACCGGCGCGACGCAGCGAGACGATCGCCTGTTCCGGCGGGCTCGTCAGCCACATGGAGGAATCCATGGGGGGTGTGAGAATTTCGCCCGTGGGCTCGAAGCCCGCATGGCGACACGCGGCGCGTGTGAATCGCTCGAGCATCGACGCGACGAATTCGGGGTTCATCTTCGCGCCCTGCGAATCGATGCGATGATCGTCACAGGCGGCGCCCGGCAGATCGAGGGGGCGCGCCGGGCAGAAGCGCACGCGCTTGGGCATGGCGCGAAAGATATCCGTGTAGAGGGCCCTGCGATCCGGCGGGCCGACGATGGTCATGACGCCATAGGACGTCGAACGCGCGATATGGCGCACGCGGCCCTGCCAGTTCATCAGCTCCCATCCGAATTCACCGGGATAGGGCGCAACGATCAGATGGGGGCGTGTCGTGGCCGTCATGGCTTCACTACGGGTGGCGCGCCAAGAGTGTTCGCGGGCCAGTCCTCGACGAGTTTCTCAAAATCCGTCTGTGACGGGCACACGGCCGGTTTGCGACTCAGTTCGTAGGGATCCACGATCCCCAGGTTCATGCGCCGGCGCATGTCGACGGTTGCGAGATGTCCCGTGGCCTCGGCAATGGAACGACTCCTGTCGTTGTAATGCGGTTTGAGACCGAAGGGATAGGCCAGCGTCGTCGGCGCACGGTTCGTCCATTCCATGAGCTTGCGTGAGGCGGCGCCGATTTCCACGAGCTGCTGATGGTCCGTGATGGCCGAGAGGACGGGATGCGTGTCCGTGTGATTGCCGAACTCCACGAATGTCGAATCGGCCCTGGCGATTTCATCGGGTTCGACGTACGGGCGGAGCTTCTCCGCCAGCGAGCGAGACGTGACGCCCACCTGCTTCATGACTTCTTCGAGGATGTCCGGGATGTCCACGCGGAAGTGTCGTCGGACGAAACCCTCGACGTCGTGTCGGTCTTCCGGTGTCGCCCAGCCTTCCGCGGAGAGGGCGTCCCACACGCGATCCGATTGATCCTGTGAGACGAGCCAGGCGAGCTTGTGCTGCCAGATCAGTCCTGTGTTCCCGACAACGCTCGTGACGGGGAAAATCGTCAGCGGCAGTCGCCGGCGATAGCAGATCTGCGCGGCGCAGGTCAGGGCGTCGGCGTAGCCGTCGTCGAGTGTGATGGCGACGGCGCGTCGTGGTTGTTCACCGTTGCGAATCATCGAGACGAGTTCGGACAACGCGATGACATTGAAGTTCTCTGCAAGATACTCGACTTCGCGTTCGAAGGCTGCGGGCGAATGGCGCAAGCCCGGTCCCGTCGAGAATACGCTCGGTTCCCTCGCGATACTGTGATAGGTCAGAATCGTGAAGCAGCGTTCGTTGTGTTTGCGCCGGAGCGTCCGCACGAGACGGCCCGTCCACGCCTCGAACCTGGTGTTGGACAGAAGGGAATTCATCGTGCGATCGTCTCCCGGGCGGCGATGGGGCGGATCTCATCGAGTTGCGCGGCCAGCAGTCGGGCCTGGGCGCGTCGCGTGTGCGGTTCCATGGCCGATTCCGACCGATGGAGCCGCGCGTCGCTCACGCGCCAGCGACCGTAGAGCGTTGCAATCGCGGTCTCAATCGCCTGCGCATCATCCGGATCGCACAGGCTGACGCCGTCGAATTCCCGCAGAACACCTGCGGCGGCGCCGTTCAGTGGCACTGCCGCAAGAATCGGACGTCCGCCGCCCAGGCATTCGTAGATCTTGGCCGTTGTGTCCTTTTCACTGCCCGGCAAATTCGGCAGGAGCACGACGTTGACGCTCGCGTTTGCCATGGCTCGGCACGTGGCGGCGTGGGGCAACAGGCCGCGATAGTGGATGGCGTCGGGCCGCCGCCGCAGAAGCGAATCGATGTGGGGTCCGGGGCGCCCGACAAATTCCAAAGTGGCAAATTCCGCCGCCTCCGGCGTCGAATCGAGAAATGCGCAGAACGCGTCGATCAGCTTGTCCGGGCTGCGCGTCTGGTAGAGCGAGCCCGCGTAGAGCAGCGTAAACCGGCGATTGGGAGCGACAGTGTCGTTCGCCGAGGCGACTGCGCGGAAGTCGGCTGGGTCGAAGCCATTCGGAATCGTGATGAACTTGTCAGGCGATTCCTGCGCGTAGCGCGACCTGAATCGTTCTGTCATGTGATCGTTGACACTGATCACGCGGGCGGCCGCGGAGACAACGGCGCGCTCGGCGCGTCGCGTGGCGCTGCGCCCCCAGCGACTCGTCCACTGCTTCCAGTGGATGTACTCCACCCACGGGTCGCGGAAGTCGGCCAGCCAGGGTATCCGCAGCGCTCGCCGGACGGCGAGCCCGATCAGGTGATCGCTGAAAGGCATGCCGCTGGAGAACACGGCGTCGAACCTGTGTGTTCGATGGAGCTTTCGCGCGAGGCGCACAATGGTTGGTAATCGCCAGATCCCTCGATCCGGGAACGCCAGTCGATCGTGGATCCTCTCAAATCGCCACTTCAGGCCGTCCTGCCAGCGTTTTTCGCTCAGGCCGATCAGACGCGTGCATGCGCCCAGTTTCGCGCCGAGACTTCTGCTCACATGTGTAGGCCAGTGATCGAGCGACGGGCTGAGCCGATGGACATTCAGGTCCGTTGGCAGGTCCTCGAGGCTCTCCCGATCGATGGCGCGGCGGGCGTCGTGGCTGCTCTGCGTGTCCGCCCGCATGGCGCCGGTAATGACGATCGGCTCCCAGCCGAATTCGCGCAGGTACTTGGCGAACTTGCGAATTCGAATCGCGCCCACAGACGCAACGGGGGGGAATCGACTCGCGATGACGAGCACATTGCGCCGCTGACCGTCAGGCGACGGCGCGGGTCGTCGGGACGGCGTGTCGTTTTCGATGGACCTCCGCGCCACGGATTCAGCGTTCGCCGGCGCCGTCAGATCGATCAGGCCCGCGTCTACGCGTTGGTTCGTCGTGAATGCCGTCACTTTGCCGCCTCCGAACGCCTGCGCCGCGCGCAGGGGTCGCGCGTCCAACGTCTCATAAAGTTATCGAGCGGGCGCCGCTGCGACTGAAGAAATCGGCCGGCAATTACGAGGGCGAGACCGCGAGCCGTCGCGCAACAACTGCGCGTTTGTCCGCTCACGATGCTGGAATCGCGGCGCGATGCGCGAGGCGGGCGGCGGATGTTACATCACACGCCCCGGAGGTCAGCTCATTCGTGGATGTGAACGTCGCTCAGGACCGGCGAACTGTCGGCGAACGTGAACGCGCCGGGCGCCGACGTCATGACGTCGCTCGATCTTCTCGAGCGGGGGGATGCGGCGAAATCGCCGAGAACAATTCGTTCAAACTGGTCGAGCTCCGTGTCCCAGTCGTGATGGGCGCCGACCCATCGATAGGCGTGATCCGCAATTCGTCGACACATCCCGTCATCGCGCAGAAGTTGCGTGACGCTGGCGGCGAAGGCCTCGGGTGAGTCGCCGACGAGCAGGTGCGTATCGGGGACGGCGCTCAGGCAGTCGGCGCCGGCGGAGGTCGTGACGACAGGGCGTCCCGCCGCCATGGCCTCGATCATCTTGTTGGGGAGACCGCGGGCAACGCGAAGCGGCGTCACGACGATTCGGCATCGTTCGAGATGCGTTCGCATGTCGCGAACGCCGCCTGTGACGTTGATCCCGGGCCGGCGTCCGAGTCGTCGGACTTCGCGGGTGGGCGATCGACCAATGATGGTGAACTGCGCGTCATTGTGTTTCGCCTGGACGAGCGGCCAGGCGTGGTCGGCGAACCATCGGACGGCGTCGACATTGGGTCGATAGTCCATCGTGCCGAGAAACCCGACGACGGGACCGCAGCGGGCCGCGTCCGTGGGATTCTCAAAGCGTCGCACGCCGTTGCTGACGACGTGAATTCGAGGATTCTGTTCAAAGGCGTCGAGCAGCCGTCGCTCGCGCTGCGTAATGACGATGGTTTCATCGAACCGCGTCAGCGCCTCGCGTTCGTAGGTCGCCAGTCTGCGGCCTTCGGATGCGAAGATGCGTGAGAACGGAAAACGCGATGATCGCGCGTAGTCATTCCACTTTTCGCTGTCGACGTCACAAAGGTCGAGGATCCTGCGTTTGGCCGGAATGAGCGCCGCGTAGGGCGCCATGATCGATGAGAAGCACACGACGACGTCAAAGCTCTGACGCTCGGCCCATCGACAGAGCTGCCGCGCCATGACGGGATTCCAATAGGCGCCATGCGTGAGCGTGCCGCCGCGAATCCAGGAGGTGGCGGCGCGAATTCTCGCCGCGTTTTTCTGCCACGGAATCGCAAGGACGTCCCGGCACCATCGGCGGAGCTTGTTGACGCGGGCGCTGTCCGATGGCGACTCGGTAAACGTGGCGCAGAAGATATCGGAGTGCAGGGCGAGACGATCGATCTGATGAAACGTACGGATGCGATCGCCTTTGTCCGGCGGATAGGGCGCCCGGTTTGTCAGGTAGAGGATCTTCCGCCGCTTCGATTCCGCCACGATCTTCCCCTTTCATCAGCCGGGTATCGACTTCGCCAGCCATCCGCCCAGTGGGCGTGTGATCGCCAGCGGCAGCCCGCGCCAAACGCGTCTGGCCACGGCCCACTTCGCGGAGCCGGGTGACAGATCGGGCGCTCTAGCGCCCGGCGCTACGTAGCGCTGGTACTGAAGAATTGTCGGCTCAAACCCGCAGTGCCTTTTGAAGTCGAAGGCGCCTTTGTTTTCGCGGCGTGATCTGCCGAAATCAAATTCGCGATATCCGTTCGCAACGCCCCACGCCATGCACTTCAGATAGACGAAGTGACTCAGACCGTACAGGGACCGCCGTTCGTCGAGTCCCAGGAAGTAGGGCATCATCGTCCTGCGATGCAGGAACGTGATGAGACCGGCAACCGGCTGTCCGTCGCAGCGCACAACCTGCGTGAGAAATCGATCGCCCAGGGCGCCGCGAAGCGACTCAAAGAACCGCAGCGGATAGTTGGGTGACGCGAGTCGACGCATCGATCGCGAGTAGAGGCGCCAGACGATGGGCAGGGCCCCGGAATCGAATGACACGTCGAGCCGGAATTTGGTCTCGGCCTGGCGAGCGGCGGCGCGGGCCTTTCGCGGGAAAATGGATGCGACTTCATCCACATGGGTCGGCAGGGGGCGGCGAAACGTGGCGTGCGATTCGACGATGGGCGCATTGGGCGCCGCGGCGAATTCGGATCGCAGATCGATCGTCGTGGCGCCCACTTGATCGGCCAGCTGAATGGCGGCCTGAATCAGGGCGCCGCCCGCGTCCGCGTCATCCGCCAGGACGCCGCCGTAAGTCGCGTAGGGCATGCTGACGAGCATTCGGGAGGCGACGACACTGCGAACGTCGAACATCGGAAGGACGCCGATGACGCGTTCGTCGCGCCGCGCGATCAGGTAGCGGGGGCGATGGCCGAAGGTCCGGGCGACGGCCCGTTTCCATTCGAGACCGTGGAAGAGGGTTCCGTTCGGGTGCGAATCGACGTAGGTCGTCCAGGGGCCGGCGTCCGCGTCCTCGACAAAGTCCGAGACGTTTGGCGCCGCGGCGTCGGGGATGTCGTCGCGCAGGGGCCGCCGGTCGCGAATCCCGGATTCGCGAATCAGGCTACTCCTCGTCAGCGTCGAGATCTTCGTATTCGTAGCGAGCCCCCTTGGTGCGGCAGTCGGACGCGATGCAGCCGAGCACATTCAGATGATTCGACTGCAGCCAGTGCAGGGACTGTCGGACCAGGTGCGAGGCCGTCTTGTTCATACGAACAACGAGGATCACGCCGGTGCAGAGGGCGCCGATGGCCCCCACGTCGGACAGGGACTGCACGGGAGGAGTATCGACCAGAATGTAGTGAAATCTCTCGCGCAGCTCGTCGAACACGCGGGTGGCGGCTCTGGAATTCATGAGTTCGCCGGAATTCAGGTCGTGGCGGGCGCCGGCGGGGAGGGTCCAGAGATTGGGGATCGGCGTCGTGGCGATCGCCTCATCCAGGCTGACGCGTCCCGTCAGGACATCCGCAAGACCCGGGGTATTCGACATCTTGTAGAGTCGCGCCATGGAGCCCTGTCGGAGATCGCAGTCGACCGCCAGGACGTTCAGATGTCGCACTTCGGCCATCGTGACGGCGAGGTTGGCCGTCGTCACGCTCTTGCCTTCCTTGGGAATGCTGCTCGTGATCGCGACACAGGCGTGCTTGCCGGCCGTGTTCCGGCGGAGCAGCCACGTACGGGCCGCGCGGTACTGCTCCGTGATCATGCTGTTTCGTTCGCGGGCGGCGACGACAGTGCTGTGGACGTCCCAGTGGGGCGTCGGCGCCACGATGGCGTCGTCCCTGCGAAGACCCGCCGGCGAGAATCGATTCAGTTCCTTTCGCGCCGACGGCGTCCTGATGCGAGCGCCGGGATCGGCCGTCAGCGTCGAATCGCGCAGAGGCGTCTCGAACGCCGGTGGCTCCATCGTGGCGACGCCTGCGGTTTCCCGCTCGACTCGTTCGGAGGAAGTGACGTTCGCGTCGATGCGGGCGTTTCGGATCTGGGCCCGTTCCCGTTCGGCTTTCTTGATGGCGTCAGCAATTCGTCCCATGGCGTTGATTCCGTAATATCGGCGCGGGGCCGTGCGTTACTGATTCCCAAGCATTTCGTTGACCGTTCGTCTTGCGCTGTCGGCCACGCGACCGTACTTCGCGGGATTCTCCAGGCTCAGGTAGGCGAGCAATCCGGAGGAGGTCGCGGCCGTGATCGCGATGGTCGCCGCGACCGGCATGACGAGCACCTTGCGGATCATGCGGCGTCGCATGTTCGCCGCCGTCATGATTTCGCCGACGCTCTCGATGACGGGCAGTCCGAGCGAGGTCGTGAGCTGCTTGGCCGTTCGATAGGAGTGATCGAGGAGTTCCGCGATCAGGACGACCAGCACGCCGACGGCGCCGCCGATGCCCATGCAGATCAGCATGACGAGCGACGACTTGGGCGTGACGGGTGTCGGCGAAACCCAGGCGCTCTGGATGGCGCTGAATCGTACCGAGCGATTCTTGTTATCGAGATAGAGCACCTGGCTGACCGGGGCGATCTGCTCCTGCCACTGGTTCAGGTCCTCCTTGAGCCGCGTCATTTCCGCCTTGGCCTTGTGATAGGCCTGTCGATGTTCCATGGCGGCGGCGCGAACCCGCTCGATCTCGGCGAGGCGGCCAACGACGGCCGCGAGCCGGCGGTCCTTGCTGTCGACCCGGGTGGCCAGCTTGTCGGACTGTCGCTGTGTTTCCTCAAGGGCCGCGTAGCGGTTGGTCTCGGCCTCGGCGCCATTGAATTCCGGGATCGTGGGGGGCGTCTCGTCGTATTCGAGCTGACGCGCCGCGAGCAGTTCCTTGATTCGAACGATCGTGGGATGCGCGTCGGTCATCTCCTTCTGGGTGACGCCGACACGGATCTCCTCGCGAAGTCGCTGGATTTCCTCCAGGAGCTCTGTGCGACGGGGATTGGGAATCTCCCGCGCGGCGCCCGGCGCCTCCCTGCTGTCGCCGGAGAGCATGGCCAGGCTGTTCTGAAGCTCGGCCTCAAAGAGGCGCAGCTCCTGGATTTCTCGTTCGATGTCCACCTTCTCGATGACGAGTTTTGTCTGTTCCGCGTCGAGATGGTCGGGCTTGTCCGGATCGATGCCGGGGTACTTCAGTTCGTACTCGACGATCTGCTGATTGAGGGCGGCGATTCGCTGCCGGGACTTGTCCGCCTCGGTTCGCAGGAATGACTGCACGTCTTCCAGAACGCTGACGGCCATTTCCGTCGCCTTCGGGATGTAGCGATTGCGAATCTCCCGAACGACGCCGGGGATCAGCTCGCGATCGGCGTGTCGCATCGTGATCTGGACGATCCGTTCATTGTCAGACTCGCTGATCGTCTTGACGGACAATCCCGCCGCGATCGTGGAGATGAGATGGTCCCGCTGGCGCTTGCCTTCGGGGGTCAGCGTTCCGTCCGGGAAGCGTTCGAGCCTGTCCAGGCGTCCGCAGGCCGCGAGGGCCTCCTCGATGAGCGCCGGATCCTTGATGACGCTCTGCATGCGATTCTTGATTTCCGCAAAGGGCTGCGCCCAGATGCTCGCGTTGACGATGGAGAAGACGGGATCGTGTTCGCTCTTGACAATGGCGCCGCCGTCGTAGAGTCGCGGAACCAGGAGTGAACACAGAAACGCAACCGACGACACGAGACAGGCGGGCATGACGAACAGCCAGCGGCGATCGCGAACGACGCGCCAGATCTCGTGAAGCGTGTGACGAATATCCGAGACGGAAAAATCGTCGATGTGGTTGTTGTGGCCGTGATGCTGCATCGCAGTAGCGTCCGTTCTGTGCGTCGAAACTCGCCGACGCGAACCTCGGTTTACGGATTCTTGTTGTAGTACGTGTCCCCGGAGTTGAGGGCGTAACCCGGCGCGATGTACGCCTGCGCCGCCGGCTGCATCGGCTGCAGCAGCTCCTGGAACTTCTGTCCGACATACGCCAGCGGCGTCGGCGGCACGTAGAGAATGTCTCCCTCAAGCAGGTGGAAATTCTTGTCCAGGCGGCCGCGCTTCATGATGTCGTTGGCGTTCACGATGATGACGTGCCGTTTGCCGTCTTCGTGGCTCGGGCGTATCACGTGAACCCGGTCCGCCCAGGCCGCAAAGGTCGGACGCACTTCGCCGAGGACCGACAACACGGTATCCCGGCCGGTGTACGGAAGCGGTCCCTGTCCGGCGACTTCGCCGAAGACATAGATCCGCTTGCTGTCCCGACGCGTCATACGGACGCTGACGACGGGCCGTTGATAATATCGTTGCAGGTTGGCTTCGAGCTTTCGGGCGATCTCGACGGGGGTCATGCCGGCGACCTTGACGTCGCCCACGAGCTTGAGCGTGATCTTGCCGTCTGCGTTGACCGTGACGGCCTCGCCATCGACCTCGGGACAGTTCGGTGACGTGATTTCCATGGCGTCGGGGGGCTGAACGATGTACTCGCCGCCCGTGACATCCGCTTCGTAGTCGTGAACGAACGCGTTGATCTCGGCGTCGGAGGGACCGCAGCCCGTTCCCACGATGGCGTAGAAGATCGCGCAGACGAGGAGTGTCAGCGCGATGATGCCTCGGCCCGAGGTTCCCTTCGTTCGTTCATCGTCGTATCGATTCGTCATGCCCTGGTTCTCTCGTATTTTCGACGCGGCGCGGGTTGGCGCGGCGCGTCCTGAAACCCAATCGCTTATCGGGTGGGGCGCCGGGTGACTGAATCTCGCGTTATCGCCAATCTGGCGATAACAACGGCCTCGCGAATGCGCGGCGATGGTTCCTACCAGACGTTGGAGATTCTGGGACGAAGGCGAATGCGTCGGCAAAAACTGCCGATCGACGCGGACGGGCTGGAATTCGACGGGATTCGGGGACCTACGGATACGCGTACGAAGCTCAAACAACGTCGCTCCGCATCAAGCGGCCGCTCGGCTGATTCCGATAACTCTTTGTACGCGCCGCAGATTCCGCCGCGCCCGCGCCGTGATTTCGTCGTCGAAGCGGCGCGAAATCCCGATGTCCGCCGCTTCTGGAGCCGGATCGAATGTACTGCGAACACTTCGGGCTGAAGATCGCCCCGTTCAACAACACGCCCGATCCGCGCTTCTTCTTTAATACGCCGGATCACGAGGAGGCGCTGGCGTCGCTGCTCTACGCCGTCGAGCTCCGCAAGGGATTCGTGCTTGTGACCGGCGAAGTGGGCGCCGGCAAGACGCTCCTCAGCCGCCTGCTCCTGAATCGACTCGGTTCCAACGTTCGCACCGCCGTCATTACGAACACGCGCCTCACGGGCCCCGAACTGCTCCAGGCGATCTGTCGCGAATTCGAGATCGACACGACGGACGCGACCACGTCCGCCGAACTGACGCATCGACTGGAGGAATACCTTCTTGAGCAGTACGCCCGGGATCGACTGGCCGTCGTCATCGTGGACGAAGCGCAGAATCTGCCGGTCGAAGCCCTCGAAGAACTCCGCATGCTGGGGAATCTCGAGGCCGACGACGCCAAGCTGCTCCAGATCCTGCTGCTTGGGCAGCCCGAGCTGCAGGAGGCGTTCCGTCATCCGTCGTTGCGTCAGACGTACCAGCGAATCTTCCGGACGTTCCATCTGCACGCGCTGGATCACGCGCTGTCGTCCGGCTACATCGCGCATCGATTGCGCGTCGCGGGGCTTCCGTCGGACAAGCGGGTCTTCGCCCGTGACGCGATGGACGCCGTCTACCGCTACGCCGAGGGCATTCCCCGGCTGATCAACCAGATCTGCGACAACGCGTTGCTGTCCGCCTACAGCGCGGGGCGACAGATCGTCACGGCCGCGATGATCGATGAAGTCGTGACGCACATGCTTTCGCTGAACGTGAAGAGCACGGAGGCGAAGCCGCAGGGCGACTTCGCGCGCCACATGCTGGGAACGCCGGAGCCGGCGGCCAGCGTCCAGCCCGCCACGGTCAAAGTGCCGATCGCGGCGCCGACGGAGGGAATCGCAAGCGACGAACTGGCGCGCATCGATTCAAAGCTGCGCTCCTTTGAGATCGCCCTCGCCGACGTACGTGGCGAAACGGTTCAGGACAAGAACATCTCCCGGGACAACAGCGAGATCCTGCGGCACCTGTCCGATCGTCTGCAGACGCTTGAAAAGGGCATCCAGATCATCCGCGAGCAGCAGAGCGAGATTCGCGACCAGCAGGAGGCGATCGGGGCGACGAAGGAGAAGTCTGACGCCGAGCTTCGCGACCTGCAGCGCTTCCGCAAGGAAACGCTGACGACGCTGGACGACGCCACGCAGAGCGCTCGCGAAACCGAATCGCAGATCCGCGAATTCCTCAAATCCGCCGAAACCCGCGCGGTCAGGCTGGAGGAGCGAGCGGCCGCGGCCGTGAACGCCGCCGACAAGGCGCAGCTTGAAGTCGAACGACGCACGCGCGAACTGTCCGCCGAATTCGAACAGCTCACGACGAGCCAGAATTCGCGCGTCGAGGCCGTTGTCGGGGAGACGCGCGCCGAAGCGGAGTCGATTCGAGAACTCAGGAAGGACATGGCGGCGCTTCAGGAACATGTGATCGAAGCGCAGCGCGCGTCCGAGGCGCGCGTGGGAACCGCGATCGCCGAGGCGTCCGAGCTCTCCAGGTCGCTGGAGTTGCGGGCGCGCGAGTTCATTGCGGCCGCCAAGGGCCAGACGGGCGAACTGCAGGAACAGCTCAAGAAGATGCTCGATGAGCTGCGCGAAAAGAGTGACGCGTCGCAGGCGCGAATGATCGAACTGATCGCCCAGCAGCGCAGCGAGATGGAGGCGGCGCAGGTCAGCCTCGACGAATGCGTCCGAAGCGCCTTCGCGCGCTCCAACATCATGGACCGCGAGAGCAAGCGGCTCGTGGACGAACTGAAGGACCAGGCGAAGAGCGTCCTTGAGACAGTCCACGGCGTTCGCGATCGCACAGTGGCCCGCGCGGAGGAAGTCGCGGCCAAGTCCGACCAGCTCGTGTCGGACATGACGGAACGTCTGGAGACGGCGAACACGCGGATGCAGGGGCTTGTGCGTGAAGCGGAAATGCGCGTCGGCGCCGCCTGCAGGGAATTCCAGGAAACTCAGAAACAGATGGTCGAGGACGCGGAGGCGTCCAGCGAACAGGCGCAGAAGACGAATGGTGAAACCAAACAGCTGCTCACCGAGACACGTGAGCGCTGCCAGACGCTGCTGGACGAGCTGACGACGCACGTCGCGGAGCAGACGAAACTGGCGGAGCAGGCGTGGCGCGAGAACGCCGAGCGCGGCGCGAAGTCGATCGGCGAGATTTCGAAGCGACTCGACGCGGCGCGGGCGGCGGCGGACGCCTCCCACGCTCAGCTCGAGGCCGTGATCGCCCAGACGGAAGACCAGATCAGCGCCGCGCGGCGATCGCTCGACGCGAGCATGACGTCGCATCGCGACCAGGTCGATGCGATGACGGCGCAGAGCGCCGCAATGCGCAGCGAGTTCGAGGAGCGCTTCAGGGACGCTCGCGAGGCGCTCGACTCGCTGATGAAGCGCCACAAGTCGGAGATCGGCGCCCGCGTCAGCGACATGGTTCGCGAGACGGACGCCAGCGTGGGCGAGGCCGAATCACGATTTCAAACCTATCGAACGGGGCTCGACGCGAAGGTCGGCGAGCACGCGGCGTCGCTCGACGCCAGCTTTGCCGAGCAAACGGCGTCGCTCGAGGCGGGATTTGCGGAGCGAACGAATTCGCTTGACGCAAAGATGCGGGACTTCGAGACGGGCGTGGAACGGCGCGTCGACGCGCTGCAGAGCAAGGCGACGGCGGACCTCAGGGCGGCGGAGACGCAGGCCGAAGAACGCGTGGCGATTCTGCGGGAGCAGCTGGCGGACACGTCGAAGCACGCCGATCGGATCTATCGGGATCTGAAGGAGGCGATCGATACCGTCGAGTCGCACGCCGACAGCTGCCAGAAGCAGTTCGGCGAGTCCTCGATGACGCTGCGGAAGGAACTCGAGCAGCTGATGGATCAGCAGGGCAGGATCGTCAGCGAGAGCAAGGCGGACATCGAGCGGCTCACACAGCAGGTCGACGGGACGACGGGGCGGTTCCAGCACGAAATGCGTCAGCTCAACGAGATGGCGCGCTCGCGGATCACGAACATCGGCAAGGAGCTGGCGGACGTGCTGGCGAAGGCGATGGCCAAGGCGGACGACGTCCAGAAGGGCGCCGAGGCGTCCAGCGTCGAGATCGAGAAGCGCGTTCAGAAGACGAGGGACGACGCCGAGAAGAGTGTCAAGACCGCCGAAGAGGCGATTCGCCGCGTGCGGATGCAGGCGAAGACGTCACTGGAGGAAGTGCGGCAGTGCCTGGCGCAGATGACGGAGCGGGCGGACGTCGTGCGGCGCGAGCTGGGCAACGTCGGCGACGAGATCCGGCACGCGTCGAAGGAGACTGTCGATCAGCTCGCCAAGACGGGCGATCGCGTGACGTCGCAGATCGAATCGCTGCGTGATTCGGCGATGGAGGACGCGGACAAAAACTACAAGCGTCTCAATGCGGTGCGGCTCCAGGTGGAGCAGGGCGCCGAGCAGATGCGGCAGAACGCGGCGAAGCTGCTCGACCAGGTCCAGAGCGGCGCGTCGGCGCTGCGTCGTCACGCCGACGAGATGCTGATGCAGGCCCAGAGCGGCGCCGAGAATCTGAACGAGTCGGCCGCCAACATGATGCTCCAGGCGCAGACTTCGTCCGAGCGATTCCGTGAGCAGGCCGAGACGCTCCTGCACAATGCGGAGAAGATGTCGCAGGGCATTCGCGACGAAGTGACGAGCCTTCGATCGCAGCTGGCCGAGGAGACGGATCGCATCCGCCGGCAGGTCGGCGAGGCGCGCCACGAAATCGTCAACTCCCGCCAGGAGACGGCAAAGATCGTCAACGACGCCGCCGAGTCGCAGCGTCGGGCCGAGACCCGGGCGGGCGACTTGATCAAGCGCGCTGAAAATGTGCAGTCGCAGGCGGAGTCGCTCCTGGCGATGCCGCGCGACCTGATCGACGAGGCGAAGCGACAGGCCGGAGCGCTCTCGGAAATGTCGCGGAAGGTCTCGGCCGTTGTCCGGCAGCTCAACGACGCCGGCTCGTCGGCCGAGCGCAATCGCAATGAACTGGTTCGCGCCGAGAACGACGCGGACGAAAAGATCCGGCTCCTCAAGGCGCATACCGAACGCGTGGGGCAGCTTCTCGGGATCGTCCGGCAGCTCTACGGATCCATGGACGCGCGCGTCGAGCGGCTGCGTGGTCGGTTGTCACAGTTTGATGAACTCTTCCGCACGGTGCCGCGCGAACTCGATGGCCTGCGCACCGTGCTGGATACCGAGATTGCGAGGGATCGCGGCGTCAGTCCGTCGCGGAATGTCGCGCCGCGCATGGCGCCGCCGCAGACGGCGTATCGTGATGAGGCGCCGATGGCGCCACAGACCGTCGCGCCGGAACGAACGCCGCGCTCCGGCGGCGGTTCGTTCGAACGGGAACGCAAAGACCTTCCGGATCTCCTGCACGATGACGCTGGATCGGACGCCGGCGTGGCCGTGGCGACAGCGCCGGTAACGCAGACGGTGGCCAGGGTGGCGCCAACGGTTCCGGCGCAGGCGAAGGCGGCGCCGCGAGCGGCGGTCGCGCCTCAGACTCCCGCGACTGACGGGATGTCGAAGCCGGCGGCGGCGGGTGGTCTGCGAACGGACGCGAGCGCCTCGAAGCGAGTCGTGCGCGAGCAACTGCAGGCCGGATCGCTCGGTGAGATCGTTCAGCGCAATGAGAAGCTGCAGAAGTGGCTGAAGGACATGCTGGGCGAAGACGGCATGTCGGGGCAGGGCGGCGCGACGTAGTCGGCGGCGGATTTTTCTCAGGATTTCTACGCAACGTTGTCGACCGGCGCGCGGTTCGCCGTCGGTCGATGTTTTTTTCTACGCGCAAACGCCCGCAAAGGGTCGCAAACCGGCGCAAAATCCGCAGAGTTCTTTGCCGCGAGGAATCACGCATCTCGAACTCCTTCCGCAGGAGTGGTTTGCTCGGCGCTTCCTGGTCGTGAGTCGTGAGTAATGAGCACTGAGTTGTGTGTGGGGCGGCTTGTCAGCGTTGCTGGGAGACGGAGATGACGAGGTTGTCGGGGTCGGCGTATTGGGCGATGCGGGCGCCGAACTGATCTTTCGGCGGCTGAACGCACGTGACGTTGTGCTGAAGCATGCGGGCGTGGAAGGCGTCGAGATCGGGGACGCTGAAGCCGGTACGGCATCGCCCCGCGGGTTCATCCTCGGCGAGGCCGCTGTCTGGATTCGGGGCGTCGGCGATGTGCAGGGCGAGGGTGGAACCTTCCGTCGCGAACTCCGTCCAGTGGGGCGTTTCGAATTTGAGGGGGAGACCGACGACGTCGCGATAGAAGGCGACGGACTTCTTCATGTCGTGAACAAACACGATGGCGTAGTCGATTCTCATGAGGGGCTCCGATCTCGATCGGGAATTGCGTGGCGCCGCCGGCGTAAACACGCCCGACGCGGCGAGGATCATTGGATCGTCGCGTCGAATCGAGGTCAACGAAAAAGTGGTCCATGTCAGAACGACGCCTCGATCCGGAGTCCCTGACACGATTGCTGGCGTGTGACTGCCGAGTGACGTAGAGTAATGGCCTGAGACGTCGCGGGGATCGTGGCGGATCATGTTCGGAAGCGTCAGGGTTCCTGGTGGGCCCCGCGGTCTTCAAAGCCGTCGAGGCGGCGCATTGCGTCGCCTGGTGGGTTCGATTCCCATCCGCTTCCGTCCATTTCTGGCGTATTTTGCGGGTTGATACAGTAAGGGATGCAATTACATGGACTCTAACAACGAGGGTTTATGTGATGCGTCGTGGTCCCCAACCGAAGTTCGTCCGTGACCGACATGGAAACGTGGTCAACGGGCTTCGTATTCAGAAGAAGAAGACTCGCAGCGGCAGAGACATCGAAAGGTATTACTCTCTTTGGAGTGACGGGCCGGAGAAAAAGAAGAAATACCACGGCAACAGCGACGACCGACCGGCGGCGATCCTGCGGTTCCGACAGTGGGAAGCTCAACAGGACGGGGATACGGTTGCGATCCGTCGACGGCGGCTTCGTCAATCTGAAGTTGACGGAGGGCTGGAGGAGGCGCTCAGGCGGCGTGAGATCGAAGTCACGATTGACAAGGACGGCGACTTTGAGATCGAAGAGCTGATCGGGTCCGATGCGTATTGGGAGTCGGTCCGGGATCAGATTCTCTCGTCCCCAAAACTCGCGGCTCAGAAAACCGGCATCGAGCAGCTGGCGTATCTTCATCGTCTCATTCCACCACCACCATCGAAATCGTTGGAGGAGATCGTCAGTCTGTATCTTGACGACAAGGAAGATGAGCTGACTCCGAAGGAGTGGAAGAATTCACGGACATGGTGGGACGAATTCTGCGAGATCACCAAGGCGAAGTTCGTGGCGGACCTCGATCATGAATCCTTCCGACTGTATCGACGGATCATCAAGCAGCGTCAGGGCAATCGCGATCGATCCCCTGTCTGGGTGCGTTCTCGATTCGGGAAGATCAAGACCATCATCAATCATGCGATGAGCGGCGAGATGGAGTTGAGCGTGGAGGACCGATCCATCCTGGAGTTACGGTCACTGTTGAAGCAACCGAGTAAGCCGTCCCCCTGAGCCCATCGACATCAGTCGGGACGAATTTCGGGCCATCCTGAAGCATGCGAATGACTGGCAGAAGGCGTTGCTGCTCGTTGCCCTGAATTGCGCCTATTATCCGGTGGATTGCAGCCGACTCCAATGGTCGATGATCGATTTCAAGAAGGGGACGATCCGATTCAACCGGACGAAGGCGGTCGGTCGTGCGAAAGGGGCGGTGCCGAGAGTGGCTGTGCTTTGGAAGCGGACGATCATGGCGTTGAAGAAAATTCAGAAGACTCACGATCACGTCTTTGTATCGACGTTCGGGCGACCTGTGCATAACGATACGATCAGGCGAAACTGGATCGAGCTTTGCCGGAAGGCGAAGATCGGTCGAAAGCTGACGTTCGCAAACCTGCGTGACTCGGCGCTGACGGTCGCAGCAGGATCGAAGTCTCCGGTCGTGCCGTCACAGCAATATCATATCCTTGCGGGTCACGTTGCGAAGGGGGTGGACGACAACTACATCAGGCGGCATCCACGGATCGTCGAGTTGGCTTGTCAGGCGGTTGAGCGGTTTTATTTTGGTCGTTGATTAGTTGGCGGATCGTAATTCGTCATGACTCTGGGATAACTCAGCCAGGTATGTCGGCGTCGGTCGGGCCATCCGAGAGTGTCCCTTTGATCATTATTGCGTGACCGAAGAACAGGTCTCCGTCGTTGTGCCAAAATGCGAACGAACCGTCCGAGTAGACCGTAACTGCCTCAAGTGTCATCCGATCTTTGAATTGGTCTGCGGTAACTTCCAATTCATCGTCATCGAGCCACGTGTCATTCTTGAGTGGAAGTAACTTCTGGACGGCAAAATCGTGTATGCGTTGGTCCCATTCATCTTGCGATTGCCACAATGCGTGAGCCGTTTTCAGCGATTCTCCTGCGTCGTCCTGTTCGTTTACCGAGAGTTGAATTTTGACGTGTAGTCCGTTCCACATTGCTTCTGCTTCATACCAATTCACGCGCTTATTGAGCGTCAATTTGCCAAACAGTTCGTCCTCAAGGGTGACGGGCTCTTGCAGGCGAATTACCCACTCATTCAGTGATTCATCGGACTCCAAGATGTCAGCGTTGTCGATCAGCAATCCGTGAGCTTTGCCGCTCTCCGTTGCTTCAGCAAGATGTATTCGTGCTCGCAGAATCTTGTATGGCTTGATCCGGTCCATGTGCTGCTTCAGTTCGTCATCGGAGACCTGGCGTTGAATACTCAACCTGTCGGTTCTCACTTCGGAATCTTCGAGATGCCATGCAGCGAATGCGAAACTTAGCGTCCAAAGATCGTCTCCGCGTCCACGACCACCACCGGAGCCTGTCGCGTCAACGATGCCGATAACGGTGACGACCGGTGAAGCGGCGAGCTGTTCCAAAAGGCGGTCTCTTTTCAGGTCCAACTCGGCGAAAATGTCTGGTTCGTCTTTCATCGTCATGACATATCCCACGGCAACAGCTGCCGAAATCGTGATGAAGGCGATAGCGGCAAGTTTCTTCATACTTCGGTATCATATCGGGGGCATCTCCCTGAGATAAGGGGTTGCTTCGGGCCGAGGGATCGGTTGGTTGTTCTCGTCCTTCGGATCGTATAGCGATTGTGAATGGTCTTTCAACTGCTCTTCTGGCGGGTTCCGAGATGCATTGGAGCGTCGTGATTCGGCACGACGACCTTGTAGGATCAGCGTCAAGGAAACATAGCTGACAAGTCGCAAGGGAATAACCCACGGAAAAAAAAGGGAGGGTTACGATTTCTACCCCACCCCTGAATTGCTATGTGGGTGCAAAATCGATTTCGTTTTCGTAAGGAAATCGTGACCCTGCATCGAAGGACATACGGTTTTGGCGGGTTTTGGGGACATCGTAGGGTTCTGTGCCAACGTTTGCTCAGAAATCTGTGTTGTCAACTGGCGAGTGCGTTGTAAACCGACTGTCGAGCGAGCCGTAACCTACTTGCAATTGTCTTGACCGATTCACCTTCGGATCGCAGACGGCGGATCAACGACGAATCGACCTTCGATGGGCGTCCGAATCTCACTCCCCTGGTCCGGGCGGCGGCGATGCCTGCTGCCTGCCGTTCACGCATCCCTTCCTTTTCGATCTCAGCGACCCCCAAGAGCAGGCTGGCGACCATCCGACCGAGCGGGCCGGACAGGTCGATCTTCTGCGTGACCACGACGATCCTGACGTTTCTCTCCGTCCAATCAGCGAGCAGCTTGATGCCATCAACGATGGAGCGAGAGAGTCGGTCGAGTCTCCACAAGACGACCGTATCGACTTTTCCGTCGACAATCTGGCGCTGAAGACGACCGAGGGCGGGACGGTCGAGAGTCCTGCCGGATACGGCTGCATCTTCATACCATTCCACGGGGCCGCAGATGACCTGGTTTGCGAGATACTGATCCAACTCGAATTTCTGGCTGTCTGTCGTCTGGGACGTTGACGAGCATCTCATGTAGACGGCGGTCGTTGGCATCGTTCAGGTCTCCATTGTCATCGGCGTAACATGAAGACTACGGCGTCGTGGGTTGGCGCGCAAGCGGGTTCTGTCCAAAAAAGTAAACTTTATTGGGTTGCCGAAATCGGTCAGAATGTCGACGGTGCAGAAAGGACTTACGGCGGATTTTCTGACCGGCTTTTTTGGACATCCCTGACGGCGGAATTCTGACATGTTCAGCTACGAGCATACGCATGCGACTCGTCCTGATCTCAACTGCCACATCGAGGTTGGCGTCGATACTATCCGTATCGGCTTCTTTGCCTGGGAGCAGTCGTGGCTGCAACGGTCTCGGCTCAAGAAGAAGGGCTGGAAGTATCGAAGCGACTGGAAATGCTGGCTCAAGCATCACGAATCTACCGGGATGCGGTGGCGTCATTGGCGGCAGTGGATCGATGTTGAGGTGTCGTTGCCGAGAGTCATCGGTCCCAACAACAGCAGCATGAACTACGATCCGTGGGCGGCTCTGGCGTCGATTCGGAAACAGCTCGATGCTGACATCGAGTTGGAGTTGACCGACTCCGAGTTTCGATCACCTGATTGGGACGAGTGGTGCGTCAGTCGTGTAGATATTACGGCAGATTTGACGTTCGAGCAGGCGACGGAGGTCTCTCGAATCATGAAGGGGTTGCCGACGGCGAAGATGACGCATCGTCCCCATCGGTGGGACAGACCTGATAGCGTGAAATGGTCGTCCAAGGCGAAGCGAGTGGCATTCTCGATCTACGACAAATACAAGAAGGATCAGCGTGAAATCGATAAGGGAAAGCTGCGGGCGACCGTGATTTTCAATGAGCGGAGAAACAAACCCCACTTGACAGAGCATGGCATGCGGCGAGTCACGGGGCTATTCGACAGTGATGACATCAAATTTCTGGACATCATCGTCAGTGAGATCAACCGAATCCGACCCAAACTCAGGGTCGCATCGTTGCGGTATCTTCTGGAGCAGGCGGCGAAAAACGGCGAAAATGCGGGTTCAAAAAATAAATCCTAATAACTGGTGACGGCTGTTTAGTGCTGGCGGCGTCGGGCCGCAGGGGCGGACGTTGATATAGTTAGGGATAATAATTCAATATTTTGCCGCATTTTTTGGCATCTGGTGCGGTTGCGGTTGGGTTCGATTCCCATCCGCTTCCGTTGGGTCGGATCGCTATTCGTCCTTTCATAATCTGCGGCGCGGTGGCGGTGTGTTTGGTGCGCGCGGCGGAAGTTGAGGATCTGGATTTGAAATCTGATACTTGATATTCGAGATCTGGGATTCGGGATTCGAGATCAGTAATCTGAATTCGATGTGTATTCCCTGTCGCAGTGACTTCAAGGCGATCGGGCGGTTGTCGTGTCGTGTCCTGTGGGGCTGCGTTTGCGTGCTTCGATGCGCGCGCAGTTCGGTCGCGTGGTCTCGTGATTGTGGCGCCTGGCGGCGGATGGATTGACGCCCCTGAGTCGCCTCGACTTGTTGAGTCTTGTTGATACACACGCGCGCATGTCCTCCGACTCTCGGCATTCTGGGATTGATCGCGGTCTCAGCGCGCTGGCGGGGAGGGGATTCCGGGGCGACACGTGAATACCCGCAATCGGAACAACGCGCATACATAGTTTGTTGATTTCGAGTAGCGCAGACGATTCGCTCGGTTCCTCATTGGCGCGGAAGTACGGGCGGATCAATCGGTCGGCAGGCGCCTTTTAAAGCGGCGGCCCAACGAGAGGCTGCGGCATAGCTCCCTGGCGATGGAATCAGGAGACGGGGCGATGGATTCGAAGGATCGCAGGCTAATGATCATTGCGGCGGTCGTTGCGGGTGGCTTGTTTTGCGGCGCCCTGACGTGTGCGGTTGTGGTTCCGCGAATGCTGAAGAGCTGGACACAATCGGCCGTCTCGCAAATGCAGGGACCGATTCCAGTTGGGCCAATTGTCGTTCCCAACGAACCCGTTGTGACGATACCGGCGCCGAAGGCGTCGATTGCGTCAGCGTTGTGGCGCCGGTGGATCGCGTGGAAGCGGGCGCCAGCGGCAGGACCTGAGATCGTTAAGACAGGCGAGCTTGTCCTGCCGACGGGCCGTGTGTTGGTGACGGACATCAACTTCGTGGATGAAAACGCGCCATTGCGAAGGACCGTCGATCCGGGGACATACCCGGTTTACGAGTTTTCGGATCGAATGTCGAGCGCCGCGATGATCGTCTTTCGAAGTGATGGCGCCCCGTCGCAGTGGGTGATCGCGGATTCCTTCGGTGACGGCGGATCGCCGATATCGGGGCTCGCGCCCAGGGGATCGTTCGGCATCGACAGCGGTGTGATCGTGGTTGATGCGGGCGCATTCAGCGCGCAGTCGAACTATGACGCGTGGCCGATGATTCGAGAGGAGACGAAGAGCGTTGTGCAGGATCCGAAAACGGGGGCGAACGTCATTCTTCTGACTGCGTTGAGCAATGTGGAGGTTGACGCGCAATGGGGGCTGGACGCGGAGGGGCGACCTGTCGCGCTGGTTCTGTATAACCCGGATCTGCATCAGGCGGCGCAGAGAGGGGGAAACGCGTCACGGAGCACCGGAGCGCCGGAGGATGAGGCTGCGGAGGAGGAAGCGCCGTAGGGACAAGACAGGGAGTTTCGCAGTCAACGGGAATTTTGATGAAGGCCACATCCGTTTCAATTCTGTTGACTTCGTTCTTTTGCCTGGGATGGATGCTCAGATGTTGCCGCGTGGAGTGGGCCGTCGGCGGTCTCTGGTTTCAGCTTCACGAGGGAAGCTCGGAACTCACCCGCGTCGAGATGCCGGACGGTGATTGTGAATGCACGTCATCTGGCTTCCGCGCCTATTCGACCGGGTTTGGCGCCCGGGATCCGCGCGCCGGGCCACGGTCATCTGATCGACGTCGTTGTGCCGTCCTGGATGCTGATCATGGCGTCGTCTTTTCCGATTTGGCGATGGCGAGCGTCACGCCTGAGGTCAGGCGTATTGCATTGGTGGTTTGTGATCACAGAGCGCCCATGGCGCCGACGATGGCTGAAGGTCACTGAGGCAATTGTCCATTTGCCGGGGGGGCGGGAACGGATTCCCGCGGGGAGCGGGTACGAGAAGGGAATCTCGTACCAGCGGATGCGGGGAGCGGGTTCGAGAAGGGAATCTCGTACCAGCGGATGCGGGGAGCGGGTACGAGATGGGAATCTCGCACCAGCGGATGCGGGGAGCGCCAACGGAGAGATTGAGGGGCGCGGCGTGGTTGACTACGCTGGCTTGCTTCCTTGCGGGCGCAGTTCGGTCGCGCGGCGGTCGGGTGGTCTCGTGATTGTGGCGCCTGGCGGCGGTCGTATTGAGGTGAGAGAATTGCGGTGCAGACGATTGTGATCGATTCGGGTCGGACGCATGCAGCCTGTTGAGAAACGTCAGCGACTTCAGAGGGCGACACAGGCGCGTGCGCGGATGTTCCTTAAGGCGGACATGGGCTGGCTGCCGGGGATACCGATCCGACGCAGGGGAGTTCGCGTTTGCTGGCTGGCGGTCTCGCGCGACGGCGACAGGGCGATCGAGTCGATTGAGATTGATCGCGCGACACTTCATCGGGCGTCGCTGACGCGAAGCAAGCTGCTCCATCGTTTCCCGAGGGCGCTGCCGCGGGTGGTGGACGACGTCGCCTGGTGGGAATGCGGGACGCGGAACCTGTTCGAGTGGCTCAAGGGGGCGATTCACGACGGCGGGCCGACGCCGGCGTCGCTGCTGGACAGGGAGCATCGATTCAGTCGGGCCTCGGTTACGGCCGCAAAGTCACTCATCGAAGCGTGGCCGCGACTGCGTCGCCTCGTGGACGCGCTGTCGTGGCTTTATTACCTGAACCCCGGCGACTTTCGTCGGGCGATTCTCTGGGCGCAGGACAACTCGGCGTTCCTCGATCGGCTGTTGGCTGAATCCGGATCGACGACGCGGCTGAATGAGGCCCTGACGCTGTGTGAACTTGTCCGGCGGGACTCCGAGAAATCGCTGCGGCCGCTGATGGCGGCGCTCGCGGATCCGCGGTGCTTCACCTGTTCAACGACGCGGGATCGACAGTTTGTCGAACAGATTCGATCGGCTTACGCCTCGCTGAAGAAGCTGGGTGACGTCAAAGCGCTGCCGGCGCTACCGACGGCGAACAATGTCGAAACGCTCCTGTCGTATGCCGGATGGCTCTTTCTGCAGGAACGTGGCGCGCGGCGACGGGCGATGGCGCTGTTTGAACGGGTTATGGCGCCGATTGCATTCCATGCGTGGGAGCGATACTGGACGGCGGCGGGGGCGCTGATTGAGCGGCTTCGCGTGATGCAGCGGAACAGCGGTCGTCAGATCAGCAAACGGGAGTTCGGCGAAGCGCGTCAGGCGATCGAAACGCTGGAATCGATTCGGCCCGGCGATTTGTCCGTCGAGACGCTCGTCGAGAACGTTCAGTACGCGTCGCTGGGCGTTCGAGCGCCGTTTCAGCAGGTGGCCGTCGCCTGTCTGGATCTCCTGCCGCGCGATCCGGAGAGAAACGCGCTGCGTTCCCAGTTTCTGCAGTATTGGCTTCGCTCGGAAGGGGAGTTCGGCGGCGCCATCACGCCGTATCTCCGCGAGTTCCGGCGATACCTGCGGAACGCGGACGATACTGATCTCTGGCTGACGCCGTGGCGGGAGGTCTACGAGAAGAACGGCGGAGAGCCACGAGGCCGGTGGACGATGCCGGATATGCAGATCATCGAGGAGAAGCCCGCGCCTCGACTCTGGCGCCGCGTGTTTGACGCCATGGGCCTGATCATTCGGGCCTCGGGCGCGTGGCCATCGGATCGGACAGTGAGTGGCGTCGTGACGCTTGCGGAAGTCTCCTCGTCCGCGGAAGAAGCGCGTGATCGATATCTCGCGCTCCGTCGGCTGGATCCGGCGCCGGCTTATTTCGACGACATCTACTGCGCCTACGCTGCGCGGTTGTCCGATGACGCCGACGGGTTCGCGTCGCTGTTCGCATTGTTCAACGCCCAGCAGGATCACATACCGTCAACGGCCACGGCGTTCATCCGGTTCTGTGACGTCGTCGAACGGGCGGGCTGGCCGACGCTGGTCCGCGACGCCATCATCGACGGTCAACTGAAGCGAGTGGACGAGCTGCGGCGCCTCTCAGGCGCGCTGGCGTCGCTGGGGCGCGTGGTGGGACCGACGCTTCGGCCCGATCGAAATGTCGTTCCCGACTGGGCGAAACGCTATCCGCCGGCGTTGCATGCGCCGTTGGCGCTGTTGAACGCGCTGGAAGGCGACGCGGAGGGCAAGGCGCGACGGCTCCTGGATCGCGTGTTCCCGGATCAGGCGAGGATCGCGCGGGAGATCGTGGCGCTTGAGGCGCGGATATTGGACGCGACGGCGCCCGCGGCGCTGCGCGTGCGTCTGGATCGTTTGCGGGCGAGCGAACGCGACGGGTATGTCGCGGATCGTTCGCAGGAGCGAAAGAGCCTGGAACGGATCCAGCGCGCGATTCGCGACATTGTGATGGACGGATGGCGGCGGGAACTGAGAGCCGGCGTCGCGGCCGCGCTGAAGGCGATGTGGGGTGAAGTCGGAGACGTATCGGCGATTCTATCGCCGCGCGATCTTGAAGGGCTCGTTGCGGCGCTGTCGCTGAATGAGAATAAGGCGCTCGCGCTGGAGTTGTATCGTCGGCGTTGCGGCCCCGCGCCGTGGGACATGCGCGATCATCCGGCAAACCGGGCGTTTCTCCGGCGGATGGAGCGACGGAACATTGACATGGCGCCGTGGCTGGAAACGCGGTCGCCGTGGGAATGGCGCGCCGACGACAGGACGCGGCTGACGATGAACTTCGAGGAGGATCCGCTGGAGATCTTCCAGATGGGGGCGCTGTTCGGGACCTGCCTGACTCCGGGGCGATTCAGTTATTTCTCCGTGTTTGCGAATGCGGCGGATGTGAACAAGAAAGTACTCTACGGGCGTGACGACAAGGGGCGAATCGTTGCGCGATGTTTGTTGGCGGTGAGTGATCACGGCGGTCTGTTGGTGTTCAATCCGTATTGCCAGCTCTCGGACATCGACTTCTGTGGATACGTTCGCGGGCTGGCGAATGATCTGGCGCGGCGCATGAACACGGTCGTCGTTCCACGCGGTCAGACGTCGGCGCTGGTTGCGGAGGATTGGTATGACGACGGGCCTCGTGACGTGTGCGATCGATTCGACTGCCTGAAGGATGACTCGACATTTCGGAAAAGGCTGCTCGACGTCGATCCCGGCGGCGTTCGTCGGCTTGTTGAAGCGGCATTTGCGCCAATGCCGATCAACCTGCTGACACTGACGTTTCTGATGGAGTTGAAGGAGATCGGCGAGCGTCCGGAGATCATCCTGCCGTTTATCTGCGATTTCGAGTCGGCCGGCGAATTGTCCGCGGACCTATGGCATCGGCTGATCACGCTGGCGAGGCGGGCCGACGCCGATGATCTCGCTCGGCGACTGATTCGCGAGCGCCTGGGACCGCTGTTGAGGGCGCAGTGCCGCATGTGGTACCGACTGGACACGCGGCATTTGGAGGGGGTCGCGGCGCTGACGCCGTCGATCGCGCTACAACTGCTGCGTCGATCGAGAGATCCATCCGTGCGCCGCGATGAAGATGAGTATGACAAGACGCGACTGCGCGCGTTGATCGAGGCGCATCGCGCACTCGGGCGTCAAAGGAAAGTGGCGGCGCTGGAGAAGGCGCTGGAGCGGGCGTAGGTGTTCTTGGGGGGCGCATCCTCGATGGCTGGCTGTGTTGTCGTGTCATGTTGAGATACGCTGGCCTGCTTCCTGGCGGGGGCGGTTCGGTCGGGGCGTTGGAGGGAGTGTTGTATGGACGACAGAGCTGTTGACCGCGATGGGTACTACTTCAACCTGCTGGCGGGCGTCGGATTGGCCCTCAATGTGATTGCATCGATGTATGTCGGGTTTCTTGCGTTTCATCGAATACCGTCGCACAAGGTGGTCTTTGATGACTTCGATTCGACATTGCCGGCGATTACGTCGATTGTGGTCCTGATGCGAGCGCCGCTGTTCGGGATTCCGGTCCTGGGCGTCCTGCTGGCGATTGCCGCGCTCGCCGTGAGACGACGGGGCGTGTTGACGGCGAGCTGGGTGGCGTTTGTGCTGTCGTTCGGGGCGATGATGCTGATGCACTATGCCATTGATCTGCCCATGTGCGAATTATATGACCGCATCGGCGGCCAATAGGCGTTCGATGTGGCGGAGCGGCGAGTGGTGTTCTGTCCTGTCGGGCTGCGCGGGTTCGCTTCCCTGTGGGCGCGGTTCTGCGCGGGCGATGGTTGGCTGTGTTGTCGAGTCAAGTTGAGATACGCTGGCCTGCTTCCTGGCGGGCGCAGTTCGGTTCGGGCGGCTGACGCGGGCCGCGATGGCGCTGGCGCCGGTGAGCGAATGGCGCGGTGTGGCGTTCTCGATGGTTGGCTGTGTTGTTGTGTTATGTTGAGATACGCTGGCCTGCTTCCTTGCGGGGGCGGTTCGGTACGTGGGGATCGGGCGGCCTGGCTGGTGTTGCGCGCTGGCGTGTGTGGCGGGTTTGTGCGATGATCCGACCTCATGCCGATCGGTTCTGACATACCGCGGGTGGACGGGCTTGCCAAGCTGACGGGGCGGGCGTCGTATGTGGATGATCTTCGGCTGCCGGGACTGTGGCACGGTGGCGTGGTTCGATCGGGCGTCTCCCGGGGTCGAATCAAGGGTGTGCGATTTGATTCCGACATTGACTGGTCGCGGTTTGTCATTGTCGACCATCGCGACCTGCCCGGACCCAATGTCCTGAAACTGATCGAGTGCGATCAGCCGGTTCTGGCGGCCGATCGTGTCATGCACAAGTACGAACCCGTCGTGCTGATCGCATCGCCCGACAAAGCCACGTTGCGGAAGGCGCTGCGTGGGGTCCGCGTCGAGATCGAACCGGAGCCGTCGATTCTCGATCCGCTCACGCCCCTCACGCCCCAGTTGATCCAGTTCGGCGATGACAACATCTTCAAGCGAATCGACATTCGCAAAGGGGATGCGGCGGCGGCGTTTGCGTCCGCGGCCCACGTTGTTGAAGGGACCTATCGAACGGGGGCGCAGGAACACGTTTATCTCGAAACGCAGGGGATTCTCGCCTATCGCGAGGGCGACACGCTGACGATTCAGGGCAGCATGCAGTGCCCGTATTACGTCGTGGACGCCCTGGCGCACCTGTTTGGTATCGAGCGTTGCTACGCCCCGCATCATACGGGACGCGCGAGCGGATTCGTCGGCTCAGACGGCGAGGTGTCGATCGATCGATCCGCCTCGTGTCCGGATCGGCCGACGAAGCTGCGCGTGATCCAGACGGTGGTCGGCGGCGGATTCGGCGGAAAGGAAGAGTATCCGTCGGTCCTGGCGGCGCACGCGGCGCTGCTCGCCGAGAAGGCGCGGGCGCCCGTTCGGATTGTTTACGATCGACATGAAGACATGGCCGTGACAACGAAGCGGCATCCAAGTGTCGTTCGGCATCGCACGGCGCTGGACGGCGACGGCCGGCTGCTGGCCATGGAGATCGAGGCGATTCTCGACGGCGGCGCGTACGCAACGCTGTCGAGCGTCGTACTGAGCCGCGGAGTGATTCACGCGGCGGGTCCCTATCGATGCGACAATGTTCACATCCATGGCGAGGCGCGGCTGACGAACAGCCCCCCTTACGGGGCGTTTCGCGGGTTTGGCGCCCCGCAGACCTATTTCGCCATGGAGCGGCACATGAACGTGGTCGCAAAGGCGATCGGTATGGACCCGATCGAACTGCGACGCCGCAACCTGCTGAACCCAGGCGAGACGCTTGCGACGGGGCAGGAGTTCAAAGACGACGTGGACCTGGCGGCGCTGATGGACAAGGCGCTGGACGCTTCGGATTACGTGGCGCGATCGAAGGCGCACGCCGAGTTCAACCAATCGCATCCTTATTTGCGGCGCGGCGTTGGTCTGGCGACGTTCCATCACGGTTCGGGGTTCACTGGCGCCGGGGAAGTGTATCTCGCGTCGGAAGTGTGGGTCGAGGCTCACGCCGACGGAACGATTGAAGTTCTGACGGCGCAGACGGACATGGGGCAGGGGACGCAGACGATTCTCGCGCAGATTGCCGCGGAGGCGCTGGGGTTGCCGGACGATCGAATTCGCGTTGCGCAGCCGGATACCTCGCGCGTGCCGAACAGTGGCCCGACGGTGGCAAGCCGAACGGCGATGGTGGTCGGCAAGCTTGTGTATCGCGCATGCGAGGATCTGCGGGCGCAATTGAATGCTGCGGGCGCCGACGCGGTTGCGCTGACGCGGGCGATCGCGGACTGGCATGCGGCGCGGCCGGGCGAGTCACTGATCGGTCGCGCGACCTACGAGAAGCCGGCGGACGTGCAATGGGATGAGACGCATTACAGGGGGGACGCGTACGCATCGTACGGCTGGGCCGCGTATGTGGCGGAGGTGGAAATCGACCTGCGAACCTATGGCGCCCGCGTCACGGATTTCGTGGCGATGCAGGAGATCGGCCGCGTTCTGAACCCGACGCTGGCCCGAGGGCAGATTCAGGGCGGCGTGGCGCAGGCGATCGGCTGGGCGCTGATGGAAGACGTGGTTCTGGAAGACGGCGTCATGAAGAACGCGCAGATGACGAACTACGTGATCCCGGGCAGCGGAGACCTGCCGCCGATTCGCGTGCTGTTCGATGAGCGTCCCACAAGACATGGACCGGGCGGGGCGAAGGGCATCGGCGAACTGCCGATGGACGGGCCCGCGCCGGCGGTCATCAACGCCGTATGCAGCGCGCTGGATATCGACGTGCGGGAGATACCGCTGACGCCGGAGCGATTGATGGCGCGGATGGAGGAATCACGCAATGGTTGACAGCGCCGATCGGTTCGAGCTGCGTTTCACCCTCAACGGCGAGGCGATGCGCGTTCACGCGCGGAATGACGATCGGCTGCTGGATGTCCTGCGGGAGCGATGCGGCGCTACGGGAACGAAGGAAGGTTGTGGCGAGGGGGAGTGCGGGGCCTGTACGGTCTTTCTCGACGACGAGCCGGTGAATTCCTGTCTCGTGCCGGCGTTCCAGGTGGAGGATCGCCAGGTCGTGACGATTGAAAGCGTCGACGCCGATCTTGCGCAGACATTGAACAGGACGGGGACATCGCAGTGCGGCGCGTGTACGCCGGGCGTCGTGATGTCGATCCGATGGCTGATGGAACATCCGGATGTCGCGGCGCGGGTGAATCTTCGAGAGTTCATGGGCGGCAATCTGTGTCGCTGCACGGGCTATGACGGGATCATTGAGGGACTGGAAGCGGCGATCGGCCGTCGGGCATCAGGGGATTGACGGGTTTGCACATCGTTCGACCTGAGAATCTGGATGCGGCACTCGCCGCGCTGGCCGAGGCGGGTGGCGGACTGACGCCGATCGCCGGTGGCACGGACCTGTGCGTATCGTGGCACGCGCGGGCGAAGGAGGACCTGCGCCTGCTGGACCTGTCGCGCCTTTCGGGGGAACTGCGGGCGATCCGACTGGACGACGCGTGGCTGGAATTGGGGGCGATGACGACGTACTGGGATGTCATCCGTCATGCGGACGCGGCGCAGGCGTTTCCGTTGTTGGTGGAGGCCGGGCGGCAGGTCGGCGCCATTCAGATACAGACGCGGGGAACGTGGGCGGGGAATATCGGCAACGGATCTCCGGCGGCGGACGGTGTGCCGGTTCTGATGGCGTACGACGCGACGGTGGTCCTGGCGTCAGCAACGGGTCGTCGGGAAGTCGCGCTGGACGCCTATTTTACGGGGTATCGTGAGAGTGTACGGCAAGCCGACGAATTGATCGTCGCCATACGCCTGCCTCGACGGGCGCGACAGGTCGAGTGGTTCCACAAGGTGGGGGCGCGTCAGGCGCAGGCGATCACCAAGGTGGGCGTTGCGGTGGTGCGCGACGAGGTCGGTTGGCGCGTCACCGCCAACAGTGTGGCGCCGACGGTCATTCGATGTTCTCATTTCGAGGCGGCGCTCGAAGGGGGCGAGGCGTTTGATTCCACGGAACGCGTGGAAGAGGTCCTGAAACGTGACATTTCGCCGATCGACGACATTCGATCGACCAGGGCATATCGGTCGCGCGTTCTTGCGCGGCTTCTCTATTATTTCCTGTTTCGGGACGGCGCCGCCGGTTGAACCGCCAGTCGGATGGCGTCGCCAACGTCCGAATCCGTCAGATGATCTCGACGGCGCTTTGCGATCGGGGCGCTTCTTCGACGGCCTTTCCGGACGAAATCGCGTCGGCGTTCAACAGGGTAGTAATTCCCGAATAGCCCGCAGTCGAATTACTCTGTGGCGAGGTGGAAACTACTCGAATTAAGGCGCCAGGCGATATCGGAGCCGGTTCCATGAAACACGCATTCATTGATCGGATCGCATCGTCAAGAGAAGATCTCAGCGACTGCATCGACGAGGTAACGCGTTTGGCGAAGGGGCGGGGCGCCGGGGAGCGCCATCGTCATCGGCGATATCCCTACAGCCCGCCAAAGCCGCTTCACATCGAGATCATTCAGCCGGGAGGGAACACGAGTCGCTACGCCGTTCACGGCTTCGACCTGAGCAACAGCGGCATGGGCGTGTTTCACGGCGGGTTCATCTATCCGGAGTCACATTGCTTCGTTCACGTTGTGGCGCATGACGGCGAGACGTTTCTGGCCGAGGCGAAGGTCGTTCGGTGCGAGTGCATTCGCGGTCGGATTCACTTCGTCGGCATTCAGTTCGCGATCGAAATCGACGCCTGCGATGTGCTGGGGATTTCGCCGACGACGGCGAGCGCGATGGAGACCGTCGGGCCGACGTCGATGTCGCCCAATGACATTGTGAGGAAAATCGCGGCGCTGGCCGAGTTCGAGTCGGTGTGGCCGGACGTGCGACTGATGGTCAGGGATATCCAGCGGATCCTTGACGGCGAGACGCCGGACCTTCCGATGGAACTGTACGCCTCGGAGGATCATGTGGCGGTCCTCGATGACGAAGGGAAGATCGTGCGCGTGAATCCGGCGTGGTGTCAGCTCGCCATTGAGAACGGGTTCGACGGGAACGGCTTCTTCTCCAAGCGTGTCCACGACCACTGCCTCGCGGGCGAATCGGGCGCCGTTGATCGCGAAGATGTGATCAACGCGGTTCGAAGCGTCGTCAAGGGCGCCGACATCGGCCTGCAGGTCTGTTTCCAGGGGACTCGCCGCGGAGGCCGCTGCTATCAGATGTCCGTTGAGCGCTCGACGGCCGCCTGCGGATCGGCGCTGCTTCGGTTCAGCCCGGTCGATCAGGCGGCGATCGGCGCCGGGCAGTCCGGGGCGCCGGCAAGCGGCGCCAATATCGTGAACGCCTGAGCAAACCCGTTATCGAGGGGAATTCAGAAGCCCGCCGGCAGTTTGAAATCCGCAATGAAGACCTGGCTCGTGCCGTCCTTCGATCGCTTGGACGTCCACATCATCGTTCTGCCGTCGGGGCTGATGACGGGCAGACCATCGAAGCCGCGTGACCATGTGACGCGCGTGTATTTGCCCGTCTCGATGTTCATCAGGTAGACCTCGTAGTTGAAGTGACCGTGGATGCTGGAGGCGTACACGATGCTCTTTCCATCGGGGAGCCACCAGGGCGCCCATCGGACGACATCGCCGTGCGGCGTGAGCTGTCGTTCGCCTGTGCCGTCGGCGTTGATGACGAAGAGCTGCAGATGGTCGTCCTGTCGGCGATCGGCGCGAAAGATGATTCGCCCGCCGTCGGGTGAGAAGAAGGGACCACCGTCGTATCCGTCGTGGTTCGTGATCTGTCGGACATCCGAACCGTCGGGGTTCATCGTGTAGAGGTCGGGATCGCCATCACGATCGGAGCAGAAGACGATGCGATCGCCCGTGGCGTTGTAGGAGCACTCGGCGTCGTAGCCGGCCTCGGTTGTGAGCTGGCGCGGTGAGGAACCATCGAGGTTCGCTTCAATGATGTCCATGCCGCCGGGCATGTCCCACGCATAGCTGCTGCCCTCGCGCTGGTACTTGTTGGGATTCGGCATGTCGGGCTGGAGATAGCTGGAGCCAAAGATGATCTTTCCGCCGTCGGGGCGGAAGTAGCCGCAGGTGCAGGCGCCGCCGCCGGGGCTGACCTGTCGGACGCTGCCGCGAATCGGATTGCGATTCTCATCGAGGTTGATCGTGTACATCTGGTAGGGATCTTCCGTCGTCGCCGACGCCTGGAAGATCACGGTCCGCATGTCCGGCGAGAAATAGGCTTCTCCCGCGCGCGCGAAGCCCATCGCCGAATCGGTCACAGGCCGGACGTTGGTCAGCATCGTGGCCTCGGCGGCGCCGTCGGTTTCACCCGTGGGCAGTTTCGTGACGGGCGACAGTTTGAAGGGCGTTCGCTGGGCGCAACCGGCAAGGAGCGCGATCGTGATGGCCGCGATGAACGGATGTCGGAACACTGCGTGGTACCTCCGAGGTGGGAAGAACGTTGATGATCTCATGGGGTGTCGAATCTGTGACCAAGCCGGGGGTTTGTCAACGCGTCGATCGCGTGAGTTCGAACGTGTCGATGGCCTGGCCATCTTCACCGAGCTGTGCAAACGAGAGCGTTGACGGCGAGAGGTCGATTTTCGAGAAACTGAACTGGCCGTCATCATACCTGACGATGTAGTCGGGCGGATTCTCGCCTTCGGGATAGCGCTGCGCGCCGCCGGCGCCGGTCGTGACGTAGATAATTCCCTCACCCAAGGGGACGATCCTGTCCTGGCGCATCGGGGCGGTGCGTTCGTAGAGATGGTTGTGTCCGCAGAGGACGAGGTCGACACCGGCCGCCTCGAACACGTCCAGAAACGCCTCCTTGACGAATGCCGATCCCTCCGCCGAATGGGCGCTGCCCGTGTAAAACGGATGGTGGAAATACACGATCCGCCACGTGGCGTCGCAGTCTGTCAGGGTTTCACGCAGCCACGTCGCGACGTCTGTCTTCATCTGATCGTGCGAAATGACGCCGCCGTGGGCGTCGAGATTCGTGTCGAGACCGACGATGCGGGCCGGTCCCCAGTCAAACCAGAAGTTGCGTTCGGCCTCGACGCCGGGGGGACCATTTTCGGGGAGGATGAACTGTGCGAGCAGCGGGGCGCCCTTGTCGGAGGCGACATCATGATTGCCCAGTGTCGGCAGGAAGAAGGACGTGGCGATCAGGTCACTGTAGGGGCGATAGAAGTTGGGCGGGTAGTCCTTCTCGGCGCCGGCGGGATAAATCAGGTCGCCCGTGTGGACGACGACGTCGGGCTTCTGGGCGGCCATGACGCGGGCGAGGATCTGCTGTGTGTTGCTGCCGACGCCGGAATCGCCGAAGGCGAGAATGCGCGCGGACTCATCGCGGCCGGGTGTGACGCGAAACGCGTGGGGCCCCGATTCGGCCGCGTGGCTCGAAAGGAACCCGGCGTTGGCGATTGTGTAGTCGTAGCGGGCGCCCTTTGTGAGTTTGTCGAATGTGGCGACGTATCGACCTTCGGATGGCCGGACACGCAGTTCCGTTTTTTCGCCGTCGGGCGCGACGAGCGTGACGGCGCCCTCATCGAATGGCGACTGGGCCGTCCAGATGACACTGACGGAGTCGGCCGTTGGCGCCTGGATCATGGGGCCACTGATGATGCGAGGTCGATTCGCCTCGTCATATTTGTAGGCGGCCGTCCCGGCGACAGCGGCGACAAGGACGACGCCTGCGGCGGCCTTTCGGAAGGCTGAGACGCGTCGGGTGTTTGCGGATGTCGGGTTCGACGATTCGGCGCCTGCGGTTTCGGTCAAGAGAATCCTCACTCGTTGTCGGTGTGGGCGATGGCGTGTTTGCCGCGGTCGCGGGGGCGAATTATAGTACAATTCGAGATTCAAGGAGATTCCCATGCCGATGCCCGATGGCAGTCCGACAGTCGATGAGTTGGCCGTTCGCCTTTATTCGATCCGGGACTCTCTTTGACCTTCCCACCAAGAAATCCGAACTCGCCAAAGTCGAAGCGCAGATGGGGGAGCCGGGGTTCTGGGAGAAACCGGACGCCCAGGATGTCGTTGCGCGCCTGAAGGGGCTCAAGTCGGTCATCGATCCGATTGAATCGACGATCGCCCGGCTCGACGATCTGAAGGTGCTCCTGGAACTGGCGGACGATGAGGACGACGCATCGGCGCGAGACGAGGCGGAGCAGGAGCGGCTCGGCCTGATCAAGGAGACGGAGCGCGTTTCGCTCCTGGCGCTGCTGTCCGGCAAGAATGACAATCGCGACTGCTTCTTCAGTATTCAGGCCGGCGCCGGCGGCACGGAGGCGTGCGACTGGGCCGACATGCTCTTTCGCATGTACCTGCGATATTTCGAGGCCAGGGGGTACAGTGTCGAGGAACTGGCCAAGAAAGACGGGGAAGAGGCGGGGATTCAGTCCGTCAACCTGCTCGTGAAGGGGCCCTACGCGTACGGCTATCTCAGTTGCGAAGTCGGCGTGCATCGGCTCGTGCGGATCAGCCCCTTCAACGCCCAGGGCAAGCGTCAGACGAGTTTCAGCGCCGTCGACGTGACACCGGTATTTCCCGAGAGCAAGCTCGACATACCTGAGAAGGACCTGGACATCACCGTCTTCTGCCGCAGCAGCGGGGCGGGCGGGCAGAACGTCAACAAGGTCGCAACGGCGGCCCGTATCCGGCACATACCGACAGGCATTGTGGTCGAGTGCGTGAACGAGCGAAGCCAGGCCCAGAACAAGCGACAGGCGCTGAGTATTCTCGTTTCGAAGCTGGAGCAGATGGAGCAGGCGAAGCGCGACGCCGAGATGGCGAGCCTGTACAGCGCGAAGGGCGAGATTGCCTGGGGCAATCAGATTCGCAACTACGTGCTGGACGACCCGCGGGTAAAGGACCTTCGGACGGGGGTGGAAGTCGGAAACCCGCAGCGCGTGCTGGACGGGGACCTGCAGCCATTCATCGACGCCTATCTGCGTAAGCGGGCTGGCAAAGGGGCGAAGGCGGCGGCGGCGCAGAAATAGCCGTGCTTCGCCTGACAATATTCCGTCGATACGGAGGTGGACATCCGTGTGGCGATCGCCCCCTGAAATCCGCGTCGCGGCGTCGGAAATACGTGGCAATCGATGGTGGATTTGCTAAACTGCGGCGCCGTAGGGATGCGTGCGCTCCATTGCCTCGCTTGAACAGGATGTGAACGAGGTCTAGCATTAAACGACCAGCGGACAATCCGACATCGGCGACTCGGCGCAGCGAAGGCGCCGCGGTCGGTCCGGGCAATTCCTCGCAAGAAAAGATCGGGCTCGAAAGTGAGACTGCCTTGGCGTCGAATCGTGTCGCTGCGCGCACGCTTTCCGACGGAGCGTCGTCGGAAGAGATCGTCCAGTTTGTTGACGGGGAATATCACTGGCGTGTGAGTTCCGCGCACGCGGATTTCCTGCGCGTCCATCCGATTGACTGGCTGAACCTGGCGGAGAGTGAATACGCGACGCTCGTCAAGCGAAACAGCCGGCGGGATGTGTGGCGCGTGTCTCTGGACGGTCGCGCCTATTTCGCGAAGGTCTATCATCCCAACGATCTGATCGGCAAGCTCAAAGTCGTGGCCCGCGGGTCGACGGCCATGTGTGAGTGGAACGTCGGAGCGTTTGCCGCGAAGCACGGGATCGCCGGCGTGGTTCCCGTGGCGACGGCCGTCAAGGGATTTCGTGGCGCCGGAGGACCATCGCTTCTGATCACGGAAGCCGTGCCCGACGTCGTTCCGCTCAACGACTACTGGGACGAGATTCACGACTGCCGCGAATCGGCTTATCAGCTGGCCGATACGCTGGCGCAGCTGATTGCCCGCGCGCATCAGTGCGGATTCCGTCACGGGGACATGCATCCCGGGAACATTCTGGTTCGCCGCGAGGAGAATCGCGGGCAGACGCTGTTTGTCGATCTGCACGACGTTCGCATCGGCAGGGCCGTCACGATGTCGGAGGCGGTGGCGAACCTGGCGCAGCTGCACCAGTGGTTCCGCCGTCACGCGCCACTGACGATGCGGCGGCGTTTCCTGGATCGCTATCAGCACCATCGGGAGCAGTTCGCCAACGCGAGCATTTACTCGCGAACGCTCCCGCTGAATTCGCGGCAGTTGATTCGCGATCTGTCGGTGCAGGCCGATCGTCATGCGAACGCGTTGTGGGCAAAGCGCGATCGGCGCAGCGGTCGGACGGGGCGATATTTCACGCGGATACGACCGGCGAAGGGCTGGCGCGGTCATGCGCTGCTGGTCAGCAAGCATCCGTCGCCGACGGCGCAGGCGGCGCGGTTCGAGTACAAGCGGAGCCAGTGGGAACGATGGCTGCGTTCCCCGCTCGACTGGACGACGGCCGCCAAGAGCCGAATCATCAAGAATTCCCACACGGCGACAGTCAGCGAGGCCCAGTTGCCGGTCAACGGGGAGTCCCCGCGGATCATCGTGAAGCGGACGCTCTCTCGAAACGCGATGAAGCGATTCCTGCTGGTCTTCCGATCGCGCAACGCGAAGGCGTGGCGGACGGCGAACATGCTGCTCAATCGCGATATTTCGATCGCCCAGCCCCTGGCGATTGTGGAGCGCTATCGATTCGGCATGTTGCGGACAGAGTCGCTGCTGTTCACGGATTTCGTCGTTGGCGCCGCCGACCTGGAGCGATTCTGTCGCGAGACGCTTGCGCCGGCGTCGGGCGCGACGCAGCGTCGGCTGAAAGCGGCGCTGATTGACGTGCTGGTGCTCGTCATGCGACGTTTCCACAACCGCGGCTTCGCCCATCGGGACTTCAAGGCGCAGAATCTCCTGCTCCAGTGGCCGGCGCCCTTTGATGCGCGTCCGAAGATCACGATGGTCGATATGGACGGCGTCCGCTATGTGGGGACGGCGGGCCAGGCGATTCGTGACAAGGCGCTGGTGCGGCTGGCCGTCAGCATGCTGGATGTGCCGGGCTGCTCGCGAACGGATCGGGTCCGGTTCCTGCGTCGTTACATGATGCGATTCGGCAGGTCCGACGGCGACTGGCGGAGCTACTGGCGTTCGCTTGATTCGGGCGTGCGAGAGAAGCGTCAGCGAAAAGACGCCCGTCGCGACTGGAAGATGCGCCACTACGGGCGGGAATGATCGTCACAGGGCGCCGTCGCGGTTACCATTCACCCAATGCAATCCGATGAAGCCGTCAGTATCGGGACCGCCGCTGCGCCGAGGCGCAGGTCGCGATGGTTCGTGATCACGCTGTGCCTGATGGTGTGCGCGTTCGTTGTCATCGTGTTCCAGCGACATCAGATCCGATTGTGGTGGTACGTCCGCGCGCTGGACGCGTCCAGCGGGGGGGCGGAGACACTTCAGCTGTACGATCGCATCGCGGCCGAACTGGCCGCGAGCGAATCGGCGATGCTGGCGGGTGTGCGAAGTGAGCGAAGTGATGTCCGGCTGATCGCCGCGGGTCTCGTCACGAAGCTGGACGAGCCACAGGCGATGCGGGCGCTGGACACGCTTTTGCGCGACGACGATCCGGACGTGCGCGGTGTGGCGGCGCTGATGCTGGCCTTTGATACACGCAAGGCGGCGTGGGCGCGACTGACAGGCGCCATCAAGTCGGATGACACGACGGCGGCCGCCGCGGCGGCCAGCGTGATCAATCGAACAACGTATGACGACGCGCCGTGTATTCTCGTCGAGGCGCTGAAGTCGCACGCGTCGCCGACAGTGCGGGCGCAGGCGGCCGAGAGCCTGATCGTGACGCTGATCGGTTCGACCGTGAAGGATCCGAATCTGGCGTCCGCCTGGGCGCAGTCGTCGCAACGCCATCGGGATTGCGGCGTGTACGTGGCGCTGGCGGAGGCGCTGGCCGACGAGGGCGCGTTCAAGGGCAGGCTGGCATACGAACGAGAACTGGACGATGTGATTGCGCAGGCGGGCGCGCGGGGAATCGCCGTCGAGGGGCGGGGTACCGACGAAACCGACAAGGCGCGAACTGTCGGTGGCCTGATTCGATCGATGCTGGACGAGGCGTTTGCGCTTCCGGCGGAAACGTACGCGATGGGGCCCGCGGAGATTGCGGACGCGCTGCGTCAAGCGGTCGAATCACCTGAGCGAGAATCGGGTTCTTCGACGGATCAGCATTCATCAGATCAGTAGTTCAGTGACACACGCCGTCGGGGACGGCTTTTCGGGGAGCGACTGTGAACGCACGATTTGCCATTCTCGGCGCGACGGGCGCCGTTGGACTTGAGTTTCTCCAACTGCTCGCGGAACGGCGCGTGGCGCCGTCGAACCTGCGGCTGCTCGCCTCGGCGCGTTCGGCCGGCAGGAAGATGCCCTACACCGGCGGGGAACTGCCCGTTGAGCAGGTCGGCCCCGACAGCTTCCGGGACATCGACATCGCCCTCTTCAGCGCGGGCGGATCGACGAGCCGCGAATGGGCGCCTGTCGCCGTCGCGGCCGGCGCGCGTGTCGTCGACAACAGCTCGGCGTTTCGCATGGATGAAGGCGTGCCGCTCGTGATTCCCGAAGTGAACCCCGAGGCGATCGGCGACGCGAAGGTCATCGCGAACCCGAACTGCTCGACGATCATCATGAACATGGTTGTCTGGCCGCTGCACCAGCGGAATCCTGTCGAGCGGGTCATTGTGAGCACCTACCAGGCGGTCAGCGGGGCGGGACAGCAGGCGATGCTGGAACTGGAATCGCAGACGCGCGACGTGCTGGACGGGAGACCGGCCAGGCCGAGTGTGCTGCCCGTGCAGACGGCGTTCAACCTGTTCAGTCACAACACGGCGATCGACGAGACGGGATACAACGTCGAAGAAGTGAAGATGATCAAGGAGACGCGGAAGATCTTCGGCGCGCCGGACCTGGCGATTACGGCGACGTGTATTCGCGTTCCCGTGCTGCGGGCGCACAGCGAGTCGATCAACGTCTCCTTCGGCCGGCCGATGGACGCGACGGAAGCGCGCGAAATCCTGTCGCAGGCGCCGGGGGTGAAGGTCGTGGACGATCGGGAGAACAACCGGTTTCCGATGCCGATCGAGGCGACGGGAATGGACGATTGCCTCGTGGGTCGGATACGGAATGACGCCAGCCGGAGTGATGGCCGAGGCATTGAGTTGTTCGTCTGTGGTGATCAGCTGCGCAAGGGGGCGGCGCTGAACGCCGTGCAGATCGCGGAGCTGCTGGTGAAATGAGTGCGGATGGGCGCGCGCTCGTGGGATGACCCGGCCATAACTGGCCGGGCTCGGAAGGCGCCGGCGAAGTCGGGGCGCATGCGGGCGCGATGGGTGATGGCTGGCGAGCGTTATTTTGTTCTACGCTGGCCTGGCTCCCTTGCGGTCGCAGTTCGGTTGGGGCGCGAGCTCGTGGGATGACCCGGCCATGACTGGCCGGGCTCGGAAGACGCCGGCGAAGTCGGGGCGCATGCGGGCGCGATGGGTGATGGCTGGCGCGCGTTATCTTGTTCTACGCTGGCCTGGCTCCCTTGCGGTCGCAGTTCGGTTGGGGCGCGCGCTCGTGGGATGACCCGGCCATGACTGGCCGGGCTCGGAAGGCGCCGGCGAAGTCGGGGCGGCGCGGGCGCGAGGTGTGGTCGCTGGCGCGCGTTATTTTGGTCTACGCTGGCCTGGCTCCCTTGCGGTCGCAGTTCGGTTGGGGCGAGGGCTCGTGGGATGACCCGGCCATGGCTGGCCGGGCTCGGAAG